>Ga0299906_10001507_pt1 | contig 20026 bp, 16 predicted proteins | sample RVTome_14_FD_200259 | JGI IMG/M metagenome (GOLD analysis project Ga0299906, IMG submission 200259) | Soil microbial communities from uranium-contaminated site in the Upper Colorado River Basin, Wyoming, United States - RVT145D125 (version 2) ...
GGTTGGCTCCGGTATTTCCGACGCCGTCAAAGTCTGGAGTGAGATCCTCTATGCAGCAGTAATTGACAGCGTCGATGAGATCATCCACCCAGATGTGATTTCTTTCACCCCAACCAGTATCGTCATTACCCCAGGCAATGCAATTGGTCACGCTCGCGGAGTCACACTTGAGGCGGATGCCGACTGTCCCATTGAAGGCAATCGTGCAATTGCTGACAACACTTGTCGGGCACGTTGCACCAATGCCGCTCCCGATACCGCCGCCGTTACCCGCAAAAATTGAATTGGTCACGATTAACGGGAATGATCCGAAGTATCCAACTCCGCCGCCCCACGATCGATTGGAGTGATTGTCGTAAAACGCACATCGGTGAATCGTCAGGGCGCTGCCGCCTTCGGCGTATAGCCCGCCGCCCTTTCCATCGACATGATTCCCTATGAAGCGCGTATCGGTCACGGTCACAACAGCCAAATCGGCATAGATTCCCCCGCCCTCCGAGTTCGAATCTGTGACGGCGCTGTTGCCCTGAATCAGACAACGATCGATGATTAGCGTTCCGGCATCAAACGAAACACCGCCGCCCTCAACAGTAGCCTGATTGTCTATAACTGTACATTGCCGCAGCGTGACAGAGATGTCTCGTATCGAGATGCCGCCGCCATCGTGCGTGAAATTTACGCGCCCGCCACTCCGAATTGTGAGTCCTTCAAGGAGAGCGGGCATCGGATCGGTCATGGCCAGCCCATCGAACAAGAGCACATGATTGCAGTTGTCCGCACGATTGGTGAAGTTCGGGCCGTCATTGCCGAGCAGATCTCCCGAAAGCGTGGTTTCATAAGCTGCAATGTCTCGATCGTCTTGGACGGCTCCCGCCAGGCCGGCGTATCCACCAAGCAGATCGACCCCGTTTGGCACGTTGAACGAACACGCAGGATCATTGGTGCCTCCGGGATCGGATTCACTCTCGTCAGGGTAATACGTCCCTTGGGCGATACGAATCTCGGCGCCGCCGCTGCTGGCGGCGTCAAGCAATGCATTGTGCAGGTATCGGTAGGCCGAATTCCACGAGGTTCCGTCGCCGCCAGGCGGCGCATCATCATCCACATAGATCACACCGCCGGCTGGTCCCGAGGCATTCAGGGAAGCCGTCAAAAAGAGCGGCACAACGATTTGAATGCTCAACCAGACGTTTAGCGATCGTAGCAGCATAATTGTCTCTCTTGATGGACGGGTGCAGGCGTGCGATCAGGTCGTCCGTCTTGGCATGTGGTCTCAGGAAGGGCACTGACCCCATGCACTGAGCAGATTGAGCAAATCAGTGACATTGACGAATCCGGATTCATCAACATCCGCTGGACATGGAGCCGGGCAGAATCCCCAGGCCGCAAGAAGTTCAAGCAGATCTGAAATAGTGACCGCCAAGTCGCCGTCAACGTCGGCAGAGCAAGGCGGGGGCATTGAGCCGGGTTGTTCATACCACGCGAATTTATTGCAGTCGAAAGACGAGGCAATGATGTCCAAGTCATGGTCACCATCCATGTCCGCTGCGAACACCGACGTAGTGCCGAAAAAGTCGTCGTCGATATCATGTCTCGTAAAGTTGCTGCCGTTGCCGTTTGTATTCTCCCACCACGCTACCGTGTCTTCGTTTCGGCCGGCCCCGAGAATGTCATTATCACCATCGCGATCGAGGTCGGTCACGTGGAGCGAGTAGGCTCCGAAGTCGATGTCCAGTGTGTGGGTTGTCCACGTGAGGCCGTCACCGTTGATGTTCTTGTACCACTCGAGATCGATGCCTCCGAATGGAGAGGACACGACATCCAAGTCGCCATCGTGATCGAGATCGGCAGCAACGACCGGCCGCGCGCCGGGTGCCCCGGACTTGATGAGATGCCGACTCCACGCGGTGCCATTTCCGGCAGTGTTTTCCCACCAAGACACTTCGTGAAGTTGGGAGGATGTGGCGACAATGTCATGATCATCGTCGCCGTCCATGTCAGCCACAAACAGGTCGAATGCCCAGGTAAACGTGTCGTCGACGGGCATCTCCACCCAGGCCAGTCCGTTTCCGAAGTGATTGCGCCACCATGCAATCCCTCCGGTTATTGCTACTGCGGCGATATCTCGGGCGCCATCGCCATCGATGTCAGCGATTGTCACGGACATCGGATCCGCGAAGAAGTTCTCAACTGTTCGAGCCGTCCACGTCAGCCCGTCACCATTCGTATTGACGTAGAGGATGATATCATTTGGCGAATCCACCGTGACCACAACGTCCTGGTCACCGTCGTGATCGATATCGCCCACGGCCAGGAAGAACACGCCGCCCCAATTTCCGCCAATAGGATGCCCGATCCAGTTGGTTCCGCTGCCGTCTACGTTCTGCCACCAGTGCACCTGCTGCACATTGGGGGCAGTACCGATCACGTCCACGAAACCATCGCCGTTGATGTCGGCGGCCACACTTTCCGCCGCCTCGAGGGCGGCGCCAGTCACCGTACGCACGGTCCATGCGGGTGCGGTCGAACAGTTGTCGCCGACTGATTGTTCGCTCGTTGTTGCGGTGCAGGTCAGCGATAGAACGGCGAACAGCACCAGAAGGAACGCGGGCAGCGTCCAGACTCGTGAGCCGGCCCCGTCAATCGGCCGTGACCGCGAACGTCTGTATGAGGGCATCCGCACCATTTCTCGAGGTCCAGGCGACTGCTTGGTGGGCCGGGTGCGTGTCTTTCCGGTTAGCCGTTGCTCATGGAATTCAGGTAGCCGGAATGTGCCTCGCGCTGGTACCGGCATCGCTGCATGTCCGTCCGGAGTCAGGAAGTGTCGCACACGAGTCATGTCTTGCTCCATGAGATAGCCGCGGTCAGGGGTGGCACGGCCCCCACGCGCTCAGAAGATTGAGCAGATCCGAAATATTGACCCCGCAACTTCGAGTGAGGTCGGTCGGACACGTGTCCGGGTCGTTGACCTGGCCGGTTGCGCACGGCAGAGGACAGGCGCCCCACGATGCCAGCAGAGCAAGAAGGTCCGTCACGTTGACCGCGCCGTCCACGTTAACATCGCCCGCGCACGTCACGATAACCTCGGTCTCGATGAGCTGCCCGCCGTTGAGGCTGACCATGCCCGCCGGATCGACGGACAGGTGTTCGTAGTAGACATTGATGCCATTCAGGTCCAGCGTGGAACCGGCTCCCACCAGGACGTTGTGAACGTACAGCGCCTCGAGGCTGACACTGCCGGCCTGATTTTCGAACGTATCCACGAGAACCACCCGGCCGACGTCCGCGCCTCCGACCTGGAGCGTCCCCAGTGCGAAATTGCCCTGGAATCCCTGCCCGACCGCGCCGAGATCCTCACCGGCGACTTCCAGCGAGTCGATGTCGGCGGCGCCTCCCTCGAAAACGAGCGCCACGTCTGCCAATCCGGCGAGATTGTCCGCATCCTGACTCTTGTTGGTGACGTTGGAGCCCGTCAGATGGATGGCCGCCCCGGGCACGGCGACGATCGACCCCAGCGGCCCGATGCGCAGCGAATTGGACACGATCAGTGTGGCGCCGGCATCCAGCAGACGCAGTTCACCTGTGCTGCCGCCGAACTCCGAACCGACGAGGAGGTCCGCCGTCTGCACCAGGGCACCCGGCCCCGAGAGGATGAAGAAGCCGCCGGAACTGCCGTAGCCCTCGTTCTCGCCGATCATGAGCAGAGTCGTTTCGATCGATCCGCCGGCAATGTCCCAGAATCCGAACGAGTTGTTGCGCCACGCCGTCTGGATGCTGTTGGCGATCACCGACCCGCCGGTTTGGTTCCAGTTCGCGGTCCGGAGGACGATCTTGCCCTCAACGGGCGTGCCGGGCGCATCGAACATGACCACGCTGCCGCCGCTCTGTTCGACGACGGCATCGACGATGGAGGACCCGGCGTCCCCGACAAACATCGCTGCGGCGTGCACTTCTCCTCCGCTCAGCTCGTACCGTGACGTCGCGCGGTCGCCGACTAGCATTTCAAACGCCCGAAACAGCCCTCCGGACTGGCGGAAGAGCGCCCCGCCCGCGAAGCCGATGGACACGATCCCCGAGACATCGCCGCCGGCGAACTGACTCATGAGCTGAAGCGTGCCGTCGTGAAGATCATAGATGGCGCCGGGGTTGGCGCCCTCAAGCGTGCCGAGCGAGCCCATCTGGAGCTTGGTGCCTCCGCCGGGGGCAAGCGTGACGGTGCCGCCGTTCTGCGTGAAGTGACCCGTGACGTCGAGTTCGCCGACGACCAGGAACGACGATTCGATGTCTCCTCCGTCAAGCGTGTAGGCTCCGTGCCCGTCCGCGCCGGTGTTGATGTGATTCCCGGCGTGGATCAGGTCAGCGCGGACCAATCCTCCGAACTGGTGCATGTGTCCGGCGCCAAACCCGCCGATCAGCAGGTCGTCGTGAACGGCGACCTCGCCGTCCACGAGCTGGTAGCTGCCGTCGGCCCCGGCCGCTTCGCCGATGACCAGGTCCGAGACGACCGACTGGGCCGTCTCCACGTCGAGCAGTCCGCCGGTCTGAATGATTGTTCCTGCCGTGCCGTTCCCGCCCACGCGAATGGTCCGGTCCGGTTGCAGTGTGCCTCCCGGCATGAGCTGGAAGGCGCCTCCGTCCTCGATGCGCAATGTGAAGACTGTTACCGGTCCGGTGTCGAGCGAGACCATGGCGCCGGCGACGATTCCCAGGTCCCAGAGGTCGAGTCCGTCGTGGGCATGGACCATCCCGCCGCCAATGAGTGAGCCGTCAACCAGCGCTCCGAGGTCGGCGTTGAGACCGAGGTTGAGTTCGCCGTTGCCCACATTGAACACGGCCGTCTGTATTTGGCCGCCCAGCCAGTCGAAGCGTGCCTGCCCGGCCGTGCCGAGGGCGTTGCTCAGACTGATGAGCGAAGCAACGTCCAGGACGCCGCCGGCCAGTTCATAAGCGCCACTGCGGTTGAGTATGACCCTGTCCGCGGTGAGGGCGCCGGCCAGATGCTGAACGACGCCGGATTGCAATTCGTCGTCATCGTGTCCGAGCAGGACGCATGTTGCAGCGGCCGGGGTGAGCTCGATGACGGCCGTGCCGCCATTCTGAATGATCGCGGCATCCACCGCCGTCGGGACGCCGCTGCTCCAAGTCCCAATCGAGCCCCAGTCCGCCGTGCCGCCGATCCAGAACGACTGAGGCGCGTTGACAAGCTGGACGCACGGGCTGGTGTCGCGAAACGCGGTGATGGATGCCACGCTGTCCGGTCCAAAGCCGGTGATCTGACCGGAGCAGCCGCCGATGTCGGAGCACATGATGCGGCAGTCGCCCACGGCATCACAATGGACCGCGCTCCAGTTGTGCCCCAATTCGTGCGATGTGAGCGCAACGCGTTCATCAAAATTGCTCGACCACGTTGACTGGGACAGACCGTAGCCCATGCCGCTGAACAAGTTGTCGCAGACGGAATCGAAGTGCGCGATCCCGATGATGTTGCCGTCGAGGTCACGCCCCGTCATGAGGTGTGCGATGTCACGTGCGATGTAGTCCCCGGACGACGGCGAGTGGTTGGCGTTCCAGTGCGTCCGGAATTCGTTCAATAGGCCGCTCGGGCTGGTCGCAGTGTATGGGTCCGGTTCGGCAGTCCGAATGCGGATCTCGGTGATCTCGTGGGTGATTGAGACATCGCGCTCGTATATGACGTTGACGGCGTTGGTGATGGATTCGATGTCTGCCACGACAGCAGCAATCGAACTGCCGCTTGCCGTGTAGAATTCGACATCGGCGTCGTACGCGATTTCGGCAATGCTGAGGTCCTGGCAGCCGACGGTCGGGCCCCACTCGGCATTTCTGGCCAGAGGACCGGCCAGATCGGCGATATTGCCGCAACTCGCGCCCACGGGAATGATGTCGTCGCGCCAGAACACAACATGAGTGCGAGCATCAGCCTGCCTCATGATTGGTGAGAGCGGCTGGATGGTGAGCACCTCGTCGCCGACATGTATGTGTGCGACCAGTTGGTTCCGAAATACCGACGCGGCAGCGATCGCGTCCGATCGAACCTCGATCCAGCCGCGGTACGTGAGCGCCGGGGGCGGCGTGATGGTCACCCATTGGCCGTCAGGACGCTGGATGACGACGCGATACCCCGGAGTACGAACCGAAGCCGGTGCGAGGACCAGACGCGTATGGACGCCGTCGATCACGAGATTGACGTTGATCATGCCGGTCTGATCAGTGCGGACATCCAACTGCTGTGTCTCAAAGGACCCCAGGTGAAGAGCGTGGCGCACATCTCCAGAATCGCGGTTGATCGGAATCTGGGCGGATGCGGCTGAACCGGCCCCGGCGATGCCGCATGTACAGGCCAAGGACCTGAGCGCCTTCCACGAACATACGGAACCGGTCATGTCATTGCCCCGCCATGAATTCTCACCCGCCGACAAACCTCGCCCCAACAATCTTTGTCAGTCCCATCGTCGGACGCCAACCGGCGCCCGAAAGATACGTCGACCGACGGCTCCGCACAACGGGGAAACCGCCGATTCCCGCCCCATTTTCTTGCGGGTCTTCAGCAGAATCCGTTGGTGAAATGACGTGCGATCGCTGAGCTGGGTGGCCTCGCCGCCGGCCCCCCAGACCCCCTGGCTCCCCCGGAAGCGTCGGGGCCTGAAGGCAAATGCGCATCGCTGGTGTTTGCGGTAGGTTGCTGGTGTCAACGCCACAACCGGCGCAAGGACACCAGCGATGCAATTGAAGGCTCTGCTCAATCGAGTGCATCCCGTCAAGGGCTTCGTGTACGAAAAGGTGCGGCAGGTCGAGGACCTCGGCGCGGCCAACGGCTGCCGGATCGAGTCGAATGTGCGGCCGAGACGGGGATCGAGGGGCGTGTGCTCCTCGTGCGGCGAGCCCGGGCCGACGTACGACACCGGCTCCGCGCGGCGCTTCGAGTTCGTGCCGTTGTGGGGCATCGCGGAGGTGCCGCTGTACGCCATGCGCCGGATCAACTGCCGGCGCTGCGGGGTGAAGGTCGAGCGTGTGCCCTGGGCCGATGGCAAGAGCCCGATGACCAGGAGCCTCCAGGTGTTCCTGGCGGGCTGAGCGCGGCGGCTGGCCCGGGGAGTAGTCGGATACCCTCCGATCCGTCGGGGCTTTGGTGCGATCCCGCCGGCGGCCCCGTTCCCGCCCGAGCCGCAAACCAAACAACCGCCGCAATTCCGCGATGGCGTTGAAAGCTCCCCGAGAGCAACGCTTTTCGTGAAGTCTCTTGAGAGCGTCGGCGGCAGGTCAGTTTCGTAAACGCATGAGGGGAAATGGTTTGCGCCACCCCGAGGGGGATGTCTTTGTGGTCATGCTGGCCGGTTCAGGGGCGGTGGTGTGGTTCCGTCGCAGTTCGCGGCGGGATAATCGTGTCCACACTGGGGTGATTTGGATGCTGAAAGCCATTGTGCCGCCATGAGGTCGTCGCCGCGACAGGTCGGGGCCGGATGGTAGAGTCCTGTACTCGGCATCTGTCCGGGGAAGGGCGTCATTTCAGACAACAGACCGGGATGCCCGAATGAGATGAATGCCGCGGATCCACAACCTGTGCTCGTCACCGGAGCCAGCGGCTTCATCGGTCGACGGCTGGTGCGGAGGTTGATCGCGCGGAAATGCCGCGCATGCTGCCTGGTGCGCGCCAACTCACGAGTTGACGAGCTCCAAGCGATCGGCGCCGAACTGATCACGGGAGATGTGACCGATCGCGGCAGCGTGGATCGGGCCCTGGAGCAATCGCGGGCCGGCACGTTGTTTCACCTCGCCGGTCTTGTCCGAGCGCGCCCCGGGGGCCGGGAGCGGATGCGGGACGACTTCGTTCGAGTGAATGCCGGCGGCGTCGAAACGGTTGCCGCCGCATGCGCACTTCGCGTCGACCCTCCGGTCCTGATTGTCGTGTCCTCGCTGGCGGCGGCGGGGCCGTGTCCGCGCATCGGCGAGGCGCGTGTGGAAGGCGATATCGCGGCGCCCGTTTCTGACTACGGCCGCAGCAAGCTGGCCGGAGAACAGGCCGCCGCCAGGCATGCCGCAGACGTGCCCACAACGATAATCCGTCCGCCAATCGTGTTCGGCCCCGGCGATCGGGGCATTCTCAATATGATTCGCCCGATCGCTCGCTGGGGGCTTCATGTAGTGCCCGGCGGTGGCCGGGGCAGCAGGCCGCGCGACCGCCGCCTGTCGCTGATTCATGTGGACGATTTGGCGGCAGGACTGCTGATCGCGGCCGAGAAGGGCGAGCGTCTGCCTTCCGGCCACGCCGGGCGCGGTTCGCGGGGGGCAGGCGTCTATTTCATCGCAGGCGAGGACCATCCGACGTACGAAGAGCTTGGACAAGCCATGGCCGCCGCATTGGGAAGGAAGAATCTGAAGATGGTGCATGTGCCTGCGCCGGCGCTGAGACTCATCGGAGTCATTGCGGATCTGTCGGCTCGGATCCGCCGCCGCCCATCGTGGGTCAACAGCGACAAGATTGCCGAAGCCCTGGCCGGGTCGTGGATGTGCTCACCTGCCAAGGCGGGCGCGCAACTGGGCTGGTTCCCCGCGTTCCGCCTGGACGAACGCCTGCACGAGACGGTTCAGTGGTATCGGCGGGAAGGACTACTCTGAACTCGCCGCCGCGGCGTCACCGCATTCCGGGAAGTCCGCCGCTCGGGGCGCTGCCTAGAGGGTCTTTTCGTAGATCCGGTAGGTGCTGGTGATCTTCGTGCCGAGGCGTTCGAGCGTGCCGCGCGACCTGGCGTTGCTCTCCAAGACCCACGAGAACTCGTACAGATCAATGCCCCAGTCCGCCCCTGCATCCACGAGGGTGTCCATCAACACCACACTCAGGCCGGCGTTCTGGTGTCCGGGCGCCATGGTCATGGCCATGGCGCGAATCGTCGTAATGCGCCGTCGCCCGGTCAGGAGGCGAAGGAAGCCGAAGGGGAAGAGCCTGCCGTTGAGCGCGCGGAGGATCTGGTTGTAGTCGAGCAGGGCGAGCACAGCGCCGATGGGCCGACCGTCGATCTCCGCAAACAGGGCGAACTGCGGCACGATGATGTGCCGCAACTCATCGGCGATGTGGCGAGCTTCGCGCGGCTGGAGCGGCGTGAAGCCCCAGGTACCATCCAGCGACTGGTTGTAAAGATTAAGATATGCCGCAATCTGCTCCCGGCGCCGCTTGCGCCCGAGATCGAATCGCCGGATCACCAGTTGCAATCGCTCACGCGCGGCCAGCACAGCGGGTTTGTAGCGATCGGTCGCCTTGGCCAGCAGCTCCGGGTCCATTTCGTAGGCATAGAGGTCCTGCGACTTGGCGTAGCCGCACGACTCCAGCAATGACGCGTAGCATGGAGGGTTGTAGGTCATAAGAAAGCGCGGAGCATGATCGAAGCCGTCGACGAGCAGTCCGCAGGTGTAGTTCATCGACGGGTTCGTCGGCCCGCGGGCCACGGACATGCCGCGCTCCCGCAACCAGGCCTGTCCGGTCCTGAACAATGCGCCGGCGACGGCTTCATCGTTCATGCACTCGAAGAAGCCGAAGAAACCGACCTGTTCGTTGTATTTGCGATTGTGCACATGGTTGACGAGCACGGCGAGCCGCCCGACCGCCTGACCATTGCGCTCGGCCAGCAGCGTGACGATCTCCGCATTATCGTAGAAGGGGTGATGTCCCCATCCCAGCAGTTGGCGCTCTTGCCCAAGCATCGGCGGCACCCAGTTGGGGTCTCGTTCGCCGAATGGGGCATAAATGGACCACGGCAGACGCTGAAAGCGCCGCCGGTCCCGCCGCGCCGCCACCTGTCGGACCACCACCTGCCCGCTCATAGCCGGCGTTCCTTGAGCAGGTTGCGGCACACGTCTGCGATGTTGGATGCGGCCGATCTGTTCTGGATCGGCGCCAGCCGGCGCATGGCGTCCATGTCAAAGTCGGAGTAGGTCTCCTTTCCCAGCGCCAGCCCGACGAACGCCGTCGATGAGAAGCGCGTGAGCAGCACATCGCAGTTCGCGATCAGTGCCTCAGCGCTGCCCGTCGTGAATACCAACGCCCCGGGCGCGTGTCTGACAATTTCGCGGATGGCGCGCCTGGCGTTCTCATTGGGGTGAAGCTTGAAGATGAGCGGCCTGCCACCGGCGATCTCAACTGCCCTTCGAATGAACGCCGGGCGGTCTTCGCGGCGAAACACCTCTCGCAGAGGCGATGTGCACACCAGGACAAAGTGCCTGTAGGGGCACTTGTTGGCGCGATATCGCTCGCAGTCATCAAAATTGGGAATCCCCGTGACGGCAATCTTCTCGGGTCTCACGCCCTTCTGGATGAAGAAGTCGCGGTATCCGTCGCTGGCGACGCAGAATGTGCGGTATGCGTCGCTGAGGCCTGTGGCCGCCGTGCCCGCCAGCCAGCGAGGAAGAAAGCGAAAGCGCCTGACAAGACGAAAGGCGAATGTCTCCGGGTCCGTGACGCCCTCTTGAACGACGACGATCGCGCTGTTGCGGATGTTCTTCTGAAGGTAGACATCCGAACAGGTCAGCACCAGGTCGTACGGACCGTTCCTGCCCCGGTCGTCGACGGGCAGGTCATGATCGTCCAGGTACCGCCGGCAGCGGCTCGCGAGCTTGTGGCCGATGATCGTGAACTCCATCAGGCGCAGCCGCCGAAAGATCTCGTCGACGCCGTCACAGTAGAAGGGCGAGAATGCCTGTTCATAGTCGGTCAGGTATCGCGCAATCTGGTGCATCTGCGTCGTCTGGTTCATCGAGCCGCAGATGAACAGAATGCGCCCGGACGAGTTCGCCCCGCGGCCGCGGCGCGGGTCATGCGCCGGATCGGCGCGACTGACTGGGCCTGGCGAGTGAGCGCCGGAACGCTGAATGAGGCGACTCGTCACGACTCCCTTCCCCATCTGGTCACGCGGGCGCCGATGACGAAGACCGTGGCCGCCACGCCCGCGATGATCGCGGCATGCCGCGCGGCGTCCATGCTGTCAACGAAGATCATCGAAGCCCGGAGCCCTTCATTGATGTAATACAACGGAATGCCTTTTGCCACCGTCTGCAGGAATCCCGGCATCATCTCCACCGGAAAGAATGTTCCGGCGAGAAACATCATCGGAAAGAGGACGGCATTGGCCGCGGCGGTGGCACTTTCGGCCTCCCTGGCAATGGGAGTGAGCATCATGCCGATGCCGACGAACGTGAACACTTCGAGCACGATGAACAGGGGGAGCCATCCGTCGATCCTCAGCCGGACATCAAAGACAGCGAAGCTGACGAGGAGAATCAGCGCCGTGGAAATGATCGCCAGGGCAAGCTGATAGAGGATGTTCGACATCAGCCAGTCGGAAGGCCTGATCGGAGTGGTGGCAAGCTTGCGGAGAATGCCCTTCTGTCGAAGTTCGGCATTAATGTTCAGTGCGCCGGACAGGCACGAAGTCATGACCGCCATCGCGATGATTCCCGGGACGAAGAAGTCGATGAACCGATACTGCGTGTCCAGGATCGATTGCTTCGTCATGGTCATGAACGGGGGCGATCCGGACATGCGCTGGTTCGCGGCCGCGATGATCGAATCCAGGAACTGCAGTTTGGTCGTCACAGACGTGGAGCTGGGATCATAGATGGAGGACATGGCGACCGACGCAGTGCGGTCGCCGGTCGCAAGCCGGAGCGAGTGCATATCGCCATAGCCGCGGGGAATGATGAACAGGAGATTCAGCTTGTGGGTCCGGGCGTATTGGACGGCATCGACCTCAGGGGGCGCCGGCGCTGTCCTGAACACGCCGTCAGCGGCAAGAGCATCGACCAGTTGCCGCGATGGCACGCTGTCATCCAGGTCCTGTACGGTGAGGTCGAAGTTCATGTTCTCGGGCCTGGTGAAGATCGCGCCAAACACAAGCACCAGGAGCACCGGGAATGCGATCGTAAAGAACATCGCCGAGTGTTCTCGGCGGATCATCCGAAACCGCACCACCAGGTTGGCGACAACGATGCGCGGCGTCATGCGGCGCCTCCGCCCGCACCGACGGGCTCATGAAGCGCCGCGCCCGTGAGGCTCAGAAAGACCTCTTCGAGGTTCGGCTTGCGCACATCCAGGCCGGACAGCGTCGCGCCGGCGGCCATGATGGCGCCCAGGATGCCGTGAACGTCTTCGGCGCCTTTCACACGGATCCTCACCCGTTTGTTCACATCGCGGACCGGCTCGAAGCCCAGGCGCCTGATCATGTCCACGCCGTGCGCATCCACGGACGTGAGGATGACGTCAAGGTAGTTCGCATTGCGTTCGATGAGCGCGTCGGGAGCGCCCGTCGCCACGAGGGCGCCCCTGAAGATGATGGCCACGGTGTCGGCAAGTAGCTCAGCTTCTTCCATGTAGTGGGTTGTGAGGAACACGGCCTTGTCCCTGCTTTTCAGGCCCAGCAGTATGTCCCAGACGGCGCGTCGCGCTCGTGGATCGAGCCCCGTGGTCGGTTCGTCAAGAAAGACGACCTCGGGGTCATTCACCAATGCAATCGCGATGCCCAGCCGCTGCTTCAGGCCCCCAGAGAGGTTCCTGAACTGCACATCCCTCTTGTCCGAAAGGTTGGTCAACTCGATCAGGCCGTCGACGTCGACATCCTTGCGGCCGAACAGGCGCGAGTAGTAATGGATGCTCTCCCGCACCGTGATCCGGTCGAATGAAGTGAAGGCCTGCGGCAAGACGCCCACTCGGGGGATGATGTCGCGCCTTTGCTTCACGACATCCATGCCCAGAACGCGCACTCTTCCTGAGGTGGGCCTGCGAATGGTGCTGATGATTTCAGCGGCCGTGGTCTTTCCTGCGCCGTTTGGCCCGAGGAAAGCGAAGACCTCGCCTTTCTTCACCGTGAACGACACGTTGTTGACCGCCAGCAGGTCTCCGTAGCGTTTCGTCAGGGCCCTGACCTCGATGGCGTGATCGCTGCAAGTGGTCATCGTGTGTTCGTCACATCTGTGGCTACAGCCGTGCCAGCTCTTCGGCCGTGGCGTCGACGGCGTCCCGGACCTGGGCTTCGCTGTGATTGACGGTGATGAAAAAGCGCAAGCGCGTGGAATGCTCGGGCACGACGGGGTCCAGAATCGGCTGGACGCAGATGCCCCGATCGAACAGAGCCTGCGCCAGGCGGAGGCATTTGACCGAGTTCCCGATGATCACCGGAACCACGGGCGTGGCGGAGGACAGGCCGGTGTTGAGCCCGCGCTCCCCGGCCAGACTCAGGAACAAAGCCGACAGCTCGCGAAGGCGGGTCACGCGCTGCGGCTCAAGGCGGAGCACGTTGAGGGCAGTCAGCGCTGCTGCCGCGCTGGACGGCGACATCCCGACGCTGTACACGAATCCCGGGGCCGTGTAGCCGAGGTACTCCACCAACTCTGCCGACCCGGCGACATACCCGCCGCAACTGGCCAGGGACTTCGAGAGCGTGCCCATCCATAGGTCGACGCCGGTTCGCTCGACCCCCGAATGCTCGCCGATGCCTCGACCGGTCTCGCCCATGGTTCCCAGCGAGTGGGCCTCGTCGACCAGCATCAGCGCCTGGTGCTTTTTTTTCAGTTCGACGAATCGCGGGAGATCGGGGCAGTCGCCATCCATGCTGTACACCCCCTCGATGGCGATCAGCACGCGGCGAAATCGGTGGCGCATTTCGATCAGGAGCGCGTCCAGCGCTGCGCAGTTGTTGTGATCGAAGACGCGGCGCGTCGCGCCGGAAAGCTGGGCCCCCTGGATGATCGAGTTATGCGCCAGGGCGTCGTGAACGATCAGATCGTCCGGTCCCATCAGGTGCCCGATGGTGGTGACGTTGGTGGCATGGCCGGAGACAAAGACGATTGCGGCCGCAGTGCCCAGAAACGTCGCCAGGCCCCGCTCCAGATCGCGATGCACCTGCTTTTCGCCCGAGACCAGCCGGCTCGCGCCCGCGCCGGTGCCGTAGCGGTCGATTGCGGCCTTGGCGGCAGCAGTGACCCGCGGTTCATGCGCCATGCCGATGTAGTCGTACACGCCGAAGGTGACCCGATCCCGGCCCTCGATGCGAGCGACGCTGCCGGACGACGTGCCTCCCTCATCGACGCGAAAGTACGGATTGTCGCCGGCCACCGCTCTCAGCATGCGCTCGTAACGCCTCAACTCACGGAATTCGGGGAATCGAGCGATGTCGTGATACGCCGTCGGGGTCGGGGCGGCGACTGCATCCGACCCGACATGACCGTTCATGTGCTTCTGCACGGCGCTCGCCAGCGCGCCCAGCGTCTGTGCCGGGTGGAACTCCGTGTCGGGCAGGCGGCACGCGAAGGTCTTCTCCAACATGGCGGCCAGTTCCACTCGCTGCAGCGAATCCAGGCCGAGAGTGGTGAGTGGCGTGTCGGGCGTCGCGTCGAACAATGCGGCGCCCTCCAGTGCCAGGACATGCTGGCAGACGGTGGCAAGCACGATCGATCGTGGCATTTCCCTTCCGGCTTGCCCGATGGACGGGGCGGCCCCGCGGATGCCCGCGGCCCCGGGACGGGAGACGGCGGCTGCACCGTTGCCATGGCTGGACACGCTGTGATGCGGGGCCAGGCCCTTGAGTTCGCCGGCCAGGAACGCCGCGCGGCAGGCACGGCGTTGGACTTTGCCGCTGGAAGTCTTCGGAATCGTGCCGCTTTGCACCAGCACGATCGTGTGCAGGGTGAGGTCATGTTCAGCGAGCACCGCGGCATGGGCCGCGCCCAGCACCTGCGCGTCGTTCCTTTCCCCGTTGCGCGAAACCTCGTGCACGAGCACGAGGTGCTGTCCCCCACCCCCGTCCCCAGGGGCATCCACGGCGAATACCGCGCCGATGCCTGCGGCCAGCAACGGGTGACTCCTGCGGACAGTGGTCTCCAGGTCCTGCGGATGATGGTTCAGGCCGCGGACGACGAGCATGTCATCGCGCCGCCCCATGACGTAAAGTCGGCCCTCACTCATGAAGCCCATGTCGCCGGTCCGAAGGAACGGCCCCTCACCCGTGTCGCTGAAGTGAGCGTTGAAGGAGCGATCTGTCTGGTCCGACCGGCGCCAGTACCCCTGGCCGATCGATGTGCCCGAGACCCAGATTTCACCCACGCGGTCGGACGCGACCTCCGCCAGCGCTTGCACATCGACGATCGCCACGCGCAGATCGCCGACCGGCGCTCCACACGACACCATTCGTCGCGCCCCGGCCGTGCCTTCCGCCGCATGCTCGACGCGATGTTCGGCCAGCGTCGTCTCGCGGAATGCCCGGACAATCGGTGCGCTCCCTGGCTCGGAGCCGCTGACCATGAGCGTCGCCTCCGCCAGGCCGTAGCAGGGGCAGAAGGCGGTGGAGTGGAAGCCGCAGGGGGCGAACGTGGTCGCGAAGCGCTCGAGTGTTTCGGGCTGAATGGGTTCGGCGCCGATGAACGCCACCCTCCAGCAGGAAAGGTCGAGAGTGGCCCGGTGCTCGTCGGTGATCTTGCGAGCGCACAACTCGTAGGCGAAGTTCGGCCCTCCGGAAATCGTCGCCCGGTGCCTGCTGATCGCCGCAAGCCAGGCGATTGGGTCGTGCAGGAAGGCTGCCGGCGACATCAGCACATTGGTGATGCCGCCGAGCACCGGCACCAGGACGCCGCCCACCAGACCCATGTCGTGATACATGGGCAGCCAGAACATGCCGGTGTCGATGCCTATGCCGAACAACCGGTGGATGGCGCGGGTGTTCTGCATCAGATTGGCATGGCTGAGCAAGACGCCCTTGGGCTCGCTGGTCGAGCCCGAGGTGTATTGGAGCATGGCCGATGTGTCACCCGCGATGACAGGCATCTTCCATCGCGCGGCAGATTCCTCTGGAATCTCGTCCGTGGCGAGCCACGGAATCGGCGCCGCCGCCTCCGCCGGCACGCCTCCCCGTGCGATCATCGCCAGATGCCGAGCCACTGAATCGGCGGTGCTCAGAACGAGGCACGCCCCGGCGTCTGCCGCGATCGCGAGGAAGCCCTGGAGAGTCCGGGGGCGCGGCAGGCGCATCGGCACTGCTGTGCAGCCGGCGTAGAGACACCCGAAGAACCCGATGATGAAATCGAGGCCGTGCGGGTAGGCCAGCAAGACGCGCTGACCGACCAGGCCCATGTCGCTCAGGCGAACAGCCACGGCCCGGGCCCGCCGATCGAGTTGTGCAAACGTCAGGATGGCGTCATCGGTCCGGCCATCGAGCGCACACACGAATGCCGTCCGATCCGGTCGCGCCACCGAGTGGCGGCGCAGAACGCGCAGCAGATTGTCCGGAGGCTGGCCTTGGCGGGTCGAGTTGCCCGCAAGGAGTGACGCTGCCGGCCATCCATTCGCATTGCGACGAGGCGCTGCACCTGACCCGTGACCGGGCGCGTGCCCCGCGGTCTCGTGCTCAGCCAAGTCGCCGTTTGCCCGTGTGACGACCTGCCTCTCGTTCGATGGGAACTGATCCATCGGCCTACTCGTCGTCCTGCATTGCCTCGCCCGTCTCTTCGATGTCCTTGCCGACCCCTTCCCAGGTATTGCAGCCGGGCAATGACATCGCGCCCGCAAGCAGCGCCAGCATCATCAACGTGAACATTACGTTTCGCTTGTTCATGGGTGAATTCCTTGTGATCAGAGGGGCTATCGTCGCCGTTCGGAGGCCGATCCCGGCAGTCGGGGCCGGGGCATCGACAGGGCTGACGCAACCATGAATGCTCTTCTCTCCGCGTGCAGCGGCGCTCTCGATGCGGCGACGATCACTCACGCCAACTTCCGGCGGCCGCCAAATACCACGGCGAGCAGGCCCAGCAGACCCATTCCCAGGCCGCCGTAGACGTACCAGGCTGTCTTGTCCGTCCATGTTCCGGTGAACGTGTTGCTGACCTGGTCGGCTACCGATTCCGATGCATTCAAGCCGACCACCAGCAGGACCAGGCCGATCACAACAAGGACGATGCCGGCAATACGCTGTGTGTTCATGGGCGACTCCGATCAGATTCAAGGCGAAGCCGGACGCCGGCGCGGCGGCCATTCCGGCCCGCCGTCGCTCAGGCATGGCTGCGTCTGATGACACCGGCCAGGAGCGAGAGCACAAACAGAATGAGAAAGACAACGAACAGGACCTTCGCGATGGTCGTTGCGCCCGCGGCGATTCCTCCGAAACCGAAGACGGCGGCGATGATCGCGACGATGAAGAAGACAAGTGCCCAGTACAACATGGTGTGTTCCTTTCAGTGGCTGAATGATCTGTGGCGTCTGAGCGCCGGTTGCGATGGTCCATCCTGATCGCTCGGTTGACGTGCCTCCTCGCGGCCCCTTGCAACGCGCTGAAGAGAGTCGGCTCTTCCGCGGGAGCGATCCCGGATCGTCCTCAATCGGAGCCGACGGCCTTCGCCGCAGGTCTCCGTCTCTCCCATGTTTCGGGAATGGTTCCACGAGACGTCGGATTCGCGTGCATCCGGTCCGGCGGCACGGCGTTCCGCCGCCGTGGACACCGCGCCCCTGCGGATCAGCATTGTCATGGCATCGATGAGTTCCGACATCGTGTAGTGGCCGGTCCGGGCCGATGCGACGCCGCGAACCGTGATGGACGCGTCCCTGCCGTCGGGCGACTCGATCGCGCGGAGCAGTGCTGCGGCCGCGCCGAGGATTCTCTGCTTCTTCGAGGCGGGATGCTGGGTCATGGCTTTGCTCTCGTTCGATGTTGTACTGCGGCACCACCGCGTTCTTGTCCGAAGCGCGATTGCCTGCCTGGCTCCTCGTCGGGTGGAATGCGGTGAATCGCGGCATCGACCGGATTCCGGGGCCCGCCAACGCCGGCGGCGCCCGCCTTGCCCTTCGTCAGTCGCTCGGAGACCTCCAGCCGATGAATGGTGACCTTGGCGGGGGCCTCGAAGCCGAGTCGGACGCTCCCGCCGCGGATCTCGAGCACCGTCACCGTGACTTTGTGATTGCCGCCGGTGATGCCCCCGACCACGACGGACTCTTGACTTTTCCTGGTCAGGACCAGCATGAAGTAGTCTCCGTGATCATGATCGATGGACAGGGTCCACTCCGTGCCAGACCGTGTCGGACAGGTGCTCGGCCAGCAGGAACACCTGGACCATCGTGCCGCTCGTGAAGGCATGTACCACGGCGCCAGTGGATGTCTCGACTTCCGCGGCCGCTTCGCGCACTCGCACCCCGGTGATCCGCTTGATTTCCTCCCGCAGCGAGTCGGATGAACTGGCGAAGAGCTGGCGGTGAAACTCCTGCACCTTGGCGGCGCCGTCCGGATCCAGGGCCATGGCCTGCTCGGCGGGCGTCAAGGCCCCATGCAGCGTGATCACCAGTGTGCCTTCGCTCAAGACAACCGTGACAGCCCTGGGCGCATGACCTGTTCGCTTCTGCTGCAAGGCGCGGGCCGCGTGGGCCACCTGCTCCGCCATGGTTGGCTGTAGTGCCGTCATGGAGTGCCTCCTGAGGCGCCGACGCACCATCGCGGGCGCAAGCAAAAAAGCCGATTCGGCTCGGCACCTGAGAAGTGCTGAGCCGAATCGGCTTACTCGTCAACGGGCCAGCCGCCATTGCGACCTGCCCTTCATCTAGTCTACCGATGCAGGAGCCGATTATTGTCGCATTCGCGCTCCACCGACCAGGTCAGTATACCACATCGACCTGCCAAGGCAATGGGCATTTCAAGCGAATCTGAAGGCGGGCCCTGCTATGAAGCCGAATCCACGATGCGAAGGCGCGCGTACACAAGTTCTCCAGGGACTGGCGCACCCCGGCCACCACGTGGATCTGGACTTCGCCGCCCGCAACAGATATCTTGGTTGCACGAATGGACGCACGTGGCGATTCATCGCTCAGGCGGACGCTTTGCATGGACGGGGCGATTGGTGGCCATGCTGGCGGACGTTCAGTCGAATCGAGGAGACCATGAGAACTCAGGGCGAAATCGAGGCCGCCGTTTGCGATGGAATAAGCCGTTTTGAGTTGGAGTACATGGGTCGTGGTCCCAAGGACGTTGATGCACATCTGATTGGCGACCTTGTCCTATGCCGTCTTCGAGGCGTGCTTACGGCCGCCGAGCAGCATCTGGTAAAGAGTCTCCCCGCAGACAAAGGCCGTGATCTGCTCAAGCAAGTGCGGACACACCTGGTCGAAACCGCCCGCCCGCTGATGGAGTCCCTGATCTGTGAGATCACCGGCGTCGAGGTCCTGAGTGTGCATCATGACATCAGCACCGTCACCGGCGAGGAGATCGTGGTCTTCACCTTGAAGGACGTCCCGTCTATCCGCAAGAAGAGGGCCGACGCATTCCAGGGCCAGGTCAGCGGCAAAGCCGCCCATCTCGATCCGGCATGAACGAGCATGATCCTGACCGTGGGTCGTCACTGGAATTGAGCGCTGGGGATGGTGTGCCCAACCGTCAGGTGCCGGTCGCGACACCGGCCAACCATCACAAAGCGAATGTCCGCCATTTCGCCGTTGGCGGCGGCGAGTCATCGGTTCCTGCGGCTTTGCCGGCGGCGCATCGTCACACGAAACACTTTGCGACACCATCGGCCGCTCGCGCCACGGAACGGGACTCCAGCAGGGGCCCCATGCGAGATGGGGGTCAGCGTGGTCAAATTCGGCCCGTATTGCATGCCGCGCCGCGTGCCGTGCCCAACCCGACCCGGAGGCCGCCCGGGGCGACGACCATCCGCGAGGCGGCACAGGCAGCGACTTCGGGGGGCTGGAAGGCATCCTGGTGGCAGTACGTCATGGCCGGTGTCTCTTGCCGCGCCCCGATCCCGTCCACGGCGCGGAAGGAACCCTCGGAACCCCGCCCGTTACTTTTTTTCCCCGGCCAAATCCGGCCAAATCCGGACACGTTGGCCGTGGCGCTGCCTTGGCGGGGGTCGTCCCGGCCGCGCCGAACCGCCCCGTGTCGCCATTTGGGCGATTCCTGGCCCCGGATGGCCCGTTGGCGCCTCGACCCGACCGGCGGGCCCACCGCGGAACACGGTGGCCCGTGCCGCGGGGGGTATCCGATCGCCCAGCTCC
>Ga0299906_10001508_pt1 | contig 20023 bp, 16 predicted proteins | sample RVTome_14_FD_200259 | JGI IMG/M metagenome (GOLD analysis project Ga0299906, IMG submission 200259) | Soil microbial communities from uranium-contaminated site in the Upper Colorado River Basin, Wyoming, United States - RVT145D125 (version 2) ...
CTGTGGTTCCGCCATAGAGCCACGGATAGTTGAGCAACATGGGGCATCCTGCCCCAGTTGCATCTCGCCTTTGAAAAACGTGGTTTTCAAAGCCTCGCGGCCTTCGGCCGTTGGCACATCCCTGTGCCAATCACAATTGACGTCACGGTGGTGAATTTGTAGGAGCGGCGCCCTCGCCGCGATTCTCTATTCCTTGATACCGCCTTTCGTTAGCTCAAGGGGATCGAGGAGGCGGTCGAGTTGTTCGGCCGACAAATCCGTGGTCTCGAGCGCCACGTCCTTGATCGGCCTGCCCTCCTTGTAGGCCTGCTTGGCAGTCGCCGCACCCAGCTCGTAACCGATCACCGGATTGAGCGCCGTTACGAGAATGGGGTTGCGTGCCAGCGCCTCGCGGATCCGTTCCTCGTTCACCGTGAAACCGGAGATGGCCGAGTCACCCAGCAACCGGCTTGCGTTGGCCAGGATCTCCAGGCTCTGGATCAGGTTCAGGGCGATCACCGGCAGCATCACGTTGAGCTGGAACAGCCCCGACTGGCCGGCCACCGTGATGGTGGCATCGTTTCCGATCACCTGGGCGCACACCATGCAGACGGCCTCGGGGACCACCGGGTTGACCTTGCCGGGCATGATCGAGGAGCCCGGCTGCAGGGCCGGCAACTCGATCTCGGCGATGCCCGCCAGCGGGCCTGAATTCATCAGTCGCAAGTCGTTGGCGATCTTCATCAGGCTGCAGGCCAGGGTCTTGAGCTGGCCCGACAGCTCGACCGAGACGTCCTGGGAGCTGATCGACTCGAACTTGTTTCCCGCAGAGCGCACTTTCTGTCCGCTGCGCTCGCAAAGCACGGCGGTGACGCGCTCGCCAAATTCCGGATGTGCATTGATCCCGGTGCCCACCGCGGTACCACCCTGCGGCAGGCGGCGCACCCGCTTGAGCGCGCTCTTGATGCGCTTGATATTCGATTGGATTTGGTGCGCCCAGGTTTGGAGTTCCTGCCCGAAGGTCACCGGCATGGCGTCCATGATGTGGGTGCGGCCGGTCTTGGCGACGCCCGCCAGTTCTTCCGCTTTGGTGTCCAATACCTCGCGAAGGTGCTCGAGGGCAGGCAGTAGTTCTTCGCGCGCCACCAGCACGGCGCTGAGCTGTATCGACGTCGGAATGACATCGTTCGAACTCTGGCACATGTTGACGTCGTCATTGGGGTGCACGCTGAGGTCGCTTTCTTTGTTTGCCAGCTGCGCAATCACTTCGTTGGCGTTCATGTTGGAGCTGGTGCCGGAGCCGGTCTGAAACACGTCGATCGGAAAGTGATCGTCGAATTCACCCGCCGCTACCCGGCGTGCGGCGGCGATGATCGCCTCGGCCTTGTCTTGGCCCAGCAGTCCAAGGTCACGGTTGACGACTGCCGACGCCTCCTTGATCAGGCCCAGGGCGCGGATGAACTGACGCGGCATGGTTATACCGCTGATCGGGAAGTTGTTAACGGCCCGCTGCGTCTGCGCGCCCCACAGCGCATCAACAGGCACCTGCAGTTCGCCCATGCTGTCCTTCTCCGTGCGGAATTCGTTGCTCATTCTGGCTCCCGTTGATGTCCCTTCCCTAACATAAATTATATGCGGTCAGTAGGAAGGCATTTCTACGACTTGCTGACTCAACAAGGATAAGGGCCGCGGGTGGGTATACCCTTTCAAAACACGCCGTAAACCCTTCCCTGGGGGCTCGGATGAAACATCCCTGTTTCATACGGTTTTGAAAGGGTATACCCACCCACGGCCGTGAGCGCCTAGACGCGGCACCCAGCAGTGGTGGCCGCGCCGGGGTATGCCGTTTCAAAACCCTCGACGGGAGGGACCCCGGCGAGGAGTCTACAGGGATGTATTCACGACGTGTTTTGAAACGGCATACCCCGATGCGGTCCTGTCAGAACCTGGCATGTCTGTCGCGCAGGGTGCGTGTAAAATGCCCCGTTGGCCTAAATGGAGCCCTGCGACGGCATGGAACTCAGTTCACTGACAGCGATATCGAGCATCGACGGGCGTTATGCCGGCATGACCCGGTCGCTGCGGGATATATTCAGTGAGCACGGGCTGATCAGGCGCAGGGTGCTGGTGGAGGTGCGATGGTTCCAAGCGCTGGCCGCACAGCCCGAGGTGGAGGAGCTGCCGGCGTTGAGCGACGCGGCGAACGCGTTCCTGGAAGGCCTGGTCGCCGATCACTCGATCGAGAACTCGCAGCGTGTTAAGGACATCGAAGCCAAAACCAACCACGACGTCAAGGCTGTCGAATACTACCTGGCAGAGCGGTTCGGCGAACACGCCGAGCTGGCGCCGCACACGGGCTTCGTGCACTTTGCCTGCACCTCCGAGGACATCAACAACCTCGCCTATGCGCTGATGCTGCAAGACGCTTTCAGCGACGTGCTCCTGCCGCAATTGCATGATCTGGATTCAGTGCTCCAAGCCATGGCGCAGGAGTATGCCGAATTGGCCATGCTGTCGCGCACCCACGGACAGGCGGCCTCGCCCACCACGCTGGGCAAGGAACTGGCCAACGTCCGCCAGCGATTGCGGCGGCAGCTCGGCTCGCTGGAATCCATCGCGCCGCTCGGCAAATTCAACGGCGCGGTGGGCAATTACAACGCGCATGTCGCCGCTTATCCTGGGGTCGACTGGCCGACACTGTCGCGTTCCTTCGTCGAGTCATTGGGGCTCCAGTGGAACGCCCACACCACCCAGATCGAGCCACACGATTGGATGGCGGAGACGTTTCACGGCCTGATGCGCTGCCACACGGTGCTCATCGACCTGTGCCGAGACCTCTGGGGCTACATCTCGATCGGCTACTTCACGCAAAAGGCGAACGCCCAAGAGGTCGGCTCTTCGACCATGCCCCATAAGGTCAACCCCATCGATTTCGAGAACGCCGAGGGGAACCTGGGCGTGGCCAACGCCCTGCTCGGCCACCTGGCGGCCAAGCTGCCGCTGTCGCGCTGGCAGCGCGACCTGACCGACTCGACGGTGCTGAGGTCGATCGGCACGGCATACGGACACGCCGTGGTCGCGCTGGACTCCCTGCACAAGGGCCTGTCGAAGATCGTCGCCGATCCGGGTCGACTCGAGTCCGACCTCGCCGACCGCTGGGAGCTGCTGGCCGAGCCCGTTCAGACCGTCATGCGCCGCTACGGGGTGAAAAACGCCTACGAGCAGCTCAAGGCCCTCACCCGAGGCAAGGGGCTCGATCGCGAAACTCTCCACGCCTTCATCGAACAGTCGGACATCCCCGCTGCCGCAAAACAGACCCTGCTCGAGTGGACGCCTCGGAGCTATACCGGCCTCGCCTCCCGCCTGGCCTCGTCGACCGACGACTGAACCGCCGGCGGCCTTGATTCCGGCCGATTTGCAGCCAAATCAGAGAGCAGCCGGATCATTTGTGAGACGGTATAATGACCGGCCTTTTCCGGGTCCCGGGTATCCAAAGCAACAAGCGTGAGCAAAAGCCTTCAACAGCTCTACCAGTCCTCGCACCTGTACGGCAGCAACGCGCCCTACATCGAGGCCTATTACGAGGGCTGGTTGAGCGACCCGGACGCCGTCCCGGAACAGTGGGCCAGGGCCTTCAGGGACATGCACAACGGTTCCGGAGACACGATTTCCGAGAGCGGCCGCCTGGCAGTGGAGGCCCGCTTCGAGGCACTGGGCCGGCTGCCTCCCTCCGTTGCGACGGACACCAGCATCGCGGACCACAAGGAAGCCGGTGTCCTGAAGCTCATCAACGCTTTCCGCGTGCGTGGGCACGAAAACGCCATGCTCGATCCGCTCGGGAGGCCGCACCACGCGCCGGTGCCTGATCTCACGCTTGAATTCCAAGATCTGTCGGAATTCGACCTCGATCTCGAGTTCGATACGGGTTCTCTTGCAGCCCCCGACCGAATGAAACTGCGCGAAATCGTGGCGCTGTGCCGCAAGGTCTACTGCGGCAACATCGGTATCGAGTACATGCACATCGTCGACACCACCAAGCGGCGCTGGCTGCAGGCACGCCTGGAGGGTAGCGGCGGCGAATACGCGCCTTCAAAGGAAGTGAAGGTGAAGTTACTAAGGCAGCTGACCGCAGCGGAAGGCATCGAACGTTACTTGCACTCCCGCTTCGTGGGCCAAAAGCGATTCTCGCTCGAGGGAGGCGAAAGCCTGATCCCGCTGCTTAACGGCGCGATACGGCACGCGGGCAATCAGGGCATTCGCGAGGTCGTCATCGGCATGGCCCACCGTGGCCGGCTCAACGTGCTGGTCAACACCCTGGGCAAGTCACCCTCGGTGCTGTTCGAAGAATTCGAGGGGAAAAAATCGCAAAGACAAGAAGGGCGCTCAGGCGATGTCAAATACCACCTCGGCTATTCCTCGGACCTCAAGCTCGACGACGGCGAAGTGCACGTCGCGCTGGCCTTCAACCCGTCGCACCTGGAGATCGTCGACGCGGTAGTCGCCGGCTCCGCTCGCGCCCGCCAGGACCGCCGCCGCGACCTCGGCGACGAGGCCGTCATGCCGATCCTGATTCACGGTGATGCCGCCTTCGCCGGCCAGGGCGTGGTCATGGAACTCTTCCAGATGTCCGAGGTGCCCGGATTCGAGGTCGGCGGCACTCTGCACATTGTGATCAACAACCAGCTTGGGTTTACCACCAACCCGCGGGACGGCCGTTCGACGCTGTATTGCACCACCGTGGCCAAGATGGTCCATGCCCCCATTTTTCACGTCAACGCCGACGAGCCCGAGGCGGTACTCCACGTCATGAAGATCGCCTGCGATTTTCGCCGGCAGTTCAAGCGCGACGTCGTGATCGACCTGGTCAGTTATCGCCGCCATGGCCACAACGAGGTCGATGAGCCGGCCGCGACTCAGCCGATGATGTACCAGATCATCCGCAAGATGAAGACCACTCGCCAGCTTTACGCCGACCGTCTGGTCGCCTCCGGCGTCGTCAGCGACGATGAAGTGTCGGCGATGATGGATGCCTATCGGGATCGCCTGGACGACGGCAAGCAGGTGGCCGCCGACATCCTCGACAAGCCCAAGAGCACTGCGAAGTTCATCCAGGACTGGTCGCGCTACCAGGACCATGAATGGGACGAGAAAGTCGACACCACCATCGATGCCAAGACGCTGGAAAAGCTCTCCGGCGATATCACTTCGGTACCGGATGGCTTCGAGCTGCATGCGCGAGTGGAAAAGATCATCGAGGACCGCCGCAAGATGGCCCGGGGCGACGCGCCCATGGACTGGGGCTTCGCCGAAACCATGGCCTACGCGAGCCTGATCAACGAGGGCTTCGGCCTGCGCCTGGTAGGCCAGGATACGGGGCGCGGCACCTTCTTTCACCGCCATGCAATCTTCTACAATCAGAAGGATGGCGAGACCTACATTCCCCTTCAGTACATTGACCCCGAAGTCAACGTCGCGATCGTGGACTCGCTTCTTTCCGAAGAGGCCGTGCTGGGCTTCGAATACGGCTACGCCTGCTCAGAACCCAATAGCCTGGTGATCTGGGAAGCGCAGTTCGGCGATTTCGTCAACGCCGCGCAAGTGGTCATCGACCAGTTCATTACGTCGGGCGAGGCTAAGTGGGGTCGCCTGTGTGGGCTTGCACTGTTCCTGCCGCATGGCTACGAGGGCCAGGGGCCGGAGCACTCAAGCGCCCGGCTCGAACGGTTCATGCAGCTGTGCTCACACAACAACATCCAGGTGTGCATTCCCACCACCCCGGCGCAGATGTTCCACATGCTGCGGCGCCAGATGAAGCGCGACTATCGCAAGCCGCTGGTCGTGATGACACCCAAGAGCCTGCTGCGAAGCAAGGCTTCGACCTCGCCGCTGGAAGCATTGACTGAAGGGGGGTTCAGGCTGGTGATCGACGACGAGTCAATCGATGAACGCTCTGAGATCGAACGCGTCGTCCTGTGCTCGGGCAAGGTCTACTACGACCTCGCCTACCTGCGCGAGGAGGAGTCCTTCGGCAAGGTGGCGCTGGTACGCCTTGAGCAGCTTTACCCCTTCCCTGGCGATCAGGTCAGGGAAGTGCTGTCACGCTACCCCGAATCCGTCGAAGTCGCGTGGTGCCAGGAAGAGCCCCAGAACCAGGGTGCATGGTACTCGGCCAAGCACAACATCGAAGCCAGCCTCGAGCGCGGTCACAGCCTCTATTACGCCGGCCGCCCGAGCGCCGCCTCGCCGGCGGTCGGCAGTTACGACGTGCACATCGAAGAGCAGAAAAAGCTCGTTGCCGAAGCCCTGACCGTGGGTGGTGGGGACAAGCAGTAGCGCCGGCGCGCAAACCCGTTACAAGGAGAAGACTGGAAACATGAGCAAAGAGGTCAAAGTCCCGGTTCTGCCGGAGTCCGTTGAAGACGCCGTGATCTCGGCCTGGCACAAGAAACCTGGCGATTCCGTCAACAGGGACGAAAACCTGGTCGACCTCGAAACCGACAAGGTCGTGCTCGAAGTCCCCGCCCCCATCGATGGGGTCTTGAAGGAAATCAAAGCCGAAGAAGGTGAAACCGTGACCAGCGGGCAGGTCCTGGCGGTGCTCGAAGAAGGTGGCAAGAAGGGCGACAAGGACGAGGCAGAGCCGGAGACACAAGAAGCACCCGCAGGAGACGCAGAAAAAGAAAAGAATGAGGAAGCCAGCAAAGTCGCGAAAGAAGAAGACAAAGAACCCGCAGAAGCCGAACAGGAATCCGAAGCGGAAGAAAAGGAAAAAGGCAAGGCGCGTTCGTCCCTGAGTCCCTCGGCGCGACGGCTGGCCGGGGAGGAGCGCGTCGATCCCGACAAGATTCCCGGCAGCGGCCGCGGCGGGCGCGTCACCAAGAGCGATGTGTTGCAGTTCCTCAAGGGCGCCGGTTCGCGCACCGAGGAGCGGGTCAAGATGACCCGGCTGCGCAGCCGCATCGCCGAACGGCTCAAGGAGGCCCAAAACACTGCGGCCATCCTGACCTCCTTCAACGAGGTGGACCTCAAGGCCGTCATGGAGATGAGGCGCACGCACCAGGACGAGTTCACCGAAAAGCATGGCATCAAGCTCGGCTTCATGTCGTTCTTCGTCAAAGCCTGCTGCCATGCGCTGCGCAAGTACCCCATCGTCAACGCCTCCATCGAGGACGACGAGATCGTCTACCACGGCTACCAGGACATCGGCATCGCCGTGTCCACCGAGCGCGGGCTGATGGTGCCGATCCTGCGCAACGCGGAAACCATGGGCCTGGCGGAGATTGAACGCGCGATCCGCGAGTACGCCGAGAAGGCGCGCGAAGGCAAGATGGCGCTGGAAGACCTGCAGGGTGGCACCTTCACCATCACCAACGGCGGCGTGTTCGGCTCGCTCATCTCCACACCGCTGATCAACCCGCCGCAGAGCGCCATCCTGGGGATGCACAACATCAAGGAGCGCCCCGTTGTCGCCGACGGTGAAATCACCATCCGGCCGATGATGTACATCGCCCTCAGCTACGACCACCGCATCATCGACGGTCGCGAAGCCGTTCTGTTCCTGGTGGCGATCAAAGAGGCACTGGAAGACCCAGCCCGGCTGCTGCTAGGAATATAAGATTAAGTTTCAGAGGATTTACTTGAATGGCTGAAAAATTTGATGTGATCGTCATAGGTGGCGGCCCGGGGGGCTACGTCGCCGCCATTCGCGCGGCGCAGTTGGGGCTCAAGACCGCCTGCGTCGACAAGTTCACGGGCAAGGACGGCAAGCCGGCGCCCGGCGGCACCTGCCTCAACATAGGCTGCATTCCCTCGAAGGCCCTGCTCGATTCCAGCAAGCATTACCACCATGTGCTCCACGAATACGCCGACCACGGCATCCAGGTTTCCAAGGTTTCCATGGACATCGCCAAGATGCTGGAGCGCAAGGACGCGGTGGTGAAGAAGCTGACGAGCGGAGTTACCCAGCTCTTCAAGGGCAACAAGGTCACTTACTACCACGGCACAGGCACCCTTGGCGCAGACAGGAAAGTCACGGTCAAGGGTGCCTCCTCCGAGCATAGCCACGAACTTCAGGCCGACAATGTCATCCTGGCTTCCGGCTCAGTGCCCATCGCGATCCCCAACGTGGAATTCGACGGCCAGTACATTATCGACAACGAGGGCGCGCTGGACCTTACGGACGTGCCGAAGCGCTTGGGCGTGATCGGCGCCGGTGTCATCGGGCTGGAACTCGGATCGGTGTGGAACCGCTTGGGCTCGGAAGTCATCCTGCTCGAAGCGATGAAGAACTTCCTACCGGTCGCCGATCAGGACATATCCCGCCAGGCCGCACGGGAGTTTGGAAAACAGGGCCTCGAGATCCGCCTCAACACCTTGGTCAAGAGTGCCGAGTTGGTGAAGAAGGAGGTGGTGGTCGTGCTCGAAGACAAGGATGGCGAGAGCCAGCTCACTTTCGACCGCCTGCTGGTCTGCGTAGGCCGCAAGCCCTATACGGACGGCCTGCTTGCAGGCGATGCCGGTGTCGAGCTTCTCGACAACGGGCAGATCAAGGTCGATGACACATCGCGGACGACTGCGAAGGGTGTTTGGGCGGTCGGCGACTGCGTGCGTGGCCCCATGCTTGCGCACAAGGCCTCGGAAGAAGGCATCGCCGTGGCGGAGCTGATTGCAGGCAAACCCGCGCATATTCATTTCGACACCGTGCCATGGGTGATTTACACAGACCCGGAGATCGCCTGGGTCGGCAGGACCGAGGCGCAACTCAAGGAGGCCGGCGTCAAGTACCGCAGCGGCTCCTTCCCCTTCGCGGCCAACGGGCGCGCGCTTGGCGGCGGCACGCCCGCAGGGCTGGTCAAGATGCTTGCCGACGAGGAGAGCGACGAAATCCTGGGCGTGCACATTTTCGGCGCCAATGCCTCGGAGTTGATCGCCGAATGCGTGGTGGCGATGGAGTTCCAGGGCGCAAGCGAGGACCTCGCGCGCATCGTCCACGCGCACCCGACGCTTTCCGAGGCCGTGCACGAAGCGGCGCTGCACGTCGACGGCCGCGCCATCCACCGCGGCAATTGATGCGGGGCGCCAAGACCAGAAAATCGAAGGAAAGTTGACTTTGCGAGTACCTCAAAAATTCAAAGCATTCCGGATCCACAACGACGAGAAGGGCTATCGCTCGGACATCGACGAGGTCAGCCTCGACGATTTGACCGAGGGCGAGGTCACCATCCGGGTCGAATGGTCCAGCATCAACTACAAAGATGCCCTGGCGGCCACCGGCAAGGGCCGAATCGTCCGGAATTATCCCCTGACGGGCGGCATCGACGTGGCGGGCACAGTGATCGAATCGTCCGACGAGCGTTTCGAGGCGGGCCAGGCCGTCGTCACCACGGGCTGCCAGCTTTCCGAAGAATACGACGGCGGTTACGCGGAATACCTGCGCCTGCGCGCCGACTCCGTCGTGCCCCTGCCAGCGCGGCTGAGCACCCGCGAGGCCATGGCGATAGGCACCGCCGGCTTCACGGCCGCGCTGTGCCTGTATCGCATGGAGGCCAATGGCCAGACGCCCGAAAAGGGCCCCATTGTGGTCACCGGCGCCAGCGGTGGGGTCGGCACAGTCGCCATCGATCTACTGAGCCGTGCCGGCTATGAAGTTCATGCCATTACGGGCAAGGTGGAGCACTTCGAATGGCTGGAGAAGCTCGGTGCCAGCCAATGCATCTCGCGCCACGATCTGCACTGGGGTCAGAACCCGCTGGAGAAAGCGCGCTGGGCCGGTTGCATCGACAACGTCGGCGGCGACATGCTGTCCGGCATCAGCCGGGTAATCGACCTGTGGGGCAACATCGCGAGCTGCGGAATGGCCGGCGGCATCGGCCTCAACACCACGGTCTTTCCCTTTATCCTGCGCGGCGTTAGCCTGCTCGGAATCAGCTCGAACAACACGCCCTTTGATGTGCGCATGCAGCTCTGGGATCGGCTCGCCAACGAGTGGAAACCGCCCCATCTCGACGAGATTTGCAAACAGGAAGTGCCCCTCGACGGCATGGCGCCGGTGTTCAAGACAATGATGTCCGGCGGCTCCCTGGGCCGAACAGTGGTCAAAATAGGCGGATGAACGTTACCCTCCCGGCCTTTGTTCGCGCTTCAAATTCCGGCATAATGACCGTGTAAGGGGAAATTCAGATTCTTTGGAGCGTTTTGATGCCCAAGGTGTTAATCGTCGACGATTCCCCGGCTCAGCTTTACAGCCTCAAGAGAATCGTCGAAAAAGGGGGGCTCGAAACCGTCACGGCCGATAGCGCCGAGATGGCGTTCAGGATCGCCTCGATGGAGCATCCATCGGTGATCCTGATGGATATCGTCATGCCCGGCATGAGTGGGTACCAGGCCACCCGCAAGCTGTCGCGCGACGCAAGTACGCGCGACATCCCCGTGATCTTCGTCACCAGCAAGTCGGACGAATCCGACAAGGTCTGGGGCATGCGCCAAGGGGCACGCGACTACATCACCAAGCCGGTCAATGCGGCCCACCTGCTAACGGCTATCCGCGACGCGATGGCTGCCTGAGCCGCGCGACTTTCCATGCCCAAGGAGATTCGATGACCATCCACGCCGGAGATCGAATTCCCGACGCCATACTCAGCGTCATGACCCGCGAAGGCCCTTCCCCGCTGTCGACCGCCGACCTGTTCGGCGGCAAGCGGGTGGTATTGTTTTCCGTTCCCGGCGCCTTCACGCCCACCTGCTCGGCCAAGCATCTGCCGGGCTTCGTGCAGCACGCCGAGGAGATCCTTTCACGCGGTGTGGACGAAATCGCCTGCATGGCGGTGAACGACGTGTTCGTGATGAACGCTTGGGGAAAGAGTGCGAATGCCGACAGTATCACCATGGTGGCGGACGGCAACGGTGAGTTCGCCAGGACGCTCGGGCTCGAGCTCGACGCCACTACGTTTGGCATGGGGCAGCGCTCCCAACGGTTCGCGCTGATCGCCGACGACGGAGTGGTGACCAAGCTGTTCATCGAGGCGCCCGGTGAATTCCGCGTCAGCTCGGCCGAGCATGTGCTTTCCGAGCTCTAGGCGCCATCGGCCTCGACCTCTTCAGCTTCTTCCTCTTCCTCGATACGGGCGACGCCGACGAGTTGTTCGTCGTTGCGCAGGCGGATCAGCGTGACGCCCTGAGTGTTACGGCCAAGGATTGAAATCTCCCCGACGCTGGTCCTTACCAGCGTGCCGCCATCGGAGATCAGCATGATGTCATCGCCGTCCAGGACCTGGATGGCCCGGATCAGCAGCCCGTTGCGCTCGCTGGTTTGTATTCCGATGACGCCCTGACCCCCGCGGCCCTGCCTGGGGTGGTCATCGACCGTGCTGCGCTTGCCGAAGCCGTTGGCCGTCACAGTCAGTATGTCCCCTTCGCTCAGCACCAGCATCGAAACGACTTCCTGCCCTTCGGCCACCCGGATGCCGATGACGCCGCGCGCCACCCGGCCCATCGGCCGGGCGTCCGATTCGGCGAAGCGGATACACTTGCCGGAACTGGAATACAGCATGATGTCCTGCGCCCCGTCGGTCAGCGCAACGTTGACCAGACTGTCGCCCTCGACGAGGTCGATGGCCCAGATGCCGCTCGCACGCGGCCGCGAATAATCGGAAAGACGAGTCTTCTTGACGATGCCCCGCCGGGTGGCAAAAAACACGAACTGGTCTTTGGAGTACTCGCGGACCGGCAGCACCGCGTTGATACGCTCGTCCTTTTCCAGCGGCAGAAGATTGACAATGGGCTTGCCGCGGCTCGCATGGCTGGCTTGCGGCAGTTCGTATACCTTGAGCCAGTGCACGCGCCCGAAGCTGGTGAAGCACAGCAGCGTGTCGTGGGTGTTGGCGATGAAAAGCTGGTCGATGAAATCCTCGTCCTTGACACGGGTGGCCGACTTCCCGGTGCCGCCCCGGCGTTGGGCCTTGTAACGGTCGAGCGACTGCGACTTTGCGTAGCCCGCGTGCGAAAGAGTGACCACCACGTCTTCCTCGGTGATCAGGTCTTCCATGCTGAGGTCGAGGTGGGACTCGATGATCTCCGTGCGACGCTCATCTCCGTACTGATCCCGGATGGACTCCAGTTCCTCGCGGATCACCTGCATCAGACGGGACGGGTTGGAAAGGATTTTGAGCAATTCCCGGACCTGTTCGAGAATCTTGCCGTATTCCTCGGTGAGCTTTTCCTGCTCCAGGCCCGTGAGCCGCTGCAGACGCATGTTGAGAATTTCCTGGGCCTGCAGCGCCGAGAGCTGGTACCCCTCCTCGTGCAGCCCGTAGCGCGAATCCAGGTCTTCCGGGCGCGAAGTCTCGGCGCCGCCCTGCCCCAGCATGGCACGGACCATGCCAGGGTCCCAGTGGCGGGCGAGCAGGGCCTCGCGGGCATCCGGCGGCGTCGCCGAGGCCTTGATCAAAGCGATCACCTCGTCGAGGTTTGCCAGCGCCACCGTCAACCCCTCCAGCACGTGCGCGCGCTCCCTCGCCTTGCGAAGCTCGAACAGCGACCTGCGGGTGACGATTTCGCGGCGGTGGCCGATGAAGGCCCGCAGCACTTCCCTCAGGTTGAGCAGCCGCGGCTGCCCGTTCACGAGGGCCACCATGTTGATGCCGAACACGGACTGCATGGCAGTCTGCTTATAGAGGTTGTTGAGCACCACCTCCGGCACTTCGCCACGGCGCAGCTCGATGACGATGCGCATGCCGTCCTTGTCCGATTCGTCTCGCAGCTCGGTAATGCCCTCGATCTTGCGTTCCTTCACGAGCTCGGCGATTTTTTCGAGCAGCCTGGCCTTGTTGACCTGGTACGGAATCTCGGAAACGATGATGGCCTGTTTGCCGCCCTCGCCGATATCCTCGATGGCCGCCCGCGAACGCATGTAGATGCGCCCCCGGCCCGTCCGGTAGGCCTCGCCAATGCCCTGGGCGCCGTTGATCATTCCGGCCGTGGGAAAATCCGGACCGGGCAGGTACGCCATGATTCCGTCGACGTCGAGATCCGGATCGTCGATCAGCGCGATGGTGGCCGCGATGACCTCGCCGAGATTGTGCGGTGGGATGTTGGTTGCCATCCCGACCGCGATGCCCGCCGAACCGTTGATCAGCAGGTTCGGCACTCGCGTCGGCATGACGACCGGCTCGGACTCCGTTTCGTCGTAATTGGGAACGAAATCGACCGTTTCCTTGTCAAGATCTGCAAGAATCTCGTGGGCCAGTCGCGACATGCGGACTTCGGTGTAACGCATGGCGGCGGGGGCGTCGCCGTCAACCGAACCGAAATTGCCCTGCCCGTCGACCAACAGGTAACGCAGCGCGAAAGTCTGGGCCATGCGCACGATGGTGTCGTAAACCGCGGTGTCGCCGTGCGGGTGGTACTTGCCGATGACGTCACCCACGATGCGTGCCGACTTTTTATACGGCTTGTTGTAGTGATTGCCCAGCTCGTTCATGGCGTACAGTACACGCCGGTGCACCGGCTTGAGGCCGTCCCGCACGTCGGGCAGGGCACGGCCAATGATGACGCTCATCGCGTAGTCCAGGTAGGACCGGCGCATTTCGTCTTCTAAATTGACCTGCAGGACTTCTTTGGCGAGTTCAGCCATCTGATAGGTAACGTTTGATATACACTATATGTTATTGTTTTATAACAATTTGTATCTGAACAAAATACGGATAATCCCGCTCGGCGGAAGGCGTGTAAAGCAGGGGATTCAGAACGAAAATTATACCATATTTCGCCGTCTCACAGGCGCGTGCTGGCCGCCGGAAGCGGCCGCCAGTATCATGCCCCTTTTATTTCCATCCGGGCGGTCTAACTCGCGCCCGCAGTAGAGGATCTGACCACATGAAAAGCAAGTTTCGACCACTGATCGCCCTTCTTTCCACCGCTATGCTCGCCGGGGGCCAAAGCGCTTACGCGCAAGGCGAAGGCAGCGAGGAAAACGCCATGCCATCAAACGCGAACCCCAAGGTCGTGATTCACACCAGTCTCGGCGACATCACACTGGAGCTTTTCGCTGAAGCGGCGCCGGTTTCGGTGAAGAACTTCGTCTCCTATGCGCAGGACGGCTTTTATGACGGCACCATCTTTCACCGGGTGATCAGCCATTTCATGATCCAGGGCGGCGGAATGACCCCTGACTTGAAGGCCAAGCCGACTGCCGAGCCGATCGTCAACGAATCCGCCAACGGCATTTCCAATACCCGCGGCACCATCGCCATGGCGCGCACTTCCGATCCGGATTCCGCCACCTCGCAGTTCTTCATCAACGTGCAGGACAATCCCAGCCTCGATCACAAGCCCTCGGCCGCCGGCTACGCGGTGTTCGGCAAGGTCGTCGAGGGCATCGAAGTGGTCGATGACATCCGCTTTGTTGAGACTGCCTCGATGCCGCCTTACCACGACGTTCCCGCCGAGCCGGTGGTGATCGAGAGCGTGGAGATCATCGACGCCGGGTAAATGCCGTCATGGCGACGCTGTTCATTTCCGATCTCCACCTCGAGGATACGCGGCCGCAGATGACCGATCTGCTGCTCAAGCTGCTGGCGGGCGAGGCCCGCCACGCCGAGGCTCTGTACATCCTGGGCGATCTCTTCGAGTACTGGATCGGTGATGACGCGCCCTCGCCCACCGCGCAACGCGTATCCGAGGGCATCCGGGGGCTCGCCGATACCGGGGTGCCGTGCCATTTCATGCACGGCAACCGCGATTTCCTGCTGGGCGCGGAATACGCCCGCGAGGCGGGAATGGAACTGCTGCCGGAGACTATCGTGATCGACCTTTACGGCAAACCGACGCTGCTGCAGCATGGCGACACCCTGTGCACGGACGACGTCGAATACCAGGCGTTCAGGCAACAGGTGCGCGACCCCAAGTGGCAAGCCGCCTTTCTCGCCCGATCCGTGAACGAGCGTCAGGCGATCGCTCAACAGGCGCGTGACGCCAGCCGCCAGTACACTTCGTCGGCCAGCATGGAAATTATGGACGTCAACGAGCAGGCGGTGCAGAAGGCGTTCGCCGACCACGGGGTGCAGCACATGATTCACGGCCACACCCACCGTCCCGCCTTTCACGAGCACCGACTGGAGGACGGCAGCGTCGCCCACCGCATCGTGCTGTCGGATTGGTACGAGAAAGGCAGCGTCTTGCGCGTTACGCCCGGGGGCGCAACGATTCTGGATTTGTAGGAGCGGCGACCTCGATTGCGGCGAGGCCGCCGCTCCAACACGAATTTGCTGCGTTGCCAAGACCTTGTAGGAGCGGCGCCTCGCCGCGACCAGAGCCCCAATCGCCGCGAGGGCGCGGCGCCTACACCGGTTTTCTGCAAGCCCTCAGGATCAACGGCCAGCGAACGATCTTCGTTTCCCCCGGGTCGCCCCAAGCTTCCGCAAGCAACTTTTCGACCTCTTGGAGGGGATTGTCTCCCTCCTGCGCCACGTACCGCCGCAATGCTGACCAGGTTCCCAGGTAGCCGATCAGCCCGTCCAGGGTCCACTGTGCAGTCATTTCGAAAGTCGGCGCCTCGATCTCCGGCCACGGCATCTCGAAATCCGCGTATCCGGTCTCGATGAACCTGCGCTCCGGCGGCCAGTATGAACCCAGTCGGCGTTCGTAGAGATCGAACACCAGCGGATCGACACGGTTGTCGATGCGGGCCAGCGGATAGGCCCACACCGCCAGTACTCCTGTGTCTCGCAAAACGCGACCGGCCTCCCGGTGAAAGGCCTCGTGATCAAACCAATGGTAGGCCTGTGCCACGGTGATCAGGTCGGCGCTCGCCGGCTCCAGGCTGCTGTGCTCGGCCGGCTCGGCACGGTAATCGACTCTAGGGTGTGGCGCGGCCTGCGCAAGCTGCTCGGCGCTGGCATCGCTTGCGACCACCTGATCGAAGTGCTCAGCAAGGGCGAGCGCGGCCTGGCCGTTGCCGGTGGCGCAGTCCCACGCAAGCGAACGGCCCGGTGACTTCCCCGCCAGCCAATCGAACAACGCCGGTGGATAGCCGGGTCGGTGGGCTGCGTAATCGCCGGCATGGCCGGAGAAATGATCCTTGAACGCGTCCCCCTGCTGACTCAAGCGGCCTCCTCCGCAAGCGCCGCGATCTCCTCCCGGGTGAAGCCGGCCAGGAGGCGCGCGTCGACGTTGAACGGTCCCCTGGGCCGACCGAAATGCGCCTTCAGCAATTCCATGAAGGTTGGCAACGGATCCAGCCCCTGCTGCGCACAACAGTGGCGAAACCAGTGACTGCCGATGGCGACGTGGCGGACCTCCTCTTCGAGGATCAGCTCCAGGATTTCCACCGTGCGGAGATCCCCGGCCGAATGCAAGCGCTCGATCATCCCGGGCGTGACGTCCAGGCCGCGCGCTTCGAGTACCCGCGGAACCAGCGCCATGCGCGCCACGCAGCTTCCTGCTGTCCGGCGCGCCATTTCCCACAGGCCGTCGTGCGCGGGAAAGTCGCCGTAGGCGTGACCCACTTCGTGAAGTCGCTCGTCCAGCAGCCGGAAGTGGCGCGCCTCGTCGGCGGCCACCGAGATCCATTCGAGGGTGAATTCCTCCGGCATGTCGCGAAAACGGCAAGCCGCATCCAGGGCGAGATTGATGGCGTTAAACTCGATGTGCGCAATGGCGTGAACCAGTGCCGCGCGCCCGGCCTCGTTGCCCAGACGCCGGCGCGGCAGGGTGACGGGATCGACAAGTCGCGGCCGGTCGGGCCGGCCCGGTTCCATCAGCGGTTCGACCGCCTGCTTCCGGTCGCTGAATTCAAACGCGGCCCGGTCGGCCAGTTCCTCGACCGCCCGGCATTTCTCCGACGGATCGGACAGCGCCAGGGCGCGTCGGGTTGCGCTGAAAACACCCGACATCCGAACCTCAGAGCCGTTCGATCAGGGCGTCCGCGAAACCGGAGGTCGGGACTTCCGTCGCGCCTTCCATCTGGCGGGCAAAATCGTAGGTGACAAGACCCGCCGCCACGGTGCGCTCGAAGGCGCGGTTGATCAGCGATGTCACCTCCGTCCAGCCGATGTAGTCGAACATCATCGTGCCGGAGAACATGAGTGAGCTGGGGTTGACCTTGTCCTGGCCGGCGTACTTCGGCGCCGTGCCGTGGGTGGCCTCGAACACGGCGACATGGTCCGCCATGTTGGCGCCCGGCGCGATACCCATCCCGCCGACTTCGGCGGCCAGCGCGTCGGAAAGATAATCTCCGTTCAGATTCGTGGTAGCGATAACGTCGAACTCGGCGGGCCTGAGCAGCATGAACTGGAACATGATGTCGGCGATGCGGTCCTTGATGACGATTCTGCCTTCCGGCCGTTTGCCGTTGTGCTCTTTCCACAGCTCGTCTTCGGTAATCGTGCGGTTGTCGAACTCCTCGCGCGCCAGTTCGTAACCCCAGTTGCGGAAGGCGCCCTCGGTGAACTTCATGATGTTGCCCTTGTGAACCAGGGTGACGCTATCTCGGTCGTTGTCTATGGCGTACTGGATGGCCTTACGCACCAGCCGCCTGGACCCGAAGGGTGAGATCGGTTTGATACCAAGGCCGGCGTCTTTGAAAAATTCCACGCCCATTTCCTCGCGCAGAAAACGGGCCAGTTTCCGGTTCTCCTCGCTGCCGGACTGGTACTCGATACCGGCGTAAACGTCCTCGGTGTTCTCGCGGAATATCACGACGTCGACCTCTTCCGGGTGCTTTAGCGGAGAGGGCACGCCGGTGAAGTACCGGACGGGGCGCACGCAGGCGTAAAGGTCGAGTTCCTGCCGCAGCGTCACGTTGAGCGAACGAAAACCGCCCCCGACGGGGGTCGTCAAGGGCCCTTTGATGGCCACCACCAGGTCTTTGATGGCGTCCAGGGTTTCATCCGGGAAGTAATTGCCGTCGTAGATGCCGGCCGCCTTTTCGCCGAGGTAAAGTTCTGCCCAGTGAACTTTGCGCTTGCCGCCGTAGGCCTTCTCGACCGCGGCATCCCAGATTCGCAGGCACGCCGAGGTGATATCCGGCCCGATGCCGTCGCCCTCGACGAAACCCAGTATGGGATTGTCGGGGATTTCCAGGCGGCCGTTATTGACCTGGATTTTTTGACCGGAATCCGGCAATTTAACGTGGCGGTAGCTCATTCGGTGTCCTTCGTTGTCGGGGCTGGCGAGCCAGTCAGGAAGCTGTTGGCGGCCGGCCATTATACCGACTGGGTCAGTCGAAACCCACACGCCGGACCGCAGCCTCCCCCTCCTGTGGCGAAAGACGCTACCGAGCCGTAAATCTCGCCTAACGCAGCTTGCGCGGGCTCCGCAAAAGCCCGTCCAATAGGGCTTTCAGGTTTGGCACGAATTCTGCATACTTCATACCAGGCATTCGTAGTGAGCATTTGATTCGCAGCAGGAGGATTCAATGAGCGGTCGAGCGTTTGGTTCTGGCGCTTGTGGCAATGTGATTTGCGCACTCGCCAGCTTTTTCATTCCGGGTTTGGGCCAGTTGCTGCAGGGCCGCTGGCTGCTGGCCGGCGTCATGTTCGTCCTGACCGCGCTCCTGTGGCTGATCCTGCTGGGCTGGATCATTCACTTGTGGTCGATCGTGGATGCCGCGATCTACAAGCCCGAGCGTTACGACGGCGATCGTTATGACCGGTACAATTCCTACCGGCCATTCCACCGTGACCGCAGTTATGAACGCTACCAACGATACCGCACATGATTCGCTCAGCATTCGACCCGCAAAAAAGAAAGACTGCGCCCTGATCCTGGAGCTGATCAGGGAACTCGCGGAGTATGAGAAACTCGGCCATGAAGTCGTCGCCAGTCGTGACGCGCTGGCCGAGTCTCTATTCGGAAGTGAGCCCGCCGCCAAGGTCGTGATCGCCGAATGGCAGGACCAGCCGGCGGGCTTCGCGCTCTATTTCGGGAACTATTCCACTTTTCTCGCCCGCCCGGGGATTTACCTCGAGGACCTCTTTGTGCGGCCCGAATTCAGGAGCCGCGGAATTGGCAAGGCGCTGCTTTCGCATCTCGCGCAACGGGTTATCGAGGGCAACGGCGGTCGTCTCGACTGGGGCGTGCTGCACTGGAATGCCCGAGCAATCAACTTCTATCGCTCGCTTGGCGCCAGCGCCTTGGAAGAATGGCTGCCGATGCGCCTGGAGGACGAAGCCCTTCGCAAGCTGGCTGAAGGCCGATAATTTCGCGGCGAGGGCGCCGCTCCTACGTGAATGAGCAAGATGGGCCATCCTGGCCCACTTGCATCTCGCCTTTGAAAAGCGCGGTTTTCAAAGCCTCGCGGGCTGCCCCCGTTGGCACATCCATGTGCCAATCGTCGCGATCAGCCTGGCCAAAAAAAACGGCCCCGGAAATACCGGGGCCGCTTTTTACCTTGTTAGCCGTAAAGGGCTGTTAGATCAAACGCCGGAAGGCGACGAAGCCCACACCCAGCATCAGCAGGGCGAGCACCGCCAGGCCGTACTGGCTCAGCGTCGGGATGCCCTCGAACAGGCGGGTGTTGAAGATGGTGCACGAAGCACCCTCACCCGGGAGCACCACGAGGCCGTCACAGTCGCCGTCATCGACCTCGACGCCGCTTTCGTTCAAGCTGACCTCGGTGATCGAGCAGGTGGTGCCGAACTCCCAGTCGGGGAACACGAAGAATGAATCCTCACCCGGGTTGCCGAAGAACTGCAGCAATCCGTTGTTCTGGCCAAAGGCCACGTTCGAGCAGGACCAGTTCGCATCGGCGACGTTTTGCGCCGCGAACTGCGGGTTCTCGTCGATCCACACCTTGGTCACTTCGATTTCGACATCGTCGAGGTTGTTGGTGATGTCGCAAGTGTACTGTCCGCCCTGAAGGTCTTCCCACGAGCAATTGACAGTCGAGATCGACCCATCATCGTTGTAGCTCGCCGTGTAGCCCTCGGGCACGACTTCCGTGACATCGCAATCCAGCGTGCCCTGCTCGAAATCGCCGATCACGAAGTTGACCGGATCGCCTTCGGCGATCGTAGTCGTCTGCTCCAGCGGCAGGCCGGTGTTGCAA
>Ga0299906_10001509_pt1 | contig 20023 bp, 19 predicted proteins | sample RVTome_14_FD_200259 | JGI IMG/M metagenome (GOLD analysis project Ga0299906, IMG submission 200259) | Soil microbial communities from uranium-contaminated site in the Upper Colorado River Basin, Wyoming, United States - RVT145D125 (version 2) ...
CCTGCCCTGGGAACCCGTGGCCGCCTCGGCCACCGGCGGCGCCGGCGTGCGGCAGAAGATCCTGAGCCGCGACCCGGACACCGGCGACGTCACGCGCCTCCTGCGCTTCGACGCCGGCGTGGAGACGGCCGAGACGATCACCCACGACTTCTGGGAAGAGGTCTGGATCCTCGAGGGCGAGCTGATCGACCTCGGCAAGCGGCAGACGTTCGGCGCCGGGATGTACGCGTGCCGACCGCCCGGCATGATCCACGGCCCCTACCGCGTGGACCGCGGCTGCACCACCCTGGAGATCCGCTACGGGACGAGGGCCTGAGTGGATGGGGCGAGGGCGTGACCGGGTGGGGCCGCCTCGCGGCCCGAGCGGGTGGTCGAGGAGCGTCCCGGCTCCGCCGGGGCGCGACGAGCACTGGGGGCTTGGGGGCCATTTCGGGGCCCCCAAACAGACAGAGCGAGCGTCCCGGCTCCGCCGGGCGCGACGCCGCCGGGGTGCGCGGCGAGAGGATGGGGGCCACCTCGAGGCCCCAGCGGGTGATCGAGGAGCGTCCCGGCTCCGCCGGGGCGCGACGAGCGTTGGGGGGTTTGGGGGCCATTTCGGGGCCCCCAACCAGACAGGAGGCCCACAGATGGCCAAGCTGAAGTTCGGGGCGTGGATTCCGACGTACGCGTGGCGTGACCGGAGCGGGGGCGCGAAGAACGTCCGCAACATCCACGAGTCCATCGAGAAGTGCGAGAAGCACGGCATCGACGTGTGGGTCATCGACCATCTGCTGTCGGCGCCCGGCCTCTACGGCAACGCCTGGCTGGAGCCGCTCTCCGTCCTGTCGTACGCGTCGGCCGTCACCGAGAAGGTCAGGCTGGCCACCGGCATCCTGGTGCTGCCGGTCCGGCACCCGGTCGTGCTCGCCAAGGAGATCTCCACGCTCTGCCACATGTCCAACAACCGGTACGTGTTCGGCGTGGGCCCCGGCTGGTACGCCCGCGAGTTCGAGGTGACCGGCTCGCGCATCGAGGAGCGCGGGCAGCGCACCGACGAGATCATCGAGGCGGTGACCCTGCTGCTGACCCGGCCCAACGCCTCCTACAGCGGGCGCTACTACTCGTTCAAGGACGTCACCATCGATCCCCGCCCGCCGAAGATGCCGACGATGTGGGTGTCGGGCGGCTCGCGCATCCCCGACCCCGACGAGCACGACGTGCCGGTCATCGCCAAGACCGTGATGGATCGCATCGTGAAGGCCGGCAACTGGCTCTCGCGCTGCTCGGGCAAGCAGGAATGGGTCAAGCGCGACTGGCTGCAGCTGCAGGAGCACGCCACCCGCCTGGGCCGCGACCCGAAGAAGCTCACCTTCGGCCACTGCAACTTCATCCACCTGGTCGAGGAGAAGAGCCACGAGAAGGCCCTGGCCCGGTCGAGGGCGCCGTTCGTGCGGGCCATGGGGTCCCATCGGTCCTACGAGCACCTGCAGGAGTGCTACCTGATCGGCTCCATCGACCGGATCAACGCGCGCCTCCAGGACCTGGTGGACGCCGGCCTCCAGTACGTCGTGCTGGGGCCCGTCACCGACGACCCGAGGCAGATCGACCTGCTGGCCAGGCGCGTGATGCCGGCGTTCCGATGACGGCGTGCCGACGGGGGAAGCGACCGCCGCGCCCCCCCGTTCGGGACCGGTGTATGATCGCCGGGTGATGCGCGGCCTCACGCTCGCGGTCGCCCTGCTGCTGCTCCCGACGGCGGCGGTGGCCCAGCCGTGCGCCGAGTCGCTGGCCGTGCTGTTCGAGCGCGTGTCGCCGGCCGTCGTCTCCATCCAGGCGATGAAGATCAACAAGGTCAAGCCCACGCGGCGCTTCGAGACGGTCGTGGGCTCGGGCGTGATCATCGAGAAGGACGGCCACGTCCTCACCAACGCCCACGTGGTCGACGGCGCCGCCTCGCTGTCGGTCACGCTCGACCACGGGATCAAGGCCTCCGCGAGGGTCCTGGGCCTCGACCCGGTGCTCGACGTGGCGCTGATCCGCGTGGACGGGCCCAATCCGCTGCCCGTCGCCCGGCTCGGGGACTCGTCCACGGTGCGGGTGGGCGACGAGGTCATCGCGATCGGCAACCCCATCGGCCTCGATCAGACCATGACGCGGGGGATCGTGAGCGGGCTCAATCGCACGCTGCCCGGGATCTCCGACGAGCCGATGATCCAGACCGACGCTCCGATCAACCCGGGCAACTCCGGCGGCCCGCTAATCGACCGCTGCGGCCAGGTGATCGGGCTCAACACGCTGATCTCCGAGGACGCCCAGTCGATCGGCTTCGCCGTCCCCATCAACGCCGCCCGCGCCGTCCTGCGCGAGCTGCGCGAGTCGGGCCGGGTGGTCCGTCCCTGGCTCGGCCTGGCCGGCCGGTCCATCGACGCCCGGCTGGGCGCGGTGGTGCGGGTGCCGGTGACGCCCGGATACCTGGTCGAGGTCGTCTTCGACGGCAGCCCCGCCGACCAGGCCGGCGTCCGCGGCGGCAACCTGGCGGTCATCGTCCAGGGCGAGGAGTACCTGCTCGGCGGCGACATCCTCACCGCCATCCAGAGCACGCCGATCCGCACCCACCAGGACTACGTGGCGAAGGTGAGGACCCTCAAGCCCGGCCAGCGCGTGAAGCTCACCGTCATGCGCGACGGTCAGGCCCGCGACGTGACGCTCATCGTCGGAGAGCGTCCGCGCCTTCCCAGCGACCTGGCGGATTAGGGGGACACAGGGGGCTCGTCGTCCCATCGCCAGCAGGCGAGCTGCCAGCCCTCGCCCTCGGCAGCGAGGGCGCCCGCGTATCCGTCGGCCGGGCGCAGGTCGATCACGACCAGCCGGTGAGAGAGCCCGGCCCGGTCCGATACGACGAGCGGTCCCGGACACCCGGGCGGCACGCCGCTGACGTCGAGTTCGTCCAGCGCTGAGAGGAACCCGTCACCGGTGGCCTTGAGCACCGCCTCCTTGCGCGTCCAGTAGGTGAAGAAGAGCTCGGCGGTCCGGTCGGCCGGCGCGGCGCGCAACCGAGCCCGTTCCGGTGCGGCGAAGTGACGCTCGCTGATGCCGCGGGCGTCGGCCAGCGGGCGGATGCGTTCCACGTCGACGCCCACGTCCCGGTCGTCGGCGACGGCGAGCAGGGCCAGCTCCCCGGAGTGCGAGAGGTTGAAGCAGAGCGGGCGGGCGCCGGCCGTCGCGATCAGGGCGGGCTTGCCGCCGGGGCGGCGGTCGAATCGCAGCGCCGACGGCTCGGTGGCCAGGTACGCCCCGACGACGCTCCGCAGCATGCCGTGGGCCACGATGAAGCGGCGCCGGTCGCCGGCGAAATGGAAGCGTGACGCCGTCGCCTGTTCCTCCGGCGAGAGCAGCGCCGCGCTCCGCGTGACCGAGGGGGCCGGCAGGTCCAGCACGCCGCGCCAGACGTGCACGGCGTCGGGCGACAGGACGGGGAACGCGGCGGGCCTGATCCAGCGACCCTCCGTCATTACTGCAGGCGGGCGCCGCGCTCCAGCTCGTCGGCGTCCATGAAGCGCTGCCCGCCCTCCGGGACCTGGAGCAGGTAGGCCGGTCCCCCCGTCCCGTCCGGGAAGGTGTGGGCACGTTCCGTGCGAATGACCATGCCGAGCGGCGTGTCGTCGGTCATGCGGGCGAGCTGGTCGCCCGGCTTGAAGAAGAACAACCAGTCGGTGCGCCCGCGCGAGCGGGATGGAGCGGACGCGGCCGGTGTGGCTGCCGGCGCTTCACGCCGCGGCGGCGCCACCGCCGGAGTTTCGGCCCGCGGCTCGGCGGGGGGCGACGGCGGCGCCGGCCGCAAGACCGCGGCGACCAGGCTGGCCGCGACGGCGCCCACGACCGCCGCCAGCACGAGTCCCCGGATCTGCCCACGGCGACCGGGCGCCGGACGCGCCGGCGCCCGGTCGGCCGCCGGCGCTTCGGGCCGGGCGCCCGCCGGCTCCCGCTCGCCACACGCGGGGCAGCGCCGGGCCGAGCGCGCGACACGGTTGCCGCAGGCACGGCACGCTGCCAGCCGGGCGCCTTCGCCATTCGACGGGGCGTCGTTCATCGCCCGATTATCTCCCGCGCCCGGAGAAAGACCGCGCGCAGCATCGGCCGGGTGAGCTTGCCGGTGAAGGTGTTCTGCTGGCTGGGATGATAGGACGCCAGCAGCGTCACGCCGTCCTCGAACGTCGTCGCGGCGCCGTGGCCGAAGCGAGGCGCCGTCGTCGCTCGTGGCAGCGCCAGCCGGCGGCGCGTGCGCACGTAGGCCTGCCAGCCGATGCGGCCCAGCCCGACGACCACGCGGACGCGGTCGAGCAGCCGCAGCTCTTCCAGCAGATACGGCTCGCAGTTCACGATCTCCCCCGGCAGCGGCCTGTTGAGGGGCGGCGCGCAGCGAATGGTCGCGGTGATGTAGGCGTCACGCAGCGCGAGCCCGTCGTCGCGGCCGCACGAGGTCGACCGGTTGGCGAAGCCGGCGTGGTGCAGGGCCTCGAAGAGCCAGTCGCCGCTGCGGTCGCCGGTGAACATGCGGCCGGTGCGGTTGCCGCCGTGGGCGGCGGGCGCCAGCCCGATCAGCAGCACCCGCGCCTGCGGATCGCCGAAGCCCGGCAGCGGGCGCGCCCAGTACCGCTGGCCGGCGTAGCGCGGCGGCGGTGCGGCGCCCGCCGCTTCCCGGTGGGCGACGAGACGGGGACAGCGACGGCAGCGGACGATGCGGGCACCGAGGCGATCCAGCGCGCTTCGCTCTTGCAATCCGGCTGGATTGTGACACGGTGGTCGCCATGGCGCCACCGCGCGATCGCGTCGCCCGCGTCCCGGCGCTGATCGTTCACGGGGGCGCCGCCGCCGATCCGGCCGACGAGCCCGACGAGCTGCGGGCCGGGGTCGGGGCAGCGGCGGGCGCGGGCTGGCGCGTGCTGGCCGAGGACGGGCGGGCGCTCGACGCGGTCGAGGCGGCGGTGCGCGCGCTCGAGGACCATCCTCGCTTCAATGCCGGCCGCGGGTCCGTGCTCACCGCCACCGGCACCGTCGAGTTGGACGCCTCCATCATGGAGGGCGACCGTCTCGCGTGTGGCGCGGTCGCCGCCGTCAATCGCGTCGCCAACCCCGTCACGCTCGCCCGCCGGGTGCTGGACGACGGCCGGCACGTCCTGCTCGTCGCCGAGGGCGCTCACGCCTTCGCCCGCGCGGCCGGCCTGCCCGAGTGCGATCCCGCCTCGCTGATCACGGACCGCCAGCGCGGCCGGCTCGCCGTGCACCGCCTCGGGACCGTGGGGGCGGTGGCGCTCGACCGCCACGGCACGGTGGCGGCGGCCACGTCGACCGGCGGCATGGTCGGCAAGCGGCCGGGCCGGGTGGGCGACAGCGCGCTCATCGGCTGCGGCACCTACGCCGACAGCACGCTGGGCGGCGTCTCCTGCACCGGCAGTGGCGAGGCGATCATCCGCGTCGTGCTCGCGCGGCGCGCGCTCGACTACCTCAAGGAGGCCGACGATCCGGATTACGCCGCCAAGGTGGCCGTCGATCTCCTCGTCGAGGACGGCCGCGGCGAGGGCGGGCTCATCCTGGTGGACTGGCGCGGGCGGATCGGCTACGCGCACTCCACGCCGTTGATGCCGGTGGCCTGGATGTCGCCGGCGCTCGACGCGCCCCGGGTGGGGTTCTAGGATGGGGGTGGACATCGCGGCCGTCGAGGCCGCCCGCGCCCGGCTGGAGGGCGCGATCTACCGGACACCCTGCCCGTACTCGCAGACGCTGTCCGAGCTGACCGGCGCGCACTGCTTCGTCAAGCTCGAGAACCTCCAGATGACCGGCTCGTTCAAGGAGCGCGGGGCCGCCAATCTCCTCCTGCAGCTCGACGAGACCGCGCGCCGGCACGGCGTGGTGGCGGCCAGCGCCGGCAACCACGGTCTCGCCGTCGCGTTCCACGCCGCCCGGCTCGGCATCCCGGCCACGATCGTCATGCCCACCTACGCGCCGCTGATCAAGGCGACCTCGGCCCGCCGCTCCGGCGCCGAGGTGATCCTGCACGGGGCCGATTACGACGAGGCCTACGAGCGGGCCAGCGCGCTCGGCGCCGAGCGCGGCGCCGTGTTCGTGCATCCCTTCGACGACGCCCGCGTCGTGGCCGGCCAGGGCACGCTCGGCCTGGAGCTGCTCGAGCAGGTGCAGGATCTCGACGCGGTCGTGGTCCCGGTCGGCGGCGGCGGCCTCGTCGCCGGCGTGGCGGTGGCGATCAAGGCTCGCCGCCCCGCGGTGCGGGTGATCGGCGTGCAGGCGGCCGCGGTGGCCGCGATGCAGGCGGCGCTGCAGGCGGGCGAGCGGCTGCGCGTGCCGGCCGGCGCCACCATCGCCGACGGCATCGCCGTCCGCCGGGTCGGCCAGGTGACGTTCGCACTGGCGGCGCGGCTCGTCGACGAGGTCGTGACCGTCGGCGAGGAGGAGCTGGCCAACGCCGTCCTGCTCCTGCTCGAGATCGAGAAGACCGTCGTCGAGGGCGCCGGGGCCGCGCCGCTGGCGGCGCTGCTCAACCGGCCGCTCGGGCTCGCCAACGCCCGGGTGGCGCTCGTGCTCTCGGGCGGCAACATCGACGTGACGATGCTGGCGCGCATCATCGAGCGTGGCCTCGTCAAGGACGGTCGCCTGGTCCGGCTGGGGGTCATCCTTCACGACCGGCCGGGCGCCCTGGCTCGCCTCACGACGTTGATCGCCGAGGAGCGCGTGAACATCCTGCAGATCGAGCACGACCGCGCCTTCTCGCGCCAGGCCATCGGGTCCACCGAGGTCGAGCTGACGCTCGAGACCTCCGGGCGCAAGCAGATCGACGCGCTCACCGAGCGGCTGGAGTCGGCGGGCTATTCCGTCGAGGAGCGCGGGGCGTGAACGGCGCCGTTGAGCGGTCGGTAAGGTTACTTTCCGGTGGGGGCCTCGGGCGTATCGCGCGTCGGACTTTCGGCATGGTGGGGGGGCATGGCGCTCACGATCGCGGCGCGGGTGCGGGCGGCGAGGTCCTGGGCGGCGGCGCGGGAATCCTTGGCGGGGTCGGGGCGCAGGACCGGGTGGTAGGTGATCGTGATCGGGCGGGGGCGTGGGAGCACGCGGCCGCGGGGCCAGGCGCCGTCGCCGCCCACGATCGTCACCGGGAGCACCGGCACGTCGAGCGAGACGGCCAGGCGGAAGGCGCCGGGCTTGAAGCGCTGCACCCGGCCGTCGCGGGTGCGCTCGCCCTCCGGAAAGATCATCAGGGCCGCTCCCGCCTTGAGCAGCCGCAGCGCCTCGCGAGTGGCCCGGGAGTCCCGGGCGTCGATGTCCACCGGAAACGCCCGCAGCAGCCGGATGAGCCCGTTGAAGACCGGGATGTCGAACAGCCGGCTCCACGCCATGTAGTGGACGGGCCGGCGCACCGGGATGGTGACGAGCGGGGGGTCGGCGTACGTCTGGTGATTGGGCACGATCAGCAGCCCGCCCTCGGAGGGGATGTTCAGGGTCCCCTGCAGCTCGAGCCGGAAGTAGGCCCGGCATGCCGCATGGAAGGCCGGCCGCCAGAGGTCGAGGACGGGAGTACGGCGGCGCACGACACAGACTATATCGGACAAGAACGGGGCCGGGATCACTCCCGGCCCCTGGTGGAATGTCCGGCCAGAGATTACGACTATTCGTCCTCGGCGCCGACCTCGACCTCGACGTTCTGGAGGTGGCGCCCCTGGCGCTCCAGGCGGTCCTGGCAGCGCACGCAGGTCTGCACCTCGGGCAACACTTGCAAGCGCGCGGGCGCGATGGTTTCGCCGCACTCCGCGCAGATCCCGTACTCCCCCGCGTCCAGCCGCTCGAGGGCGGCCACAATGCGGTTCACCTTGCCGACCAGCAGTTCGCGAGTGGCAAAGCCGATCTCGCGCCGTTCATTGGCCTGGATCTCGTCGACCTCGTCGGCGTACGCCCAGTGCTCGCCACTGGGGCCGAGCAGATCGTCCAGAGCCGCAGCACCGCCGACCTGGCGAAGCCGGCCCACCGCCGCCCTCAGTTCCTGCTCCAGCCGCTTCCGGATGCCGTTCATGGTGTCCTCCTCGTACTCGGCGCGTGCACCCGTGCAACGGGTGTGCCGAGCCTGAGACGGACGACGCCAACGCCTAATTCATTGGAAACTGGTGGCCTGTGGGCGAGACCACGGGATCTTTGAGCCCTGACCGGCCGGGCACATTGCCTGGCAATTGGTCACGGACATCTCGGACGATGACAGTTTCCGTCATAGCGGGCTTTGGTCAGTCCAGGCGTGTCACGCTGAGGCGGACGGAGCGAGTGGGAGCGTAAGCCGGAAGCTACTGCCGCGCCCCACTGTGCTCCGGACCGTCAGGGCGCCGCCGTGGTGCTCGACGATCTCCCGGCTGATCGGCAGCCCCAGCCCCGCGCCCTCCGGCTTGGCGGTGAGGGTGTCGCCCACCTGATGGAATCGTTCGAAGATGGTCTCGATCTGGTCGGGTGCGATCCCAACGCCGGAGTCCTCGACCTCGACGGTCGCCTGCGCGTCCTCGACGAGGGTCCGGACCGCGACCTGCCCACCGGCCGGTGTGAACTTGGCCGCGTTGGACAGGAGGTTGGTGAGGACCTGGATGATCTTGTCGCGGTCGGCCAACACGGGAACGGGGACAGGCCTCGCCGAGAGCGACAGCGCGATGCCCCTGCCCCGGAACAGCGCCTCGTTGGTCATCACCGCCTGGGCCACGACCTCACGCAGGTCGAGCCCCTCCAGGCGCCATTCCATCTTGCCGGCCTCGATCCGGGAGAGGTCGAGAAGCTGGTTGATCATGCGCGACAGCCGCTGGCTCTCCTGCGTGATGATCGCCAGGAACTGCACCTGCCGCTCGCGCGCGATGTCGTCCCCCTCGAGCAGACTCTCCGAGAGCGAACGGATCGCGGTCAGCGGCGTGCGGAGCTCGTGGGAGACGGTCGAGACGAAGTCGCTCTTGAGCCGGTCCAGTTCCTGAAGTCGGCGGTTGGCCTCCTCGAGCTGGCCGGTTCGCTGCGCCACCTTGCCCTCGAGCTCGCGTGAGAGGTCGCCCAGTTCGCGGTAGAGCTGGGCGTTCTGGATGCCGAGGCCGAGCTGCACGGCGAGGGTGCGGAAGAGCTGGAGGAACTCGGGCGAGAAGTAAACGTGGGCGGTCGAGGAGTAGGCGGACAGCACACCGATCGGCCGCTCCTCGATGGGGATCGGGGCATGCACGAACGAACGCGGCCCTGGGGCCTCCGGCGTGGGCAGAACCAGCGGCTTGCGGGCCAGCGTCGCGTCCTCCACTGCGATCACCCGATTGTCCAGGAAGCACTCGCCGAAGTACGTGTCGCGCGACACGGGGTCGCCGCCGGAGAGGTCGACGCCCGGCGGCAGGCCAACGTGACTCTTGATCCGCAGCTGCCCGTCGGGGTCCCGCAGGCGGATCGCCAGCAGGTCGAACTCAAACTCCCGGCGGAGGAGCTGGACCACGCCGTCCATCATGTGCTCGCGATCGAGGGTGGCAGCGATTCGCCGAGTGGCCTCGTTCAGCAGCGACAGCTCTCGCACGCGTCGCTGCAGATCCTCCCGGCTCTGTTCGAGCGACTGCGACACCTTGCCGAACACGTCGAAGATCGTCTCGAAGCGAGCGGGGGCACCCTGCCCCAGCGATTCGAGGATCGCCTGGGCCGAGGCGGTGCCGACCGCCCCCGACAGCGTGCGCTCGGCGAACTGCAGCAGCGCCTGACGATCGGCCTCGGTCATCGTCTGCGTGTCGCGGATCCGCCGCGTCGCGAAGAACGCCTGGAACGCCTCCTGGGTCTTCTCGCGGCCGGTGAACTTCGCCACCAGCTCCTCGAGCCGCTCGGGGGTGAGGCCGTGGACCCCGACCGGCGCCGTCGGCCTCACGGGCTCGGGCTCGAACACCCCCACGAAACGCTCGGCCTGCGCGCTCTCCAGCGCCGACGGGCGGGTGTAAAGCGAGACGAGCGCAAAGGCGGTCACGTTGAAGGCCAGGGACCAGAAGACCGTGTTCGACCAGAAGCCGAGCCCGGAGACCCCGAAGAGCTGCTCGGGGCGGAGCCAGGCAATCCCGAAGGGCCCGAGCGTCACCAGACTCTCGGGCACCCATCCCGACCGCACGAAGGATGGCAGCAGCAGGGTGTAGGCCCAGATGAGGAAGCCGCCGCCGAGCCCGGCCAACGCCCCCGCCTTCGTCGCCCGGCGCCAGTAGAGTCCCCCGAAGAAGGCCGGGGCGAACTGAGCGACGGCCGCGAACGAGATCAGGCCGATGTTCACGAGCGTGTAGGACTCGCCGATGAGGTGGTAGTACGCGTAGCCGAGGAAGATCGTGACGGCGATCGCCAGCCGCTTACTGTTGATGAGCAGCGCCGAAATGTCTCGCGTCGTGCCCCGGCGGACGAACCAGGGGACGACCAGGTTGTTCAGGATCATCGTGCTGAGCGCGATCGACTCGACGATCACCATGCCGGTCGCCGCCGAAATGCCGCCGATGAAGGCGAAGAGGGCGAGGCCCTGCTGGTGCTGGGCCATCGGCAGCGTCAGCACGAAGTAGTCGGCCGCGGTGGCCGGCGCGGCGGGGAAGGTCAGCAGCCCGGCGAAGGCGATCGGCAGCACGAACAGGTTGATGAGCAACAGGTAGACCGGGAACATCCACATGGCGGTCTTGATGTGGATCTCGCGGGTATTGCCGATGACCGCCATGTGGAATTGCCGGGGCAGGAACATGATGGCCATCATCGACAGCCAGGTGAGCGCGGCCCAGTCGCCGTACGAGAACGCCGGGTCGCCGCCGAGCAGGCGGGCGTACTCGGGCCGCCGGGCGACGCGACCGAAGATGTCCTCAGCGCCCCCGAACATGCCGTAGGTGACGAAGACCCCGACCGCGAGGAACGCCAGCAGCTTCACCAGCGACTCGAAGGCGATGGTCGCGACCAGGCCCTCGTGCCGGCGCGAGGAGTCGAGGTCGCGGGCGCCGAACATGATGCCGAAGGCGGCGAGCAGGATCGCGGTGCCGAAGGCGGTATCGGCGTAGAAGGGCCTGCTGGCTGACGCCGCCAGCTCGGTGGTGACGGCCGGGTAGTGCAGCAATACCTCGAACGTCTGTGAGATCGCCTTGAGCTGCAGCGCGATGTACGGCGTGATCCCGACTACGGTAATCACCGCCACGACGCCGCCCAGCAGCGTGGACTGACCGTAACGGGAACCGAGGAAGTCGGCGATGGAGGTGATGTTGTTCGCCTTGGCGATGCGAACGGTCTTGCGCAGCACCCACCACCAGCCGACCGCCATCAGTGTGGGGCCGAGGTAGATCGGCAGGAAGCCGACCCCGGAGGCCACCGCCCGACCGACGCTGCCGTAGAACGTCCACGAGGTGCAGTACACCGCCAGGGACAGCGAGTAGATCACCGGGCTGTCGATCAGGCTCCGGCCCTCACGGGCACGGCGGTCGACGTAGTAGGCGATGGCGAACAGGCCGAGGACGTACACGAGGGCGACGCCGACGATACCCCCGGCGGTCAGCATGGCGCCCTACGTCTCCCCGTCCCACCGTGTGCGCGCGAGGACGAAGACGGCGCAGATCCCCGCCACCCACACGCCGAAGAGGTAGAGGTAGAGGATCGGCGCGCCCAGGACCGTGGCCGCCCGGTTGAAGATCGCCAGCACGGGGAAGTTGAGAAGTAGCGCCCCCACCACGAGCACGAGGGCGAGCTTCTCGCCGACACCGCTCACGGTCCGGCCTCCTCGTCGTCGGGCCGGATCCGGCGACGCGCCCGCCGGGCGGCCTCGATGGCCTGGCCCAGCGTGAGGACGCCGCGCTTCTTCAGGAGCTCGACGAGCCGGACGAAGATCTCGGCCGTCGTCAGCGCGTCGCCGAGCGCCGAGTGGCGGGCTTGCACCGCGATGCCGAACCGCGCCGCCACCTCCTCCAGCCCGTGCCCCTCGAGCGGGCCGTGGACGTACTCCGACAACGGCAGCGTGTCGAGCACCGGGTGGGCATCCGTCAGCGGCGGCAGTCCCAGCCGCTCCGTTGCCAGCCCGAGAAAGCGCAGATCGAACCAGACCTGGTGGCCGACCAGGACGGCGCCGTCGGCGAACCGGAGGAACTCGGCCAGGACCACGTCCAGGGGCGGCTTGTCGGCAACCATCGCGTCGGTGATGCCGTGAAAGCGCGTGCTGTCGGCGGGAATCCCGCGCCCCGGATTGACGAGGGCATCGAACAGTTCGCCCCCCTTGACCGCGCCGCCGCGGATCCGCACTCCTGCCAGCGAGACGATCCGGTCCCCGTGGTCAGGCTCGAGCCCCGTCGTCTCGGTGTCGAGGACGACACAGTCGAGCTCGGCGAGTGACCGCTCGCGGTCGGCCGAGCGCACGTGCTGCTCCATCGCCTCCGGGAGAGAGAAGTCGTAGAAGTCGGGCCGCCCGCCCCGCGTGCCGGTCCCGCCGAATCCGGAGAACAGCCCCGCCCCGACCAGCCCCGCCGGCGGCGCCGCCGCCTCGGCCGCGCGCTCCGCCACTGGGATGGAGACGCGGAAGCCGAACCGCTCGGCCCCCGCGTAGCCCCACGCTTCCCCCGCGTGCTCGCGCACGATGTCCCGCGCCGTCGCCGAACGCGCCACGCCGGCCGACACCGGGTCGTCCAGACGCTCCTCGAGCTGGGCTGAGGGGAACAGGCCTTCGGCCCCGGCGTCGAACTGGATCACGCGGCCGCGAGGCATCGCCCGTAGCCAGGCGCGGCCGCCGGGACGGCGATGTGCGAGGACGGCGAGAAGAAGATGGGCGAACGCCCCGCTCAGCGCGGAAGCCTCGGCCCGGAGCGGCAGCGCCGCGACGCCGGCGTCCACCTCGACGCGGTCAGCGGCGAGCCCCCGAGGGAGCCGCCTCACTGTCATCGCCATCAGGTCGGGGACGGCAAGCGCCTCGAAGCGGCCGGACGCGCCCGCCAGCGACGCTGGCTCGAGGTCCCGTAGCTGCCCCGACAGGCGCACCGCCTCCTCATGGATCGCCTCGAGGAAGCGCTTCGAGGTGTCCTCGCCGAGTGCGCCGGCGGCCAGCAGGCTCTCGGACAGCGAGCGGATGGAGGAGAGCGGCCCTCGCGCCTGACGGAGCGTCTGCTCGAGCATGCGCTGCCGGGCCTGCTCCGAGCGGACGGGAGCCGTGACGTCACGCAGAACGAGGACGAAGCCGATGACCCGGTCCTCGCCGTCGGCGAACGGCGTCATCACGGTGTCGAGGACGGCGCCGCCGGCAGGATGCAGGCTGAACCGCTCGTTGGCTCTGCCCGACGCCCGGAGACGACCCACGAAGTAGGCGACTTTCTCTCGGTCGACGAAGTCGTAGAGGCTCCGGCCGAGGAGGCCGGCGCTGCCTGCCCCAAGGCGCTCCTGCGCCGCGAGATTCGCGAGCAGGATCCGGCCCTCCGCGGTGGCGACCACCACGCCCTCCCCGAGCGTCTCCAGCACCGCGGAGAGCTTCGAGCGCTCGAGTTGAAGCCCGAGGGTCGCCTGGGTCACTTCCGCCTCGAGGTCGGCGCGGGCGTCGCGCACCCGGTCGGCCATCCGGTTGATCTCCTCGGCGAGCGCCTGGAACTCGTCGCCGGTCCGGACCTGGAGCCGATGCATCGGGTTCACCGTCGCCATCAGCTCCGTCCCCAGCTGGATCTCCTCCAGGGTTCGCACGAGCATCTGCCCGAGCGAATGGGTCACCGCGCCGAGGTAGACCAGCATCGTGACGAAGCCGACGGTCACGGCGACGGCGAGCGCCGAGGGGTCGGCGAGCCCGCCGCTGCGGTACAGCAAGGCGAGAACTCCGCCCGCGAGGACGGCCGGGATGCAGAACAGGAGGAGGACGCCGACGGCGAGCTTACGCCCGAGCCGGGAGGACCGCACGGATCGCCTCCAGGATGTCAGCGTTCCCGAACGGTTTCGTCACGTAAGAGGCGGCGCCGAGCTCCAGCCCCTTGAGCACCTCGACCTCCTGCCCCTTGGCGCTCAGCATGATCACGGGGATCGCCCGCAACCTCGGGTCCGCCTTGATCGCCTGGCAAACCTCGTACCCGTTCCGCTTCGGGAGCATGATGTCGAGCAGGACCACGTCGGGATGCAGGCGCCGGACGACGTCCAGGCCCTCGTCTCCGTCGGTGGCCGCGGCGGTCTCGTAGCCCGCCCGCTGGAGCAAGAACTCCAGCGAAAGGACGACGTGGGGTTCGTCCTCGACGATGAGGATCCTGCGCTTCGCCATCGGACCCGCGCTCATTATAGACGCTCCCGCCGCGTCCCCGATCGCCTCATCCGAGCAGGTCCGTCGCGAAGCGCTGCCGGATGCCTGCCTGCACGCGCCCAACGGTCCTGAGGGCGTCGCGGAAGAGCAGCGCGTCGGCGTGGGAAAGCCGCGCGTGAACCACGTCGTTGTCGGGAGGCGCGCCGGCGGCGAGCTGCTCGAGCTGGTGGACGAGGCGCAGCCGCATGAGGTGCTGATAGGCGTCGGTGATCTCGCGGGTCTCCTCGGCGCTGTAGAGACCGCGCTCGGCGGCGGCCCGGATGCGGTCCACCGTGTTGGTCTGCGACAGCCCGAATTCCAGGGCGGCCAGGCGCGCCGCGCCCGTAAGCTGCATGGTGCCGGCCGCCTTGATGTCGACGGTGCCGCGCAAGGGGCCACGGCTCCGCGCAGCGATGTTGCCGAACAGCGTCAGCGGCACGCGACGCGACGCCACGTCGCTGGCGAGCAGCCGGAGGAATCCCCGGTTGGCCGGGGCCTCGGTGCGGAGGATGCCCTCGAGGACGCCGGCCTGCGCGACGGCGCCGGCCAGCGGCCGCAGATCGAAGTAGATCGATGCCGCCAGCACCTCCTCCGGCGCCGGGACGGCCAGCCAGCGCCGGAAATACCCGGCCCAGACCCCGAGCGGCTGGCACCAGCGCGGGTTCGAGGCCATGGCATCACCCGGGCAGGGCGGGAAGCCGATCGTGACGAGGTTGCGGATCACATCCCCCGCGAAGCGTGTGTAGTAGGCGGCCGTCGCCGCTTCCTCTCCCGGGGGCGGGTCGGCGTAGACGAGGCCGTTGTCCTGGTCCGTGCGGAGGGTTTGCTCGCGCCGCGCCTCGCTGCCGAACACGAGCCAGCAGAATGGCACGGGCGGCGCCGGCTCGCCCACTTCCTCCAGCGCGCCCGCCGTGAGGCCGAGGACGCGGATGACGATCTGGTCGTTCAGCTCGGCCACGATCTGCCCGATGTCGTAGGCGGTGCCCCCCTCCTCGACCAGCCGGCGGACGAGATCGCTGACGCGGGAGGCGAGCGCAGCCAAGCCCGCGACCGAGGTGGCTTGCTCGATCTCGCGAGAGAGCGTCACCGGGTGTGTCGTCTGCAGGGCGAGAAAATCCTGGCTGGACAGGACGCCGACCAGCTGTCCCCCGTCCACCAGCACCACGTGGCGAATCCGGTGGCGGGTCATCGCCAGCACCGCCTCGAACGCGAAGGCGGCCGGCCGGAGGGTGACGAGCGGGGCCGACATGATGTCCCCCGCCCGAGTGCCAGTCGGGTCGCGCCCCGCGGCCACGACCCGGCTACGCAGGTCGCGGTCGGTGACGATCCCGATCGGGGTGCCGACGTCGTCCAACACCACGATCGAGCCGATCGCCTCGCGCGAGAGGCGCCGAGCCACGTCCACGGCCGAGATGTCTGCGCCGCACGTCACCGGCCGACGTTTGACCATGTCGCGCAGGCGGCGCATGAACAGCGACAGCTCGCCCGCCCGCTCGCCGATCAACGCCGGCAGTCCGGCGGACCGGGCGGCGCCTCGGCGCGGCGCCACGCCGCCGCCTCCTGGCGCCGGTCGACCCCGAGGACGACGGTGATGCCCAGGACCGCGGCCGCGGCCACCAGCAGTTGTCCGACGACCAGCACGCGCATCGCCGGCCCGAGGTCGAGCGGGCCACCCGACCAGAGCGCCAGTCCCCGCGCCGTGGCCTCGGCCACCGCCGCGGCCACGAGCAATGCCCACCACCAGCCGACGCGCGCCGGCGTGCGACCGGCGCGCCACGTCGTGCCGGCGGGATACCGCGGGTCGCTGGCGTTCCACAGCTCCCGCAGCACCGCCGGCGGCCGTACGAGGTTGGGCCCGGGCACGAGGAATGCGGCCATGGCTTGCCGTGGAGCATACCGGAAGCCGCTGGCGCCGAGGGCCGGCAGGTTACGCTGCGCGCGGCCCACCCACCGGATGAAGGCCGCCGCGGTGGCGAGCCAGAGCACGGCCTGCCCGAGGCGCAGTAGGCGAAACTGGTCGAGATGCGTGGCCAGCAGCGGCCGCAGCTCGTCCCGGCCGGCGACCGCCCGCCACATCATCTCGATGAAGACGAAGACGGCCTGCAGCGCGAGCCAGGCCAGGAGCACGTGGATCGCCAGCAGGACCGTCACGACGAGGGTCAGGCGTCGGGTGGCCGGGAACGGATGGGGGTGGGCGCGCGGGAGCACGAGCGGGCCCGCCGGCGGTCAGGCGGCCAGCGCGCGCTGGACCGCGACGACGGCCACCCGGGCGGCGAAGAGCCAGAGCAGCGAGACCAGCCACAGCCAGCGCTCCGGGACGCGGCCCAGGGTCAGGACGCGGCTCACCCGGTAGGCGGGCTCGGTCGAGATCAGGAACACCTGCCACACCGCATTGGCGGGATTGCGCACGAGCGGCCGCATGACCATTCGCCCGACGATCAGCCACTGGGCGGTGGCCAGCAGGAAGTTGACGACGTAGAAGACGTCGATCACGGATCACGTCGCCGCCGGGGACACCGCCGGGAGGGACGGCCCCCCGGCGGTGTCCGACCGCGGCGCGCCGGCTATTCGACGCCGGCGAGCTTGCTGAGCGTGGTGCCCTTCGGGTACCGCACGCTCTCGATCAGGTCCTGCGTCTGCCGGTCGGGCGGCGGGTACATGAGCGAGACGAGCCAGATCACGATGAAGCCGACGGGGACCCCGATGACGCCCGAGCCGATCTCCTTGATGCCGAAGAGGTAGATCCCCCAGTTGCGGCCGATCACGATGAGCACGAGCGCCGTGAGGAAGCCGACGACCATGCCGGCGATGGCGCCCTGCTTGTTGGCGCGCTTCCAGAAGATGCCCATGACCAGGGCCGGGAAGAAGCCCGAGCCGGCCAGGGCGAACGCGTAGGCCACCACGGCCACGATGATGTTGATGCGGAAGGTGGCCACGTAGGCGCCGGCCACGGCCGCGACGACGAGCAGGACGCGCGCCGTCGTCAGCCGCTTCACGATGGAGGCCTGGGGGTTGATGATCTTGTAGTAGAGGTCGTGCGACAGCGCGTTGGAGATCGTGAGCAGCAGGCCGTCGGCGGTGGACAGCGCCGCCGCCAGGCCGCCGGCCATGACGAGCCCGGTGACGACGAACGGCAGGCCGGCGATCTCCGGCGTGGCGAGCACGACGAAGTCCGTGGACTTGATGACGAAGTCCGCCAGCTGCAGCACGCCGTCGTTGTTCTTGTCCACGATGTCGAACAGGCCGAGGCTGTTCACCTGCTGGCCCAGGATGTTGTCGCCCCAGCGGTTGACCCACTGCGGCAGCTCGGTCACCTTCCGGCCGATCAGGTCCTTGAGCACCGTCCACTTCGCGAAGGCGCCGTAGGCCGGCGCCGTGAAGTAGAGCAGGAAGATGAAGAACAGCGACCAGCCGACCGAGTCCCGCGCCTGCTTCACCGACGGCGTGGTGTAGTAGCGCATGAGGATGTGCGGCAGGCCGGCGGTGCCGACCATCATGCAGAAGCACAGCGCGAACCAGTTGAGCATCCCGCCCGGCGCCATGTCGACCCACAGCTTGCCGACGCCGAGCTGCCGCTCGATGGCGGTGATGTCGTGCAGCACCTGCCCGTAGGTGAACTCCGGCAGCGGCACGCCGAAGTGCTTGTAGGACAGCATCGCCACCGGCGTGATGTAGGCGATGATGAGGATGATGTACTGCGCGACCTGCGTCCACGTCACCGCCCGCATCCCGCCCAGCATCGAGCAGACCAGGATGCCGGCGAGGCCGACGAAGGCGCCGACGTTGAAGTCGAGGCCCAGGAACCGGCCCATGATGATGCCGACCCCGGTGATCTGCGCGATCAGGTAGGTGAACGACGCGCCGATGGCCATGAGGAGGCCGACGACGCGGGCGGCGTTGCCGCCGTAGCGCAGCGCCAGGAAATCGGGGATCGTGTAGGCGCCGAACTTGCGGAGGAACGGGGCCAGGAAGATCGCCAGCAGCACGTAGCCGCCGGTCCAGCCCGTGACGTAGGCCAGGCCGTCGAAGCCGGTGGCGTAGAGCGCGCCCGCCATCGAGATGAACGAGGCGGCGCTCATCCAGTCGGCGCCGGTCGCCATGCCGTTGAAGAAGGCGGGCACGCCGCGGCCGGCGACGTAGTACTGGTCGGGCCGCGCGGTGCGGGAGAGGATGCCGATGAGCGCGTAGACGCCGATGGTGACGATCAGGTAGGTGTAGGCGATGCCGCGGTTGGGAATGAGCTGAGCGTACTCGAGGCCGGCCAGCAGGAACGTGAAGAGGACGAACGCGCCCGCGTAGATCCCGAAGATCCGGCCCCAGCTCATACCTCGTCCTCCTGGAGCCCGTACTTGCGGTCGAGCCGGTTCATGTGGACCGCGTACCACACGATCAGGAGGATGAAGAAGGCCAGCGACCCTTGCGCCTCGAACCAGAAGGAGACCGGGAAGCCGAAGATCACGATCTTGTTCAGCGTGCTGTGGAGCACCAGCGGGCCGACCCAGGAGACGAACCACAGGATCAGGATGATCCAGGTGATCCGCATCGTCTCCTTCCAGTAGGCCTCACGGGTTTTCTGGTCGACCTCGTGCGGTTGGGCCATGTTCTCTCCCCGCAGCCACCGTCCCCGGCATCCTTGCCGGGGAGCTTGAAGGGCCGGACCCGATGGCGCGACGGGCACACGCGCCGCGCGGCTCAGCGAAGCCTCGGGGGAGCTTTAGCAGCACACGTGCCAGGACCCGTCCGTTTCAAGTGCTTGATTCGATGGAGCCCTGAGCGGCGAGCACACCCGGTCCCTTGGTGGCCGCACCAAGAGAGCTTGGCATCGGCGCCTGACGCGCCGCGGCAGCCTCAGCGACCGGACGTCGTGGGGAAACGCCCCGCGGCGGCCCCCGTCTGCTCCAGGTAGCGCGACAGGCTGCTGGGCCCCTGCGCCCACAGGTAGTGGATGCCGACCAGCACGACGATGAGCAGGGCCAGGAGCCCGGCCGTGCCGGCGGCGGAGAGCACGGCGCGGCGTCCGGGCGGCTCGCCGGCGAGGAGGGCCTCGGTCAGGCCCGAGCGCCGGGCGGCGGGAACCCGGGCGGCCACGGCCGCCAGGCACGCCCAGTAGTCGCGCAGGCCCATGGCGGTCGTGAAGTGGATCGCGCGCCCGTGCGTGTCGCGTACGGTCGTGGCCAGCGCGGTGTCGTCGCCGGGCCGGCGCCAGTCCGTGTGCAGGCTCGCCACCGCGTCCCACGCCATCACGGTCGTGCGTCCGAGAAACCGCCCGTTCAGCAGGAAGCCGCGCGTCAAGCCCCGGGGAGAGATCTCGACGACGACGCTGCGCAGGAGGCTCTGGGCGAGGAACCCCAGCATGCCGACGGCGACGGCGATCTCGAGGAGGCCGAGGCCGAGGGCGCCGAGGCCGAGCGTCACCGCGGCGAGCGGGACGGGCCAGGCGGCGATGCCGCCGATGACCGGGATGCGCCGCAGGGAGGCTGCCGCCACGAATGGTCCTCGACACGAGCATCACCCTCCTCACGGCTCCGTGCAAGCCCACCGCACGAATCGCTCGCACGGCCGGCCGATTCCCGCGACAATAGGCGCCGCGCACCGACCCCGCCCCCATCGGAGGATCCTGCGTGATGCTCTTCGTCGTGTGCTTCGCCCTCTGGCTGCTGCTGTCCGGCCACTGGGACGCCGTCCACCTCGGCCTCGGGGCCGCCGCCGCCGCGCTGGTCGCCTGGCTCAACCGCGGCGAGAAGGACGTCAGCC
>Ga0299906_10001511_pt1 | contig 19998 bp, 20 predicted proteins | sample RVTome_14_FD_200259 | JGI IMG/M metagenome (GOLD analysis project Ga0299906, IMG submission 200259) | Soil microbial communities from uranium-contaminated site in the Upper Colorado River Basin, Wyoming, United States - RVT145D125 (version 2) ...
CAGTGGAAGTCGAAGAGGTTGTTCGTGGCGCTCGCGTAGATTGCCGCCGCCAGGCCGGTGGCGGTGGCGCTCCGGCGCGCGAGGCGGAGCGCGGAGGCGAGCACGCGCCAGAGCAGCGGGAACAGGAGCGCCACGCCCACCAGGCCGGTGTCGAGGAGGACCTGGAAGTACTCGTTGTGGGCCTGGTGCATGCCGTTGAACTCGGGGTTGGTCTGGATGCTGGTGTAGGAGACGGCGAGGGCGTTGAAGCCGGCGCCGAAGACCGGGGCCTGGGGCACCAGGCGGGCCTGGTCGGCCCAGGGGCGGATGCGGCTCCTCACGACGCCGCGGCTTTCGAAGCCCTTCACGACGGCGTCGAAGTCGGCCCAGAGCAGCGCGAGGCCCACGATGGCGGCGGCGCCCGCCAGGACGACGAGGCCGCGGCGCCTGGGCAGCATCAGGAACAGAACGCAGCACGCGCCGGCGAGGCCGGCGAAGCCCGCGCGGGACGCTGCGAGCAGCAGGCCGACGAGCAGGAACATGGCGACGGCCAGCCAGCGCAGCATCGCGAGGCCCGAGGGATCGAAGAACGCGAGCCAGCGGGAGCGCTGGCGGAGCGTCCATCCCTTGCCCAGGTCGCGGAGGTTGCGGATGAGCCCGCCCAGGCTCAGGCCGACCGCCATCACGACGAAACCGGCGAAGTGGTTGCGGTTCACGTAGGGGCCCAGCACGGCCCAGTCCCAACGCGGCTTCCAGAAGCCGTAGATCGAGGCGGGGTCCGCGGAACGGGACTGGACCAGGGCCACCACCGTGATCGCCACTCCCGTGGCGACGACGGTGAGGATCAGCCTCTGCCGCCATCTCGGCGAACGGAACTCCCGGAAAACCGTCGCGTAGAGGGCCGTCATCGCTACGAGGAATGCGAGGCCGCGCAGCGTCAGCTCCGGGCTGGCCGTGATCGGGTGCCAGCCCGGAGAGCTGTGAAAGCGCGCGCTGAAGGGGCTCAGGACGCCGAGCAGGAAGCGGGGCAGCGGGAGGAGCTGGAACAGGACGAGGGCGTGGAAGGCGAGCAGCAGCTTCCTCCCGGGGAGGACGGGGACCTCGTGGCCGTGGGAGCGGGCCCAGTGGCCGTGGGCCCAGGAGGCGAGGCCCGTGAGGTAGAGGACCGCGAGCAGCGGGATGAAGACGGGCTCGTGGACGGCACCGATGGCGAGCGGGCCGGCGAACAGGCACAGCAGCAGCAGCGAGCGGGTGCCGTTGCGCAGCCAGCGCGCGGTGCGGGGCTCCACGCCGCGATGGTGCCGGCGCTGGCGGCGGTGGTGTCGGCCGTCGCGGCGCGACCGCGGGGGTCGGGGATCGCCGGCGTCAGCCGACGGGCTCGAGTCCGGTGACTCTTCCGTCTGGTCCATAGAGGAGGCGCCGATCGGGTTCTCCGTCGCCGTCGGTGTCCAGCTCTTCGCTCGAGAGCCGGCCCTCGCGCCAGTCCTGCCAACGGTCCATGCGGCCGTCGCGGTCGGCGTCCACGGCGATCTTCACGACCAGGCCCCCTTCCAGCTCTTCAGCACGCTCGGCCACGCCGTCACCGTCGTCGTCGAACTCCTGGCGGATCGTCTCCCCGTCCGGCCCCAGGTAGTGCCAGAGATCCTGCCGCGGCTGGCCGCTGCGGGACACGCCCACCTTCTCGAGGCGACCCTCCACGTCGTAGTGCACCCAGTGGTCGGCCTCGCCGTCGAAGTCGTCGTCGTTCTCGACCAGCCTCGGCAGGCGGGCCCCGGCGTGCCGGGCCACCTGGTCGGGCTCGCCGTCGCCGTTGCGGTCGTACTCGATGCGGTCCAGGGCACCGGCCTCGTCGTAGAAGGGCGTGTGGGGCCCGAGGGCCAGCAGCACGTACTCCCGGCCGTCGGGCGCCGTGATCGTGGCGGGGGTGGGCTCGGGAGGCTCGGCCGGGCCGCAGGAACGGCCGCACGACGAGGCGGCGACGGTCACGGTGACAGCGATCGAGAGCAGGCTCCGCGAGTGCCTCGAAGTATCCGGCCGCACCATCTTCAAGTGAGCGGAGACTAACACAGGCGTGTTCCGGTCACGGTGCTGTCGATGAGCTGCTCGTGTCGTGCTACAGGCCCTCGTCCAGCAGCTCTCGATGCGCGGCCAGCCAGGAGCGGGCGGCTCGTGACCGAGGCCTACTTCTCCCCGGTCGCCAGCAGCGCCTGGCGGCGCTCGCGCTCGAACCGGGCCAGCTCTCCCGCGCGGCGCAGGATGAAGAGGTCGAGTTCGTCGAGCCGGCGGCCGTCGCGCTCGAAGAGGCGCTCTCCACGGACGGCCTCGAGAGCCAGGAACGCTCCCGCGTGCGCGAGGTCGACGACGTCCACCGGTAGCCCGAGGGCGGTCTCCAGCTCGTCCTCGAGCCTCACGAGTCGCTCGAGCTGGACCGGATCCCGGAAGACGATGGCGAGATCGACGTCCGAGCCGGGTGCCGGCTCACCGCGGTCGCGAGACCCAAAGAGGTACGCACCGACGACGTCCGGGTGGGCCGCCAGCACCGTGGCGACGGCCTCGCGCAAGCTCTCCCTCAATGCCTCCTCCGTCGAGCCAGGACGGCTCTGGCCCATCCTATCGCGGCGGGGCCGCAGGCGGCGGCGTTCAGGTCAGCGGGTAGCCGTCCCGCTCCAGGGCGGCCGCGGCCAGCTCGCGGCGCAGGCCGATCGGTGCGAGTCGGTCCGATCCCCCTTGATTGGAGCCGTGTGATGAGGAACAATTATCGTATGCCGATAATTGGCATTCCCATTGGACCGTTCCTGCTACACGCGCTCGAGACCCCGGCCCACGGGCTCGGGGTCATCCGGCGGATTCGCGAACGGAGCGAGGGCCGCCTGCTCGCCAGCCCGGGCAGCGTCTACCCGGCGCTACACGCCCTCGAGGCACGAAGCCTCGTCCGGTCGTGGAAGGGTTCCGCGCCAGCGCGCGGTGGTCGGCCCAGAAGGTATTACGAGCTGACGGTGGAGGGTGTGCGCGCCGCCGAGGAGCAGCGCCGGGCTCTGAGCCGCCTCGTCGCGCCGAACCCCTTGGAGGCTCGGTCGGGGGCGCGCCACGCCGCCGCGCGTCGGGTCAGGCGCTGCCTCGAGCTGAGCGCCTTCCTGGTGAGCCTGCGCGCAGCGGCGGCCAGAGCGCGATGAGCGAGCGGGCGCCCACGACGGCGGACCTGGAGAGGACGGTCGAGCGTATCGCAGCCGTGCTCGGCGACGATGGTCGACTGATCGGCGGCCTCGCCGTGGCGGCCTGGGGCTACGTGCGAGGGACCGACGACGTGGACTTCCTCACGCGGCGTGATCCGGCGATCCTGAAGAAGCAGCTCGCAGCGGAGGGCATCCGCTGCCGGATTCGTCGCGGCGATCCGACGGAGGGCGACCCCGACTGGGTGATTCAGGGGACGCTGTCGGGCGTCCGCTTCGACATCCTGCCTCCGCTGGTCCCGGTGGACTGGGAGCGGCCCCTGGTACTCCATCTCGGTGGGAACGCGGAAATCAGGGTGGTCGACGTGCGCGGGCTGGTCCGGCTCAAGCTCCGGGCACACGGCCCGCAGGACCTGATGGACACGGCCGCGTTGGTCCTGCGACACCCGGAGCTCGCCGGCGAGGCCCTCGAGACGGCCGAAAGCTACGCCGTCCGGGACCTCCTCGAGCGCTGGCTCGCCGACGACCGGCTCGCGGCGGAAATCGAACACCAGCGGGGAGTGGACGGCGACGGGCGCTACGACAGCGGGTAGCCTCCCTGCTCTACGGCGGCGTCGGCCAGCTCGCGACGGAGGCCCGTCGCATCGACGGCCGGGCGCCCGGTCAGCGCGGCAAGGGTCTCCCAGGCGCTGCGATCGCGGGCGACCCCCGCGGCACTCAGCAGCCGGCGCGCCGCGGCCGAGGCCCGGTCGGCGGCGTCCTGGGCCCAGCAGCGCACCGCCCGCTCCTGCCGGTCGCGCCTCGCGCCCGGAGCGCCCTTCGTGGCGCGGACCAGTGCGCTCTCGAGCGCATAAGCCTCGATGGCGAGGTCCGCGAACGCTGCCAATGCCTCTTGCTGGTCGTCGAGCGTCTCGCCGAAGCGCTGGTCGGCGGCCTCGAGGCCCTCGCAGGCGAGACGCTTGATCGCGGCCAGCAGTGCACGCTCGGCGGCCAGTGGGCCCTGGGCGCCGCCCGGCTCCGGATCCGCCCCGAAGAGATCCAGCTCGTTTCTCCGCACCCGCCGCAGCAGGCGGCCCGGGATCAGCAGGCGGTTGATCTCGTTCGTCCCCTCGAAGATGCGGTTGACCCGGGCGTCGCGCCAGTAGCGCTCGGCCGGGTAGTCCTTCACGAAGCCGGCGCCCCCGAAGAGCTGCACGGTCTCGTCCACGACCCAGTCCAGCATCTCCGAGGCGAAGACCTTGACGATGGAGCACTCGACGTCGTACTCCTCGATGCGCTTCAGAGCCTGCTGGGCGTCGTGGAGGCCCACGCCCTTGAGGTTCTCGTCGATCATGCCGGCGGTCCGGTAAACGACAGACTCGGTCACGAAGGTGCGGATCGCCATCTCCCCCAGCTTGTGCCGGATCAGCCCGAACTCGGCGATGGGCTTCCCGAAGGCGATGCGGCTCTTCGCGTACTCGGCGCTCGTCTTCAGGGCCAGCTTGGCGGCCCCGGTGCAGCCGGCGCCCAGCTTGAAGCGGCCGACGTTGAGGATGTTGAACGCGATCTTGTGGCCCTTGCCGATCTCGCCGAGGAGGTTCTGCTTCGGGATCTTCGCGTCCTGGAGGATCAGGGGGCGGGTGGAGGAGCCCTCGAGCCCCGTCTTCTTCTCCTCGGCCCCCAGGGAGACGCCGGGGCTGCCCTTGTCGATGATGAAGGCCGTGAAGTGCTCGCCGTCCACCTTGCAGAACGTGATGTAGACGTCGGCGTAGCCGGCGTTCGTGAGCCACATCTTCTCGCCGTTCAGGATCCAGTGGCGGCCGTCGTCGCTCAGCACGGCCCGGGCCTTCGCGTTCATGGCGTCGGAGGCCGAGGAGGCCTCCGACAGGGAGTAGGAGCCGATCCACTCCCCGCTGGCCATCTTCGGCAGATAGCGCCGCTTCTGCTCCTCGGTGCCGAAGTAGACGATGGGGAGCGTGCCGATGCCGATGTGGCCCATGAAGGTCACGGAGAAGCTGCCGTCCCGGGCGGACTTCTCCGAGACGAGGCAGCCCGACACCTTGTCCAGGCCCAGCCCGCCGTACTCCTCGGGGATCTCGATCCCCAGGAGGCCCAGCTCACCCGCCTTCGCCAGCACCTCACGGGTGGCGGCGTAGTCGAGGGCCAGGGTCCGGGGCAGGCGGGGGACCAGCTCCTTCTCCATGAACTCGGCGGCGGTCTCCCCCATCATGCGCTGCTCGTCGCTGAAGTCCTCGGGGGTGAAGACCTCGGCGGGCTGCCGGGCCTCGATCAGGAAGCTGCCGCCCCGGGCGGCCAGGATCGGGGAACGCGTGTCGGTTGCCATGGCGCCTCGCTCGCGGCCGGCGGTCCGGCCGCCTACGCGTAGAGCCGGTCGATCACCGGCTTGAACTTCTCCTCCACGACGCGGCGCTTCACCTTGAGGGTGGGGGTCAGCTCGCCGCTCGCCACGCTGAACTCCTGGGCCACGAGAGCGATCTTCTTGATCTTCTCGAAGGACGCGAGGTGGCGGGTGCGCTCCTCGATCACTCCCTCGTAGAGCGCCACGACCTCGGGCCGGGCGATCAGCTCCTCCCGGGAGGCCGGCCTGGCGCCGCCGTTCTGCGCCGCCCACTTCTCCAGGTTCTCGAAGGCCGGCACGACGAGGGCCGCGGGGAAGTTGCGGCGGTTGCCCACCATCACCACCTCGCCGATCAGGGCGTGGGTCTTGATGGCGTTCTCGATGGGCTGGGGGGCGATGTTCTTGCCGCCGGAGGTGACGATCAGGTCCTTCTTGCGGTCCGTGATGACGAGGTGGCCGTCGTCGTCCAGGAAGCCGACGTCGCCGGTGTGGAACCAGCCCTCGGGGTCGATCGCCTCGGCGGTGGCCTCGGGCTTCTTGAAGTAGCCCTTCATGACGTGGGGCCCCCGGGTCAGGATCTCGCCGTCCTCGGCGATCTTCACCTCCACCCGCTCGATGGGCGGGCCCACCGTGCCGGGCCGGATCCGGTCCGGGCGGTTGACGGAGATGACGGGGCTCGTCTCGGTCAGGCCGTAGCCCTCGCACACGAGCAGGCCCACGGCGCCGAAGAACTCGGCGATCTCCCGGGCCAGGGGCGCGCCCCCGGAGACGAAGAGCTTGAGCCGGCCGCCGGTGCGGGCCTTGATCTTCCCGAACACGAGGGCGTCCGCCAGGGCGAGCTGGAGCTTCAGCAGCGGGCCCGGGCGCTCGCCGGCGGTGCGGCACGCGAAGCCGCGGCGGCCCACGGCCAGGGCCCCGTGGAAGATCTTCTGGCGCAGCGGGGGGTCCCCCGCCACCTTCTCCAGGATGCGGGCGTGGATCTTCTCGTAGAGGCGCGGCACCGAGCACATCACGGTGGGCCGCACCTCGCGCATGTTGTCGGCGACCTTCTCGACGCTCTCGGCGTAGGCGATGGCGGCCCCGGCGTGGAGCATCAGGTAGTGTCCGGCCATGCGCTCGAAGGAGTGGCACAGCGGCAGGAACGAGAGCGCGGTGTCGTCGGGGCCGAAGACCGGGAACGCTTTCAGCGAGGCGACGACGTTGCTGACCAGGTTGTCGTGGGTGAGCATCACGCCCTTCGGGTCGCCGGTGGTGCCCGAGGTGTAGATGAGCGTGGCGAGGGCGTCGGGGGTGTTCCCCCCGGCGCGGCGGCGCACCTTGTCGGGATCGGCCTCGAGGAGCTCGCGGCCCCGCGCCCGCACCTCGGCGAAGGCGAGGGTGCCGGCCGGGAAGTGCCCCTGCTCCTGGATCGCGATCACGTGCTGCAGCCCGGGGACCTGGTCGCGGATCCCGGCCAGCTTCTGCGCCTGGGCCGCGTTCGACACGACCGCCACCTTCGCCTCGCTGTCGTTCAGGATGTACGCCACCTGGGCCGCGGTCAGCGTCGGGTAGATGGGCGCGTCCACGGCCTGCGCCGCGAGCACCGCGAAGTCGACGATCGCCCACTCGGGGCAGTTCTCGGAGAGGATCGCGACCTTGTCCCCCGGCTGCACGCCGAGGTCGACGAGCCCCTCGGAGAGCTGCTCGACGGCGAGACGGAATTCGGCGGAGCTGAGACCCTTCCAGGAGGCGGCGGGAGGTTTGTATTGGAGGTGAGTGGGCTTGTCGCGCGCGACGGCGGTGTAGAAGAGGTCGGTGAGGGTGGCGGGGTCGGTCATCGGTGGTGGTCGGTCAGTTTTCAGTAGTCAGTGTTCAGTGGTCAGCTACGGACCAACGGCTATTGTAGCGCTCTCGCAGGGTTGCGCGGGGCGAGGGGTCGTTGCTGAGAACTGATGACTGATGACGGATCCACTGAAAACTGCTCTACTCTCCCGCTACAATTCCGACATGCTGGAGCGGCTCAGCGGGGTGCTCGAGGACGACAAGCGGATTCTCTATGCGCTGCTGTTCGGGTCGGTGAGTCGGGGGACCAGCACGAGTGGCAGCGACGTGGACGTGGCCATCGGGCTGGGGCCCAGCGTGCGGCTGACGGCTCGAGATCTGGGGACGCTCGTGGCTCGCTTGGAGGAGGCTGTCGGGCGAGACGTCGACATCGTCGTGCTCGACGAGGCGCCTCCCGGGCTCGCGTACCGGGTATTCCGCGACGGAAAGGTACTCCTGCTGCGGGATCGGGCCGCCCTGGTCAGCCGGAAGGCGCGAGCCATCCTGGAGTACCTCGACTACAAGCCCATCGAGGACGCCTGCACCCGGGGAGTTCTCGCAGCCGCGGCCCGTGGTCGATAAGGCGCTCCTCGCGAGGAAGGTAGCGGCCATTCGCGACGCCGTGGAGCGCATTCGGGGCGTGCTGCCCGAGCGCGAAGCCTTCCTCGCCGATCGAACCGTCCGGGAGGTCGTCACCCTCAACCTGTTCGTGGCCTTGCAGGAGTGTATGGCCCTGGCCAGCCACTGGCTCGCTGACGAAGGTTGGGAAGTGCCCGCGAGCTACCGCGAGGTCTTCCGGGCGCTGGCGGACCACCACATCATCCCGGGCGACCTGGCAGGGCGGCTCTCCTCGGCGTCGGGGCTGCGGAACCTCGTGGCCCACCAGTACGGCGCGATCGACTGGACCAGAATCCACGAGATCGCGTCCAGCGACCTCCCCGACCTGCTGGAGTTTTGCGAGGCGCTCGCGAAGGCAGTGGAGGCTGGCGGGCGGTAGCGAGTCAGTCAGTCATCAGTTCTCAGCATTCAGTGTTCTGAGCTCTGAGTTGGATTGGCCAGGGAGTGGGCCACCGGCAAGAGGCAAGACCTGACCCCTCCCCTCCTTTCAGCGGAAGGCCGCAGCGGCCCCGCTGCGTTGACGCGGTAATACCACCTAAGTAATACTTCCAGGATGAAGACCAGCACGATGACGGTCAAGGGCCAGGTGACGGTGCCCAAGGACCTCCGGGACGCGTTCGGCTGGAAGGTCGGCGACGAGGTCGCGTTCCTGCAGGAGGAGGACGGCGTCAAGATCGTCCGGGCGCCGCGCCGCCGCCGCGGACGTGCCGTCGTCGAGCGGCTCAAACGCGTGTCCTGGAACAGGAAGCTCACGACCGCTCGCCTCATGACCATGACCCGGGATGGGCAGCGCTGATCCTCGTCGACACCAACGTATTCGTCGACCTCTGGACCCGCGACCCAACGTGGGCCGATTGGTCCGAGGAGGCGCTCGCCCGGGCCGCCGAGTCCGGCCCCTTGGGCGTCAACCCGATCATCTACGCCGAGCTCTGCCTGGGATTCGAGCAGGAGTCGCAGCTCGAGGAGGCGCTGGCGGGGGCCGGAATCCGGCGCCTGGCCCTGCCGTATCGAGCCGCATGGCCCGCGGCGCACGCCTTCGCGGCGTACCGAAAGCGGGGCGGCAGGCGCAGCACGCCCCTGCCAGACTTCTTGATCGGCGCTCACGCCCTCGTCGAAGGTCTCCCGCTCCTCACCCGCGACCCACGCCGATACCGCAGCTACTTCCCCAAACTGAAGCTCCTCGCGCCGGCGTGAGGCGGCGCTTCGCCGCGACGTCGAGGGGGACAAGGCGTGGCAGCGGTCGGCGGGCCGCAGCTCCTCGATGGCGGGCGGGGCGCGCCGGCGGCGTCCACGGTGAGGAGCGGTGCGGGGGGGAGCTTCCGGATGCCCCCGGAACAGCGTCCTCGGGGTGGGGACTCGGCCAGTCTTGCAGATGAGCGCCGCTGTCAGACGGACCGTTGTCGTAGCACGCTAGCCGTGCTACCATGTTTCCAGTGATCCGGGACTTCAGTGACTCGGGTACTGAGGATGTGTTCAACGGGAAGAACACGAAGGCAGCACGTGCTGTCTGCCCGCGCAAACTGTGGCGGGTTGCGCAGCGCAGGCTGGATCAACTGGACTCCGTCGAGGAGCTGGACGATCTCCGAGTTCCACCAGGCAACCGCCTGGAGGCGCTCGGCGCTGGCAGGAAGGGTCAATACAGTATCAGAGTGAATGACCAGTACCGGATCTGTTTCAAGTGGTCGGGCCAGGGTCCCACATCCGTCGGAATCGTGGACTACCACTAGCTGGCGAGGTTGACGATGGTTCGAGTGCCCACCCACAGGCCGCCAACGCATCCGGGTGAGATGCTTCTCGAGGACTTCCTGAAGCCCATGGGACTCAGCCAGCGGGATCTGTCGCACGCGTTGCGGGTGCCCTACCAGCGGATCAATGAGCTCGTGAAGGGCCGCCGGGGCATCACACCGGCGACGGCGCTTCGGCTCGCTAAGTACCTCCGCACCAGCCCGGGCTTCTGGATGAACCTTCAGACCCGGTGGGATCTCCATCATGCGCAGAAGGAAGAGGCCGCCGCCCTTTCTGCCATCAAGGGAGTGCAGCCTGCTGGCAAAAGGATGTCCGTTCTGAGTAATGAGTTCTGAGTTGGATTGGCCAGGGAGTGGGCCACCGGCAAAAGGCAAGACCTGACCCCTCTGAACGGTCCGATAGGGAAACGGGGGTGAGTCGCCGTTACTTCGGACCGCGAGGCAGAATCCGCAAATTCGAAGCTCTGACCCCTGGCTCCATGACCCCCCCTAGCTCACCCGCCTAGAGGCGGTGCTTTCGCAGCCAGAGCTCCAGGGTCAGCAGCGTCCAGAGCTGGTGGCCGCGGTCGGAGTGGCCGCCGAGGTGGGACTCGGCCAGGGCGCGGATGGCTTCGGGGCGGAGGTGCCGGCCGGCGCGGGGGGCGTCCAGGAGCAGGTCCTGGACCATGGGGCGCAGCTCGCCGCGGAACCAGTCGCCCAGGGGGACGCCGAAGCCGTGCTTGGGGCGGTCGAGGATGCCGTCGGGGAGCAGCTCGCGGCCGATACGCTTGAGGATCAGCTTCCCCTTCGAGCCGCGGCGCTTGCAGGCGTCGGGAAGGGTGGCGGCGTACTCGATCAGGGGGCGGTCCAGGAGCGGGCTGCGGGCCTCCAGGCCGTGGGCCATGGACATACGGTCCATCTTCGGGAGCAGGTCGTCGAGCAGGTAGGTGGTGGTGTTCAGGTAGAGGAGCCGGGAGAGCAACGTGCTGCCCTGCGAAGCCCGGAAGGCGTCCTCGAAGGAGGAGAGGATCTGCTCGGGGTGGTAGCGGTCGGCGGGCTGCAGCTCCTCGATGGCGGGCAGGTCGAAGAAGGTGGACCAGCCGAAGATGCGCTCGACCTCGGGGCGGGCCGCCTTCCCGAGGAAGCGGCGCAGGCGCCGCAGCGGGCTGTAGTGGTGCGAGCCCTCGGGGAGCACCCCCGCGCCGGCGCCCATCAGGCGGCGGAGCGGGGCGGGGATGCGGTCGGCCAGCAGCGCCGCCCAGAAGCGGTCGTAGCCGGCGAAGGTCTCGTCTCCCCCGTCGCCGTTCAGGACCACGGTGACGTGGCGGCGCGCCTCCCGGGCCACGAGGTAGGTGGGGAGCGCCGAGGAGTCGCCGAAGGGCTCGTCGTGGTGGTGGAGCAGGGTCTCGATCAGCTCCGCGGCGTGGGGCTCCACGCTCGAGGCGTGGTGCTCGGTGCCCAGGTGGCGGGCGACGCGCGCGGCGTGGGCGCGCTCGTCGTAGAAGGAGTGGCCCTCGAAGCCGACGCAGAAGGAACGCACGGTCCCCGAGGACTGCTCGCGGACCAGGGCCGAAACGATGCTGGAGTCGACTCCACCCGAGAGCAGCACCCCCAGCGGCACGTCGGCGATCAGGCGCTTGCGCACGGCCCGTCCCAGCAGCTCGCGGACGCGCTCGGCGGCCTCGTCCTCCCGGACCGGAGCCACGTCGTCTGCCTTCGGGAAGCGTAGCGACCAGTAGCGGCGCGGCTCGGCGACGCCTCCGGCGTCCACGCTGAGGAGCGACGCGGGGGGGAGCTTGCGGATTCCCCGGAACAGCGTCCTCGGGGTGGGCACGTAGCCGAAGGCGAGGTACTCCCCCAGGTGGTCGGCCTCCAGCTCGGGGGGAACGCCGGCGGCGAGCAGCGCCTTGATCTCCGAGGCGAAGTAGAAGCGCTGGCCGCGCTGGGCGTAGTAGAGCGGCTTCTTCCCGAAGGGGTCCCGGGCCAGGAGCAGGCGGCGGCGCTTGGCGTCCCACAGCACCACGACGAACATGCCGTCGAGACGCGCGATGGCGTCTTCGCCGCGCTCCTCGTAGAGGTGGGCGATGACCTCGGTGTCGCCCTGGGAGCGGAAGCGGTGGCGGGGCTCCAGCTCCTCGCGCAGCTCGCGGTAGTTGTAGATCTCGCCGTTCAGGGCGACCTGGACGCTGCCGTCCTCGTTGGGGATGGGCTGGTCGGCGACCCGGGACAGGTCGATGATGGAGAGGCGGCGGTGGGCGATGCCGACGGCGGGGGCGGCCGCGGCGTCCTCCAGGAAGCCCTCGGAGTCGGGGCCGCGATGGCGCAGGGAGTCGGCCATGCGCCGCAGCGTCTCCCGCTCCACCGGCGCGCCGTCGAGGTGCACCGCGCCGGCGAGTCCGCACATGGCTCCGGGATTGTATGTGAAGTGGGTTAACCTCTCGAATCATCGGCGATGCAGTCCCCCTCCGCGCAGGTCTTCCTCGGGCTCGGCTCCAACCTCGGCGACCGCCTCGCCACCCTGGACGCGGGGCTGCGGGCGCTGGAGGCTCTGGGCTTCCGGACCCGGGCGCTCAGCTCCCGCTACGAGACCGAGCCCGTGGGCGGGCCGGCGCAGGGGTGGTACGTGAACGCGGTGGTGCGGGGGGAGACCGAGCTGCCGCCACGGCAGCTCCTGGAGGCGTGCCTGCACGTGGAGCGGCAGCTCGGGCGCGAGCGGCGCGTGCGCTGGGAGGCCCGCACCCTGGACCTGGACCTGCTGCTGTACGGCGACCTCGTGCTGGACGAGCCGGGGCTGCGCGTCCCCCACCCGCGACTCTGCGAGCGCCGCTTCGTGCTGGAGCCGCTGGCGGAGCTGGCCCCCGAGCTGCGCCACCCGCTGCTGGGCCTGCGGGTGGCCGAGCTGCTGGAGCGCTGCCCGGACGTGAGCGCGGTGCGGCGGCTGGCCGCGGCGGGAGCCCGGGGCTGATGCGCTTCCGCTTCATCGCCGTGGACGGGCCGATCGGCGTGGGCAAGACCTCGGTGGCGCAGCTCCTGGCCGAGCGCTTCGAGGCGAAGACCGTGCTCGAGGAGTGGGGACAGAACCCCTTCCTCCAGGACTTCTACGACGCGAAGCCGGGAGCGGCGTTCCAGGTGGAGATGTTCTACGTGCTGTCCCGCTACCGGCAGCAGCAGACGCTGCAGCAGCGGGACCTGTTCAGCGACTTCGTGATCACCGACTACGTGTTCGAGAAGTCGAAGCTGTTCGCGAACCTCAACCTCGAGGACAGCGAGCTGGTGGTGTTCGACAAGCTGTGGGGCCTGCTGGCCGAGGGCGCCCCGGCCCCGGACCTGGTGCTCTACCTGCAGGCGCCGACCGACGTGCTGCTGCAGCGGATCCGCTCCCGGGGCCGCAAGGAGGAGAAGGGGCTGAGCGAGGAGTACCTGGCCGAGGTCAACCGGGCCTACAACTACTACTTCTTCCACTACTCGGCTACGCCGCTGCTGGTGGTGAACACGAGCGACGTGGACTTCGTGAAGAGCGCCGCGGACCTGGACGACCTGGTGAGGCAGATCGCGAACATGGGCCGCGGCACCCAGTACTACGTCCCCCTGGGGTCGAAGGGATGAGGGGCGGGGGGCGAGCCGAGCGGGGCCCCGGGCGCTTGACCTCGCCTGTCCGCTGCGACAAGCTGGAACCCGAGTCCGATGGGGTCTAAGCCCAGCCCGTCACGAGTCCTCCCGCGAGCGAGCGCGTTCGACGATGCTCCGTTCTGGGACGGGGCCAGCCTCGAGGCGGCGCTGCTGCGGGAGTCGGGCCGCCTTCTGCGGCTGACCCTCACCGACAACCGCTCGGTGCTGCTCTCGTTCCGGCGGCGCGGCAACGAGATCGACCTGCGGCTGCACCGCATGTTCCTCCACGCGCCGATCGACGTGGTGCGGGGCGTGGCCCAGACGCTGCGCCGGCAGCGGCCGGCCGGCGAGGGCGGCGTGCGGCGCTTCATGAACGAGAACCTGCACCGGGTGCGGCAGACGCCCCGGCTGGCGCCGCCGATCCAGCCCCAGGGGCGCGTCTACAACCTGGGCGAGGTGTACGAGGACCTGAACCAGCGCTTCTTCGACGCGCGGCTGCGGGTCCCGATCACCTGGGGCCGCGGCGTGGGCCGCGCGCGGCACGCCGGGATCACCTTCGGGAGCTACGACCCGGTGCTGTCGCTGATCCGCATCCACCCGGTGCTGGACCGGACCAACGTGCCCCGCTACTTCCTGGAGAGCGTCGTCTACCACGAGATGCTCCACCACCAACTGGGCGGGGAGCCGGACAAGGCGGGGCGGACGATCTACCACTCCCGGGCCTTCCGCGAGGCGGAGGCGCGGTACCCCCGCCACGACGAGGCCCTGACCTGGGAGAAGGAGAACCTGCGCCACCTGTTGCGCGCCGTGCGGACGATGGACCGGCGGCAGAACGGGGCGGCGACGGGGAAGCGGCGCGGCGTGCGCCGCCCTTGAAACACAGAAGCCTCCTCCGCCTCCTCCCCTACCTCGCGCGACACCGCAACCGGCTGCTGGTGGGGCTGGGCTGCCTGCTGGCGACCACGGCCTTCGCCGTGGCGGCACCCTGGGTGCTGCGCTACGCCATCGACGACCTGACCCTCGAGCTGACCCGGGGCAGGCTGTGGGCCTACGCGGGGACCTTCGTGTCGGTGGTGCTGGCGGAGGGGGTGTTCCGCTACTACATGCGGACGCTGCTGATCGGGGTGAGCCGGGAGCTGGAGTACGAGCTGCGCCGGGACCTGTTCCAGCACCTGCTGCGGCTCTCCCCCGGCTACTACGACCGGCAGCGGGTGGGAGACATCATGAGCCGCGGCTCGAGCGACCTGTCCGCGGTGCGCATGGTGCTGGGGCCCGGGATCATGTACACCGCGAACACGGTGGCCACCTTCTTCGGGGCGATCTCGCTGATGCTGGCGATCAGCCCGCGCCTGACGCTGCTGGCGCTGGTGCCCCTGGCCACGGTGTCGCTGCTGGTGCGCTACTTCGGGCGGCGCATCCACGACCGCTTCACCGCGGTGCAGGAGCAGCTCTCGGAGATGACGGCGCTGGTCCAGGAGTCGCTGTCGGGGGTGCGGGTGGTGCGGGCCTACGTCCAGGAGCCCCACGAGCTGAAGCGCTTCCGGGCCGCCAACGACGAGTACGTGGAGCGCAACGAGCGGCTGGTGCGGCTGTTCGGGTCGCTCTACCCGGGGATCCAGCTCCTGATCGGCTCGGGGGCGGTGCTGGTGCTGTGGCTCGGGGGGCGCATGGTGATCTCGGGCTCGATCAGCCTGGGCGAGTTCGTGGCCTTCGGGGCGTACCTGACCATGCTGCACTGGCCGATGATCGCCCTGGGCTGGGTGGTGAACCTGTTCGAGCGCGGCGAGGCGTCGATGAGCCGGATCCTGGAGATCCTGGACGCCGAGCCGGAGATCGCCGACGCGTCCCCCGCCGACGTGAGCCAGCTCGCCGGGGCGGTGCGCTTCCGCAACCTCAGCTTCGCCTACGACGGGACGCCGGTGCTGCACGGGATCGACCTGGACGTGAAGGCGGGACAGACCGTGGCGGTGGTGGGGCCGACGGGGTCCGGCAAGAGCACGCTGGTGCGGCTGCTGCCCCGGCTGTACGACGCGCCCCCTGGGTCGCTGTTCGTGGACGGGCACGACGTGCGCACGCTGCCCCTGGAGACGCTGCGGCGGGCCGTGGGCTTCATCCCCCAGGAGACGTTCCTGTTCTCGGTGACGGTGCGGGAGAACGTGGCCTTCGGGGCCGCCGATGCGAGCGACGAGCGGGTGCGCTGGGCGTCCGGGGTGGCGCAGCTCGCCCAGGACGTGGAGGACTTCCCTAAGGGCTACGAGACCTTCGTGGGCGAGCGGGGGATCACGCTCTCGGGCGGCCAGAAGCAGCGCACGGCGATCGCCCGGGCCCTGGCCATGGACCCGAAGATCCTGGTGCTGGACGACGCCCTGGCCTCGGTGGACACCTACACCGAGGAGGAGATCCTGAAGGGGCTGCGGGAGGTGATGGCGGACCGCACCACGTTCATCGTGTCGCACCGCGTCTCCACGGTGAAGGACGCGGACCTGATCGTGGTGCTGCGGGAGGGGCGGATCGTGGAGCGGGGGCGCCACGACCAGCTCGTGGCGGCCGGGGGGTTCTACGCCGACCTGCACCGGCGCCAGCTCCTGGAGGAAGAGGTCCAGACGGCGTGAGCACGGCGGTCGCGTTCCACGAGGAGGACCGGGTCCAGGGGGACTACGACTGGAGCCTGCTGTGGCGGCTGCTGGGGTACCTGCGGCCGTACCGGCTCGCGGTGCTGAGCGCGTTCCTGCTGATCGTGCTGATGGCGCTCCTGGACCTGGCCGGGCCCTACTTCACGAAGCTGGCGATCGACCGCTACATCGCCTCGGGGGACGCCCAGGGTCTGCTCCGGATCGCGGTGCTGTACGCGGTGGTGCTGCTGGCGGCGTTCGTCGTGCGCTTCGCCCAGGTCTACGTCCTGCAGATGACCGGACAGAAGGTGATGCGGGACATGCGCATGCAGATCTTCGGCCACCTGCACGGGCTGCACCTGGGCTACTTCGACAGGAACCCCGTGGGGCGGCTGATGACCCGGGTGACGACCGACGTGGACGCGCTGAACGAGCTGTTCACCTCCGGGGTGGTGACGGTGTTCGGGGACCTGTTCACGCTGCTCGGGATCATGGGGGTGATGCTGTGGCTGAACTGGCAGCTCGCCCTGGTGACCTTCGCGGTGATCCCGCTGTTCTTCGCGGTGACGGCGTGGTTCCGGCGCGGGGCGCGCTGGTCGTTCCGGGAGGTGCGGCGCTGGGTGGCGCGGATCAACGCGTTCCTGCAGGAGAGCCTGACGGGGATGGCGGTGGTGCAGTTGTTCCGGCGCGAGGAGAAGAGCGGCGCGGCCTTCGACCGGATCAACCGCAGCCACACCGAGGCGAACCTCCAGGCGATCTTCTACTACGCGGTCTTCTACCCCGCGATCAACCTGCTGGCGGCGCTGGCGGTGGCGTCGATCCTGGTGTACGGGGGCGGGCGGGTGCTGGCGGGGGCGCTGACCCTGGGTGCGCTGGTGGCGTTCATCCAGTACTCGGAGCGCTTCTGGCGGCCGATCTCGGACCTGTCGGAGAAGTTCAACATCCTGCAGGCGGCGATGGCCTCCTCGGAGCGCATCTTCGCGCTGCTGGACGAGCAGCCGCGGCTCGTGCCGCGGCCGGACCCGGTGCGGCGGCCCGAGGTCGAGGGGCGGGTGGCCTTCGAGCAGGTCTCCTTCGCGTACGCGGACGAGCAGTGGGTGCTGCGGGAGATCGACTTCACGGTGGAGCCCGGGCGCAGCGTGGCGCTCGTGGGTCACACCGGTGCCGGGAAGACCACGATCATCAACCTGCTGACGCGTTTCTACGACCCGCAGCGGGGCCGGGTGTGCCTCGACGGGATCGACGTGAGGGACCTCCACCCCGCCGACCTGCGCGGGGCGCTGGCGCTGGTGCTGCAGGACGTGCACCTGTTCAGCGGCACGATCGCGTCGAACATCCGGCTCGGCTCGGACATCCCCGACGAGCGCGTGGTGGCGGCGGCCCGGGCGGTCCACGTGGACCGCTTCGTGGAGGGGCTGCCCCAGGGGTACGAGACGGCGGTGCGGGAGCGGGGGGCGACGCTGTCGGTGGGGCAGAAGCAACTGCTGTCCTTCGCCCGGGCGCTGGCCCACGACCCGCGGGTGCTGATCCTGGACGAGGCGACGTCGTCGGTGGACACGGAGACCGAGGCGCTGATCCAGGACGCGCTCGGGGTGCTGCTGCGGGGGCGCACGGCGATCGTGATCGCGCACCGGCTGTCGACGATCCAGAACGTGGACGAGATCCTGGTGTTGCACAAGGGGCGGATCCGGGAGCGGGGCTCGCATCAGCAGCTGCTCGCGCAGCGGGGTCTCTACTGGCGCCTCTACCAGCTCCAGTACAAGGACCAGGAGATCGCGGCACCCGAGCCCACGGGGCGGTAGGTGCGGCGCGGCGAGCTGGCTCTCGCCTCTTTGAGCGTGCTCTCGCTGCTGCTGCTGCTGCTGGCGGCGGAGGGGGCGGCGCGGCTGCTGGCCGAGGGGGCGGCCCGGGACGAGATGGCGCGGCTGTACCGCTACTCGGAGGAGTACGGCTGGGAGCCGCGGCGGGAGTTTCGCGGGCGCTTCGACGGGCGGCTCGTGACGACGAACCGGGAGGGGCTGCGGGGGCCGGAGCGCTCGCGGCTGCCGGGGCCGGGGGTTCATCGGATCGTCCTGATCGGGGACTCGGTGGCGTTCGGGTTCGACGTGTCGGACCACGAGACTTTCGCCCGGGCCCTGGAGGCGAAGCGGGCGGAGCGCGAGGTGCTCAACTTCGCGGTGCAGGGGTACGGGACGGACCAGTCGCTGCTGCGCCTGGAGCGCGAGGGGCTGGCGCGGCGGCCGCGGCTGGTGCTGCTGGCGTTCTGCCTGGGGAACGACTTCTTCGACAACGCGCTCCGGCGTTTTCTCTACGACGGGCAGCACCCCAAGCCCTACTTCACCCTGGAGGGCGGGGAGCTGGAGCTGCACGCGGAGCACCTGCGGCTGGGGGCGGCGCAGCGGCTGGGGGGGTTCCTCCAGCAGCACTCGCGGCTCTTCTCGCGGGTGGTGTCGGCCGGGACGCGGGACGCGGGTCCCCACTGGCAGCGCACGGTGCTGCGGCTGGAGGAGCGCTGGCCGCCCCTGGTGCGGCTGGCGGCGCGGCTGCTCGGTCGGATGGACGCGTCGGTCCGGGCGGCGGGGGGTGAGCTGCTGGTGGCGCTGTTCCCGTACCGGCGCTCCTGGGACGGGGAGACGGAGCGGGTCGACTTCCTGAAGCGGCTGCTGCGGGAGGAGGAGGGGGTGGCCTTCGTGGACATGGCGGAGGGCTTCCGGGCGCGGGGGCTGGAGTTCGACGCGCTCGCCGTGGACAAGCTGGGGCACCTGAACGCCCGCGGGCACGCGGCGGCGGCCGAGGTGCTGGAGGAGGCGCTGGGGGAGAGGGAGTAGCGGCGCCGGGGAACCCTGAAGATCGAAAGGGCTGATTTCGGATTTCAGGGTCCGTCCGAAACAGCAAGGTGCAAGACCTGACCCCACTCCGGGGGTGTTGGAAACTCACGGGTTGGAGGGAGGTGTCGACCGAAAGAGCAAAGGGACAGACCTGACCCCCAGGCGGCGGAGCTGGCCGGTCGGGAGGTCGGACAGGGTCAGGGGGCCGATGGCGACGCGGACGAGCTGGCGGACGGGGTGGCCGATGGCGGCGCACATGCGGCGGACCTGGCGGTTGCGGCCTTCGCGGAGGACGAGCTGGAGCCAGGTGTCGCCGGTGCGGGTGGAGCCGAGGATGCGGGCGCCGGCGGGGCGGGTCTGGGTGCCGTCGTCGAGGGTGAGGCCGGTGCGGAAGGGGTCCACGTCCGCGTCGTCGAGAAGGCCGGCGACGCGGGCGTGGTAGGTCTTGGGGATGCCCGCGGCAGGGTCGGTGAGGGCGCAGGCGAGGCTGTGGTCGTTCGTGAGGATCAGCAGGCCGGAGGTGTCGCGGTCGAGGCGCCCGACCGGGGCGAGCCAGGGGAGGCCGGGCGGGAGGGCGTCGTAAACGGTGGGGCGGCCTCCGGGATCGTGGCGGGTCGTGATGAGGCCTGCCGGCTTGTGGAAGGCGTAGACGAGGCGCTCCGGGTCGGTGGCGAGGGCGGCGCCGTCGATCCGGAGGATCTGACGGCCCGGGGCGACCTGCAGGCTCGGGGTGCGCTCGACCCGCCCGTCCACGCTGACCCGACCCTGGAGGACCCAGCGCAGCGCTTCTCGGCGGGAGCAGGCGCCGAGGTCCGAGAGGGCCCGGTCGAGGCGCCTGGGGGCGAGGGGCTCGGAGTAGAGCGGCTCCGGGGGCACCGGCTTCGTCAGGTGGCCGACGACGGCAGCGGGTCCCCCAGGGCGAAGGTCATCCGGCCCTCGCAGACGATCTCGCCGTCGACCCGGGCGATCCCCTCGAGGCTGCCCACCTTCCTGCGCAGGCGCTGGACGATCCCCTCGAGCATCACGGTGTCGCCGGCCCGGACCGGGCGCCTGTAGCGCACGCGGTCGATGCCCATGAAGTAGATGAGCCGGGACCGGTTCTCGGGCTTCGCGAGGATCAGGACCGCCCCCGCCTGGGCCATCGCCTCGGTGAGGATGGAGGCCGGCAGCATCCGGTCCCCCCCCGGCCCCGCGATGAAGTACCGCTCGTCCGTCGTGACGTTCTTGAGCCCCAGGACGCGCCGGTCCTCCTCCAGCTCGACGATGCGGTCGACCAGCAGGAACGGATGGCGGTGGGGCAGGATCGCCTTGATGGCTTCG
>Ga0299906_10001512_pt1 | contig 19994 bp, 15 predicted proteins | sample RVTome_14_FD_200259 | JGI IMG/M metagenome (GOLD analysis project Ga0299906, IMG submission 200259) | Soil microbial communities from uranium-contaminated site in the Upper Colorado River Basin, Wyoming, United States - RVT145D125 (version 2) ...
GGACGTTGCGTTTTTTTTAGCAAAACGGGTGCGTTCCAATGTACGTGAATTGGAGGGTGCTCTACGACGTGTTCTCGCAAGCGCATTCTTTACGGGTCGTCCAATAAATATCGAGCTGGCGAGTGATAGCCTCAAAGACCTCCTGAGCTTTCAAGAACGCCTTGTAACTATCAATAACATTCAGAAGACGGTAGCCGAGTATTTTAAGATACGGATTGCAGATCTTCACGCCAAAAACCGCGCCCGCCAAGTTGCACGACCACGCCAAATTGCCATGGCGCTGGCAAAGGAACTTACAGACCATAGCCTACCCGAGATTGGTGAGGCCTTTGGCGGCAGAGACCACACCACAGTACTGCACGCGTGTCGTAAGATCACCGATCTAAATACGAAGGACCCACGCGTACATGAGGACTACAACAACTTGCTACGAATTCTAACAACGTAGACTGTGGATCGGCTGTGCATAAATACGTACCGAAGCTCTACGACCCACAGATACTCAGACAAAGCACAGGCAAGCAACAGCCTATTCATGCACTTATACATCATTCATTCACGCAGGCAGAACACATCCCCACGCTCTAAATAATAGCTTGCGCAGCAACTTACACACAGAACAACGGGCCCTTAACTATTACATCAGTAATCATTCTTACCTAACTATTGAGTGTGAATAGCGATGCATATAGATGTCGAGCGAGAGAAACTATTGACGCCTGTAAGCTTGGTAGCGGGAGTGGTAGAACGCCGACAAACGTTGCCAATTTTGGGGTATGTGTTACTGCAAGCTGCCGACGGCAGCATAACGATGGTTGGTACGGATCTTGAAGTAGAAATGGTCGCGACCGTGGGGGGAAAGGTTCGGGAGAGCGGGGAGGCAACGGTTCCGGCCCGAAAACTTCTTGATATATGTCGCGCACTACCCGAGCGGGCAGAACTCACGCTGACAAAGCAAGGAACAAAGGTAATTTTAAAAGCCGGTAGAAGCCGTTTCACGCTAAGCTCGCTAGCGCCGGCTGACTTCCCGAAGGTTGAGGTAGAAACCTTTCCGTACACACTGGATATACCGGCGGTAAAGTTAAAGTATGTTCTAGAGTCGACGGCATTTTGTATGGCGCTACAGGATGTTCGTTATTACCTCAACGGGCTTTATCTTGAGCTAGAAGACAGACACCTCCGCGCAGTAGCCACCGATGGGCACCGCATGGCGGTTACCGAAATAACACACGAGCACCACGCTCACAGCGGAACGCAGCTTATTCTTCCGCGAAAGGCCGTCCAGGAAATACTGCGACTGTTACCTAATGACGAAACACCCGTGAGTCTATTGGTTGGACAAAACCACTTGCGTCTGACGATCAATGGGCTCACGGTGACGTCGAAACTAATTGACGGGAAGTTCCCCGACTATCGGAAGGTAATTCCCACCGCGCAAACCAAAACTGTTTTGCTAGACCGTGGGCTGTTTCGTGAAGCGCTCAACCGAGCCGCGATTCTTGCTAACGAGAAGTACCGAGGCGTCCGCCTTAATCTGCAGGCTGGCAAGCTCGCAATAACGGCACATAACCCGGAGCAGGAAGAGGCGGTAGAGGAACTGGAGATAGACTATCGCGGCGAACCACTCGAGATTGGTTTTAACGTTAACTATCTAGCGGACGCCGCCAATGCGGTTGATTCTTCGGAATTGCATCTAGGCCTGAGTGACGCCAGCAGCAGCTGTACGCTCAAATCACCAAGCGGTTCGGCCACGCAGTACATTGTTATGCCGATGCGCCTATAGTTCCACGTGGAACTAGGCCCAAGCAACCGCACGAATCAGGAATTCTGGGCAGGGACGAGCCGCTAGTCCTTCCCAAGACCTGATAGAATGTGAGCTTGATGGAACCTGCCACCCCAAAGAAAGCTCCTGCATACGACTCCCACAGTATCCAGGTACTCAAAGGCCTGGACGCCGTCAGAAAGCGACCCGGCATGTACATCGGCGACACGGACGACGGGACCGGGCTTCATCACATGGTATTTGAGGCCGTCGACAATTCCGTCGATGAAGCGCTTGCGGGGTTTTGCACCGATATCACGGTGACGATTCACGCCGACGGCGGCATAACGGTTGCAGATAACGGCCGCGGCATTCCTACCGGCATTATCCCCGAAGAAGGTCGCTCCGCAGCCGAGGTAATCATGACCATGCTGCACGCCGGCGGGAAATTCGACCAGAACTCCTACAAGATCTCGGGTGGACTGCACGGTGTGGGCATCTCCGTGGTTAATGCGTTGTCTGAATTCCTGGAATTGACGATACGGCGAGACGGGAAGATATATCACCAAACCTACAAACTCGGCGAGCCGCAAAACCCGCTCACCGTTGTTGGAGACGCCGGCGAATCGGGGACGGTGGTGCGCTTCAGGCCGAGCCCGACGATCTTCAGCAACACCGCGTTTCAATACGACATACTGGCGAAACGGCTTCGAGAGCTTTCATTCTTGAATTCGGGTGTACATATAACACTACAGGATGAGCGCACGGGCAAGAAGGATGTATTTGAATACAAGGGCGGCATCGCGGCTTTCGTTGAGCATCTAAACAAAAGCAAGACAGCACTACATTCGAAGCCGATTTACATTTGCGTCGAACGGGCGGCGATTACGGTGGAGTTGTGCCTGCAATGGAACGACTCTTACCAGGAAAATATATTCTGCTACACCAATAATATTCCTCAACGCGATGGGGGCACCCATCTCGCCGGCCTACGCGCGGCCATGACGCGTACACTGAACCACTACATCGAAAACTCCGGGCTGGCCCGAAAAGAAAAAACCTCCACAACCGGTGACGACGCGCGGGAAGGGCTTACAGCCGTTTTGTCGGTCAAGCTGCCAGACCCGAAATTCTCCTCGCAAACAAAAGAAAAACTCGTTTCCTCAGAAGTGAAGGGCGCGGTCGAAACGATCGTAAACGAGAAGCTCGAGGAGTTCTTACTCGAAAATCCGGTCGATGCGCGCGCGATCGCGCTCAAAATTATGGAAGCGGCGCGTGCCCGAGAGGCGGCGCGCAAAGCGCGCGAGATGACGCGCCGTAAGGGCGCGCTCGATGTCGCTGGACTACCCGGAAAGCTGGCCGACTGCCAGGAGCGCGATCCGGCGCTATGCGAACTCTATATCGTCGAAGGTGATTCGGCGGGCGGTTCCGCTAAGCAGGCCCGTGACCGACGCAATCAAGCGGTACTGCCTCTTAAGGGAAAGATTCTCAATGTGGAGCGGGCGCGTTTCGATCGGATGCTCACCTCGGCGGAGGTTGCAACGCTTATTGCCGCGTTAGGTACGGGAATCGGCGCCGGCGAATTCAACGCGGGCAAACTGCGATACCACCGCATCATCATCATGACGGATGCGGACGTCGACGGCTCGCACATTCGCACATTGCTCTTGACGTTTTTCTTCAGGCAGATGGGCGATCTGATTACGCGGGGCCACGTGTATATCGCCCAACCGCCGTTGTACAAAGTCAAACACGGTAAACAGGAGCGATATCTTAAGGACGACAGCGAGTTACAGGAACACTTGTTATCGGTCGCGCTGGCGGAAGCACGCGTGGCGGCTGCCACCGATAGCGAGGTTGTCGAGGGCGCGGTGCTCGCCGATTTAAGTAAACGCTTTCTGGCGGTAAAGGAAAATATTCGGCGCTTATCGCGCCGCTACGACGCGTCTGTTCTCCAAGAGTTCCTTTATGTTCCAACACTTGATGCCCAAACGCTGGGCGATGCGACGCGGCTGCGCAGCGTTGCCGCTAACCTCATGGCGCGCCTGAACAACGATTCGAGCGGGGCGGTGCGTTTTGAGATCGAGCCCGTATTGAATCAGCGTAGTAAGCTCTACGATTTGAAGATCGCGCGTCTGGAGCACGGCAGCAGTACGCTGTCGCGCATCGATTCCGAGTTTTTTGGGACGCCCGACTACCACACCATGCGCGCGCTGGCGGAACGACTCTCGGGTTTTCTGACGGCATCGCTGAACGTCCGCCGCGGCGACCACGGCACGACAATAACAGGTTTCGACGGGGCGCTTGATTGGTTGCTGGCGGAGGCGCGCCGAGGCCAGACGATTCAGCGATACAAAGGCCTGGGAGAAATGAACCCCGAACAACTTTGGGAAACGACAATGGACCCGTCGACACGCCGGTTGTTGAAGGTTAGCGCCAACGATGACGTCGCCGCCGGGCAGATTTTCAGTATGCTGATGGGAGACCAGGTTGAACCGCGACGGGAGTTTATCGAAAAGAACGCCCTGCTGGTTGCGAACCTTGACGTCTAGATCGTCGATTAGTGCAGCGTGCGCGGTACGCTGAGCGTAAAGCTTGGAATGTCCGCACGGAACCGCGTGCCATCGTCCGCTTCCATCTGGTAGCTTCCGTGCATCACACCGACGGGCGTTTCCAGTATCGTGCCGCTCGTGTACTCAAAGCTCATTCCCGGCACCAAATAGGGTTGTTCGCCGACCACACCCTCGCCTCGTACTTCTTGGGTTTTTTGGTTCGCGTCGGTAATGACCCAGTGGCGCGTTAGCAAGCGTGCCGGAATGTCTCCCGCGTTGGTGATGGTGATGGTGTAAGCGAAGACATAGCGGTTATTCTCCGGCGCCGACTGCGCCGATACGTACGTTGTTCTCACCGTCACTTCGATATTATGTTTTTCAATTTTCACGTCGCGGACCCGGTCTGCTTCCCGATTCTGCCCGGATTTCTTGGGGTTTGCATCTGAGCGCCTTAGTCTCGGTACGCACGGCAGGGAACGCTGGTGAACTGCGGCGTATCGCCGTCTAACCGCACTGCGGTTAATCGACGACCCCAAAGGCAGCCGGTGTCGAGCCCAATAACCCCGTCGCCCTGCCAGAGTCCCAGCAGCGACCAATGGCCGAACACAATTCGAACGTCCCGAGAGCGGCGTTCCGGAAGCTGAAACCACGGCAGTAACGGATCGTTCTGGCTGCCCGGCGGGCCGTTGCATCGATAATCCATTCGCCCGTCGGGATAACAGAACCGGATGCGTGTCAGCCCATTCACGATAAGGCGCCGGCGATCGCTACCGGTGAGCGAGTCGCTCCAGCGGTCGGGCAGGTCACCATACATGTGATCAAAGAATCGAACGCTTTCGGGTCCATGAATGATCGCTTCTACCTCGGCAGCCAAGCTGATCGCATCGGTGATGCTCCACTGCGGCAAAAGACCTGCGTGAACCAGCGCAAAGCCGACCCGAGGGTCGTAATAAGCTAGTCTCAGATTGGCAATCCACGAAAGCAAATGCTCACTATCTTTTGCTCGTAAAATGTCGTCGAACGTATCTTGCTGCAACGCCGACATCGAGCCCGCGGCAACGGCAAGCAAATGTAGTTCGTGATTACCGAAAACAGTTACCGCCCGCTCGCCCAGACTCGCGACATAGCGCACGACCTCGGCTGACTGAGGGCCGCGATTAACGAGATCGCCGGTGAACCAAAGTTGGTCGCGTTTCGGATCGAAGCGCACCGCCTCTAGAAGCCGTTGCAGGCTGTCGTAACAACCTTGTACATCTCCGATCGCGTAAAGCGCCATCAGAGGTTGTCCCGCACGAGCATTGGTGTCGCAGAGACTTTCTTCTTTGTTCGCGCGCCGGCGTTCAGGCTCGACCCCGCTACAACTTTAAGCGTTGCCAAATGGCCAGCGTTGGTGCGGCCCGGTTTAACGTGTAGAAGTGCAGCCCGGGTGCGCCCGCTGCAAGCAAGCGCGCGCAGAGCTCGGTGGTGACATCGAGACCAAACGCCCGAATCGATTCGATATCGTCTCCGTAGCTCGCGAGCCGCATCCGAATCCAGCGCGGAATTTCCGCGCCGCAGCCGTCGGAGAAGCGCGCAAGTTGCTTGTAGTTCGTTATCGGCATGATTCCCGGCACGATGGCGATATCGATGCCGATCGCTTCGCATTCATCGATGAAACGAAAATAGGCATCCGCGTTATAGAAATACTGGGTGATGGCGGAATTCGCGCCGCTGTCGATCTTGCGCTTGAAGTGCCGAAGATCTTCTTGCGGGCTGCGCGCTTGCGGATGCATTTCCGGATACGCGGCAACTTCGATATGAAACGCCTCGCCGGTTTCGCTTCTGATCAGCTCAACGAGTTGATAGGCGAAGCGAAAATCGCCCGCCGAAGCCATGCCCGACGGCAAGTCACCGCGGAGTGCGACGATACGCCCGACACCAAGTGCCCGATACGCTCGCAACTGCTCCGTGAGCGCTGCGCGCGTTGCCCCGACGCACGACAGGTGTGGCGCGACGCACATGCCCTTCTCCGTGAGTTTCTTAACCGCCTCGTAGGTGCCATCGCGCGTTGAACCGCCGGCCCCGTAGGTGACGGATACAAACTGCGGCGTCACCGTTGCCAGCTGCGCGGCGGTATCGAGCAACGCGGCGCTTGCGTGATCGGCACGCGGCGGAAAGAACTCAAAACTGAATGAAGGTGGGAGCTTCTTTTGGGTTTTCATAGCGACTTACGAGCGCTCGACTCTCGGTGTACGCACGAACACAGCGGGAGCCGAAAGCGCGCCGGTCAGTACCGGTAGTGATCCGGCTTGTAAGGTCCGCTCTTCGGAACGCCGAGATACTTCGCCTGCCGATCCGTTAGCTCGGTCAACGTCGCGTCCAGTTTCGTGAGCTGCAGCCGCGCCACTTTTTCGTCCAGCGCTTTCGGCAGAATATGAACCCCGATCGGATACTTCGCGCCGTGTGCGTAAAGTTCGATTTGGGCCAGAACCTGGTTAGCGAACGAGGACGACATCACGTAGCTTGGGTGACCGGTGGCGCAGCCGAGATTCACCAGCCGCCCCTCTGCGAGCAGGATCAGCCGCTTGCCGTCCGGAAAAATAATGTGATCCACCTGCGGCTTGATGCTGTCCCACTCGTACTGCTTGAGGGCGGCGACGTCGATCTCATTGTCGAAATGGCCGATGTTGCACACGATGGCGTTGTGTTTCATGCGCTTCATGTGCTCGTGGGTGATGACGTGAAAATTGCCGGTGGCGCTGACGAAGATATCGGCCTTGTCGGCGGCGTAATCCATGGTCACGACCCGGTACCCCTCCATGGCCGCTTGCAGGGCGCAAATCGGATCGATTTCCGTGACCCATACTTGCGCCTGCAGTCCGCGCAGTGCTTGGGCGGACCCCTTGCCGACCTCGCCGTACCCGGCGACGACAGCGACCTTGCCGGCAACCATCACGTCGGTCGCGCGCTTGATGCCGTCGACGAGCGATTCGCGGCAACCGTAAATATTGTCGAACTTCGACTTAGTTACCGAGTCGTTGACGTTGATCGCCGGAAACAGCAGACGGCCGTCCTTGTGCATCTGGTATAGGCGATTGACCCCCGTGGTGGTCTCCTCGGAAACGCCCTTCACGTCCTTCGCCATGGCCGAGTACCATCCGGGCTTCGCGGCGAGCCGCTTCTTTATCGAAGCGAACAAGCATTTTTCCTCATCACTCGACGGTGTTGCTAGCACCGACGGATCTTTTTCCGCCTGAATCCCGAGGTGCAAAAGCAAGGTCGCATCCCCGCCATCATCGAGAATCATGTTCGGCCCTTGACCGTCGAATTCGAAGATGCGATGCGTAAATTCCCAGTACTCGTCCAGTGTCTCGCCCTTGTAGGCGAAGACGGGCGTAGCGCCGGCGGCGATGGCGGCCGCCGCGTGGTCTTGGGTGGAAAAAATGTTGCACGAGGCCCAGCGTACGTCGGCACCGAGCGCCTTCAGCGTCTCGATAAGCACCGCCGTCTGGATGGTCATATGCAGGGAGCCGGCGACACGCGCGCCGGTCAGAGGCTTGGTTCGGGCGAACTCCTCGCGTATCGCCATCAGGGCCGGCATTTCGCTCTCGGCGATGGCGATTTCTTTTCGTCCCCAAGCGGCCAGGGACAGATCGGCGACACGATGGTCTCGAAAGTTGGGATTAACGACAGCGTTCATGGACGTGCTCCTGAAAAAAGCGAGCGCCGTTGCATAGTGTCACGAATCCGTTGAGCCTGACCCCGCACCCAAATCGATTTCGATTTGGGTGCGGGGCTGCAACGCTCCTCGACGGATACGATCGCCGCGCGACGCGGCGAAACCAGTCTCGCGGTTAGGCGGTAGCGGCCGACCGTGCCTTCAAGCCGGCGGCATCGCGCAGTGCGGCGGCCTTGTCCGTACGTTCCCACGTAAAGCCCGGTTCCGAGCGGCCGAAATGACCGTACGCCGCGGTGGCCTGATAAATGGGTTTGAGTAAATCCAGCATCTGGATAATTCCCTTCGGACGCAGATCGAAGTGCGCCCGCACCAATTCGACAATCCGAGCGTCGGCGATGTGACCGGTGCCAAAGGTGTCGACGTGAATTGAAACCGGTTCGGCGACCCCGATGGCGTACGCGATCTGGATTTCGCAACGGTCGGCAAGACCGGCTCTCACGATATTCTTCGCCACGTAGCGCCCCGCGTATGCGGCCGATCGGTCAACCTTGGACGGATCCTTCCCGGAGAAGGCGCCGCCGCCATGGCGTGCCATGCCGCCGTAGGTGTCGACAATAATCTTACGGCCGGTCACTCCGGCGTCGCCGACCGGACCACCGATCACAAAATTGCCCGTCGGGTTGATCAAGTATTTAGTGTCCTTGGTGAGCCATTCTTTGGGCAGCACCGGCTTGACGATCTCTTCGATCACCGCGGCCTTGAGCGTTTCGTGCTTAACGTCGGGATCATGCTGCGTCGAGATCACCACCGTATCGATGCCGGCGGGTTTGCCCTCGGTATATTTGACCGTAACTTGCGACTTCGCGTCCGGCCGCAGCCACTTGAGTTTGCCGCCGTGGCGCAGCTCGGCGTGGCGCTTCATCAGGCGGTGCGCCAGCGTGATCGGCATCGGCATGAGCACGTCGGTTTCATTCGAGGCGTAGCCGAACATCAAGCCCTGGTCGCCCGCGCCCTGTTCCAGATCGAGCCCCCGGCCCTCATCGACGCCTTGGGCGATGTCCGCCGACTGCTTGCCGATCACCGCCAGCACGGTCGCGGTTTCAGGATCGAAGCCCATCGCACTGGTGTAGCCGATGCGCTTGATGACATCGCGCGCCACGCGATCGAAATCGACGACGACGTTGGTCGTAATCTCGCCGCCGAGAACCACGAGATTGTTCTTCACCAGCGTTTCGCAGGCTACGCGCCCGGTCGGCTCCTTGGCCAGAATCGTGTCGAGCACCGCGTCGGAGATTTGGTCGCAAACCTTATCCGGGTGCCCTTCGGAAACGGACTCAGAACTAAAAAGATATGTATCGGCCATGTCTGTCCCACTCAAAGAGGCGCAGAGTCTAGCAAATAGGGCCAGAAAAATGCACCGGCTGCCGGTACCGTTTGATCTCGTACGGCGCAGCTAGCCCCCGAATTATCGGAGAAAAGTTAAGCCTTTTCTCGCCGCTGCGCCGGGTACCTATGTTCTCCGCGGCGCGCGACGTTCGTACCGCATGTATACTGCGCCGCGCACCCGTTTGCCGCGGCAATGTCGCTCGATTACCCGACTGCTTCTTCATTTATAGTCAAGCATCACGCGCTTCGCAGCCCTTACATGAACAGCTCTGGACCGGCTTGCCCCATTCGAACCGCTCACCAAACAAAACGCTACCCGCAGGAACCGTCCAATGATGGGCGCCGATGTAGTTCATTCGTATGGTTGAGCCACGTTTATCGGGCTTAGCGCATCCCCGCTACTGGCCGACATGGTTCGGCCTTGGGCTGCTTAGGTTGGTGTCATGGTTTCCGCTGCCGCTCATATCCCTGTTTGGCGCCGGGTTCGGCTGGCTGCTGTATGCGTTGCACCGTTCGCGCCGGCATGTCGTGCTTACCAATGTTTCCCGTTGCTTCCCCAGCCTCGGTCCTCGCGAGCACCGGCGTCTGGCGCGGCGACATTTCCGCGCATTCGGCCAGGCGTTGTTCAACGCCGCGATCGCCTGGTGGACCAGGCCGCACCGACTACGTCGCTTGGTCCGGTTTCGCGACCGCCGTTTTTTCGATGACGCGCGCGCGGCCGGCCGTAACGTGATTCTGCTTGCACCGCATTTTCTGGGACTTGAGATCGGTGGCGTGCGGCTGTCGTTGGAAATACCGCTGGTGTCGGTGTTTCACCATCCGCGCAATACGTTGATGCGCGCCTTGATGTGGCGTGGACGCACGCGCTTCGGTGCGAGGCTGGTGCACTACGACCGATCGTTCACCGCGCTCGTGCGCGCGGTGAAAGGGGGTACCCCCCTTTACTATCTTCCGGATCAAGATGCCGGACGGCGTCACTCGGTGTTCGCGCCGTTTTTCGGAATCCCGGCGGCTACGTTCACCGCGCTGGCGCGCCTCGCACGCATGACGGACGCTGTGGTGATACCCTGCGTCACCTATCAACGACCGTGGGGTCTCGGATTTGAAACCGTGTTCTTTGCGCCGCTGACGGATCTTTCGGGCACGGCGGTGCTCGAGGATACAACGCGAATGAACGCGGCGATCGAACACGCCGTGCGTATTCACCCGGAACAATACTTTTGGCTGCACAAGCGTTTCAAGACCCGCCCGCCGGGAGAACCGAAGTTTTATTGACTCGGTTCTTACTCCTTCAGCGATTTTGGGTTGATGCCGAGGTTCTTGAGCTTTCGGTAAAGGTGGGTGCGTTCCATTTCCGAAAGCTGAGCCACGTCGGCAACGTTGCCGCGCGTGCGTGCCAGGTGATATTCCAGATAAGACTTCTCGAATTGGTCGCGCGCCGCGCGCAGCGGTAGCCCGAAAAGCGCACTCGGCAAGGTCTCGGTAGCGCGCGGTTTGCCGCCGATCGCCTGCTCGACCTCCGCTTCGGTGATTTCCTCGCCGCGGTTAAGTATCAGGAGTCGCTGCACCACGTTCATGAGCTCCCGGATATTTCCCGGCCAGGGGTAATTGCGCAGCGCGTTCAGCGCGCCGGTCGTGAAGCGCCGATAGGCCAGCCGTTCGTTGTCGACCAGCCAGTCGAGATAAATCTTCACCAAGTCGGGTACGTCTTCGCGGTGTTCGTGCAACGGCGGCAATCGCAGCGGCACGACATTCAGCCGGTAGTAGAGGTCCTCGCGGAACCGCCCCTCGGCCACGGCGTCCGGAAGCGACGGATCGCTGATGGCAATGATGCGCGCGCGCAGCGGCAACGGCTCGCGTCCGCCGACACGCATGAAATGGTGTTCCTGTAACGCGTGCAGCAGTTGCAGTTGCGTTGCCGAGGCGAGTTCGCCGATGTCATTGAGCACGAGCGTGCCGTCGCCGGCTTGTTCGAAGCTGCCGGGGTTGATCGCGCCTTCCTGTTCCGAGCCGAATAACTTGATCGCCACGTTCACGGGCGCCACCGCGCCGAGACTGACCTCGATCAACGGTTGATCACGCCGCGCGCTGTGGAAGTGCAGGTAGCGCGCCGCCGCCGCCCGCCCGCACCCCGGTTCGCCGAGGATCAGCACCCACGTATCCGTTGCCGCGACGCGCGTGAGATCTTCCCGCAGTTGCCGCGACTGCGCGCTTTTACCGACGCAGAACGCGTCCGGCTCGGCCGCGCGCTGCAATCGTAGATTTTCACGCTGCAGGTGCGCGGCCGCGAGGGCGCGGTCAACCGTTACCAAGAGTTTTGCCATCGATACCGGTTTCTCGATGAAGTCGTACGCACCGAGGCGTGTCGCTTCCACGGCGGTTTCGACCGTACCGTGACCCGACATCATCACCACCGGAACATCCGCCCGGCCGCCGGCACTCCATTCCTTGAGCAGCGTGATGCCGTCGGTACCGGGCATCCAAATGTCGAGCAGCACCAGGTCGGGACGATGCTTGCGAAACATTTCGCGCGCACCTTGCGCGCTGTCGGTGGTGGCGACACGGTAATGTTCATCCTCCAGAATTTCCTGCACGAGCCGACGGATCTCCGGCTCATCGTCCACCACCATGATGTAACCGGTACTGGTCACTTGCCGGGTTCTCCGTGGGCGCGGCGTGCGCTTGCGCCGGGGATAGTGGTTGGTTCCTCGGGTTCGTGCGCGGCTTCACTGACCGGCAGGCGAATGGTAACGATGGCACCGCCGTGGGGTAAATTTTCAGCCGCGATCGTACCGTTGTGCTCTTCGACAATGCGCCGAACGATGGCCAGGCCAAGCCCGGTGCCTTTCACCTTGCTCGTCACATAGGGCTCGAACAATCGATCCATGAGATCCGGCGGAAAACCCGGACCGTTGTCTTGCATGCAAAATTCAACAAAGCTCTGCGCGCCCTCCACCCGGTGGCGCGTGATCACTCGGATCGAGGGTTTCGGCTCCTGCGCCAGCGCATCGCGCGCATTGAGCAGCAGGTTGTGCAACACCTGGCGCAGCCGGCCGGCGTCGGCGAGAAAAGACGGAAGCGTCGCATCGAGTTCGAGCTTGAGTTTGATGTTGGCGCCGCGCTCTTTGCCTTCGGCGCCGCGCAGAGCGATGGTGTCGGCCCCGACCGGACCGCGTTCAACGCGGTACAGTTCGACGACGTCGCGCACCAAGTGATTGAGTTCGATCGTGCGGGCACGCACCTGCGCGGGCCGGGCGTAATCGGCGAACGCGTTGACCAGGCTTTTGAGCGACTCGACTTGTTCGACGATCGTGTGCGTTGCACGATCGAGCGTGGCGCGCTCGTCCTCGGGCAGTGCCCGCAAATACTTGTGACGTATCCGTTCGGCCGAAAGCTGAATCGGTGTGAGCGGGTTCTTGATTTCATGCGCCATGCGCCGCGCCACTTCGCCCCACGCGGCGGCGCGCTGCGCCTGAATAAGGTTGGTGACGTCGTCGAACACGACGACGTAACCGCCATAGCGCCCTTTCAGGCCCGGTAACAGCGTCCCGCGCAGCAACAGCGTGCGCCGGTTGGGCGAATCTTCCGTGAGCGTGACCTCGGCGCGCCACTCGCGCCCGCCGGCACGCACGGCGCTCTTGATGGTGTCGGTGAACGGCAACAAATGCGGGTGCGTTTGCGCCAACCAGTCGACCGACTGTTCGCTCGCCGCCGCCATGTCGATCCCGAGTATCGGGCCGGCCGCGGCGTTATGCGTGCGCAACAGATGCCGCTGATCGAACGACATTACGCCGGATGACAAGTGCGTCAAAATCGTTTCGAGGTAAGCGCGCTGCATCTCGGCCTCGCGCTGACTGCGCTTGGACTGCGATTGCGCGCGCGCGATCTGGCGCGTCATCTCGTTGAACGATTCGACCAAAATACCGATCTCGTCGTGACTCGACACCGGAATGCGCTTCTTGTAGTCGCCGAGCGCCACCGCGCGGGTGCCGGCGGCGAGCTCGCGAATCGGTGCAACGACGCGGCGCGCCGAAAATATCGCGGCCCACAAGGCGACCAGCATGGTCAGCAGCGCGACCAAGGACAGCGTCAACGAAAAGCTGAACTTCAACGGGCCGCGCAGGTAAACCAGTTTTTCGTATTCGGCGTAGGCGGTCTGCACGCTTTCGCCGAGCTTGGCGTAGCGCGACGGCAAAGTCTGCAAAACCTGCAGGATGCGAATCGGTGCGCCGACGTCGCGCGCGTACACCGGCACCACGACGCGCATGCGCAATCCGACGCGCGCCGAGGCGTCGATATTGGCATAGGTCTGCCCCTGGCGGATGCGGGCGAGGATGGTGTCGCTCGGGCGGTCGGGAATCAAGGTGCCGGTTTCCGGCCCTTCCTGGCTGCTCGACGCGATGATGCGCCCGTCCTGCGCGAACAGCGTGAGTTCCGTGACCGCATGCACCTCGCGAAGATAGTTGAGCGCGGGCAGCACCGTGCGATCGGAACTCGCTTCGAGTTCGATCGCCATCTCGTTCGTGCTCTTGAGCAAATCCTGTTTGATCGCATCGAGCGAGGTGCGGCCGAGCAGCAGCGCGTCGTCGAGCGCGCGTTCGATCTTGACGTCGAACCAACTGTCGATGCCGCGGTTGAGCGTTTGGATCGAGAACAAGTACACCACCGCCACCGGCGCGACCGCGAGCGCCACAAACATGAGCAACAGGCGCAGCGTCAGTCGTGAGCCCATGACGCGTGTGCGATACTGCTTTAGCAGGATGTAGAGATTGAACAGAATCAGTACCAGCAGCGCGCTGATACCGAGCAAGTTGACGACCAGCAGCACCGAGTAGATGCGGCCGAGGAAGCCCGAATTCTGAGCGGCGGCGCTCATCATAAAGAGCGAGGCGACCAGCAACACCGACAGCACCGTCAGCGGGACGACGCCGATCAGATACTTTTTCAGCGCTGCACTTTCCACGTGGTCCACTCACTGTTTAGGTTCCAGTCGCTCGAGGTGTAAGCGACCGGGCGCAGCAACGATGGTAACGCTTCGATATCGAGTCGCACGCGCACGTCGAGACGCAAATCGGCGTTCGCCACGAGCGGTTCGTCGATCGATAACGCGACGCCGTCGATGGCGCCGAGTTCGGCCAAGGCCTCGTTCAGCGAGGTGAAACTTTCGCGGTCGGTCGGCACGGCGCTCACGCTGCCGACCAAGTATTGGCCGGACAGCGCGTGGTAGCTCAGCTCGCGGCGCAGGCCCCAGGTTTCAATCCGCTCATCCCAAATCAATGGACGCCGGCGAAACAAACGCAGGTCGATCACGAGTTGTACCGGGATCCCTTTGCCGATCGCTTCTTCGACTTTCGGCGTCAATGTCAAATCCAGGTTGCCGTTCACCTGCAACACGCGTTCGACGATCCGCGGCTGTATCGTGCCTACCGCGAACCCAGCCAGGACTGCCGGTGCGCACAACAACGGTAATGCGCTGGTCGCCAGCACCCAGAGGGCAGATCGCCGGATTCGCAACGCCGCGATATTGCTAACGCTTATGCACGCAGGCATAAAAAAAGCCATCCATATCTTCGTCGCCGGTGGTAATTTGCTTTCCCTCGAGATTGGCGCCGGGCTCGACCGGCTGCGCCAAGGCGTCCGGGTGCCGCGCAAGAAAACGCTTTATCTGTAAAGCGTTTTCTTCCGACAAAATCGAGCACGTTACATACAGCAGCTTACCGCCGGGCGCCAGGCAGGGCCACACGCCGTCGAGAATGCGGGACTGGGTATCCAGAAGTTTTGGCAAATCGCCGGACTCACGCCGAACCTTAATGTCCGGGTGCCGCCGGATCACGCCGGTTGCCGAGCACGGCGCGTCGATTAGGATCCGGTCGTAGGGGCGGCGGTCCCACCACTGCGCGGGTTCGGTCGCATCGGCTGCCAGCACATGGGCACTGAGCCCCAGACGCGTGAGATTCTCGCGCACGAGTGCCAGCCGTTCCGGGTCGCTGTCGAGCGCCGTGACCTCGGCCGACGGCGTGCGCTCCAATACATGCGCGGTCTTGCCGCCGGGCGCGGCGCAGATGTCTAGCACCCGGCTTCCCGGCGGCGCGTCGAGCCAAACGGCGGCGAGTTGCGCGGCGGCGTCTTGGACCGAGACCCATCCGTCGCTAAAGCCCGGCAGTCTTTCCACGGATACCGGCGCGTGAATCACGACCGCGCTGTTCACGCGCGGATGCGCGGATGCGCTGATCCCTATTTCTTCCAGCAACGCGACGTATTTGGCGCGCGTCATGCGGCCGGCGTTTACGCGCAAACACATCGGCGGACGTTGATTGTTGGCGTTGAGCAACCCCTCCCATGCTCGCGGATAATCGCGGCGCACCGCGGCGATGAGCCACGCGGGGTGGCTAAAGCGCATCTCCTCGGACGTATCGAGCGCCGCATCGATGCGGCCGCCCGCGCGCAACGACGCGCGCAAGCAGGCGTTCACCAACCCCTTGGCCCACGGCTTGCCCAATACACTGACCGCCTCGACCGTCGCGTCGACCGCCGCGTGGTCGGCGATTCGCATGTGTCGAAGCTGGTACAGCCCGACCAGCAACAGCGCGTGCATGTCGGCGTCTTTGGTCTTTAGCGGGCGCGTCAAGAAGAGTTCGGCGATTCCTCGCAACTCGTGATACCAGCGCAGGGTGCCGTAACTCAGTTCCTGAATCAGCGCCCGATCGGAGGCGTCGCTCGGCTGTTGACGGCGCTGCTCGATCAGCGCGGTATCGAGATAGCGCCGTTCGGCCACCACGCGTGCGACGACGCGCGCGGCGGCGGCGCGTGCGATCGCGGCGGCTGAGTGAACCGATCGCATCCGAGGCCTCAGGTGCCTAACCGCTCTCCCGCTCGAAGCGGCGTGCCGTTCAGGAACTCCCGCGCGGTTAGCGCGCGGCCGCCGGCCGCCTGCAAGCGCGTAATGCAAAGGATGCCTCCGCCGGTTTGGACGTGAACGCCGATGGTGTCCATTGCGACCACGGTGCCAGGCGGCTCCGTGAACTTGTCGGTTGTCGCGAGCGGGCCGACGTCCCAAAGGCGTAAGGTCTCACCGTGCCACGTCGTGGTGGCGATCGGCCGCGGATTGTACGCGCGGATCTTCCGATGCAGCGTCAGCGCCGGCAATGACCAATCGATCACCCCTTCCCGCTTCTGCAGCTTTGGCGCGTAGCACGCAGCCGCGGGGTCCTGCGGCTGCGCCACGAGCCGGCCGAGCTCCAACTTCGCGAGCGCGGCCACCAGTGCCTCCGCGCCGACGCGCGCCAGTCGTGCCTCGAGGGACGCGGTCGTATCAGTGTCGGAAATGGTGGCGCGTCGCTGCAACAGCATGGGGCCGGTGTCGAGCCCCGCCTCCATCTGCATGATGGTGATCCCGGTTTCGTCATCGCCCGCTTCGATCGCGCGGGCGATGGGCGCCGCCCCGCGCCAGCGCGGCAACAAGGAGGCGTGGACGTTGACACAGCCGTGCGTTGGGATTGCCAGCACTGCGGTCGGCAACAGCAGTCCGTATGCCGCCACGACCATCACGTCGGGTTTTAGCTCCATCAGCCGCAACGCCTCGTGATGCAGCGTACTGGGCTGATGCAGCGGGATTCGCTGCTCGAGTGCGTACTGCTTGATCGGTCCGGCGGCAAGCTTGCGCCCGCGGCCGGCGGGTCGATCCGGCTGGGTGAAGACCGCGACGACGTCGTGATCGCCGGCGTGCAACGCTTGCAGGGTGGGCAGAGCGAACGCGGGCGTGCCGGCAAAAATGATGCGCACCGTCGCCGCCTGTCGCTACATGGCCAAGCGCTGGTGCTTTTCGAGCTTCTTGCGAATGCGTTGCTGCTTCAGACGCGAGAGGTGATCCACGAACACTTTGCCATCGAGGTGATCGATCTCGTGCTGGATGCACGACGCCAGGAAGCCGCTGGCGTCGAGTTCGAATGCCTTGCCGTCGCGATCGAGCGCCCGCACGCGCACGTGTTCGGCGCGTGCCACCGGCTCGAAAATGCCCGGCACGGACAGGCAGCCCTCTTCCAGTTCCTGTTTGCCCTCGGCGGCGGCAATCTCCGGATTCACGAAAACCCGAAGCTGGTCGCGCGTTTCGGACACATCGATCACCACGACGCGCTGCGCCACGCCGATTTGAATCGCGGCCAAACCGACGCCCGGTGCCTCGTACATCGTTTCGGTCATGTCGGCGATCAGCGCCCGGACCTCGTCCGTCACCTCGGCAACCGTTTCGGCTTTACGCCGCAGTCGAGGATCCGGGTAGTGCAGAATTTGTCGTAGCATGGCGGTCGTCGTGCGGTAGAATTAAGTTCTAAACAGGTTCAATAATTGCGTCCGATACCACTGAATTACAACCGGTTTCGGTCGCGCTGCTGCATTGGCGTTCGTAGCAACATGAACTACACTCAGGCGAGATTATATCAAGGGAGCGATCGCCCTGTGCTCTGCTTCGGCCCCCGCCGTTTTGTGAAGGTCTTCCTGGTTGCGTTGCTGGGCATTGCTCCCGCGGGGCTGGCCGCGGACGACGTGCAGCTGAAACCCGACCGCCCGGAACGTTACACTGTCGTCAAGGGCGATACGTTGTGGGATATTGCATCCCGCTTTTTGACGTCCCCGTGGTACTGGCCGCGCGTCTGGAAAATCAATCAGAGTATCAAAAACCCGCATTTGATCTATCCGGGCGATGTGATCGTGTTGCGCTACGTCAACGGCCAGCCGGAACTTACGCTGCTGCGCAACGAGAAGCTTAGCCCCGGAGGCGTCACCGTCGCGCCCGCCGAGGTGGCCGCGCCGCGCGAAGTGAGCGGCGTCGTCAAGCTCGGCCCGAAGGTTTACAGCGAGTCGCTCGACCGGGCGATTCCGACGATTACGCCCGACGTCATCGTCCCGTTTCTTACCCAGCCTTTGGTCGTTGACGAAGACGAGCTGGACCAGGCCGGTTACGTCACCGTCGGTCTCGACAACCGCATCGCGCTTGGGACCAACAGCGAATTCTATGCGCGCGGCATCAAGGACCCCGAGGCCGAGTACTTCCGGCTGTTTCGTCCCGGCAAGGCGCTGAAGAATCCCGACACCGGGGAGATCTTGGCGTACGAAGCGTTGTATCTCGGCGATGCCCAACGCCTGCAAGCCGGCGACCCGAGCAAACTCATCGTAACCTCGGTGAAGCAAGAAATCTTGCCCACGGACCGCCTGTTGGTGGCACCGCGCCGAGCGGCGTTGCCGTATTACTTCCCGCGTTCACCGGGAAAACAAGTAAAGGGTCGAATAATCGCGGCGCTCAACGCGGTGTCGGAAATCGGATCGAATAACGTCGTGACCATCAGCCTCGGCCAACGGGAAGGGATGGAGGAAGGACACGTGTTGCGGGTTTTGTACCACCAAGGCGAACACATCGACCCGCTCACCCGTCGTTCCTATACGTTGCCGGAAGAAGACGCCGCGTTGGTACTCGTCTTTCGCACGTTTGAAAAGGTCAGTTACGCGCTGGTAATGGACGCGACCCAACCGATCCATCTGTACGACACCGTCGTAACCCCGTAAGAATCTGGCGCACGGGGTTTGTTTTTCAACAAACCCCGTGCGCCGTCCGACATCCGCCCCCCGTGCACCCGGCGCGAGGGGCACTGTCGGGCCGATGTAACTCGCGCGCGAGTTGTCGCATCATCGCGGCATGGAGCCGCAATCGTTTCCGCTTTGGCTGACGTTGGCGCACCTGCCCGGCCTGGGGCCGCGCGGGCGCGTTGCGCTACTCGAACACTTCGGTTCGATTGAAGCGCTCTTCCGCGCGTCCCGCGCCGAACTGAAAATCGCGATGGCCGACAATCGCTTTGCCGACACCGGGCGCGTGGATATGCCGTCCGCCATGACCGCGGTGCTCGGCGGACCAACCGACGATGCCTTTGCTTCCGATGTCACCTGGCTGCGCGAAGAACAGCATCACCTCGTGACGTGGTCGGACACCGACTACCCCGCACTGCTCCGCCAGATCGCCGATCCGCCGATGGTGCTTTATGTTCATGGGCAGCGGGAACTGTTGGCGCGCCCGCAAATTGCGATCGTCGGCAGCCGCAATCCGACGGCGCTCGGGCGGCAGACCGCGTCCGCGTTTGCGCGCACGCTGACCGAGAGCGGCCTGACGGTCACCAGCGGACTCGCACTCGGCATCGATGCGGCGGCGCATCGCGGCGCGCTCGACGCAAACGGCGAGACCATCGCCGTCTGCGGCACGGGCTTGGATCGCATATATCCGGCACGCAACCGCGACCTCGCACACGCCGTCGCCGAACGTGGTGCGCTCGTGTCCGAGTTGCCGATCGGCACGCCCGCGCGCCCGGGAAACTTTCCGGTGCGCAATCGCATCATCAGCGGGCTCAGCCTCGGCGTGTTGGTGGTGGAGGCGGCGCTGCGCAGCGGTTCCCTGATCACCGCGCGCCTCGCCGGCGAGCAAGGCCGCGAAGTGTTCGCATTGCCCGGATCAATTCACTCGCCGCTGGCGCGCGGTTGTCATGCGCTGATTCGTCAGGGCGCCAAACTCGTCGAAACCGCCGCCGACGTCTTGGAAGAACTCGGCGCGATCGCGCAGGTCTCAACGACGACGGCGAGTGTGGCGCCGCCGCCG
>Ga0299906_10001513_pt1:0-5000 | contig 19993 bp, 12 predicted proteins | sample RVTome_14_FD_200259 | JGI IMG/M metagenome (GOLD analysis project Ga0299906, IMG submission 200259) | Soil microbial communities from uranium-contaminated site in the Upper Colorado River Basin, Wyoming, United States - RVT145D125 (version 2) ...
GGAGGCGGCGGGGCGCGCGGGCGCGCTCGAGGAGAAGGCGACCGTCGCGGCGCGCGGCGTCGAGGCGGCCCGGAGCGCCGCGGCCGAGGCGCGTGTGGCCGTCGAAGCCGTGGAGCAGCGGGCGGGTGAGGCCCAGGCCGAGCTCGATCGGGTGCGCGCCGATGCCGGCGCGTTCGACGTCCAGGTGGCCGAGCGGCGCCTGGCGATCGGCCACCTCGAGGAGACGATTCGCGACCGCTATCAGCGTGAGCTCGGCGAGGTGGAGGTCGAGCCGTCGGACGAGGTCGAGGCGCAGCACGAGCGCTTGATCTGGCTCCGGGAACGGATCGGATCGATGGGCGAGGTGAACGTCGCCGCTCTCGGCGAGGTCGCGGAGCTCGAGGAGCGGCAGCGGTTTCTCGACGGGCAGCGCGCGGACCTGGAGCAGGCGCTCGAGGACCTCAAGCGGACGATCGCGCGGCTGAACCGGACGTCGCGTACCCGCTTCCGCGAGACCTTCGACCGTGTCGACGCCACGTTCCAGGAGGTCTTTCCGAAGCTGTTCGTGGGCGGGAAGGCGCACCTGCGGCTCACCGACGAGACGCAGATCCTGGAGAGCGGCGTGGAGATCATCGTCCACCTTCCGGGCAAGCGGGTCGGCACCCTCGCGCTGCTGTCGGGCGGCGAGAAGGCGCTCACGGCGGTCAGCTTGATCTTCGCTTTATTCCTGATCAACCCCAGCCCCTTCTGCTTTCTCGACGAGGTCGACGCGCCGCTCGACGACGCCAACATCGGGCGCTTCAACGAGATGGTCCGCGGGATGAGCGCCCACTCGCAGTTCATCCTGATCACGCACAACAAACACACCATGGAGGTGGCCGAGACGCTCTACGGCATCACGATGCAGGAGCCGGGCGTCTCCGAGGTTGTCTCGGTTCGGCTTCCCGCGTAGCGTCCCGCCGCGGCCCGGCCGCATCGCTCGGTGAACGAATGGATCGATAAGGGCGCGGCATTCGCCGGCCGGCAGCCGGAGGCTATCGCGCTCACCGTGCTGGCCGCGCTCGTCATCGTCGCGCTCGTCGTTGTCGTGCTGCGTGCGCGCCGCCGGCGGGCGGGCGGGACGCCGCCGGCGGGAGCGGATGGTGCCGAGCCGGCCGGCCCGCGCGAGCGTTTGGCGGTCGGGCTGGGAAAGACGCGGCGCGACCTGCTCGGGCGCGTGAGCCCTCTCCTCGCCCGCCGCGACGTCGACGACGCGGCGCTCGAGGAGCTCGAGGCGGCGTTGTTGACGGCGGACGTCGGCGTGGCGATGACCGCGCGGCTGATCGCGGACCTCCGGCAGCGCCGCGGCGAGGCGCCGTTGGGCGAGGTGCTGCAGGAGGGCCTCGTGGCGGTGCTGGAGGCGGCCGCGTCGCGGCCCCCGGCGGTGGAGGGACGGCCGCACGTCGTCCTGGTCGTCGGCGTGAACGGAGCGGGCAAGACCACGTCGATCGGCAAGCTGGCGTGCCGATACTCGACCGCCGGACGGCGCGTGTTGCTGGTCGCCGGCGACACGTTCCGTGCGGCGGCCGCCGACCAGCTCGCCGTCTGGGCCGAGCGCGCCGGCGCCGAGCTGGTACGCCAGCAGCCCGGTGGAGACCCCGGCGCCGTGGTGTACGACGGCTTGCACGCCGCGCTCGCGCGGAAGGTCGACGTGGTCCTCATCGACACGGCGGGCCGCCTTCATACCAAGACCAACCTGATGGAGGAGCTCCGTAAGGTGCGCCGCATCGTGGCGCGGGAGGTCCCGGGAGCGCCGCACGAGACGCTGCTGGTGCTCGACGCCGTGACGGGCCAGAACGGGATCGCGCAGGCGCGCGCCTTCGTCGGCGACCTCGGGGTCGACGGCGTCATCCTGACCAAGCTCGACGGCACCGCCAAGGGCGGCGTCGTGGTCGCCATCGCGGGGGAGCTCGGGATCCCGGTGCGCTTCATCGGCGTCGGCGAGGGCGTCGAAGACCTGCGCGACTTCGACGCGCGCGAGTTCGTCTCGGCGTTGTTCGCGGCACCGTCTTCTTGACACCCGGGCTGTCGGGCTCCTAGACTCCGCGGACTTTCGCGAGCCGACCGAGGTCCGCACGGCGGCAGTCGATGACCTAGGCCTCCATTCTCGATCGTTCCATCCGCCCGGCGGCCGCGCGATGGTTCCGGGCATGACAGATACGAAGAGCGAATGGCGCCGCCGGCTGCTGGCGGCGCGGCGAAGCCTCGATGAGGCCACGCGGCGGCGTGCCAGCGCCGCCGTGGCCGTGCGCGTTGTGGGGTTGCCCGCGTTCCGCTCGCATCCGACGCTCCTCACCCATCGGCCGATGGGCGCGGAGGTCGATCCCGGGGGGATCACCGAGCGGGCGCTCGAGGCGGCCAAGCGCGTCTACTACGTCGCGGAGGCAGGGGCGGCTCCGGCCTGGCATGCGGCGAGCGGCACGGCGTGCGCCCACGCCGGGGGACCGCACGCGACGGAGTTTCCCCTCCTGGTCGTGGTCCCGGGCGTCGCCTTCGACGTGGTGGGACGGCGTCTCGGGCGCGGCGCGGGCTTCTACGATCGCGCGCTCGCCGCCTTGCGAGCGGCCGGATCGGTCTACGTCGTCGGTCTCGCCTACGACGTGCAGATCGTGAGCGCGCTGCCGCACGACGCCTGGGACGAGCCGGTCGACGCGGTCGTCACCGAGAGCCGCCTGCTCTCGCGGAGCGAAGTGCGGCCCGGGTGCCGGGAGTCGAGCCCCCGATGAGCGGGCTCGGGGCGTGGGCGATTCGCGGTCGTGGTGGGCGCGAGCCTGGAGAGCTACAGGCGTCCTTGCTCGCGCGCGACGGCGCGCGCAAGATCGAGAGCGAGGTGACGTATCCCGGGCAGACCAAGGTGACCGTCATTCGCGAGCTGCGGGCGAGTGCGTACGCGCGGTAGCGTTCCAGGCGATGCGCATCCTGTTCGTGGGAGACGTGGTCGGCAAGCCGGGGCGCCGCGCCGTGGCGCGGGTCGTGCCGGCCCTGGTCGCCGACGGCGTCGATTTCGTGGTCGCGAACTGCGAGAACTCGTCCGGCGGCGTCGGGGTGGATCCGGGGACCGCCCGGGAGCTCCTGGCCGCTGGGGCGGACGTGCTGACCTCGGGCAACCACGTGTGGGCGAAGCGCGAGATCATCGAGTACATGCGGGACAGCGACGTCCTGCTGCGGCCGGCGAACTTTGCGCCCGAGACGCCCGGCTGGGGCTTCACGGTCAAGCCGAGCCGGAGCGGCGTCGCGGTCGGCGTCGTGAATCTCATCGGTCGGGTCTTCATGGGGACGTACGACTGCCCGTTTCGGGCGGCGGACGCGGCGCTGGCCTCCCTCCGTGAACGGGCGGCCGTCGTCGTGGTCGACATGCACGCCGAGGCGACATCGGAGAAGGTGGCGATGGGATGGTATCTCGACGGCCGGGTGTCGCTCGTCGTCGGCAGCCATACCCACGTGCAGACCGCCGACGAGCGCGTGCTGCCGGGTGGCACCGCCTATCTCACGGACGCCGGCATGTGCGGGCCGGTCGACTCGGTGATCGGGATGCGCCGCGAGCCGGTTCTGCGTCGGTTCCTGACGCAGATGCCGCACCGTTTCGAGGTGGCGTCGGGGCCGGCCGTCGTGCAGGGAGTGATCGTCGACGTCGACGAGACGACCGGCCGCGCGCGCGGCATCGAGCGCGTCCAACGCCGCATCGAGGACTGAGGGAGGGCATGGCGACGGAGGACGACGTACGGCGGCTCGAGCGGGGCGTGGTCGATGTGATTCCGGACGGGGAACTCGCCGCGCGTCTGGCCAGCGTCCGGCGGGAGGGGCGTCCGCTGCGCGTCAAGCTGGGGGCGGATCCGAGCGCGCCCGACCTGCACCTCGGGCATACGGTGGTGCTGGCGAAGCTGCGCGAGTTTCAGGATCTCGGGCACACCGTGATCTTCCTGATCGGGGACTTCACGGCCCGCATCGGTGATCCTTCCGGGCGCTCCGAGACCCGCCGGCCCCTGACCGCGACCGAGATCCAGGAGAACGCCGCTACGTACGGCGAGCAGGTCTTCCGCATCCTCGACCGTGCCCAGACCGAGGTGCGGTTCAATTCCGAGTGGATGGATCGCATGCGCGCGGACGACGTCGTCCGGCTGTGCGGGCAGTACACGGTCGCGCGCATCCTCGAGCGCGACGACTTCGCCAAACGTTTTCGCGACGAGCGGCCGATCGGTGTGCACGAGTTCCTGTATCCGCTGGTGCAGGGCTACGACTCCGTGGCACTCCGGGCCGACGTCGAGGTCGGCGGCACCGATCAGCGCTTCAATCTCCTCGTCGGCCGCGAGATCCAGCGCGCCTACGGCGTCCCCCCCCAGGTGGTCATGACGCTGCCCTTGCTCGAGGGTACGGACGGCGTGCAGAAGATGAGCAAGTCCCTCGGCAATGCCATCGGCATCACCGAGACACCCGACGAGATGTTCGGCAAGATCATGTCGATCTCCGACGATCTGATGCTGCGCTGGTACGACGTCCTGGCGCCGGAGGACGCCGGCGCGACGCGTACGGCGGTGGCCGGTGGTACGCTGCATCCTCGCGAGGCCAAAGCGCGCCTCGCGGCGAGCCAGGTGGCGCGCTTCCACTCGAGAACGGACGCCAAGGTGGCGCGCGAGCGCTTCGACGAGCGCTTTCAGCGGGGCGGGTTGCCCGAGGAGATGATCGGCGAGTGGGAGGCGGCCACACCGGTCGGCACGGAGGTGTCGCTCCCGGCGTTGCTGAGCGGGGCCGGACTCACCAAGTCGAACGGCGAGGCGCGGCGACTCATCGCGCAGGGCGGCGTGCGCCTCGATGGGCTCGTGGCATCCAGCGAGCGCCTCGCCGGCGGAGCGCTCGAGTGGGGCCCCGACGGGCGCGCGACGCTGCTCGTCCAGGTCGGGAAGCGGCGAGCGTGCCGGATTCTCCTGCGCCGCGAGGGCTGACAACGCCCCGGCTTGAGTTCGACGCCCGCCCTGGGTAGGGTG
>Ga0299906_10001513_pt1:12500-19993 | contig 19993 bp, 12 predicted proteins | sample RVTome_14_FD_200259 | JGI IMG/M metagenome (GOLD analysis project Ga0299906, IMG submission 200259) | Soil microbial communities from uranium-contaminated site in the Upper Colorado River Basin, Wyoming, United States - RVT145D125 (version 2) ...
GGCAGCCCGTGCCGGAGACCTTCGTCGAGGCGATCCGGCTCGACTACGGGATCGAGCGTCTGGAGCCGCTCGTGTTCGTGCTGCGACGGCTGATCGATTGCCTGGCGGGCCGTCTGGCCCTGCATGGCCTGGCGTGCGCCGCCGTCGAGCTGCGCCTCGAGCTCGAAGGAGGCGACGGATACCTGCGCCGTCTGCCGCTGGCCGCACCCACCGTCGAGAGCCGAACCATGCTGACGGTCGTACGCGCCCACCTCGAGCACGCGCCACCGCCGGCGCCCGTCGAGGGCGTCGCGCTCGCCGCCACGGCGGCGCGGGTCCGGTCGGTGCAGCTCGACTTCTTCCGCCCGAACGGTCCCCCCCCGATGGCGCTGGCGGCGACGATCGCGCGTCTGGCGGCGCTCTGCGGCGCCGACCGGGTCGGGGCGCCGCACGACGCCGCGTCCCACCGCCCCGACGTGGTCGCCCTGGCGCCGTTCACGGCCGATCACGGCGACGTCTCCGCCCGCGCCGCCGCCGGTCTTTGCCGCGAACGCGCCGCGCCGTCCGCTGCCGGCGTCACGGCGATCGTCGCGCCGGTCGCCTTGCGGGCGTTTCGTCCGCCGGCCCGTCTCGAGGTCTTTCGCAACGCCGGCCGCCTCGACTACGTGCGCGGCCCGGGCTTCGGCGGTCGCGTCGTGCATCTGGCGGGACCCTGGCGGCTCAGCGGAGAATGGTGGACGGCCGACCCGTTCGCGCGGGAGTACTACGACGTCGAGCTGAGCGACGGCGGGGTGTACCGCATCTACCACGACGTGCGGTGCGGGCGCTGGCTGGCCGACGGCGTCTACGACTGAGCGATTTTCTCGAGCCGTACCGTGCCCCGTTCTCCCTACGTCGAGCTCGCGTGCCGCAGCGCCTTCAGCTTCCTCGAGGGTGCTTCGCTTCCCGAGGATCTGGTCGATCGCGCCGCGGCGCTCGGGTACGACGCCATCGCCATCGCGGACCGCGACGGCGTCTATGGCGCGCCCCGGGCCCACAAGGCGGCCGCCGCCGCGGGCCTGCGCGCGCTCGTCGGTGCCGACGTGCCGCTCGGTGACGCCCGGCTCCTGCTCCTCGTCGCCGAGCCGCGCGGCTACCGGAACCTCTGCCGGCTGATCACGCGCGGCAAGCTCCGCGCCCCGAAGGGGGCGTGCCGGCTCGCATGGGAGGACCTCGAGGAGCACGCCCCCGGGCTCGTGGCCCTCGTGCCGGCCGAGGCGGCGGCCGCCGCGGGGGCGGCGCTCCCGGCGCTGCTCGACCGCCTGCGGGCGCTCTTCGCGGGGGGGCGGCTCTTGCTCGCGATCGGGCGTCACCACGACCGCGCCGAGGAGCGCCGGATGCGCCGTCTGGTCGACCTCGCCCGCGCCCTCCGCGTACCGCTCGTCGCCACCAACGACGTGCGCCATGCGACGCCGGCCGATCGCCGGCTCCTCGACGTTCTCACCAGCATCCGTCTGAAGACCACCCTCGACGAGGCGGGCCGCCGCCTGCTTTGCAACGCCGAGCGCCACCTGAAGCCGCCGGCCGCCATGCGGGCGCTCTTCCGCGACCTGCCGGACGCCGTCCACAACACCCGCCACGTCGCCGAGCGCTGCGCCTTCACGCTGGCCGATCTCGGCTACCGCTTTCCGAGCGTGCCACTGCCGCCGGGCGAGAGCGCCGACGGCTACCTCCGCCGGCTCGTCTTCGCGGGGGCGCGGACGCGCTATGCCACGCTCACGGCGCGCGTGCGCGCCCAGCTCGAGCACGAGCTCGGAATCATCGCGACCCTCGGCCTCGCCGGTTACTTCCTCATCGTCTGGGAGATCGTCGAGTTCTGCCGCGCCCGGGGCATCCTGGTGCAGGGACGGGGCTCGGCCGCGAACAGCGCCGTCTGCTACGCCCTCGGCATCACCGCCGTCGACCCGGTCGGCATGGATCTGCTCTTCGAGCGCTTCCTCTCCACCGAGCGCGGCGAGTGGCCGGACATCGACCTCGATCTTCCGAGCGGCGACCGGCGCGAGGAGGTGCTGCAGCACGTCTACCGGCGCTACGGCGCCACCGGCGCGGCGATGACGGCGAACGTCGTCACCTATCGTACGCGCAGCGCCGTCCGCGAGGTCGGCAAGGTGCTCGGGCTCGGGCCCGAGCAGGTCGGCCGTCTCGCCGCGCTGCTCCGGGCGTTCGAGTTTCGCGACGAGACCGACGAGATCGCGTGCCAGCTCCGCGCCGCCGGCCTCGACCCGACGGCCCCCCGCGTGCGCCTGCTGGTCGACCTGGTGGAGCGCATCCAGCACCTCCCGCGCCACCTCGGCCAGCACTCGGGCGGCATGGTGATGGCGGCCGGGCGCCTCGACGACGTGGTGCCGCTCGAGCCCGCGACGATGCCCGGGCGCGTCGTCATCCAGTGGGACAAGGACGACTGCGCCGACCTCGGCATCATCAAGGTCGATCTCCTCGGCCTCGGCATGATGGCGGTGCTGGAGGAGGCGCTGCCGCTCGTCCGCGAGTACGACGGCGTCGCCCTCGACCTGGCGCGCCTGCCGCCGGACGACCCGGCGGTCTACGCCATGCTGCAGCGCGCCGACACCATCGGGGTCTTCCAGGTCGAGAGCCGGGCGCAGATGGCGACCCTGCCGCGCCTGCGCCCGACCTGCTTCTACGACCTGGTGGTCGAGGTGGCGATCATCCGTCCCGGGCCGATCGCCGGACGCATGGTGCATCCCTACTTGCGGCGGCGCGCCGGCCGCGAGCCGGTCGTCTATCCGCACCCGTCACTCGAGCCGGTGCTGCGCCGCACCCTCGGCGTCCCGCTCTTCCAGGAGCAGCTCCTGCGCATCGCCATGACCGTGGCGGGGTTCTCGGGCGGCGAGGCCGAGGAGCTCCGCCGCGCCATGGGCTTCAAGCGCTCCCGCGCCCGCATGGCGGCGATCGAGTCGCGCCTGCGCGCCGGCATGGCCGCCCGCGGCATCGCCGGCGAGGTCGCCGACGGCATCGTCCGGAGCATCACGTCCTTCGCCCTGTACGGCTTTCCCGAAAGCCACGCGGCGAGCTTCGCGCTCATCGCCTACGCCTCGACGTACCTGAAGGCGCATCACCCGCGCGCGTTCTACTGCGCCATGCTCAACAACTGGCCGCTCGGATTCTATCATCCCGCGACCCTCGTGAAGGACGCCGAGCGCCACGGCGTGCGGGTGCTGCCGATCGACGTCACGCGCTCCGCCTGGAAGTGCACGATCGAGGACGGCGGGCTCCGCCTCGGCCTGCGCTACGTGGCCGGGGTGCGCGAGGCGACCGGACGGCGGATCGAGCAGGCGCGCGCCGCGGCACCGTTCGCGAGCGTGGGAGACCTGATCCGCCGCTGCGACGTCCACGCGGACGAGCGGGTGCAGCTCGCGCGCGCCGGCGCCTGCGCCGCCCTCGGCGGCGCGCGGCGCGACGTCCTCTGGCAGATCGCCGCGCTCGAGCGCGATCCCACGAGCCTCTATACCGGCATCGCCCGGCCGGAGGACTCCCCGCTGCCCCCCCTGTCGCCGCTCGAGGAGACGCTCGCCGACTACGCGGCGACCGGCCTGACCACCGGCCCGCACGTGATGGCGCATCTCCGCGCCGGGCTCGCGCGGCGCGGCGTGCTCTCGACGGCGGAGGTGCGCGCGGCCCCGCATGGGGCGCGGGTGCGGGTTGCCGGCCACGTGATCGTGCGCCAGCGTCCCGGCACGGCGAAGGGCATGCTGTTTCTCACCCTCGAGGATGAGTGCGGCACGGCCAACGCCGTGATCGCGCCCCCGGTCTTTCGCCGCCACCGGCGCCTGCTCCACGCCTGCCGGCTCCTCCTGGTCGAGGGGCCGCTCCAGCGGGTCGACGGCGTCACCCACGTCCGCGGCGAGCGCTTCGAGGAGATCCCGCTCCCCGGGACGGCGCCGCCGTCCCACGACTTCCACTGAGCGTGGGCGACTCGACGGTCTCGGCGGCGTGGCGGACGAGCTCGATCATGCGGCCGACCGCGGCCCGGGAGGCGTCGGCGTCCGGCGCGAGCACGAGGCGACCGATCTCGATCGCGGAGCCGACCACGAGCGCGCCGAGCGCGCGCGCGTCGGCGGCCGCGAGCCTCGCCGCCCGCGACCCCCCGAGCCGGGTCCGGAGCGCGGCGGCGACGTCGTCCACCAGGCGCACGTGCGCGGCGGTGCCGAAGGACGGGCCGCCCTCGAGCAGCAGGCGGGCCTGGTCGGGATGCTCCCGCCAGAAGGCCGCGGCCAGCTCGAGGACGAGCGCGGCGCCGGCCGAGGCCGACATCCCGGGGGCGAGCGCGCCGAGCCAGCGCTCCATGACCGAGCGGGCGACGCGCTGGGCGATGCCCTCGAAGGCGGCGCGCTTGTCCCGGAAGTAGAGGTAGAACGTGCCGGCGCCCAGATCCGCGGCGCGGGCCATCTCGGTGGTCGTGGCGGCGTCGTAGCCGCGCGCGAGAAAGACCCTGAGCGCGCCGTCGAGCAGGCGCTCGCGGGTATCGTGCTTGCGGCGCTCGGCGCGGGTGGCGGGCGCGTGCCGGGGGTCGCCCGGCGCGGCCGGGCGGCGCCGGGTCCGGGCGCTAGCGGCCGAGGTCGGAGACCTTGTGGACGATCTTCCGTTTCCCCGCATTGACGTCCTTCAGGAAGCGGATGCCCTCCTCGGCGATGGCGTCGCCGACGATGGAGTCGCCCTCGCGCGTGAGCTCGTCCATGTCCACCCAGGCCGCGTAGGTGGCGCGCGTCCGCCCGGTGATGATCCCGGCCTGGAGCAGCGTCTTGATGAGCGTCCGGAACACGTCGGTCGACTTGCGCATCAGGGTGCGGCGATGCTCGTCCGTGAACACCTCCATCAGGGCCCCCTGCACCCAGGCGGGATCGAGACCGAAGCGGGGATAGAGAAGGCGCTTCTGTTTGGCGTTCACCAGGTTGTGGAGCAGCGTCCGGAAGCACTCCTCCGCCCAGTCCTCGACGGCGTGATGCTGCTCCTCGCTCAGGTCGGGCAGGGTGGCGCGCGCCCAGATCTTCCCGAACTTGTGGTGGAACGCCTCGTCGGTCATCACGAGCTGGCAGAGCCGGCGGAGGAGAGGGTCGTTGGCCTTGACGTGCAGCGTCGCGAAGGCGCCCATCGCCAGCCCCTCGACCAGCATCTGCATCCCCACGATCTTCTTGTAGACCACGTCGGTGGTGACGAGCGTCGTCAGCAGCGCGCCGAGGGTGTCGCCGGGCGGGAGGATCGCCCCGCCGTAGCGCGCCCGCATGTAGTTCGTGAAGCCGTGGACGTGGCGCGCCTCCTCGCGGACCTGGTTGGCGGCGTACTCCTGGGGACCGGGATCGACGAACATCTCGGCGAGGCTCGCGGAGAGGCTGAGCGCGCCCTGCTCGCCGTGCAGGATGTTCGAGAGCGTCCACTGGGCGCTGGCGTTCGCGAAGGCGATCTGCTGCCCCTCGTCGAGCTCGTCGGCCACCGCCGACTGCAGCTCGGCGATGAAGTCGAGGGGCAGGATCGGCTGGTCCGCCGGCCACGGCGCGCGGAAGTCGACGTAGTCCGGATCCTCCGGGTTCCAGAAGTGCTCCTCGGTGCGGGCGATGATCTCCTCGAAGTCGGGCGACCGCTTGAGGTAGCGATCCTCCGCCATGAGGAGCGGGAACTCCTCGCGCCGGACGGTGTTGTAGACGCGGTGGCTCGGCACATTGGCCATGGGCACCTCCGTGGGCACGCTTGCCAGAGTGACGAATTCTCATTACTGAAGGATCCTCAGTCGGTCAAGCCCTCGCTTGCAAGGGCGCCGTGCCTCGGCTTAGGTGCCCCAGCGAAAGGAGCAGTGGACCATGGGCGAAGCCTGGATCATCGACGCGGTGCGGACGCCGCGCGGCCGCGGCAAGAAGGACAAGGGCGCGTTGTCCCACGTCCATCCGCAGGAGCTGCTGGCGCAGGCGCTGCAGGCGCTCGCCGCCCGCCAGTCCTTCGACGCGAAGGACGTCGAGGACGTCGTGGTGGGCTGCGTCTCGGAGGCGGGCGAGCAGGGCGGCTGCATCGCCCGCATGGCCACGCTGGTGGCGGGCTGGCCGACCGAGGTCACCGGCGTCTCCCTGAACCGGTTCTGCGGCTCCGGGCAGCAGGCCGTGAACTTCGCCATGATGGGCGTCATGGCCGGACAGCAGGAGCTCGTCGTCGGCGGCGGCGTCGAGAGCATGTCGCGGCAGCCGATGGGCTCCGACGGCGCCGGCCTCGACGGACACAACCGCCACCTGCGCGAGATGTATCCGCTCGTGCCACAGGGCATCTCGGCGGATCTGATCGCGACCATCGAAGGGTTCTCACGCGCGGACTGCGACCGCTTCGCGTACCAGAGCCAGCAGCGCGCCAAGACGGCGATGGAGGAGAACCGCTTCGCCCGGAGCCTCGTACCCGTGAACGACCCGGACGGCCGGGTCGCCCTCGACTGCGACGAGTTCCCGCGCCCCGGGACGACGCTCGAGACCCTCGGCCGGCTCGACCCGTCGTTCGCCCAGCTCGGCCAGTACGTCCAGAAGGGCGACGAGCTCACCTTCGATCAGAAGGCGCGCCAGGTCTATCCCGACGTACGGGAGATCCAGCACGTGCACACGGCCGGCAACTCGAGCGGCATCGTGGACGGCGCCGCGGCCGTGCTGATCGCGTCGCCCGCGTACGCCCGCGCCCATGGCTTGCGGCCGCGGGCGCGCGTGCGCGCGATGGCGACGCACGGGGCCGAGCCCGTCATCATGCTGACGGCGCCGGTGCCGGCGACGCGGCGGTGCCTGCAGAAGGCCGGCATGACGATCCGGGACATCGACCTGTTCGAGATCAACGAGGCCTTCGCGGCGATTCCCCTGAAGGTGACGCGCGACTGCGAGATCGACCCCGACCTGGTGAACGTGAACGGCGGCGCGATCGCCCTCGGTCACCCGCTCGGCGCCACCGGGGCGATGCTGATCGGCACGCTCCTCGACGAGCTCGAGCGGCGCGACAAGACGACCGGCCTGGTGACGATGTGCATCGGGGGCGGCATGGGGATCACCACGATCGTCGAGCGGGTGTGACCGGCGCCGTTGCGGGGCGCGTGGTCAGGAGCGCTCGGCGATCAGGCGGTCGAGCTCGGTACGCAGCCGCGGGAGCACGTCGGCGTAGCTGAAGGTGCCGACCTTGCGGTCGCGCTTCTTGAGATTCACGGTCGACGGTCCGCACCAGAGGCCGAGGTCGGCGTCGTCGGTCTCGCCGGGCCCGTTCACGCGGCAGCCCATCACGGCGATCGTGATGCGGTGGGCGGCAGCGTAGCGCGTCAGCTCGCGGACCTCCTGGGCGAGCTCTACGAAGCTCTCGTTCTCGACCCGCGAGCAGCTCGGGCAAGAGATGATGTTCAGGCCCCGGCCGAAGTCGGGGACCGAGATGAAGCGGCCCCCCGCCACGTCGCGGAGGATGTCGTGGCCGACCTCGACCTCTTCGTGCTTGCGCTCGTTCGGGAGCGTCAG
>Ga0299906_10001514_pt1 | contig 19983 bp, 15 predicted proteins | sample RVTome_14_FD_200259 | JGI IMG/M metagenome (GOLD analysis project Ga0299906, IMG submission 200259) | Soil microbial communities from uranium-contaminated site in the Upper Colorado River Basin, Wyoming, United States - RVT145D125 (version 2) ...
TAGAATCCTGGGGCTCTCTGCGGTTCTACTCCTCGCCGCCTGCGGGGGAGAGACCCGGGAGTCCTTTCCCGACGAGGATCGCCTTCTCGAAAGCCTGATGGAGGAGTACGTCGCCGCGCGGTTCGTCTTCTATCCCGTGGAGTCGACGCTCGCGGGGCTTCCGGGACGAGACGCGGTGCTCGGAAGCTTCTCGCGATCGGACATCGCCGGGCGCGTCCTCTGGCTTTCCGATTTCCATACGAAGTTGATAGGGTTGAATCTCAAAGCCCTCTCGCAGCCCGCGTACCTCGACGCCCTCTGGCTCACGAGCCTCACGAAAGCGGAGCTCTTCGATCTCGAGAGCCGGCGTCTCTGGGCCCACTCCGCGGCGTTCTACGGCGAGTACGTCCGCACCGGCCTCGTTTCCCTCCTTCTGGCTCCGGATCTCGCGAACCGGACGGAGGAGCTCGGGGGCAGGCTCGACGCCATCTCGACTCTCATGGCCCAGGCAGGCGAGAACCTCGGCGAGCTCCCGGATTCCCATCGCCGCGACGGTGTCCGCTCGCTTCTCTTGTGCCGCGATCTCCTGTCGGATATGCCGGTGCTCCTCGAAGAGAGCGTCCCCTCGTTTCGCGTGGCGGAGCTCTCGGAGAAGAGCCGGCTCGCGATGCGCTCGCTCCAGACGCTCTTGTCGCGACTCTCGCAGGAGCCCGCGGCCGCTCCATCCTCGGCGGTTCTTCCCCTGGGCGAGGAAGGCTTGAGCCTGTACCTCCTCCACCACGAGATGGTCGACTGGACTCCGGATCGAATCCTTCTCGAGGTCGGAGAGGCGATTTCCGTCGCCTCGAACGAGCTGACCGAGGTCGCGCTCGAGCACCTCGCCGACCGGGATCTCCGGGCGATCCTCGCCGAGAACCTTCCGTCCGAAGCCCCGGGCGACGACGTTTCTGCCTTCGAAACGCGCGCTCGCAACTTCCTCGGGGCCGACGCGAGCGGGGACTTTCCCGACGGCCCAATCCCGGTGCGGCTGGTACCTCGTTACTTCCTCGAGCCGGACGCGGTCCGTCTCTGGCGTCCGGCATCGCTGGACCCGGTCAAGGAGGTGTCGCTCCTGGCGAGCGCCGCAGCCACCGCGAACGCGCGCGAGATCGAGCTCTCGACTCTGGCCGAAGTGGCGGGGGCGTACCGGCTCTTCGTTCGACAGTCGGAGTCGGCGAGCCTGCTCCGAAGGGTCTTTCGCGCGAGGACCGCGGGCGAAGGGTGGAAATCGTGGCTTCTTCGGCGGGTCCTCGATCGCGGCTACGCCGAAGGCGATCCCGAGCTCCGGCTCCGGCAGCTTCATCGCGACCTCCTCGAGGACCTCCGGCTCGAAGCCGTGGTTTCGATCCATGCCTTGGGGATGAGCCTCGGAGCCACGGAGCAGCGATTCCGCGAGGTCGGGCATCTCTCCCGCGAAGCCGCCGTCCTGGAGGCGGAAAGGGCCGCGGTCGATCCCGGCGCGGGAAGCGGCGCCCTGGGACGTCTTCTCATCGAAGAGCTCGCCCGGGACTACCTTCGGTCCCATCCGCTCGCATCCCCCGAGGAGCTCGAAGACACGTTTCTCTTGGAGGGTCTCGTGCCGTTACGCCTGTTGCGCTTCAAGCTCCTGGGGTTGAAGCCTTAGCCGGAAGATCGAAGACATTCAACGCAAAGACGCAAAGACGCAAGGACGCAAAGGAATCCCATTTCTTCCTTGCGTCTTTGCCCTTTGCGTCTTTGCGTTCTTTTCCCTTCCGATGAGGGGTCGGGTCGATCCCCTCCGGTTTACTCCTTCTTGCCCAGGATCTATACTGTCCGAAATCTCTCCCACATCATGAAGGCACGATTGACCGGGGCGCTCGCTGTCGTTGTCTCCTCGACGCTCGCGCTTCTCGGCATCACCGCCCTGGTTCTGGGACTTCCACCGTCGAGGCTGGCCTATGGCCTGCTCGGCGGCGGGGCGCTACTGGCGCTCTTCGTCCTGTGGCGCCGGGCCGACCGGGAGCGGATGGAGCTGGAATCGGCGCTTTTGAACGAGCGCGAGCGCGCGAGGAGCGCGCGCGAGCAGGCCTGGCAGAACGCCTTTCTCGGTCAGGTGGTCGAAGAGCTTCGCGCGTTTCAGGACGAAGACGACCTCTGGTCCGCGGCGACGACCGCCCTCGGCCGCGCGCTCGAGGCGTCGCGGGTGATTGCCTACGAGAAGGATGCGAGGGGCGTCTATCGACTTCGGGCCCAGTTCGCCGGAGACGGCGTCGCCCCTCTCGACGAGGGATCGAGCATGCCGACCTCGGTGGTTCAGGACCGGGAGCTCCAGGCGCGGATCGCCCGAGCGGACTTCGCCGTCGAGGAGGACCCCGAGCTACGTGCCCTGGCCTTCGGGCTGCGCCTTCGGTCCCTGGTGGTCGTGCCGGTGGAGAGAGAAGGCAGGGAACGGGCGGCGATTGCCATCCATCACTGTGAGGCCCCTCAGAAGTGGACCGACGGGGAACGACGCTTTCTCCAGAGGCTCGCGGAGCACGTGGCGGGAGTCCTGGACCGAGCGAAGCTTTCCCGCAGGCTTTCCTACGAGGCCGAGGTTCGGCTCGGGCTCTTCCGGCTCGCGCAGGCCCTCGCCGCCTTGAGAGACTCCTCGTCGGTGGCCGAGGTGGCGGTATCGATCGGAGCGCCGCTCGTCCGGGCGACGGTGAGCGCGGTCCTGGTCGAGGACCCTCGCTCCGGATTTCGCATCGCCGCGAGCTCGGGTCTTGCCGAGCGTTCAGGCACCCTTGCCATTTCCGCCCTCAGGCCGCGCCTGGACGAGGCGATCCGCGAGCGATCGAAGGTGAGCGTCGACACCACCGGCAACCCGGGGCTCGCGCTCACCCTGGTGCCGATGTTTTGCGGTCGCGAGCTCATGGGAGTCTTCCTCTTCGGACGTGAGACGTCCGCGCTCTCCGCCGAAGGACTCGATCTCCAGGCGGCGCAATCGGTCGCCGAGCTCGCCGCCGCGGCGATCGAGAACGCGCGGCTCTTCGAGTCGCTGTCCTCCTCGGCGTCGGAGCTCCGGGCGCACTGGGATGACGGAAGCGACCTCGCGCTCGTCCTCGACGACTCGGGCGCGATCCTGGAATCGAATCCCGCGGTGAGCCGGGTCCTCGGCTATCCCGCCGCCGAGCTCGCGGGCGCGAGGCTGGACACTCTTCTCGCGGCGGAGTCGGCGGCGCTCTGGCGCAAGCTCGAGCCCGTTCTCCTGAGCGGAACCAGGCTCCGCGACCAACCGCTGAAGCTCCGTGCCAAGGACGGGACCCTGATCGAGGTCGGCGCGAATGCCTCGGCGGCGGGAGCCTCGGGGCGCGTGAGGCTCTCGATGCGCGACGTCACGGAGATCCGCAAGCTCGAGCTCCAGCTTCGTCAGAGCCAGAAGCTCGAGGTCCTGGGCGCTCTCGCGGGAGGCATCGCCCACGACTTCAACAACGTCCTCGGGGGGATCCTCGGCTACGCCTCGCTTCTGCGCACGTACTTGAAGGATCGCCCGACGGCGGCAAAGTACGTGGAGACCATCGAGCGCGCGGCGGTGCGAGGCGCGGAGCTCACCGCGCGGCTCCTCTCGGCCTCGCGAAAGAGCACCGGGCAGCTTCTGCCGGTGAACTTCAACCAGGTGGTGGAAGAGACCCTCGAGCTCCTGGCTCACACCATTCCCAAAGGAATTCGCATCGACAAGCGCCTCGATCCCGGACTCCATCTCATGATGGCGGATGCGAGCCAGCTCCAGCAGATCGTCCTCAATTTATGCGTGAACGCGCGGGACGCGATGCCGGAAGGAGGGCTGCTGCGCGTATCGACCAGGCTTCTCGGAGGAGCGGAAACGGGAGAGGTGGGAAGGCTTCCGAGAAAAGTCCAGCTTTCGGTCGAGGACACCGGAGTCGGCATGGACGCGAAGACCCTCGCGCGGCTCTTCGAGCCGTTCTTCAGCACCAAGGGCGAAGCCGGAACCGGGCTCGGGCTTTCCGTGGTCTACGGGATCGTGAAGTCGCTCGGGGGCGACGTCGGAGTGAAGAGCTCCCCGGGACGGGGCGCGCGCTTCGAGGTGGTTCTTCCGTGCCGCTGGGCGGAGGAGAGCCTGGTCGAGAGGCAGGTCGAGGAAGCGGCGCGGGGCCAGGGCGAGCTGATTCTTCTTGTCGACGACGAGAAAGTGCTGCGCGATCTGGGAAAGGACATCCTCGAGAGCCAGGGCTATCGCGTGGCGACGGTCGCGAGCGGTGAGGAAGCTCTCGACTACTTGCGGGAAGCGCGGGACGTGGCCCTGGTGATCCTCGACGTGGTCATGCCCGGTCTCGGCGGAAACGAGACCTACCGCCGGCTCCGCGGGTTCGATCGCTCGACCCCCGTCCTCTTCTCGAGCGGCCTCACCGCGGAACAGAGCGTGCGGGAAGTCCTCGAGGAAGGCGCCGCGGGTTTCATTCCCAAGCCTTACGGAATCGGCGACCTCACCCGCGCCGTCTCATCGGTCCTGCGCCGCGACAACCCGACGCTGGTGCATTGATTGCCGTGGGTCGACGGCGGGAAGAGGGGAATCGAACGCAAAGACGCAAAGACGCAAGGACGCAAGGACGCAAAGAAATTCCATTTCTTCTTTGCGCCTTTGCGTCTTTGCGCCTTTGCGTTCCTTTCCCCTTCCCCCTTGGATGTGGCCAAGGCAACTACGTCGGTCTGAGGCGTAGCCTCGCATTCGCCCCTGCCTGCCCCGGCGGCGGACTATAATTCGCCCCGGCCCATCCGATGCGGATCCTCACCATCGCCCCCCAGCCCTTCTTCCAGCCGCGAGGAACGCCGTTCAGCGAGCTCTACCGGGCACGGGCGCTGACGGAGCTCGGCCACGAAGTCGACATGGTGACGTACCCCATCGGGGAAGACGTCGTAATGCCCGGGCTCCGGATCCTGCGCACGCCTCGAATTCCGGGAATCCGTCGGGTGCGCATCGGACCGTCGCTCGCCAAGATTCCCCTCGACGCTCTGGTCTTCCTGTCGTCGTTCAAAAGACTCCTCACCCACCGCTACGAGCTCCTGGATTGCCACGAGGAAGCGGGGTTCATGGGGGTCTTTCTCTCCTGGCTCTTCACCGTCCCCGTCCTCTACGACATGCACTCGTCGCTCCCCGAGCAGCTCTCGAACTTTCAATACAGCGGGAACCGCGTTCTACGAGGTCTCTTCGACTGGGCCGAGCGGGTGACGGTGAAAGGATCGGACGCGGTCATCGTCGTCTGCCCCTATCTGAAGGACGTGGTTTCCCGGATCGATCGCGAGAAACCGTGTTTCCTCATCGAGAACTCTCCTCTCGCGGAATCGGGAGAGGAGGTCTCCGAGGAGGAAGCTCTCCACATCCGGCGAGAGCTCGGTCTCGAGGGGGCTTTCGTGATTCACTACAGCGGCACGTTCGAGGCTTACCAGGGTCTCTCCCTCCTCTACGAGGCCTTCCGCGTTGTGGCGGAGAAGCTTCCCTCGGCGCGGCTCCTCATGGTGGGAGGCACTGCGGCGCAAGTCGAAGAAGCGAAGCGTGAGCTCGCAGGCTCTGGACTCGCCGAGCGCGCGGTCTTTACCGGACAGCGCCCCCCGGCGGAAATGCCGCGCTATCTCGCGATTTCCGACGTGCTCGTCTCCCCGAGGTCTTCGGGTACGAACACCCCGCTCAAGATCTACTCGTACCTCCGCGCGGGAAAGCCCATCGTGGCGACACGGCTTTTGACCCATACCCAGGTGCTCGACGATGAGAGCGCCGCGCTCACGGAGCCTTCGGCCGAAGCCTTCGCCGAGGCGCTCCTGGCGCTCGCCCAGGACCCCGATCGGCGCCGGCGCCTCGCGGCGGGCGCGCGCCGGCTTTCCGAGGAGCGGTATAGTTACGCCCAATACCTGGAGCGGACTCGGGAAGTCCTCGACTTCGTTTCGAAGCGCCTCGAGAGCCCCGGCCGCGCCCGGGAGGCGGCGACCGGCCGTTTGCAACGATGAGACATCAAATCCTCGCCCTCACCCTCCTCGGGGGGATCTCCATGGGAACCGAAACAGTCGCGCAGCCGGATGCGTCTTCCCGGCCCCGGGCCCGCGACGTCGGCCTGGCGCCGGGCGTCTTGAAGACGGGACCGCTCAACGCCATCACCGACGTCGAAGGCGTCCTCGTCGGGCAGGTGACGATCTGGGAAGGGGAGAACGTCCGCACGGGAGTGACCGCGATCCTTCCGCACGCCGGAAACCTGTTCCAGGAAAAAGTGCCCGGAGCGATCCACCTCGGAAACGCGTTCGGAAAGCTCGTGGGCTACACCCAGGTCCAGGAGCTGGGCTTCATCGAAAGCCCGATCGTTCTCACCAACACCCTCTCCGTCTGGGAGGCGGCGGATGCCGTGGTCACCCACCTCCTCGCTCTTCCGGGAAACGGGGAGGTCCGCTCCATCAATCCCGTGATCGGGGAGACGAACGACGGCTACCTCAACGACATTCGCGGGCGGCACGTCGAAGAGCGACATGTGCTCGAGGCCCTTCGCGGCGCCCGGGGAGGGCCGGTCGCCGAAGGAGTCGTCGGAGCGGGCACGGGCACGGTCGCCTTCGGCTGGAAAGGCGGCATCGGGACGTCGTCGCGTTTGCTTCCCGAGTCTCTCGGCGGCTACACCCTGGGGGTCCTGGTGCAATCGAACTACGGTGGCGTTCTTTCGATGGACGGCCTTCCCGTGGGGGTAGAGCTGGGCCGTCACTACTTGAAGGACGAGGTCTCGGGGCCCGAGGCCGACGGCTCGATCATGATGGTGGTGGCGACGGATGCGCCCGTCGGCGCCTTCGGGCTCGCGCGCCTCGCCAGACGAGCGATGCTCGGGCTCTCACGCACCGGGGCCACGTCCTCGAACGGAAGCGGCGACTACGTCATCGCTTTCTCGACGGCGCGGGAGCTCCGGAGCGCCTTCGAGTCGAGTGCTTCGACCGAGGGAGGGCCCGTTCTTCGCAACGACGATCTCTCGCCCTTGTTCCAGGCGGCGATCGAGGCGACGGAGGAAGCCGTGTACAACTCGATGCTGAAGGCCGTCGGCGTCTCCGGGCGCGACGGCAACCGGATCGAGGCGCTTCCGCTCGACCGGCTCCTCGAGATCGGCAAGAAGTACAACCGGCTTCACCCGCCGGCTCCGGGTCGATAGCTTGCCGAAAATCCGGGCGCTCCAGATCTGCGATCACCTCGGCTGGGAGGGCTCCCGGATGCACGGGGTGAAGAGGCTCTTCGCCTGGATGATCCCGAGGTTCGACGCTTCCCGTTTCGAGGTCTCGCTCCTGAGCCTGAGGAAGAAGGATCTCTCGGAGGACAACCTCGAGAGCCTCGGCTTTCCCGTCTACTATCTCGAGAAGGGGAAGTTCGATCCCTCGACGCTCCCCGCATTGATCTCGCTTCTGAAAAAGCTCGAGATCGACGTCGTCCAGACCCATGGATACGGCGCCACCACTTTCGGGCGAATCGCGGCGAGATGGCTCGGAATCGGAAGCGTCCTTCACGAGCACGCCAACCTCACCGATACTCCCTGGTTCCAGAAGCTCCCCGATCGCCTCCTGGACCCGGTGACCGACGTTGCCATCGCCGTCTCCGAATCGACGCGCGAGTTCTGCATCCGGGCCCGCAAGCTCTCTCCCGAAAGGGTGAAGAAGGTCTATCTCGGAGCGCCGCTCGACGAGTTCTCTCCCTTCTCCCCCGAGGCGCGCCGGGCCGCGCGCGAGAAGCTCGGGTTCGGACCCGGCGAGAAGATCGCCGGCACGGTGACGCGGCTCATGGAGTCGAAGGGGAATCGCTACCTGGTCGAGGCCGCATCGATCCTCGCCCGCAAGAGAAACGACGTGCGAATCGCGGTGGTCGGGGAAGGGCCGCTCCTCTCCGAGCTCGAAAGACAGGCGCGAGAGCTCGGCGTCTCCGGCAAGGTGACGTTTCTCGGGTTCCAGCGCGACGTCGCCCCGGCCTTCGCCGCGTTCGACGTCGCCGTCTTTCCCTCGCTCTGGGAAGGGACGCCGCTCACGGTGTTCGAGGCGATGGCGATGAAGAAGCCCCTCGTCGCCACGACCGTCGACGGCCTCCGGGACGTTCTGGGCGACGACGACAACGCTCTCCTGGTGCCGCCGAGAGACGCGGGTGCTCTCGCCCGCACCCTGGAGCGGGTTCTCGACGAGCCGGAGCTCGCCTCGCGCCTGTCCGAGAGGGCGCTTCAGACCTCTCGCCGGTTCGACATCCAGAGGTTCGTCCACAAGATGGAGAGGCTCTACGAGCTCCTGGTCGAGCGATACCGGGCGTCGGGAGGGCGGCCGCGCTGGGATTACGGGAAGGACTTCGCCTTCCTGGAGGACGGGGAGGAGAGCGGGCATTCTTTTCTGCACGAGGCCCGAGCGGTTTCTTCGTGAGATCCCTTCCCAAACGGCTTTCGTTCTTCCTCCGGGTCGCGGTCTCAATCGGCCTCGTTCTGTTCATGGTCTCGAGGCTCGACACCTCGAACATGCTTCGCTTCCTCCGGCGCGCGGACATCGGCCTCGTGGCGCTCACCCTCCTCGCGGTCCTCGCCGATCGCGCTCTCATGGCCGTCCGCTGGATGAAGCTGGTGGAGGCCCTCGGCGTCCACGCCGCCCGCTCGAAGCTCTTCAAGATCTTTTTCTTGAGCACGTTCTTCGGGAGCTTCCTTCCGAGCGGGGTCGGGGGCGAGGCGGTGCGGGCCATCTCGTTCTCGCGGCTGACCTCGAAAGGCATCGAGTCCGTCGCCTCGGTGGTGCTCGATCGTCTCATCGGGCTCCTTTCGATGCTTCTCACCGGTCTTCTTTCGCTGGTCGTTTTTTACAAGGTCTATCCTCATCCTGCGCTCCTTTACGCCGTGCTCGCGTCCTCGCTCCTGCTCCTCGTGGTTCTCGGCTCCGCCCTCGCGCGGCCGGTCCACGCGGCGCTCCTCGGCCGGTTCGGCTCGGCGAAAGGACGCCTCGTCGACTGGATTCGAAACGGGGTCGAGGCGATGGCGCGGTATCGAGACAAACCCGGGGTCCTCGGGCTCGTGCTCTCGATCTCGATCGGCGTCCAGCTCCTGCGGGTGCTCCAGGCTTACCTCCTCTCGGAATCGATGGATCTCGGAACCGCCGCCGTTTACTTCCTCTGCTTCGTCCCCCCGATCCTCGTCGTCACCATGCTCCCCATCTCCGTCGGCGGCTGGGGCACGGCCAACGTCGCCTACGTCGCTCTCTTCTCCCAGGTGGGCATGGATCCCGCCGGGGCTTTCGTGCTGTCGGTCCTCGTCCTCGGGCTCGGAGTGGTGGGGAACCTACCGGGGGGTTTGATCTATGCTTGGGAGGGTTTTGCCTCGACGAGGGAGTCCTCAACCCGAGCGCAGCGCGAGCGTAGCGAGTCACGGAGCGAGAGCCGTGGGGGTGGGGCCCCACGGCACTGATAGGAGTCATTTGAAACGTATCCTCGTCGTGACCTCGGACGTCCCTTTCGTCAGCGGCGGCCATCGGGTCATCGCCGAGGAGCTGACGAAGGCGCTCTCGCGGCAGGGCCACCTCGCGGAGATCGTGAAGACGCCACAGAACCGGTTCGGCAGGCAGTTCGCCGCCTATCTCGCCAACTGGCTCACCGACGTCGGCGAGGGCGGTGACGGCCGGCCCATCGACCAGGTCATCTCTCTCCGCTATCCGAGCTACGCCGTGCGCCACCCGAGGCACGTCTGCTGGCTCAACCACCGGATGCGCGAGTATTACGACCTGTGGCCCGCGCTGAAGCGGCGGATCTCGCGGAAAGGTGTGGTGAAAGAGTCGGTGCGTCGAGCGCTCCTCCATCGGGCCGATCGCTATTTCCTCACGCGCAACGTGAAGAAGCTCTACGCCCAGTCCAAGACCGTGGCCGCGGGGCTTCACGACTTCGGAGACATCCCCTCCGAAGTGCTCTATCCGCCGCCGCCCGAGAGGTCCTATCGCACCGAGGCCTACGAGCCCTTCGTTCTCTCGGTTTCCAGGCTCCACCCGCTCAAGCGCATCGACCTCCTGGTGAAGGCCATGGAGAAAGTGAAATCGAAGGAGTTGCGCGCGGTCATCGCCGGGACCGGGGAAGAGGAAGAGAACCTGAAGCGGCTCGCGTCCGAGCTCGGCGTGTCGGAGCGAATCGATTTCGTGGGCCAAATCGACGACGACCGCCTCCTGAGCTACTACGCCCGGTGCCGGGGCGTGGTCTTCGCTCCGTTCATGGAGGACTATGGCTTCGTCACCATGGAGGCCTTCCGGTCGAAAAAGCCGGTCCTCACCTGTATGGACAGCGGCGGTCCGGCGGAGATCGTCTCGGTGGGACGCTCGGGATACGTGCTTCTTCCCGAGCCTTTCCAGATCGCGCAGCAGCTCGACGTCTGGGCGGAGAGCCCCGACGTCGCCCGGCGTATGGGGGAAAACGGCGAGGCGGACGTGCGCCCCGTCCAGTGGGACGCTTGCGTGGAGAAGCTCCTCTCGTGAAGACCGTAACCATCGCCGGCGCCGGCCCCGCGGGCCTGGCGGCGGCGATCCATCTGCGCCGCTCGGGAGTTCCCGTCGCGGTCTTCGAGCGCCGGGAGGCGGTGGGGGCGCGGTTCATCGGCGAGTGGCAGGTGCTCGAAAGCTACAGCCGGAAGGAAGACTCGCTCCAGGAGCTGCGGTCCATGGGGATCGATCCGACGTTCGAGCACATCCCCGCTACCTGGGCGCACCTCGTGGACGATCGCGGTAAGAAGATCGAGGTCAGGAGCCGGGCCCCCTACGGGTACTTTCTTCGCCGCGGGGTCGAGCCGGGAACCCTGGATCGCGCGCTCGAGACCCAGGCGAAAGCGCTCGGGGCGGAGATTCACTTCGGTCGAAAGCTGGCGCCGGAGGAAGCGGACGTCGTCGCCACCGGTCCCGGCCCCGCGGACGGGCTCGCGAAGGAGATCGCTTTCGTCACGTCCGCCCCCGACCGCATCGAAGTGATCTTCGATCCCGATCTCGCCCCCGGAGGGTACGCGTATTTCTTCGTTCTCGGCGGCTGGGCCACGCTGGGGCTCGCGCTGCTGGACGGCTACGGGAAGCTCGAGGCCCAATTCGAGAAAGCCGTCGCCCGGTTTCAGGAGCTTTCGCCCTTCGTCATCAAGAGCCCGAGGCCCGGCTACTCCTACATGAACTTCTTTCTCCACGGGAGCTCCGAGCGGGGGAGCCGGCTCTTCGCCGGAGAAGCGGGCGGATTCCAGGACTACCTCTTCGGCCTCGGGATTCGCTACGCGCTGGTCTCGGGCCATCTCGCCGCGCGAAGCCTGGTCGAGCGTGTCCCTTACGACGAGCTCTGGCGGAAGCGTCTGCTCCGCGGCATGCGCTCGAGCCTCGGAGCCCGACTCCTCTACGAGTCGCTCGGCCGCCACGGCCTCCGGCAGTTCGTCTCTCAATCGAAGCGCCGCGACTTCCGCGAGTTCCTCCACTCCTGGGCCCGTCCTTCCTGGTGGCGCCTCGCGCTCCGGCCTCTGGCGGAAAGAGTGTTCGGAAAAGCGGAGTCCTGCGGCCACAAGATCCCCTGCACCTGGTGCCGTCCGCGGGAAGGCCGCGCGGGAAAGCCCGAGCCGCTTCCCGCCGACTTCGTGGCTCGCTACCTCGAGGAATGACCGCTTTAATTCGCTCCTCGCTGGCTCGGAGTGGCGACCTCGAGCAAGCCTACGCCGCGTGCCGGCGGGTGGCTCATAAATACGGCGCGAACTTCTCCGTCGGCTTCCGATTCCTCCCGCGGGCGAAGCGCGACGCGGTCTACGCCAGCTACGCGTTCTGCCGGTACGTCGACGACGTCGTCGACGAGACCCCGGGCACCTCAGGACTTGATGTTCGGGAGAGGATCGACGAGTGGGAAAAAGAGCTCGAGCGATGCTACGCGGGCAGTCCGACCCGGCCCGTGACCCTCGCCCTCGCGGACACGGTGTCGCGGTATCCCATTCCGCAGTCCACCTTCGCCGGGCTCATCGAGGGGTGCCGCATGGATCTGATGAAGAAGCGCTACGCCGATTTCGAAGAGCTCCTGGTCTATAGCGAGCTCGTGGCGACCACCATCTCCACCATGTCGCTCGCGATCTTCGGGTATCGAGGGGAGTCCGCCCTCGAGCGAGGCCGCGATCTCGCGACCGCGTTCCAGCTCACGAACATTCTGAGGGACGTGGGAGAGGACCTCGACAAAGATCGCGTCTATCTACCGTTCGACGAGCTCTCTCGATTCGGCGTTCGCGAGGAGGATCTGAAGGCGAAGAGAATGACGAAGGAGTTCTCCGAGCTCATGAGGTTCCAGGTCCAGAGAGTCCGCGATTACTACCACCGCGCCGAGCCGCTCCTCTCGCTCATTGCGCCCGATGCCCGGCGCTGCACCTGCCTCATGGGCTCGGTCTACTATCGGGTGCTCCAGCGTATCGAGGCCTCGGGGTATAGGGTGTTCGGTCCAAGGCTCGGCTTGAGCTTCGGGGAGAAGCTCGGTCTGGTGGTGCGGACCTATTTGGAGAAGTCGCCCTCCTGGGTGAATATGAGCCGAAGGAGTACGGCATGAAACACCGCGTATCCTTCTCGGTTCTGATCCTTCTCACCTCCGGGGTCCTCGCCGCCGGCCAGGAAGTCGAAACCAAGGAGCTCTCCCGTCTCGTCGAGATCCTCGACGTCGAGATGGGAGAGACGTTCGCCGACGTGGGTGCAGGCGACGGGCGCTACAGCGTGGCTCTGGCGCGGACGGTGGGCGAGAGCGGGAGGATTTACGCGACGGAGGTGGACCCGGACGATCTGAAGAAGATTGAAGAGCGCGTCGGCCGGGAGAAGCTTCGAAACGTCGACGTCGTGCGGGGAGCGCAGGAAGCGACGGGGCTTCCCGAAGCCTGCTGCGACGGAATTCTCCTTCGGCGCGTCTATCACCACTTTCAGAATCCCGCGGCGATGCAGGCGAGCATGAGGCGCGCTCTGAAAGACGGCGGATTGCTCCTGGTCATCGACTTCGGGACCCGCCGGAGCTGGGATCGCCCCGAGGGAGTGCCTTCCTCCAGACAGGGGCACGGCATCGACAAGGACCTTCTGGTCTCGGAAATGGAGTTCGCGGGCTTCGGGCTGGTCCGGGACCTTGCGTGGGAAGACGGGGACTACGCGCTCCTCTTCCGCGCCGTGGCCGTGCCCGACTAGCCCGGAAGTGTTCCTGGCCGGGCGCTGATGGATCTACCCGCCGGGCTCAAGCGTTTCCTCCGCATGCACGCGGTCGCGGGACGGCTCCGTCCGATCGCCGCCCCAGTCCATTCGGCTCTCGTCGTGAGCGAGCTGTTCGTCGAACGGCTGATCGACAGCCTCGATCGGCGGCCGCCGTGCCCCGGAGCCGCCCTCCTCGGGAATCTCACGGCGCTGGTCAAGACGTTCGAGCGCCCCTACGCTTTGAAACGGCTGGTGGCGAGCGTCAGACGGTTCTATCCCGCGCTTGCCATCGTGGTAGTGGACGACAGTCGGGAGCCCGCACCGCTCGAAGGCGTCCGCACCGTGGTCCTCCCCTATGACACCGGAATCTCCGAGGGCCGCAACCAGGGTCTCCGCCACGTCGAAACGAGGTACGTCCTACTGCTCGACGATGACTTCGTGTTCTACCGGCACACCCGGCTCGCACCGGCCCTGGCGTTGATGGATGAGAATCCCGGGATCGACATCATGGGAGGAGTGGTGGTAGATCTGCCGCTGTTCCGGAAGCAAGGTATTCCCCAGGGGGGGCTCTTTCCCACGTCCGCGGCGCCGGCGGTGCCCCCGGGAAGCTCGATCGGGGGGCTTGCGGTATGCGCGAAAGTCCCGAACTTCTTCATCGCGCGGGCGGGGCGGCTCGCGCTCGTCCCCTGGGATCCACGGCTCAAACGCATGGAGCATGCCGACTTCTTCACCCGCGCCTTCGGTGTCCTCACCACGGCCTTCAACCCCGCGTTGAAGTGCCTGCACGCCCCGACACCGTTCGACGCGGCCTACATGCGCAGGCGCATGGACCTGGCCGACGCCGCCCGGGTGCTCGAAGAGCGATACGGCGGTCGCCGCTGAGAGATAAGCGGAGTCCGGGTCTCACCGCACCGCGACGTCCTCTCCTCCCCAGGCCTCCACGAGCCTCCGCGCGATCTCGCCGTGGGTCTCCTCCACCTTGTTGAAATCGGTGCGGTTCTGGTTCACGTAGATGGAGACGATCGTCGGACCTCCGGGGTGAAACAGGATCCCGACGTCGTTTCCGGCGATGGGAGGCCAGTCTCCCGTCTTGTGGGCGGCATCCACACCGTCCGGCAGGAACCTCGGCAGGCGGGACGAGTAGAACTGCCGCTTGAGGATGGCGATCATCTCATCGCAGGACGCGCGGCTCGCGATCTCGCCGGCGTGGATTTGCTCGAGGAGGCGCGACGTCTCTCGCGCCGTGGTGCTTCCGAGCCACTCGTCCGGGTCGCCCTCGAAGAGGAAAGTCCGCTCGAAAGCGCCTTCATCGCCGGGGAAGCCCCGGTCGAACACCTCGGCATGGGAGAGGGCGGCGTTCTTCGGATCCGCGAGCTCCCATACGCGCCGGAAGAGATCTCCCGTGGTTCGGAGGAGTCGAGTCTCCGGCAAGCCCGTCTCTTCCAGGAGAGAGTTCACCCGGTCGAGACCGAGCCGGACGATGAGGAGATCGGTCGCGCTGTTGTCGCTGGTCACGATCATCTGGGTCACCAGATCTCGATAGGTGGGCGAGAGTCCGGGCGCGAACGTCTGGAGGAGACCGCTTCCCCGCCTCCGGTCCTCGGGGCGGATGGTGTAGCGCGCGTCGAGGTCCAGCCTTCCCGCCTCGGAATCGCGGAAGGCCAGCACCATGATCGGGATCTTGATGACGCTGAGGGTATTCATGGGCACGTCCGCCCGGATGGCGATCTCCCGGCCGGTAGGAAGGTGCTTCGCGTGCAGCGAGCTCTTCGCCGAGAGGGCGTCGAGAGCCCGAGTGAGCTCGGCCTCGAGCGGGATCGGCTCCGGCGTATCGCCGTCGGGAGCGCGAACCTCACAGGCGGTCGACGCGAGAAGTAACACGAGAGCGACTCTGAACTGCGGCACGACGCACCTCCTGCAGGAGCGTGATTATAAGCCGTGTTATTTGAAAACCGGCGTGAAGCGGTGTATCAAGGGAGGTCGATGCGTCGTCCGGCGGTCACCGCGATTCTCCTTACCTCGCTCGCGAGCGGAGCGTCTCCTGCCGCGGCCCAGCGCATGGGCACCGAGTGGCCCGACCGGGAAGAGATCGAGCATTTCCTCCGGGAAGCCAAGATCACCGAAAGGAAGAAGCTCGGCGAGGGCATCACCAATCCGGAGAAGGTGACGCTCGAGCTCGACGGGGTGGTGCGCAACGCCATCTTCAAGAAGGTCGACAAGGACCATGACAGCTGGCGCAGCGAGGTCGCCGCCTACGAGCTCGACAAGGTTCTCGGGCTCGGGATGGTCCCGCCCACCGTCCCCCGAAACGTCAAGGGTAGGAAAGGCTGCCTCCAGCTCTGGGTGACGGGAACGGTGATGGCCAAGTTCGAGGGAGAGTTCCCCGACCTCGAGAAGTGGCGCGAACAAGTGAGCATGATGTGGCTCTTCGACGACCTCATCGCCAACATCGACCGCCACCTCAATAACGCCATGGTTTCTCCGGATTTCCAGCTGATGCTCATCGACAACTCCAAGACGTTTCGCTACCAGAAGACGCTCCTGAACAACTTGAACGCCTCGGGCACGGGCACCCACGCCAAGTTCTGGAACGTCGTCTACGACGCCGGCCGGGAGAGCTACGAGACGCGCTATCCGGCGTCTCTGATCGAAAAGCTCCGGCGCGTCAGCGAGGACGAGATCGAAAAGGCCATCAAGCCCTACGTCTGGGGCCAGAATCGCGGCCAGGTTCTCGAGCGGCGCGAGCTCATCCTGAGACGGCTCGACGAGCTGGGCCTCCAGGCGCTTCGGCCCGATGGGCCGCCCACTCGCGTGCCCGGCCGGGACGGCCGCTGAGCCCGTCATGACCCGGGCGGCGCGAAGCGGGTTCACCGGAGAGCTCTGGGCGGCGGGCGAGCCGGTCTACAAGAACATCCTCCTCCATCCTTTCCTCGGCGGCCTGGGAGACGGCTCTCTCGACGTCCAGGCGTTTCGTTTCTACGTGGTGGAGGACGCCTACTATCTGACGGAGTTCGCGCGGGTGCTCTCGATCCTGGCGTCGAAGGCGCCCCGCGAAGAGTGGATCGTCCTCTTCGACCGCGACGCCATCGGGTCGCTCGAGGCGGAGCGCGCGCTTCACGAGAGCTACTTCCGCGACTTCGGGCTTTCCGAACAGGAGATCCGCGCGCGGCCCCCCGCCCCGACGACCCTCGCGTACACCAGCTACCTTCTGGCAACGGCCCACTCGAGCCCCTTCGTCGAAGGCTTGAGCGCGGTCCTCCCCTGCTACTGGATCTACGCCGAAGTGGGAAAGGCGCTCGCGCGCAAGGGCTCTCCCCACTCTCTCTACCAGCGCTGGATCGACAACTACGCGAGCGAAGCCTACGAAGCGACGGTCCAGGCCGTCCTCGGAATCATGGACGAGGTGGCGAAGGAAGAGGGTCGGAGCTCCCGGGCGAACATGCTCCGCCACTTCGTCACCACCAGCCGCTACGAGTGGATGTTCTGGGACATGGGTTACCGGCAGGAGGCCTGGCCTGTTTAGTCTCGGACTCGCCCTCCGGCTCCTCCTGCAGGATTGCCCCTCCTGCGCCGCCGAAGACCCCGTCGCCATCGCGGCGGCGAAGCGCGATCTCGAAGAAGCCTTCGCGCTGGCGCTCTCCCTTTCCGACTGTTCTGGCGCGACGAACCTGGATTCGTGCCGCAGCGTCGAGAGACACCTGTCGGACGCCTTCGACTCGCTGCGGGCCGCCGTCGAGGGCCACCGGGTCGCGGAAACGGGTGACTGCCTCTCGTGCGATCCGCGGCCCGAGATAGCGCCGCTCGCCGCGACCCTCGTGCACCTGGGAAAGCTCCTCGAGGAGAAGGGACACGCGGATTTCGGACCCTCCCTTCGCCGGATGGAGGGAGAGGTCGAGCTCTGGAAGACGACGCGCTGCTGCGCGGCGCCGGAGAGGACGAGAGGGCCGAAGCCTCCCGACCGCGAGGACGACGCCCGCGCTGTCCTCACCGAAAAGTGCGGCGCCGACTTCGTCGACAACCGGCGGGGCCTCCGCCAGGCGATGAGGGCGCCTGGCGATCACGAAGGCTGCTACCAGTCGAGGGCCTGCCGTAAGACGGAGTCCCGCGAAGGGCTCGCGATGGAGGCGGGGTTTTGGACCTATGACGGCGAGTACTGGTACATCTGGGCGGAGAGACGCACCCCGCAGGGGGAGTGGGTTACCTGCGATCCTTGAGGCCTGGAAGAGGGGTCGGACGCCAGATCCATGGCGAGCACCGTACGCCCCGCGGCCACGTCCCGGACGCATTGGAACAGCTCGACGGGATTGGCATCCTTGAGCGTACCCTATGGCGCCTAGCTCCATCGCTCTCTTGACCCGGGCCGGGTCCGCGAACGCGGAGAGAATCAGAACAGGGCTGATGCGGGCGAGGGTGGGGAGGCCGAATGCCCGCTCGACTCCCGAAGCTCCAGGTCGAGAAGGACCACGTCCACGAACTGCTGGTCGAGCTTGACCTTTTCCCGCGCTCAGCCCGTCTCGTCCCGTCTGCGGTCGTTTCAGTCCTCGAACCAGATCTTGGTGAACTTTCTCCACCAGCTCATCGTGCTCGTCGAGCAAATCCGAGATGCTCTGCAGGATGGGATCCTAAACCACACCCTGACGTTTGAACTCCAAATTGGCAAAGCCCTTCTCCGCGCCGGCGAGCTGTGTCATGACGCCTTCCCCCAGCCACCTCGACGTTCGATGCGACGGCCCTTCTTGGGCGCTGCTTCCAGGTACTCGCGAACGGTATGAAAGAGTACGCGGATGTTTGCATCGTGGTCGGCGTGATTCCTCTCAAGCGCCTCGATTCTGGCGAGATCCTTGTGGACGGCGAGGAGCTCTCGAAGACGGACAAAGGCGCGCATGAATGGCGATATTCACCGTAACCGCTCGATCCCGTTGAGATCCTCCGCGCAGAGTCCATAGGGGAAACTATTCCGATTGCAGTTGTGGCCACATGTGGCTATACTTTTCATATGGTCGCTGGCATTCGCGAGCTCAAAAACAACCTGAGCCGCTACATCCGCCGAATCGAGGCCGGCGAGCGCATCTCCATCACCGCCCACGGACGCGTGGTCGCCGAGCTCGTTCCACCAGCGTCAGCGATGTCGTCCAGGGCGGGACGCCGAAGTCGATTCGAGGAGCTCGTCGCGGCCGGTGTGATTCGTCCTCCGAGCGACGCAGGCGACCCGACGGAGGGCTGGCCGGATATCCGTCTTCCGCCCGGGACCGCTGCGGAACTCATCGACAGCGACCGTGGCGAAGCGTAGCAGACGGCCTGCCCGTTCGCGCCGTCCTATCAGGCGCGTCTCTCCGGCCCCGGGAATTCGATACATCGAGTCCAGCGCGCTCCTCTCCGCGCTCCTCGAACGGGACTCGGCGGCGCGCAAGGCGGTACGCGCCCAGGGGGGGCGCGTAACCTCAGCGCTGACGCTCGCGGAAGCAGCTCGGGCGATCGTTCGCGCAAGGGTCAGCGGACGCCTGACACTCGCCAAGGCGCGCGCTGCCATCCAGGCATTGCGTGTCTTCGAGAGACGCTGCTACGTCGTTTCCGTTACCGACTCCGTGCTCGCTCGAGCCGGCCAGCCCTTTCCCATCGAGCCCATTCGCACGCTCGATGCGGTGCACCTTGCAACTGCGGAGCTACTGGGCGAGCCACCCCAGCTCGTCACCATAGTGACGAGAGACCGCCGCGTACGGGAGAACGCCGAGGCGCTGGGGTACTCCGTCGAGTAAGCACCGAGGAAGGTCATGGTCGAGCGGACTCTCTCGCGGAGCTCGTGCTGCGGGCAGGCGAGTTCACGACGCCAGGCCGCTCGCTCCGCCGCGAGAGGACTCAAACTCTACAGCTTCCCCTGAGAATAGATCGTCCGCCCGAACTCGCCGCCGCGGGTCGAAGCCATCGCCGGCCTCCCGCATCGCCTTCTGCGCGAGGTAAGCGTGACGCCTCGACGAACTGGCTTCGCCGTTTCGCTCCCGCGGACGAGCCGGCTCTGCCCTGGCTCAACGAGCCACTCGGCCGACGTAGTAACGCCCGTTCATTGACGCCCTTTTCGAGGCGGGGACCGGGGGGGAATTCTAGGATGCGCGTGTAGGATCGAACAACCGCTCTCAGGCGGCGGAGATCTTCCGCATCGCCTGATGCAAGTCCCAAGCGGCCTGGAGGTGCCTCCAGAACTGCGGCGACGTCCTGAATCGTTGCGCCAGGCGAAGCGCCGTGTCGGCGGTGACACCGCGTTTGCCGAGGACCTCGTCAAGCCGATCGACTTCACCGCCCTGACGACGCGGATCCGAAACGCCGTGGATCGCAGCTTTCGCGATTTGTTCGTTGACGATGTCCTGATCCTCGGCTTCGGACATCATCATCAAGTTCTCGAGCCTGTTCTGAAGGTTGCCGGCATAGTTCATGTGAACGTGGGTCGAGCCGCCGTACCATCCCTTGGCCGCCATGTCCGTCATCGGCTCGAGGGGGACGGTAATCCGGCTCACCTCACCCGCTCGAATCTCGACCTCTTCGCGTTTCGGCCAGTACTCGAATCCCTTGACGACGTGGAGGCTCAGCTTTCCCGGCGGAACCTCCACCCGGAACTCACCCGCGTGATGGAACATGGGATCGTCCGCCCCGCTCGCCCGGGCATAGGCATCGCTCGGGGCGTAGAACTTGCCGTCGGACGCGGTCAGATGGATCCGGGAGCCCGTGAGCTCGCCCGTCCCCGCGTCCACCGTCCGCACCGACAACACACCCACGGGTCGCTTCCACTTCCGGTCGGTGATGTGAATCGTTCGCTGTTCGCCGCCATAGGTTTCC
>Ga0299906_10001517_pt1 | contig 19968 bp, 18 predicted proteins | sample RVTome_14_FD_200259 | JGI IMG/M metagenome (GOLD analysis project Ga0299906, IMG submission 200259) | Soil microbial communities from uranium-contaminated site in the Upper Colorado River Basin, Wyoming, United States - RVT145D125 (version 2) ...
GTCGAGGGCCTCCCGTTGCGCGGCCTTGGGCACGTTCTCGAACGGCATCCGGCCTTCCGGGTCGCCCGCATGGTCGCGGTTGATGTATTGCCCGCCCAGATACTTGATGGCGGGGGCCACGGCGCGGGCGTACTCGTTCATCAGGCCGCCGTAAGCGGCCGTGAGGGTGGCGTAGCCGGTGTTGTCATCCAGCACGTACTCGGGCAGGGTGTGCAACAGGTCGCGAAGCACGGCCGTGCGTTCCTTGCCCCAGGCCACCGGATCGTCGCCCAGGTCGTACGTGTTGATGCTGGGATCCAGGGCCCCCGAGCCGCCCGACTCCGCGTTGGTGCCGTAGAGGTGCTCCTTCCGGGCGACCTCCCGCGCGAGGGCCCGGGCACGCTCCGGGTCGGGAGTGTACGCATAGGAGATGGCCCACCGGTCGTAGGATCCGATCCCCGGCGTGTAGTAGTACCCGTTGGGCTGGCCCTTGGGGGCGATATTCACGGTGGGGTACTCCATCACCGAGCTGAAGACTCCGTTCTGCTCCGCCCAGGCCTTGTCGTGCAGCATGGCGTTGGGGGTGCTGGTCGAGGAGCGGAAGTTGTGCTGGAGGCCCAGGGTGTGGCCGACCTCATGCATCGTCACCCACTTGATCGCCTGAAAGAGGAACTCGTCGGGCACCGGATCGCCGGGTCCGATCTCGCCGCGGGCGACGAGCGCCGTCCGCAGCAGCCCGCCCTGCGCGGCGAAGGCCTCGGCGAAGCCGGCGAGCTCCGCCGCGCCGCCGCGATCCTCCCATTCGCCCACGCCAAGCGCCTGCTCCAGGGCGTCGGCCGCCGAGACCGGTGAGGCGACGTTGCGCCAGGTGTTCCGGTAGTTGAGGAACATGTTGGCTTCGAACAGGATGTCCGCGTCGAGCACCTCGCCCGTCCGCGGATCGACCACCGAAGGACCGATGGCGCCGTAGCCCGGGGCATCCGAGACGTTCCAGCGGAGGGTTGCGTACCGGACATCCTCGGGGTCGGCGCCCTCGGGCAGGTCCAGGGCCCGAATGGCATCGACCCAGCCCGCCGCCTCGAAGGCCGCGTTCCACGCCTCGACGCCCGCCTTGAAGCCCGCGCGGTATTCCTGCGGCACGTTGGGGTCGATGTAATACGTGATCGGCTGGCTGGGCCGCCACTTGTCCCCCACCTGTTCCCCCCGCTCCAGACGCCACCGATTGACGTACCGTACGAAGAAGGTGGTGTCTTCCTGGCTGAAGTCCTTGTGCACCGTCAGGAAGTTGCCGACCCGGTCATCGCCGATCCGCCGTTCCATCGGCTGCTCCGGCAGCGCCGCCAGCGTGTAGTGGATGGCGATCGGCACGAAGCGCCCGTCCGGGACCGAGTTGATGCCGGTCGGTTCGGAGGGCCGGAACGTGAGCTTGGCGCGGATATTCACGTTGCGGGGGAAGGCCTTCACACCCTCCAGGTAGCTCCGGCCGCGGTCGAAGTTCACCGTGGCCGGCCGGCCGGGGGTCGTCGACAAGGCGAACCGCATCCGCTGTCCAATCCCGCTCAGATCGCCCACGAACCAGTTGGTCACGTCGGCCACCAGGGCGGAATCCTCCCGGAACGACTCGATCTTGGCGGCCTCGAGTACGGAGGAGCCGAAGCTGAGCCCGACGGCCTGGGCCGCGGCGGGGTCGTGCTCCGCGACGTAGCGATGTGGCCGCCGCAGCAGGAAGAGCTGCTCGCCATGCCGTTCCACCGCCACGAGGAGCCCCTCGAAAATGTCCATCATGGTCCCGCCGAACAGCCCGTTCGCGCCGATGCCCTGGGCGATCTTGGTCTCCATCAGGAAGTCCGTTCCCAGCCGTTCGCGCGGGACGGCCAGGTAGAGCTTGTCCCCCTTGGCGTAGAGATCGAAGAACCCGGTGTGTTCCGTGGCGTCCTTGGTGAGCTCGGCGAAATCCTTGTAGGGACTCGCCGGAGCGCGCGGCGTCGCGGGCGCGCCCTCGGCGGCCTGCTGGGCGACGGCGGAAAGCGGGGCGCACAACAGCGCCGCGACGAGGCTCGGACGAAACATGCCGATCTCCTTGACAAGGACCTGAAGTATGGGCGCTCAAGGGCGCTCAAAGACGTTCGGAGGCGCCTGGCAAACCGGACGGAACCATCATAAGGGCGGTTTCAACCCGACCCGCCGGTGACCCCTATATTCCCGCCATGTTTCCGATCCGGGACGACAATCCCACCATCCTGACCCCGTTCGTCACGATCGGCTTTATCGCCGCCAACGCGCTGTCCTGGATGCTGGTACAGGGCCTCGGGACCGAGCCCGCCCTCTCCCAGTCGGTCTGCTCGCTGGGGCTGATCCCCGGCGAGCTGCTCCAGGCGGCGGCTCCCGGGGCCAGGGTGCCGCTGGGTCGGGGCATGGTCTGCGTCCTCACCGGCGAGCCGGCCTATCATACCCTCATTACTTCGATGTTCCTGCACGGCGGATGGTTTCATCTGATCGGGAACATGTGGTTTTTGTGGATCTTCGGCAACAATATCGAGGATTCCATGGGGCACCTGCGCTTTGTGCTGTTCTACCTGCTCTGCGGCGTTGCGGCGGCCGGGGCACAGAGCGCCGTCAATCCCGGGAGCCCCATCCCGATGGTCGGAGCCTCGGGCGCGATCAGCGGCATCATGGGCGCGTATATCGTGCTCTACCCGCGGGTGCGGGTGCACCTGCTGGTCTTCCTCGGCTTCTTCATCACCACGATTGCCGTGCCCGCCTGGATGATGCTCGGCTACTGGCTGCTGCTCCAGGTGGTCGGAGGCATCCCCACCCTCCAGGCCGAAGGAGGGGGGGTGGCGTTTTGGGCCCACGCGGGCGGATTCGTGGCGGGAGCGGCGCTCATCCCTCTGTTCCGGAACCGGAAGCTGATCGAGCGGCGTGACCGGCACTTGCAGTGGCACGGATGGAAGGTCTAGGGTGGGCCCTCATCCGCCGTCAGGTCCAAGCCCAAGCAGCCGCATGGCATTCCCGCCGAGGATCATCGCCCGCTCGGCTTCGCTCACCTTGAGCGCGGCGAGCGCCGCTTTCATTTTCGGGATGCTGCCGATCATGTGGGGGTAGTCGCTCCCCGCCAGGATCTGACTCGCCCCCGCGAAATCCACGGCCAGCCTGAGGGCCTTCGGGTCGAAGTTCACGGTGTCATAGAAGAAGCGTTTGAGGTGCGCGCTCGGTGGCTGGGTCAGGTTGGCCCGGCACTCCGGGAACGCCTCGTACCCCCGGTCCAGGCGCTCCACCAGGTAGGGGATCGTCCCGCCGAGGTGCCCCAGAATCCATCGGATACCTGGATAGCGTTCGACGACCCCGCTGAAGACCAGGCCTGCCGCGGCGAGGGTGGTGTCCATCAGAAAGCCGACCAGCGGCATCAGCCAGTACTCCTCCATCTGCTCCACCCCCGGCGGGAAGTTCGGGTGGATCATGAAGACGGCCTGCGCTTCGCTGGCCCGCTCGTAGAGCGGCCAATATCGCCGGTCGCTGAGCGGGACCTTGTTCACGCTGCCGAAGAGCATGCAGCCCTTGAACCCGAGTCCCATGGCCCGCTCGAACTCGCGGACCGACGCCGCGGGGTCGTTCAGCGGCAAGGTGGCCAGAGCGCTGAAGCGGTGGCCGCGGCCGGCCACCACGGCCGCCAGGGCATCGTTGACCATGGAGGCGAGGGCGGCCGAGCGGGCCGGGGCCTCCAGGGTGGTGCCGGGGCAGGTCAGGGTAATCACCTGACGGTCCACACCTTCGCGCTCGAGCATGGCCTCCCGATGGGCGATATCCCGGTGCCCCGGGACCGCCACGTTGATGTCGCCCGGGGAATAGAGCCAGGGGTTCCCGTCCGGGCCGGTCTCGACCCGGAGCACCCCGGGATCCGCGCGCAAGGCGGCCAGGAAGGGCGGCGGGTAGTAGTGATTATGAACGTCGATGAGCATGGTGATTCAGGACGATGGAGGACGATGCAGGACGATGCAGGACGAGGGCTACCGGGCAGGGTCCGAGTAGCGGCGCCACAACCAGTACACCGGCAGCCCCGTCAGGACGATGGCCAGGCCGCTCAGGGTCTCGCCGGGATTGCGCAGGACCTGGTGCAACGCGACCGCGAAGCTGCACACGACAAAAAGGGCGGGCAGCACCGGGTAGCCCCAGATCGAATACTCCCGCCGCACGTCGCGCCGTTGCCGGATCCGGAAAATACCGAGGACCATCAGCCCGAAGAAGATCCATTCGGTATAGACCACCCGGGTGAAGAGGACGCGAAACGTGCCGGTCGCTACCAGGATGGACGCGACCACGGCCTGCAACGCGATCGCCCGATGCGGCGTGCGATAGCGGGGATGGACCGCGGCGAACCAGCGGAAGAGCAGGCCGTCCTGCGCCATGGCCAGGTAGACCCGGGGACCGGCGAGGATGATCCCGGTGAGCGCTCCGAAGGTAGAGAACATGACGATCCCCGCCATGGCGCTCCCTCCGCCGACCCCGAGCAGACGGTCGGCCAGGTCCGCGGCCACCCGGGTGGAGGTCGCGACCTGATCGAGCGGCAGCACATACATATAGGTGGCGTTCATCGCCACATAGGCGAGCGTAACCACAATCGTGCCAACGAGCAGCGCCCGGGGAATCGTGCGACGCGGCTCCACGGTCTCCTCCGCGCTGTAGGTCACCATATGCCAGCCCCCGAAGGCGAAGAGGCCGGCCACCAGCCCGCCCAGGAATCCGTCCAGGGTGACCGGCGAGGCCGCCGCGGTCCCCACGAAATGCTGATCTACGCGGCCGCCCAGGGCGAAGCCCAGCGCCACGATCAGGATGACCGCCAGCAGCTTGCCCCAGGTGAAGATCGTCTGCAGTCCGCTCCCGTGTCGGACGCCGAGGTAGTTGATCCCGGAGAGAAGCAGGATGACCCCGACCGCGGCAAGACGGGTCCCGGTCTCGTCGAGGGGCAGCACATAGCCGGCGTAGCGGGCGAAGACCACCGCGATCGCGGCAATGATGCCGGAGTGCATGCTCCAGAGCATGGCCCAGCCCCAGAGGAAGCCCGCCGGCGCACCGAAGGCCTCGCGCAGGTAGACGTACACGCCGCCGGTGGCCGGGAAGGTCGACGCCAGCTCTGCGCAGGCCAGAGCGCCGATCAGCGTGAGCGCGCCGGCGGCGAGCCAGACCAGCAGGATCCCGGAAACCGACGGGACCTGGGCGGTGATCTCCGAGGGCTGCACGAAGATGGATGCTCCGATAATGGTACCCACCACCAGCGCGGTGGCGTGGGGCAACCTGATCGCTCGACGCAGCTCCGGGGGCTGGCCGCTGCTCACGTCGTGACGGGGGGGGGTGGGGCCGGCGCGGGGGCGGGCACCTTCAGCAGCTGGAAGGCCAGGTTGGACACCAGGCAGTACGAGGCGAAGAAGTAGAATCCGGGCTCGAGCGAGGCGTCGAGGGCGTCGGTGGCGACCGAGGCCAGGTAGGCGATGAACACGCCGACCACGAACACATCCGCCATCGACCACTTGCTGAGCGAGCGGACCGTGGCATACAGCCGGTACCTGGCGGCCGGCGCCCTGAGCCCAAGAATGACGAAGAACGCGATGGCCTTGAGGAAGGGAACCAGCACGCTGAAGAGCAGGATCAGGCCCGCGACGAAGTCGTTGCCCGACTCATGCAGGCTGCGCACGGCCTGGAGGATGCTCTGGGTCTGGCGGAAGATTTCCCGTGGGGTTCCCATCACCGGCATCGAGGCGGTGATGGTGAGCATGACCTGCTGAAGCCCCGGTACCAGCAGGACAAGCGAGACGACGGTCAGGGCGACCGCGATCCTGTTTCGGGACGACATGGGGCACCAATCTACACCCTGACGCGTGGCGGGGTGAACCGACCGGCACCGGGAGGGCAGGGGATCCCAGGGGCGCCTATGGGGGCGGGCCCCGGGGAATTCCCGGCCTATGGCGTGTTCACTCGATCGCCCGGATCACCAGCGTGCCGTAAGCCAAATGGGGGCAGTCCTCGGCCAGTCGGACGGCTTCGTCGTAGCTCCGGGCCTTGATGATCCAGAACCCGCCGATCAGCTCCTTGCCCGAGGCGCTGGTCGGACCCTCGGAGACCGTGACGCCGCGGGCCGAGCGCTTGAGCCGGCGTCCTTCCCCGTCCTTCAGCTTTTCGCCCCCGACCAGGGCGCCCGCCTTGGCCAGGCCGCGGGTCCAGCCGGAATAGCGGCCGACGACCTGCTTCAGCTCCGCCGGGCTCAAACCTCCGAAGGTCGTGGTGTTTTCGTATGGCAGCAGCAGATAGCGAGGCATCGTTCCTCCGGTGGCGGGGACGCGTGGCGGCCGGGGAACCCGGGCCGGGGCGTGCGGGGCCCATGGAGTAACGATCCACCTCCAGACGAATCGACATCCCGCGAGGCATCCGCTTACCTGACGGGGTATCGCTCGGGATCCGAAGCCCCCAGGCCGGTCCGTGACACGGGTCGGGCCGGGCGCTAGCTTCCGAGTCCATGTCCGCCCCCGCCCGCTCCCGGTATAGCCGGGAAGGCCATCCGATCACCGCCCCCGCGTCACACCGCCCCGCGGCCGGGGACCGGAACCCCGGCCTGCCCCTGGATCTCTCGTGGGTGCGGGAGGTTCGCGTCAACCGGAGCGCGGTGGAGCGACGGGCCGACACGATTCCCAGGCGGCGGACCGTCAAGCAGGAGTGGCAGGCGGCGTGGTTGCTGCGCGCGGTTACCCTGATGGATCTGACCACGCTCCAGGGTGACGACACCCCTGGCAGGGTCCGGCGGCTTTGCGCCAAGGCCCGCATGCCGGTGCGCCGTGACCTGCTGGAGCGCCTTGGCGCCTTGGACCTGCCCGTCCGGGTCGCGGCGGTCTGCGTCTATCACGAATTCGTGGCGACCGCGCTCGAGGCGCTGCGCGGCAGCGGCATTCCGGTGGCCGCGGTGAGCACCGGCTTTCCGGCCGGCCTGTCCCCGCTCGAAACCCGGCTCCGGGAAATCGAGGCCTCCGTGACCGCGGGCGCGGCCGAGATCGACATCGTCATTACGCGGACCCATGTGCTGACGGGCAATTGGAAGGCGCTGTACGACGAAGTTCGCGCGTACCGCGATGCCTGCGGCCCCGCCCACGTCAAGACCATTCTGGGCACCGGCGACCTGGGGACGCTCCGCGATGTGGCGCGCGCCAGCCTCGTGTGCATGATGGCGGGTGCCGATTTCATCAAGACCTCCACCGGCAAGGAGGCGGTCAACGCGACGCTGCCCGTCGGTCTGGTCATGGCACGCCAGATCCGCTCCTACCGGGACCGCACGGGACACGACGTTGGTCTCAAGCCGGCCGGCGGGATCCGCACCGCCAGGCAGTCCCTCGACTGGCTCTGCATGATCAAGGAGGAGCTGGGTGACCGCTGGCTTCGGGCCGACCGGTTCCGCTTCGGGGCGAGCACGCTCCTGGCGGACATCGAGCGGCAGTTGGCGTACTTGGCCGAGGGACGCTACTCGGCATTCCATCGGCATCCGCTCGGATGACGGCGGACGCGGGGGACGATGATTGATGCCGTCGATTCCTGAGCTGTTCGAGTCCATGGCCTGGGGTCCGGCGCCGGAAGCGCCTGGCAAGGCCGAGGCGTGGCTGGATGGGCATGGCCGGAAGTTCGGGCACTTCATCGGCGGGGGCTGGGTGGAGCCTTCCGGCGGCGAATGGTTCGAGACGATCAACCCGGCCAATCGCGAGGTTCTGGGGCGGCTGGCCCAGGGCTCCGGCCCCGACGTCGAGGCGGCGGTCACGGCCGCCCGTCAGGCCTTCCCGTCGTGGAGCGGGCTCAGCGGCCACGAGCGGGCGCGGCATCTCTATGCCATCGCGCGGCGCCTGCAGCGACATGCACGGCTCTTCGCCGTGGTCGAGTCGCTCGACAACGGCAAGCCGATCCGGGAGTCGCGCGACATCGACATTCCGCTCGTGGCGCGGCACTTCTTCCACCACGCCGGCTGGGCCCAGCTGCGCCAGCAGGTGCTGCCGGGGTACGGTCCCGTCGGGGTCGTGGGGCAGATCATTCCGTGGAACTTCCCGCTGCTGATGCTGGCGTGGAAGATCGCGCCGGCGCTGGCCATGGGGAACACAGTGGTGCTGAAGCCTGCGGAGTTCACCTCCCTCACCGCGCTGCTCTTCGCCGAGACGTTGAAGGCGGCCGGCCTGCCGGACGGCGTGGTGAATATCATCACCGGGGACGGGCGAACCGGCGCCGCGCTGGTGGAGCATGCCGACGTCGACAAGATCGCCTTCACCGGATCGACCGAGGTGGGGAGGATCATCCGGGTGGCGACCGCCGGTAGCGGCAAGAAGCTCTCGCTCGAGCTGGGCGGGAAATCGCCGTTCATCGTCTTTGAGGACGCCGACCTGGACAGCGTCGTGGAGGGCGTGGTCGACGCGATCTGGTTCAACCAGGGCCAGGTCTGCTGCGCCGGGTCGCGCATCCTGGTCCAGGAGGGGGTCGCGGGGTTCCTCACCGAGCGGCTCAAGGCGCGGATGGAGACGCTGCGCGTCGGCGATTCGCTGGACAAGGCGGTCGATATCGGCGCCATCGTCGCGCCGGTCCAGCTGGAGCGGATCCAGCACCTGGTCAAGCAGGGCGAGGAAGAGGGCGCGCGGATATGGCAGCCCAGCTGGAGCTGTCCCACCGAGGGACTGTTCTATCCGCCGACGCTGTTTACCGACGTGTCCCCCGCCGCGACCGTGGCGCAGGTGGAGATCTTCGGGCCGGTCGTGGTCCTGATGACCTTCCGGACCCCGGCCGAGGCGGTGGAACTGGCCAACAATACGCCCTATGGGCTCGCCGCGAGCCTCTGGACCGAGAACATCAACACCGCTCTCGACCTCGCCCCGGCAGTCAAGGCGGGAACGGTCTGGATCAACTGCACCAACGTGTTTGACGCCGCCAGCGGATTCGGCGGCTATCGGGAGAGCGGGTTCGGCAGAGAAGGCGGGCTCGAGGGCCTGTGGGAGTATGTGAAGCAGGACGATGCCGGACGCGCGAAGGCGATGGAGGACCAGGGGGCCAGGGGACGAGGGGACGAGAGGGGCGGAGGGAAAGGCAGGAAACGGGTGGTCCCCGCGGCCACCCCCGGCTCGGCGGGCGGGATCGACCGGACGGTCAAGCTCTATATCGGAGGCAAACAGGTCCGCCCGGACGGCAATTACACCCGAACGGTCTTGAACGCCGCCGGCGAGCCGGTGGGCGAGGTGGCCGACGGGAACCGGAAGGACATCCGGAATGCGGTCGAGGCGGCGCGGAAGGCCGCGGACGGGTGGTGGAAGGCCACCGCGCACCTTCGAGCGCAGATTCTCTACTTCCTGGCGGAGAATCTGAGCATCCGCTCCGCGGAACTTGCCGCGCGGATCGCCGCGCTTACCGGCGCATCGTCCGACCAGGCGGAGCGTGAAGTGTCGGCGGCGGTGTCCCGCTGCTTTGACTACGCTGCCTGGGCCGACAAGTGGGAAGGCGACGTGCACCTCACGCCGTACCGCAACGTCACGATCGCGATGAAGGAGCCCATCGGCGTAATGGGCATCGTCTGTCCCCAGGAACCGCCGCTGCTGGGGTTCCTCTCCACCATCCTGCCGCCGGTGGCGGTCGGGAATCCCGTCGTCGCGATTCCTTCCGAGCGCTGGCCCCTGCTCGCCACTGACTGCTATCAGCTGTTCGAGACCTCCGACGTGCCCCCCGGAGTGATCAACCTGGTCACGGGCAACCGCGACCAGCTTGCGGCCGTCCTGGCGGCGCACGACGACGTCGATGGGATCTGGTACTGGGGCGGCCGGGAAGGCGGTGCCGAGGTGGAGAGGTTGTCGGCCGGGAACATGAAGCGGACCTGGGTGGACCTCGGGAAGGTCCGGGACTGGTACGCACCAGGCGACGACACGGCGTTTCTACGGGAAGCGACCCAGGTGAAGAACATCTGGATCCCCTACGGGGCCTGACCGGGCGGGAAACCACTCACCGCCGGGTCAGCCGAGCAAGCTGGCCACCCGTCTGCGCATGGCGGGTACCACCTCCCGCTCGAACCAGGGGTTCTTCCGCAGCCAGATCCGGTTCCGCGGGCTGGGATGGGGCAGGGGCAGCAACCGAGGCCAGCCCCTGCGCCAGCCGCGGACCGTCTCCGTGACCCCATCCCGCGCGGCGCCGAGGTGCCACGCTTGTGCGTATCGCCCGATCACCAAAGTCAACTCAACGCATGGCAGGTGCGCGAGCAGGGACCCCCGCCAGGCGGGAGCGCATTCGGGCCGGGGGGGGAGGTCTCCCGACCGGCCGCCGCCCGGGTAGCAGAATCCCATCGGCAGAATGGCCACGGCCGATGCGTCATAGAAGACCTCGCGGCCGATGCCCATCCACTCCCGGAGCCGCTCTCCGCTCGGATCGTCGAAAGGGACCCCGCTCTCGTGCACCTGCCGTCCCGGGGCCTGGCCGGCGACGAGAATCCTGGCCCGCCCGTCCACCTGGAGCACCGGGCGCGGCCCGAGCGGGAGGGAGGACTCGCAAAGGCGGCAGGCCCTCACCTCCCGCAGCAGCGTCGAGAGCGCGCGTCGGGGTTGACCGCTCATGTCCGCGGCACCAAGCGCCGGCCCATGGCGGGATGATAATCGCTCAGCGCCCGATGCCTTCCACCTGACGCACGAGCCGCTCGGCGTGCGCTTCATGGCCGCGGAAGATGGCGAGCGCGGTCTTGAACGCCTGCTGCACCTCGGGATTCCGCACCGCGGGGAGAAAGGCATCCTCCACCACCCCGTTGACAGCCTGGTGGTAGGCCAGCTCGTTTCGCGCATAGGCCCGGTCGAACGCGATTCCGCGCAGCCCGGCGAGTTCGTGCTTCTTCCCCTCGGCGTCCTGAAGCAACCGGCGGCTGAACGCATTGTCCTTCGCCTCGATGTTGAGCCTCCGGGCCAGCGCCGCGACTTGGGCGTTTACCGCGCTGTGGTCACGGATCATGGTCTCCGCGAACTGGCGAATCGCCGGGTTCTCCGAGAGGGCCAGAGCCAGGTGCCCGTATGCGATATCGATGTTGCTCGCGGTGACCGCCGCATGGGCCATCTCCAGGTCGTTCAGATTCTGCTGGGCGGCCACGGCCGGGGCGCTCAGGACCAGCGCCAGCCCGGCGAGGATCGGTCGATGGCAGTTCATGGTGATCCACTCCTTCTGCTGAGAGAAACCCTCCCGAGGGCTCCGGGATGGGACCATCACGATAGTCCGCGGATGGCGGACGTTCCATGACAGATAGTCCGCCAGTATTAGCCGATCGTACGCGTTCGTTGGCGATCGTCGTACCGCACGCGCGCTGAACCAGTTATCCTGTGGCATGGACGTTCTGAGCGATATCCTTGGGGCCCTTCGGCTCCAGGGCACCCTGTACTTTTCGACCGAGTTCCGCCGGCCCTGGGGTCTTCGGGTTCCGGCGTTTCGGCGGGTGGCGCGATTCCACCTGGTCGCGAGGGGGAGTTGCTGGGTCCGGGTGATCGGGGGGGAGGAACCGGTAGAGATCGAGACGGGGGATCTCATTCTGATTCCGCGCGGGGCCGAGCACGTGCTGGCGGATACCCCCGACACCCCGTGCCGGACGGTCGACGAAGTGGTACGCGAGGCGGGGTTCGCCGGCCACGGCGCCCTGGTGCATGGTGGCGACGATACGGGAGGACCCACCCGCCTGGTCTGCGGCCACTTCGCCTTCGATGAGGGTTTCGATCACCCGCTCCTGGCCCACCTCCCGCCCGCTCTGGTCGTGCGCTGGAACGACGCGGTGCGTGATTCGCCGCTGGAACACGCCTTCCGGTTCATTGTCCGCGAAGTCCAGGAAGGCCGCCCCGGTCACGAGGCCGTCATCAGCAGGCTCTCTGAAGTCCTGTTCGTACAGGTCATCCGTTTTTGGGCGGCGCACACCTCACCAGCTTCAGGGGTGTTGGCGGCCCTGGCGGACCCGAGGCTCGGAGGCGCCCTGGCCGCGATCCACGGCGAGCCCCGAACCCGGTGGACCCTGGACACCTTGGGCCGTCGGGCGGCGATGGGTCGTACCGCCTTCGCGGAGCGATTCCGGCGTGTGGTGGGAGAGCCGCCGTTGCAGTACCTGACGCGTTGGCGGATCCAGCGAGCCAGGCGGCTGTTGCGGGAATCCCAGCTCTCGATCGATCAGATCGCGGAACAGGTGGGCTATGAGTCGGGGGCTTCGTTCGCGCGGACGTTCAAGAAGGTCGTGGGCGAGCCTCCGGGCGCCTACCGGCGTGGGACCCGCGCCGCCTGAGCCCGCCTCGCGTGGCCGGCCTGACCGAAACAGGCCCCGTTCTGCGCATGGCATCATGACCGGCATCCCGCGCCCCATTTCCGCGACCCTGGAGCCATCGATGGCCAACCCGCTGCGTTCCGTCGGCGCCCTCTGCCTTCCACTCCTGCTCGCGACCGCCTGTGGCTCAGGCATCGAGGGCAAGTACTACAACAGCGTCTCTGGCGAGTACGCCCTGGAACTGAAGGGCGGCAAAGTGACCTACGCCCAGGGGATTCTGGAGGGCCAGAACCTGGTGTACGAAGTGCGGGGCGACAGCCTGGTGATCCGTCCGCCCCAGGGCGGGGCGGACGAGGAGCTGACCTTCGGCATCGAGTCGGACGGCAGCCTCAGCCTTGGCTTCCTCGGCTCGCTGACCAAAAACCGGCCCTAGCCGGTGCGTTCCGGCCGGCCACCCCGGGCCGGCCGTGGCAAGCCGTCAGGGCCGCGTCGTGCGGCGCATGCGTTCCAGCAGCGAAATGCCCGTCGCGTTGACCGGCGCCGGGATTCCGAGCCAGTCACTGACGGTCGGGGCCGCGTCGATCACCCTCGCGGTGGCGAAGCGGCGGCCCGCTACCCCGGGGCCGAGCCCGCAGAGTACCGTGCGCATGTCGGGATCCACGCTGGGAAACCCGTGGCTGCCCCCGGGTTCGTCCATTGGGCTGGTGAGGGTCTCGCCGAGCCGGCTGGAGTAGTAGTAGCCCTCGGCCAGGTCGAAATAGACCTCGCCCCCAGCCCGCCCCCCGATCCCGAGGGAGTCCTGCGGCTCCGGGCGCCAGACCCTCGAGACGATCGCCCGATCCTCCGGTGATCGTGCGCCCAGGAGGACACGGCCCACGCTGTCGGCCACGGCGTCCACCCGTTCCGCCGGCACGATGCCGCCGCTTCGCCCTGCTCGATTGACGTGCACGTAGTAGCCGTTGGCCGAGTACGCCTGGGTCCGGGTCAGGTCGGGGCGCCCTTCGCCGTCGAGTACCAGCAGGCCGGCGTCACGCAGCGCGACGTTCACCTGGAACCACCGCCAGGTCGGTCGCATGCCGTGATCGCCGGAGAGGACCAGCAGTGCGTCGCCTTCACGCGCGAGGGCCCGGAGCTCGGCGAATCGCCGGTCCGCCAAGGCCCAGCCCCGGTTCCTCACCGCGTTCACACGTTCCGCCACGCGGGGGTCGAATCCGGGCGTTCCGGGTGTGATCCATCCGAGGAAATGGTGGTCCAGGTTGTCGAGCAACGGGAAGTACTCCACTTGCAGCGCGGGTCTGAAGTGCTGCCAGAGCCAGGTACTTCCCCGGATGAACTGGCGCGTCAGCAGCTCGGCGGTTTCGAGGAATTTCTGCTCTGCGATTCCATCGCCGCGCTCCTGGAGACGCGGGCCGAAGTCCCCATTGCCCAGCAGGCCGGTCTCGCTGTTCCCGATAAATCCCCCCACGACGGCCTGATAGTGGGCGAGGACGGCGGGGTGGTTGGCCCCTACCTCATGCATGGAGCTCTGGAACAGTTGGAAGGCAGAAAGGTCCCGGGCGAGGTCCCAGAGTCGGAAGTAGACGCCCACACGTGCCCCGGGCCGTTCGATCCAGAGGACGTCCGAAAAGTACCGGGCCAGCTCCCGGCCCCTGGGATCGGCCCGCTCGACGGGATGGGGACGGACCCTCACTCCCCCGGCCACGTCCCGTGTCGCGCTGACCAGCGCCTCCTCGTAGCCGTCGCGGCCGAAAAAGAGAGCAAACAGGGAGTCGCGCTCCACGGACCAGCCGATCTCTCGCAGGGGGACGCCAATCCTCCCCAGACGCTCAACGTTGCGCCATTCCGCGGCCGCACGCGGCGCCACGCGTTGGGGATGCAGCACCTGGGCCGCGGCGCTCCACCCGTAGCCGTTGAGCACCGCCAGCTGCGGGCTGGCAAGGGCCGAGCTGTCGCGGCCCGCGGCGAGGGTATCCCTGCCGCCCTCGGCCAGCCAGTATCCGGGCGAACCGGGGGCCTGGGTGACATGATGGGCCGCGACTCGGAGCCCGGACAGTACCGCCGATATCCAGATCGGCTGTGCCGTGAGCTGGCGGCTGTCATAGCCGGACCGGGCGTCCGCGATCGAGAACTCGCTCCAGGGCAAGGGCGCCAGTTCATTGCCGGCGATGCCGTTGACGTTGCCATACGCACCGGTCCAGAGGGCGGCATGGCTCGCCGCCGTGTAGCTCGGGAACATCGGCCGGGCCCCGTCGGCACAGCTGGCCTGGTCGAAGAAGCGGAGCAGGGTCGGGATGCTCCGCGGCGCGACGGTTGTCCGCGCGCGCTGCTCATTCATCGCGTCGAAGCTGACCAGAATGGCCCGGCGCGCCGCCGTGGGTGGTGGGGGAGAGGAGGCGGGGCCCGACGCGCAGGCCATGGCGGCGAGCGGGCCCAGCATCGCCGGGAATCCGTTTCGCAAGCGGCTCATGCGCGAAGTTACTGGGGCCATGGCTGGAGAGGCCAGCCCGCCGGCCTGCCCTCCCCGACCGCTCCCCGGCCGGGGGCGCCTCCGTTTCGGCGTGGGGCGTCGGGAGGCGGTCCGTCCCGGCCTGACTTACATTCCTCCGGCTCTCGAACTCCACCAAGAGGATCCGCATGCGCCGGTTGCCGATCTGCCTTTTGCTGCTCCCGCTGGTTCCTGCCGCCGCGCAGGCGCCGATGGTCACGGCGGAGGACTACGCCCGTGCCGAGTCCAGGCTTGGCCAGTCGCTTACCGGGCTGGTGCTTGGCGGTTCGGTGCAGCCGCGCTGGCTGGACGCAAGTCGTTTCTGGTACCGGAATGCGGTGGACGGGGGCGGGGAATACGTGCTGGTGGACCCCGCGCGCCGCACCCGGGTGAGGGCGTTCGACCACGACCGCATGGCGGCGGCCCTCTCCCGTGCGGCGGACTCGACGATTGCTCCGCTCGAGCTGAGTCTCACCAGCCTCCGGACCGGGGCGGGTATCGGCTCGACGGAATTCAGCGTTCGCGGCCGAAGGTTCACCTGCGACTTGCAGGCCGAGCGCTGCGCGCCGGCCGCCGGACCGGAGCGGACCACACCCCGCACGGTGATCGTCTCGCCGGACGGGAACCGGGGAGCCTTCATCCGCGACCACAACCTGTGGGTCCGGGATCTGGCGACGGGAGACGAACGGCAGCTCACCACCGACGGGGTCGAAGATTTCGGCTACGCGACCAACAACGCGGGCTGGGTCAAGAGCGAAGTGCCGGTGCTGCTCTGGTCCCCGGACTCCAGGAGAATCGCGACCTTCCAGCACGACGGGCGCGCGGTCGGGATGATGTACCTGGTCAACACCGCCGTGGGCCATCCCAGCCTGGAGGCGTGGAAGTATCCCCTGCCGGGGGACAGCGCGATCTTCACGATTCACCGCGTCATCATCGACGTCGATTCCGCCAGGGTCGTCCGCCTGCAGATGCCACCGGACGCCCACCGGTCCACGCTCTGCGACCACGTGACCTGCGGGAACGACGGGTGGACCGACAACGCCTGGTTCCCCGATGGGTCGCGCCTGGCCTTCGTCTCGTCGACCCGGGACCACAAACAGGCCACCTTGCGGATCGCCGATCCGGGGACCGGCGCCGTGCGGACCGTGCTCGAGGAGCGGGTCGCGACCCAGTACGAATCCGGGCTCTCGCAGGAGAACTGGCGAGTGCTGCCGGCCTCCAACGAAGCGATCTGGTTCTCCGAGCGGGACGACTGGGGGCATCTCTACCTCTACGATCTCGCCACCGGCGCCCTCAAGCAGCAGATCACCAGTGGACCGGGCCCCGTGCTCGACATTCTGCGGGTGGATGAGAAGGCCCGGGTGATCTATTTCACCGCCGCGGGCCGCGAGGCGGACAGGGATCCCTACTTCCGCCACTTTTACCGGATCGGCTTCGACGGGAAGAACTACCAGCTGCTCACGCCCGACGACGGCAACCATGTGGTGAGCATGTCGCCGGACGGGGCCTATTTCGTGGATTCCTGGTCCACGCCCACCACCCCGGCGATGTCGGTCGTGCGCGATGCGCGCGGCCGGGAGGTCCTGGCGCTCGGTCGCGCGGACATCACCAGGTTGATAGCGGCCGGTTGGACCCCGCCGATCCCGTTCACGGTCAAGGCGCGCGACGGGAGCACCGACCTTTACGGACTGCTGTATCGTCCGTCGAGCTTCGATTCCACCCGACGCTATCCCGTGGTGAACTACCTGTACCCCGGCCCGCAGTCGGGCAGCGTGGGAACGCGGAGCTTTGGCCCCGCGCGAGGCGACAAGCAGGCGATCGCCGAGCTGGGCTTCATCGTGGTCGAACTGGATGCGATGGGCACCCCGTTGCGATCAAAGTCCTTTCACGATGCCTACTACGGCAACATGGGGGACAACGGCCTGCCGGATCAGATGGCGGGGATTCGTCAGTTGGCGGCCCGGCATCCCTGGATGGACACGACCCGCGTGGGTATCTACGGACACTCCGGCGGAGGCTACGCCGCGACCGACGGGATCCTTCGATACCCCGACTTCTACAAAGTGGCCGTCTCCCAGGCGGGGAATCACGACAACCGACTCTACGAGGACGACTGGGGCGAGCGGTACCAGGGTCTGCTGGTGCAGAACCCGGACGGCACCACCAACTACGACAACCAGGCGAACCAGCTGCTGGCCGGAAATCTCAAGGGCAAGCTGTTGATCGCCCACGGCAGCATGGACGGCAACGTCCCGCCTTACAGCACCATGGTCGTCGTGGAGGCCTTGATCCGGGCGAACAAGGATTTCGACTTTCTGCTGCTGCCCAACCGGCGCCACGGCTTCGGCAACGAACCGTACATGATGCGGCGCCGCTGGGACTACTTCGTCCGCCACCTGCTCGGCACCGAGCCCCCGGAGTACCAGATCGGCAGCCGGCGGGCGCTGACGCCGTAGGGTGACCTCGCCGGACAGGGGACGCGGGGAGGGGGATCACCCCGCTCCCCGCCTGGCTCATTCGGCATCCTTGACCCATTCCAGCTCGAGCGTGATTTCCACCTCGTGGCCCACGGTCACGCCGCCGGCCTCCAGGGCCAGGTTCCAGGTGAGCCCGAAGTCTCGCCGGTCGATGCGGGTCGTGGCGCTGTAGCCCCGACGCTCGCCGCCCCAGGGGTCTTTGACCATCCCCTCCTCCGCCACATGAAGCCTCGCCTCACGGGTGACGTCCCGGATGGTCAGGTCGCCGATCAGGTCGAAGGTTCCCTCGGGCCGTGGCACCACGCGGCGGCTCACAAACCGCAGGGTCGGGTAACGCTCGACGTCAAGGAAATCCGGCGAGCGCAGGTGCGCATCCCGCTTCGGTTCGCGGGTGTCGACGCTCTTGGCATCGATCTCCACCTCGACCCGGGAGCGGGCCAGGTCGTCCGGATCCCGCCAGAGGGTTCCCCGCACCTCGGCAAAGCGTCCCCGCACCTTCGCGATCATGAGGTGCTTGACCGCGAAACCCACATTCGCATGGGAGCCGTCAAGGGTCCAGCGTTCCACCGCTCCGGCGCTGCGTTGCAGTGTGGTCGTCATGGCGTGCCTCCTCTGTTCTTTCTCACTGATGAGTATCTCATTACTAAGGTATAATCCCGGCAAACAACGCTCACTCCATCCCGGCATCCGCCTCCGGGTCCGCCGCATGGCGGCGAATCCGCCGCAGCAGGCCCGTGGCACGGCGCTGCTCGGCCACGCTCAGCCCACCCAGCCATTCGCGCAGGACCGCGCTGTGAGCGGGCACGACCTCTTTCATCAGGCGCTCGCCCGCCTGGGTGAGGGCCACGTAGCGGGCGCGGCGGTCGGAGGGACAGGTCCGGCGCTTCACCAGCCCACGTCCGGCCAGCCGGTCCACCAGGTAGGTGATCCCCCCGCTCGACACCAGCTGGCGTTTCTGGAGCTCCACCAGGAACATCGGTCCGCCATGGTAGAGCGCCGTCAGCACGCCGAACTCTGCGCTGGTCAAGCCGCGTCCCGCCAGGTCGCTCTCGCTGCGGCGCCGGACCGCGGCAAAGGCCTTCATCAGCCCCACCCACAACAGGATGTGGGGCTCAGTCGAGGCGCCAGGCCGTTTCGGAGTTGTCTCAGCGTCAATCATCTCAGTACTAAGGTAATACCGGCGGCCAAGGTGTCAAGAGGATGGAGAGGTGAGGGTGGGGCCGCCCTCGCCGGAGGGGGGGCCTCAGACCGGCGTGTGCTGGTCGCTCTCGATCGGTGCCTGGTGCCCGCCGGCGAGGAGGCGCTCGGTGAAGTCCAGCCGCTCCTGGACTTCGGCGAGGGCTTCCTGCGTCCGTTCCAGATCCTCCCGGAGCCCGGCGACTTCCTGTTCGAGCTCGGGCTGGGCCGGACCGCCGCGAATCCGGTCAGCGAGGGCGGTGCCGATCGGGCTCCGAATGACCTTCAACAGGCCGAAGACCGCGATGGCGGCGATCGGGATCAGGGGCGCGAGATCGAAGGCGCCGTGGGGGATTTGCATCGGCCCTCGCAGGAAAGGTGGCTGCCGGCTCTCTGTTATTCGAGTCCACGCCCCTTCAGGTTTCGCTGGGCGGCGATCAAGGCAGAAACCAGCGGCGCTCTTCCGTGGTCGCTATCCGGCAGGCTGCCCGTTGTCCGAACCACCCGTGGCGGTGACGCGCGATCCAGTCGTAGACCGCGTCCCGGATCGGTCGCGGGACGAGGAACAGGACCGCCGCAAGGCGCCCCGCCCCGCCCAGGCGCCTGAGGATTCTCAGGACGGCCGTGGATCGCTGGTAGATCCGGTCCCCGTCGGCGAAGATGATCGTCGCGGGATCCGTCGGGGATTGCGGCCCGAGTCTGGCGGCCGCGGTCTCCCCCTGGAGCGGGCTGTAGCGGAGCGTGCCGCGCCGATCCCAGCGCAGCAGCCGGTCCACAAAGCCGTTACAGAGCCCGCAGGTGCCGTCGAAATACACGACCGCCTCCGGATCGGGGTCAGACACCGATGTCTTCCGCCCACAACTCGGGGAAGTCCCGGATGAACGCCTCCATCATGGCGCGGCAACGCCGGTCGTCCCGCAACTCGACTGTCACGCCGCGGCTTCGGAGCAGCTCTTCTTCGCCCATGAAGGTGCGGTTTTCCCCGATCACGACCCGGGGAATCCCATAGAGCAGAATCGCCCCGGTGCACATGGCGCAGGGGGAGAGCGTGGTGAACAGCGTGCACTCGCGGTAGAGGGCGGCCGGCAGGCGCCCGGCGTTCTCCAGCGCGTCCATTTCCCCATGGAGCGTGGGGCTGCCGCGCTGAATCCTCCGGTTGCGCCCCCTGCCAAGGATTTCCTCTCCCCTGACGAGGATCGCGCCGATGGGGATACCGCCCTCGGACCTGCCGAGCTTCGCTTCGGCAATGGCCGCGTCGAGAAAGGGGTCCATCGAAGGGATGGTCAGGAGAGACGCCGGCCCGGCGCGACCACCACTTCCCGGCCGAGCAGGTCGGCCAGCAGGCCGGTGCGCCGGGCGGCGCCCCAGCACTCGAGGGACAGATTGGTCTTGCGGGTCCTGGGCAGGACCGTGATCCGCAGCCGCCGGTCGGTGAGCCGGGTGCGCAGGTCATCGACGACGGAGGTGTAGCCGCGGTCGAGTCCATCCGCGACCCGCAGAATGGCGGCAACCCTGCGCACCAGGCGGCGGTCCGCCTTGGGCAGCGCCGCGTAGTCCGGGTCCCGGCGCGAAGGCCGGTC
>Ga0299906_10001518_pt1 | contig 19963 bp, 13 predicted proteins | sample RVTome_14_FD_200259 | JGI IMG/M metagenome (GOLD analysis project Ga0299906, IMG submission 200259) | Soil microbial communities from uranium-contaminated site in the Upper Colorado River Basin, Wyoming, United States - RVT145D125 (version 2) ...
GTCGATGTCGGGCAGCGGGGCAAGTCCGGTTCCTTCGTAGAGCGTGCCGTCTTTGAAATGATACGGGCTGAACTCCGGCCAGCGGTGGCTGCCGCACACGTACTCGACGCCGACCTCTTCGGAGACCGGATCCAGGGGAAGCCATAGGGAGCTGATCTGGAACCCGCTCACCGCCCAGTACGGCTGATCCTGATGCCACGGCGTCCGATCGCGGGTTCCCGGCTCCTTCACCAGGAGCTGATCGTAGAAGAAGTTCACTCGGGTCGCGCCCATGATCCGTCCCGCGATCTCGGCGGCGGGCGACTCGAGAGCGAAGCGGCGGAACTTCGGCAGCCGCTCCGCGAGCTCCAGATCGCCGAAGAACCGGCCCGGGCCTCCCGCGCGCGTGTACTCTTCCGCGTTCGGACCGGGAACGGTCATCGCTTCCTCGACGGCCTCCGCGAGGTACGAGAGCCACTGGCGAGGGAATATGTCCCGGAGGCATACCACCCCATCGACCTCGTAGGCTTCCCGCTCCGCGGGGGCGACGGGTCTCAGCGGTTTCGATGAAAGCATGGCTTTGACTCGGTGAGGGCGGATGCTACCATGCGGACGCGCCGCATGAGACTCGGCATCGCGCTCTTCGTTCTCTCCGCCGTCTCGTCCACCATCGCCAAGGTTTTCCTCGCGGGCCTCGGGCACAATTTCGACGTCGAGTCCTGGGCGCTGTTCTCCGATCTCGTTCGAGACGGCAAGAACGTCTACGCCGAAACCTACCGGAACCCCTACGGGCCGATCTGGGCCTACCTCTGCGCCGGTGCGGGTTACGTCCAGGCTCATTTTCTCGGCGGGGAAAGCCTCGTGGGCTTCCACCGCCTCCTGGCGGGTTTCCTTTCCCTGGTGGACGTCGCCATCGCGGGTCTGCTCGCCCGTCGATACTCTCTCTGGATCGGGGCGCTCTTTCTTCTCAACCCCGTCTCTCTTCTCATCACCGGTTTCCACACCCAGTTCGAGAACCTGGCGATCCTGCTCGCTCTCGTCGCCTGTGTGCTGCTGGAGGCAAAGGCGGCTCCGCGGCTCGCTCGATACGGACTGGCGATGGGCGTTCTCGGCGTTTCACTCGTCGTCAAGCACATTCTGATCTTCCTGCCGCTCTGGTTCCTGTTTCGACCGGGAGCGAGCCGGCGGGAGCGTGCTCTGTCACTCGTTCCTTTCGCCGTTTTCGGGGCGAGCTTTCTTCCGTACGTTCGCGACGAGCGCGGTCTCGAGGGGGTCATCGAGCACGTTCTCCTGTACGACTCGTTTCACCTCGACGGCTTCTTTCCTCATCTGGTGCAGACGTTCGCCCCGCTGAAGGCGATCGAGCTCGCCTTCTCCCGGGTCCCGGTGTTCTCCGGATTCAAGTTCGTTTGGTTCGCCGCGATGATGCTGACCGGGTTCGCCGTCCGCGATCGAAGCTACTCGGAAAAGCTCCTGGTCTACCTCGTCGCCGTGGTGGTGTTCTCGAGCGCCGTCGCCGACCAGTACCTCACGATTCCGATGGCGGCTTGCGCGGTTTACTGGCGGCGCTGGCCCGTCTGGTGGTACGCGGGCGTGAGCACGATGTATCTCGCCTCCTCCGCGTCCAATATCGGAATGCTGCCGTCGATGGCCTGGTACGCGCAGGGGGTGCGCGATCTCGGACTCGATCGATGGCACTCCGTAGCGGCGCTATTCGTGTTCCTGTTCCTGTACCTGGTGGCCGACCGGAAACCACCTTTCGGCGAGCTCCACGCTTCGTAGCAGCAGCATGGAGGCAGGAAACACCAGCCAGGCGAGCGGGACGGCTCTCGCCACGATCGTGGGAAAGAACGCCGTCGCCGCCGTCAGACTGGCGGAGAGGGCGAGCAGGCCGAAGACACCCGCGCGGGGCCCGGACCCGAGAAACCGGAAGAAGACGTAGCCCGAGAGCAAGAACAGGAGACACCCGGCCCACTGTCTCGCGGTGGGGAGGAGGACGACTCCCTCGGAGAGCGGCGAGACCTCGACGAAGTCCAGACCGACGCCCAGGTCGCTCGGCAGGTGAGAGGGCGGCGCCTCCCCGCCTTCGGTCGAAAGGTCGATTGCGAGCGGCCCCCGTTCGGCGACCGCCTGCGGCACGATCGCCTGGATGCCGCCCCAGGGGTAGGAGGATTTGACGAAAACGAAGTCGTCGAGGGGCTCACCGTTGACGGCGAGAGACACCGTGCCCTCCAGACCGAAGCGATGGCAGCGCACGCGGATCTCGAGGGGGCTCCGGAGCGCGCGGTAGGGAAGCCGGAGGCTCGCCCGTCTCTTCGTCAGCCGTCCCACGAATTCCGTCACCTCGACGGTGCCGTCGGGATTCCGGAAGGGTCCCTCCATGCGGGAGGGAGGATAGAAGCCCCCTTCGCCCGCGAGCCAGGCGCGGTCCCAGCGTCCGATGCCGAAGCGCTGAGAGGGGCTGGCCTGAACCGCGAGAAAATAAGCGGGCGCGGAGACAACCAGCACCGCCGCGGCGAGGAGCTCCTTCACGGCCAGCTCATGTTAGCAGAATGGTAGACTCCGCGGTCAGATCCTACGGAAGGACCGATGATCCGAATTCTCCTGAGCGCCCTGCAGATCCAACTCGGCTCGATCCAGGGGAAGGTGGTGGACCCATCGGGAGGCGCGATCCACGGGGCTCGAGCGATCGTCCTCGACTCCTCTCGGGAGCGATCGGTCGTGAGCGACGGAACCGGCCGTTTCCATTTCCACGACCTGCCCTACGGTTCCTACCGCCTCCGGATTGACGCGCCTGGCTTCCGGACCCATGAAGAGGCGGTCGAGATTCGATCGAACCTGACGCGAGAGATCCTGGTTTCACTCGCGCTTTCCGGGACCGAGGAGACGCTCATGGTGCGAGCGGAAGATCGCCCGCTAGTGAGCGTCTTTACCCGCGTCGAAGAGGAGGAGGTGGCGCGGTTCCCCGGTGCCTCGGTAGGCGGCAAGGTGCAGCAGCTCGTCGCCACCGCGCCCGGGTGGACCACGGAGGACAACGGGCTCCTCCACAACCGCGGCGTCGACGATGGATTTCTCTACGTCGTCGGCGGGATCCCCTGGTTCGATCGCATCGACACCTTCTTCGCCGCCGCCACCGACGTTGGAGCCTTCCAATCTCTCGAGATCCTCGACGGGCACATTCCCGTCGAGTACGGAAACGCCTCCGGGGGGGTCATCAACGTCGTTCCGCGATCGGGCCTCGCCCGGAGCTGGGCGGGAACTGCGGCCACCGGGTTCGGCAGCAAGGAGAGCGCGGACGCCGCCGTCACTGCCGGAGGGCGCGTTTCCGGGGACGCCGGCCTGTTCTTCGCGGGGTCTTACCGAGGATCGGGGGAGCGCTACCTGGATCCCGTCGATCCCGACAACCTCAACGACTCCGGCGGTGCGCTCCGCTTCAACTCGCGGGTCGACTGGAGGCCGTCTTCGAACGACGTCCTGGTCTTCGATCTCACGGCGAGCGGAAGCGACTTCCGCGTCACCAACACCCTCGATCAGGAGCTCGCGGGCCAGCGGCAAAGGCAGGAGCTTCGAGACGACCACCAGTCGCTCATCTGGCAGCGAAGCTGGTCCGGGGAAACGGTGACGGACGTCGCCTCCTATCGGCATTCGTTCGGAGCGAAGCTCTTTCCGAGCGAGGGGGACAGGCCGATCTCTGGGGCGCAGGACCGGCGGCACGTCCGGCAGGGAGTGCTTCTCAACGTGACGCGGCTGGCCGGGGATCACCTCCTCAAGGGCGGGGCTGACCTCCAGCGAGTGAGCGCTCGGGAGAGCTTTTCTTTCTTCACCACCGGCGAGGGCGAGGGAATCAGCGAAGAGGCGATGGAGTTCGGACCGGACGATCCGTTCCGGTTCGACGAAGACGTGGTTCGCCACCAGGGCTCGTTCTACTTCCAGGACACGGTATCGCTCGGCGATCGTCTGACCGTCAACGCCGGCGTCCGCTTCGACTGGACGACGCTGCTCGTGAGGGAGTCCGCGGTGAGCCCGAGGCTCGGTGTCGCCTACGACCTCCCCGGACTCGGGACGACGCTACGGGCCTCGTACAATCGACTGTTCAAGCCGCCTCAGGTCGAAAACCTCCTGCTTTCTTCGTCGGAAGAGGCGCAAGAGCTTTCCCCCTTCGAAGAGGGCGGGGCCGAGGTAAAGGCGGAGAGACAGCACGCGTTCGAGGTGGGTTTGTCGCGCACGCTCGGAGGCTGGGCCCGGTTCGACGCCGTCTACTGGCGGCGCGAGGTCCGGAACTACGCCGACCCCAACGTGTTCTTCGGCACCACCATACTCTTTCCCAACTCCGTTGCTTCGGGGACGGCATCGGGAGTGAACGCGCGGCTCGAGTTTCCGTTTCGGCAAGGCTTCTCGGGGTTCGTGAGCTACGGGAACTCGCTCGTGTATCAGACCGGTCCCATCAACGGCGGCCTCTTCCTCGAGGAGGAGATCCTCGAGATCGGACCCGGCACCCGGTTCATTCCCGACCACGATCAGCGGAACACCGGCGCCTTCGGCCTCACCTTCCAGCATCAGGACCGCGGATTCTGGGCGTCGTTGTACGGCCGGCACGAGAGCGGGACGCCGCTCGAGGTCGAGGAGGACGAGCTCGACGAGGTCATGGAGCGCCGCGGCGCGGAGCTCGTCGACTTCGACCGTATGCGGGTGAAGCCCCGAACCCTTCTCGACGTTTCCGCCGGCAAGCGGCTCTTCTCCGATCGAAGCGTCACCGTCGACCTGCAGCTCGACGTCCGGAATCTGATCGGCGCAGAGTTCGCCTACAACTTTTCGAATCCCTTCAGCGGGACGCACTTCGGGCACCCGTGCTTGGTGTCGTTTCGCGTGAAGCTCAATTTCCAGTGACGCCGCCGCGGTTGGGTCGGCCAATTCCCGAAGGCCCTCTCGTTCGACTTGGGCCTTGGCAGCAAGCAGCTCACTCGCCCGAGGTCGGCCCGGAGCCGCGGTAGGCGATCCTCCAGAGTTTGCCGCCGCCGTCGTCGCTCACGAGAATCGAGCCGTCGGGAAGCTGCAGCAGTCCCACGGGCCGGCCCCAGACCTCCCGTTTCTTGGGATCGAGCATGAAGCCGGTGAGAAAATCTTCAGGGCCCCCCGTGGGCCTCCCGTTCTCGAAGGGGATGAACGTCACCGAGTAGCCCACGCGCTCGGCGCGATTCCACGAGCCGTGGAACGCGAGGAACATCCCGCCCCGGTACTTCGCCGGGAACTGGTCACCGGTATAGAAGAGGATATCGAGCACGGCGACGTGGGCGCCGAGCAGGACGTCGGGATAGAGCGTGCTCCGGATCTTGGCGGCATCGACGTTCTCGTGCCTCGGCTCGGCGTGCGGTCCGATGTAGGCGATGGGCCAGCCGTAGAAGCCTCCTTCGTCGATCTTCGTCACGTAGTCGGGGACCAGGTCGTCGCCGAGACCGTCCCGCTCCTGAACCGCCGCCCAGAGATCTTCCGTTCCCGGGTAGAAACGTAGGCCGATGATGTTTCTCAGGCCCGACGCCACGATCTCGTGACCGCTGCCGTCCGGGTTGAAACGGTGGAGCGCGGCGCGCATCGGATCCTCGCCGAGGTCGATATTCGAGCCCGAGCCGACCGACAGGTAGAACTTCCCGCCTTCCCGGTCGAACAGGATGCTTCGAGTCCAATGACCGGAGCCGAATTTCTGGAGCGGCACGACCTCCTCGCCCGGTGTTCTCGCCCGCATCTTTTCCGCGTCATAGCGGTAGCGTTTTAACGACGTCGTCTCCGCCACGTACAAAAGGCCGTCGTTGAGCGCTAGACCGTAGGGACGATCGAGGCCCTCGAGGAGCTTGGTCCGCGAGCCGTCCTTCAGCACGTACACCACTCCGTCAGGCGTCTCGCGAGAGCCGCTGTCGGCGAGGAGGATCTCGCCCCCCGGCGCGAGCATCATGAAGCGCGGCCGGGCGAATCCGGAAAGGTACTCTTCGACCACGAAGCCGGCGGGGAGGCGCAGCTCGGCGCGGTCCGGCCTCGAGACCACCTCGGGCCGGTTCCGGACGGATTCGCTATGAAACGGCGGCGGCAGCTCCTTCCAGTTGACGGGGCGCTCTTGCGATCGGGCCCAGCCGGTGCCTGCGACGCTCAATATCGACGTGACCAAGAGAACGTTTCTCATGGCGGCATTATCCTCCAACCCCGCCGGTGCCGTCGGGCTCAACCCTCCGCCGGCTCCACGCTGAACCGGAGGTGGCCGTGCCCGTCCGACCTCGCGTTTTCGTGCGCGAGTTCGACCTGCCGCCGCGCTTTCGGGCAGGCTTCCACCACGACCACGGCGCGGCCGGTGACGTGGGCTTTCATGGTGACCCGGAGCGCCTTGAACCAGCCGAGCCTGAACACCCGGCGCAGGAGGGATGCGACGTACTCGATCGGCGTGACGTCGTCGTTGTGAACCAGCACGCGGCACGGAGGCTCGAGCTTCTCTTCCTCTCGAGAGTCGGCTCGCGTCAGGCCGTCAATATCGAACCGGACGGCCGGCGCCTCCTCCCGTCGAAATGCGTCGATTGAGCCATTCACCATGTCAGAGGAGGCGTACGGCAATCGTCGCCGGGTTCATGCGTTCGATTGTATCCGAGCGGGTTCTACAGGAGAGGACCTCAAGCAGAGTCTTATCTGACGGCGTTGGACGGAGAAATCACTCGCTCCGCGACGCTCGACTTGCCTCCGCTTGCCCAGGTCTGCAATTATCACCGTGTCCGGGGCCGCGGGCGTGATTCCGGTCGCGACGCGGTCGTCTGAGCTCGGTCATGTCCCCGAAAGGATGGCGCATGAAGACACGCGCCGCCGGTGCCGCGTTACTTGGAATCTGGCTCGTCGTCGGGAGCCAGAGCAGAAGCTTCGCTGCGGCCTCACCACCCGAGCCTCCGCCTACGCCTCCGGCGGACCTGAATCTCGTCGTCCAGGATTCCTGCGTTACCTGCCACAACGACGTGACGCTCTCGGGCAACCTCTCACTCGAGACCTTCGACGTCACTCGGGCGCACGAGAGGGCCGAGGCTGCGGAGAAGATGATCGTGAAGCTCCGCGTCGGCATGATGCCCCCGCCGGACGTGCCCCGTCCTTCCGCCGACCTGCTGGTGTCGCTCGTGACGACCCTCGAGACGGTGGTGGACGGCGCCGCGGCGGAAAGTCCAAATCCCGGGGCCCGACGGTTTCAAAGGCTCAACCGAGCCGAGTACGAGCGGGTGGTCGAAGACCTCCTCGCCCTCGAGGTCGATACCAGCCGCTGGCTCCCGCCCGACACCTACCTCGGCAACTTCGACAACATGTCGGCGGCACAGGGGCTCTCGACGACGCTTCTGGAGGCCTATATGAGGGCCGCCGGCGAAGTCAGCCGTCTCGCCGTGGGCAACCCCGGTGCGCTCCGAAAGACGGAGAAGTACGAAAACCCGATCGAGGTCTCGCAGCACGCGTGGGATCATCTCGAGGGCGCGCCCTACGGAACGCGCGGCGGAATCGTCGTCACCCACCACTTCCCGGCGGACGGCGAGTACTTCTTTTCGATAGAGACCCTCTTCGGCGACGGCATCGGCTTCGAGGACGTCGACCTCTCGATCGACGGCGAGGGCATGGCCCTCCTCGGCCTCGAGCACGGAGGGGCCAAGAGCGTTTCGATCCGGACCGAGCCGATCTTCGTTCGCGCAGGCGAGCGGCGAGTCTCTGCCGCGTTCCTCCGGAAGATCGAAGGTCCCTATGAGGATCGGTTGAGCCCGCACGCCTGGTCGTTCGTCGGGGGTGAGGACTCGCAGGACTGGGCGAACTACGGCATCACGGCGCTTCCGCACCTGAGCGAACTGAGGATCACCGGACCTCTGAGCCCCGTCGGTGTCTCGGAGACCGCCAGTCGCAAGAAGATCTTCGCCTGCCACCCGAAGTCGCCGGGCGAGGAGCGTCGGTGCGCCGAGTCCATCGTCTCTCGCCTGGCCCGCGAGGCCTACCGGCGACCGGTCACGCCCGAGGATCTGGCAGGCCCCTTGTTCTTCTACGATCGTGCCGCCGAAGACGAAGGCTTCGAGGTGGGAGTCCGGACCGCGCTCCAGGCGATCCTGGCGAGCCCGCATTTCCTTTTCCGCCTCGAAGAGCAGCCCGAGGGCGTTTCCCCGGGCGCGAGCTATCGTCTGAGCGAGCTCGATCTCGCGTCACGCCTCTCGTTCTTCCTCTGGGGTATGGGCCCGGACGAGCCGCTCCTCGATCTCGCTTCGGAGCGCCGGCTTTCAGATCCGGCTGTCTTGGAGCAGCAGGTCGAACGGATGCTCGAGGATCCGCGTTCCGAGGCGCTGGCCACCCGCTTCGCGTCCCAATGGCTCAGGCTCCAGGACGCGGAGGACAATCAGCCCGAGCCGTATCTCTATCCCGACTTCACCGGTCAGCTTCGCGACGACCTGCTCCGGGAGACCGAGCTCTTCTTCGAGAACCTCGTTCGCGAGGATCGGAGCCTCCTCGAGCTCGTAACCGCGGACTACACGTTCCTCAACGAGCGCCTGGCGCGTCACTACGGGATTTCGGGTGTCTCGGGCGACCTTTTCCGCCGGGTTTCGTACCCGGATGAGACCCGACGCGGCGTCCTTGGCCACGGGAGCGTTCTGCTACTTACCTCGATGTCCGCCCGCACGTCCCCCGTGCTGCGCGGCAAATGGGTCATGGAAGTGCTCATGGGGACACCGCCGCCGCCTCCTCCGCCCAACATACCGGCGTTCGACGATACGAAAAGCGCTTCGGGAGGCCGCCGCTTGACGACTCGGGAGCGTCTCGAGGTTCACCGCGCCGACCCCACCTGTCACGCCTGCCACCGATTCATGGATCCCATTGGCCTCGCGCTCGACAGCTACGACGTGACGGGGCGCATCCGGATCCGCGAGAACGGCGCCCCGCTCGACACCCGCGGCACCTTTTACGACGGCACGGACGTGAGCACTCCGCGTGAGCTCACGGACCTGCTCCTGAAACGACCGATCCCGCTGTTGCGTAACTTCACCGCGAACCTGCTGGCGTACGCGACGGGGCGGCGGATGGAGTATTTCGACCAACCCGCGATTCGCGCCATCGTGCGAGAAGCCGAAGCGAACGACTACCGGATGTCTTCGCTCATCCTGGGCGTCGTGAAGAGCTCTCCCTTTCAGAGGGCGCGGGTCCAAACGGCTTCTGATCCGAAGACCGAACAGGAGAACTAGAGCATGCCATTCATCACTGGAAAGCACCTCTCCCGCCGCACGTTCCTTCGGGGGGCGGGCGCGAGCGTCGCGCTGCCGCTCCTCGACGCCATGATCCCCGCGGGGCGACGAGCCTGGGCGGAGACCGCGGGGAAGGAGGGCTTCACGCGCCTGGTGTGCATCGAGGAATCGATGGGAGCCGCCGGCTCGAGCGACTGGGGGGACTCCCAGCACCTCTTCGCTCCGGCCGGGGTCGGTCGCGACTTCGAATTCGTCGCCAATAGCCAGCTTTTGCCGCTCGCGGAATTCCGCGAGTACATGACGATCGTCAGCAATTCGGACTGCCGGTCGGCCGAAGCCTTCCGCGCCGAGGAGATCGGCGGCGACCACGACCGGACGACGGCGGTTTTCCTGACGCAGGCCCGCCCCAAGCAGACCCAGGGCTCGGACGTTCTTCTCGGGACCTCCATCGACCAGCTCCACGCGCAGCGGTTCGGGCGGGACACCGCTCTCTCTTCGCTCGAGCTCTGTATCGAGGGCATCGATCGCGGAGGCGGCTGCGCCTACAATTACCACTGCGCCTACACTACGTCCCTGGCGTGGGCATCTCCCAACCACCCGCTCCCCGCGATTCGCGAGCCTCGAGTCGTGTTCGAGCGACTGTTCGGCGCCGGCGACACCCCGGAAGACCGGGCGGCCCGGCGCCGGACCACCCGCAGCCTGATCGACTGGATCGCGACCGAGGTCTCTCGTCTGAAGCGGACGCTTTCGGCCGCCGACCGCGCGGCGCTGGACCAATACACCGAGCACATCCGGGAGATCGAGAGGCGGATCGAGCTCGTCGAGGCTCGGAATGCGGTAGGCGAAGAGCGGGACATGCCCGAGGCGCCGTCCGGGGTTCCCGACTCGTTCGAAGAGCACATGCAGCTGATGTTCGACCTTCAGGTGCTCGCGCTCCAGAGCGACCTCACCCGGGTCATCACGTTCAAGACGGGATTCGATCAGTCGAATCGAACGTTCCCCGAGAGCGGGACCACGAAGTCGATCCACGGGGCCTCCCACCACGGCAACGTCCCCGCCGACATCCTGGACTTCAACAAGATCAACACCTATCGGACGAGTCAGCTCAACTACTTCCTGAAGAAGATGCGCGACACCGTCGACTTTGACCGGTCGCTCCTCGACAAGACGGCGATCGTCTGGGGATCGGCGATGGCCGACGGAAACCTCCACAACCACCGCCGGGCGCCCCTGCTGCTGCTGGGGCGCGCGAACGGAGCCCTCGAGGGAGGCGTGCATCTCAGGGCCCCGGAGGGGACGCCGATGGCGAACGTGCTCCTGAGCCTGATGCGGAAGATCGGACACGAGGACCTGACGGCGTTCGGCGACAGCACGGGAGAGTTTCCGCTGGAGGGCATCGCATGAGCGTTTTCCTTGTCATCGCGGTCGCCCTTTCCGGGGCCGCTCCCGAGCCCGATCTCGTCGATGCGGCGCGCCGAGGAGACACGGAAGCCGTTCGGTTGATCCTCGATGCCGGAGCCGCCGTGAACGCCGCTCAGGGCGACGGCATGACGGCGCTTCACTGCGCGGCAGAGCGCGGTCACGCCGAGGTCGCCGGTCTCTTGATCGCGGCGTCCGCCGCTCTCGACGCGAAGACGCGCATCGGGAGCTACACTCCGCTCCACCTGGCGAGCCGAGGCGGACTCGTTCCTATAATAAGGATGCTGCTCGAGGCCGGTGCCGATCCCCGCGCCGTCACCACGACGAGCGGCGTGACGCCCTTGCACCTTGCGGCTTCGGCGATCGGGGGAGCGGAAGCAGTAGCGGCGCTCCTGGCTCACGGGGCGGACCCGAACGCCCGCGAGGGTTCGGCGGGTCAGACGCCGTTGATGTTCGCCGCCGGGTCCAACCGCGCGGCCGCCGTAAGAGAGCTCCTCGAGGGCGGAGCAGATCCGCAATTGCGTACGGAAGTCATCGATGTCCTCCCGAGCCTCGCGCTGGATCGGGAGGCGACGAAACGGTTTCGGAAGATGATTTCCGGGAACGTCGGCGCCGAGGCCGAGGTCGCGCCCGATGATGATGACGGTCCTTATGCGGATGCCGGCCGGTCGACGGTGGAGCCGAGCCCCGGCGAAGTCCATGCGGCCATTCGCGCCCAGCGGGAGTTCCTGAGATCCGGCTACGACGTCGGCGACGTCGGTTCCCACTCCCTCGCTCGCGTCCGGCCGGACTACCCCGGAGGTCCCGACGTCTTGCGTCCTCCCTTCCAGGAGGTTCTCGTCGGGAAGACGGGCGGTATGACGGCGCTCCTGCACGCGGCTCGTGAGGGCCACATCGAGGCGGCGGTCGCGCTCCTCGAAGGCGACGCGGACATTAACCAGGTGAGTGGGGATGGGACCAGTCCGCTTTTGATCGCCACGCTCAACGGTCAGTTCGATCTGGCGTTGGCGCTTCTCGAGCGCGGCGCCGACCCGAACCTGGCTGCGATCACGGACGGGGTCACTCCTCTCTTCGCCGTGCTCCAGACCCAGTGGGCGCCGAAGTCGAACTACCCTCAGCCCCGGGCGCAAGACGAGCAACGGTCCGAGTATCTGGACGTGCTGAAGAAGCTGCTCGAGGCCGGCGCCGACCCGAACCGAAGGCTGAACACGCATCTGTGGTACTGGGAGTACGGGCTCAACAAGATGGGGATCGATCTCACGGGCGCGACGCCGTTCTGGCGCGCCGCCTTTGCCCAGGACCTCGAAGCCATGAAGCTTCTGGCGGCGCACGGGGCGGACCCGAACGTTCCGACGCGGTGGCCGGAGGTCGGGATGAGAGAGCGGCGGCAGCAGGACGGGCGGCAGCAGGAGGATTCGGCATTGCCGTACATTCCCGAAGGAGCGCCGAACGCCTATCCGGTCCACGCGGCCGCGGGGGGAGGCTACCTCGGGCTCGGCGCCTTCAGCGTACGGAACATGCCGGACCAGTTCAGTCCCGCGGTGAAGTATCTCGTCGAGCAGCACGGAGCCGACGTGAACCTGTCCGACTCCTGGGGCTACCGGCCGCTCCACTATGCGGCGTCGAGAGGCGATAACGAGCTCATCGAGTATCTCGTCTCGAAGGGTGCCGACGTCACCGCGATCACCCGCCTGGGCCAGTCGACGGCGGACATGGCGCGCGGCGGTAGAGCCGGCTTTTTCACGCGGGTGGCGTACCCGGAGACGGTTAGGCTCCTCACGCGACTGGGCTCGTCGCTCGAGTGCCTCCACACCCACTTTCTCGACACCGGCGACTTCTGTGAGGGGGCCGGCGTCAACGACCCCTGGGCGCCGCCGGCGGACGGGAAGCATGAGGAGAAACGATGAAGCGCCGTTCCATGTCTCGGGTCTTTTTCGCGCTCGCGATGGCCTCGGCCGCGGGCATCACGGGCTCGGTCGGCGAGAACCAGGCGGCACCGCCGTCGGATTCGGACGTCGCGATCGTGAAGGGCGGCGACGACAGGACCGGGCCCTACGACGTCGTGGAAGGCTGGTGGAAACCGGCGCCGAACCATGACGACGAGTGGTCGTGGGGGCAGGTCGCCGGCGTCGCGGTCGACAACTCCGACCGGATCCTCGTCATCACCCGAGGCGACTGGCCCAGGGACCGCTCGGTGCCACGAGAGGGGCGCCTTCGCCGCACGAACTTCATCGTGGTCGCCGACGGGAACGGAAACATCGTGGAGCAGTGGAGCCAGTGGGACTCTATCCTGACCCTTCCGCATCAGGTCTACGTCAACCCCTACGATCCGGAGCGGCACGTCTGGGTCATCGACAGCGGCGGGGGCGAGGGCCACATGCAGGTCCTGAAGTTCTCGAACGACGGGAAAGAGCTGGTGATGCAGCTCGGAGAAAAGGACCATCCCAAGACCCGCGAAGAGGCCCGGGCGAACCCGAATCCCGAACCCTTTACTTACGGCTGGCCCTCCAAGCTCGCCTTTGTCCCGGACGGGAGCTTCCTTTTGGCCGACGGTTACTGGAACTCACGCATCATCCAGTACACCGCGGAAGGCAAGCACGTGAAGGAGTGGGGCGCCCTCGGGGACGGCCCCGGCGAGTTCGATCTTCTCCACGGACTCGCCGTCGACGAAGACCGAGTCTACGTCGGCGACCGGCAGAACCGCCGTCTCCAGCTCTTCACCCACGAGGGGAAGTTCATCGAGGAGTGGCCGGACATCTTCGATCCCGTCGAGATCTGGGTCGACCAGAGCCGAGCCGTGTGGGTTCTGGACGCGAGCCTGAACCGGGTCTCGAAGTACAGCCGGGACGGCGTCCTCCTGTATCACTGGGGCGCCTACGCGCAGGCGGGCACCATGGGGCGAGACACCTGGCCGGGCGGCCTGTCGCTTCCGCACCAGATGGATTTGGACGAAGAAGGAAACCTGTACATCGCCTCCTACAGCGGCGGCTGGGTGGACAAGTTCGTTCCGAAGCGGGGAGCCGACCCGGAGAAGCTCGTCGGCAAGCGGTTGTTGCTCGAGAACTAGCCTACAGCCAATCTCTCCAGTCACACTAGAGCCGAGCACGATTCGCTCTCTTTGACTCCGTCGCGCCCTCCAGCGCCAACTCCGACGTCGGCGTAACCCTCAGCATCACAACTCGGAACCCGAACCGGGTTCGGGTCACTAACCGTACAACGGGAGCTCCCTATGAACCGCACCTTGCCTTGGTTATTCGCCGTCCACCTCGTCCTCCCTGCCTTGCCCGCCGGTGCCCAGGGCTATGGCGAGTCGCCCTACCTCTTCGGCGTTCACGACCCCCAGGGCGCGATCCACATGGCCGAGAAGGCAAAGCGCGGCTGGATCCTCTTCACGGAAGAGATCGGACGGGACTCCGGAAATACCGGCGGAAAAGACTACCGACCCTGGGCCGATGCGGGCTACGGCATCCTCGTTCGGCTGAATCACGGCTACGGGCCGACGAACGGCACGCTACCTTACGCGAAGCACTACGCTTCGTTCGCCCAGCGCGCGGCCAACTTCGTCCGCAATTCCCCGGGAGCTCACATCTGGATCGTCGGAAACGAGATGAACTGGGACCAGGAGTGGCCGCGCTACGAGGGACCCACGGAAGAGATCACCCCCGATCGGTACGTGAGCTCTTTCCGGCAGGTGAGAAACGCCATCCGGGCTCTCCCCGGCCACTCCGGCGATCAGGTGATTCCGGGTGCTCTCGGCACTTACGGCCCGCCCACGCCTACCGGCGGCTTTGGCTTCGTCGAGTACCACCTGCGGGTGCTCGAGCTTCTGGGACCCGGCGGAGTCGACGGCATCGCCCTCCATACCTACACGCATGGGGCCAATCCCCAGCTCATCTTCGACGAGTCCCTCATGGGCCCGCCTTACCAGAACCGCCATTACAACTTCAGGGCCTACCGGGACTACCTGAACGCACACCCGAGCTGGGCGCGCTCGCTTCCGGTCTACATCACCGAGACCGATCAGGTCGGTGCCTGGGCGGACACCGACAGCGGCTGGGTCAAGAACGCCTACCGGGAGATCCACGACTGGAACCAGACGGCGGGCACGCAGAAGGTCCGCGCGCTCGTTCTCTATCGATTCTGCTGTGACCAGTGGGATATCACCGGAAAGCAGGGGGTCATCAACGACTTTCGCGAAGCCATGGACAACGACTATCGGTGGACGGGCTCGGCCGCCTGCACCCAGAGCGTCGCTCTCGATCGCTGGAAAGGGGAGTACTTCCCCAACCTAGACGTGGCCAACACCCCGAGCGCGGTCTCCGACGAGGGGACGGGCTTGCTCGCTTACGATTGGGGAACCGGAGGGCCCAACCGTTGCGGGATTGGGGCCGACCGCTTCTCCGTCCGTCTCACCCGCACCGTCAACTTCAGCGCCGGCACCTATCGCTTCACCGTTCGCGCCGACGACGGCGTGCGTCTTTACGTCGATAACCGCCTTCTGATCGACGCCTGGCGCGACCAGGCGGCGACGACTTACATCGATGACGAGCCCCTGGCGGCGGGGAATCACGTCATCGAGCTCCACTACTACGAGAACGGCGGTGACGCGAGCTTGCGGCTCGACTGGAACGCCTTGGGCGGTCTACCAGACGATGCGGAGATCGTCGAGGCGGAAAGCTCCGTGCCCTCGACCCTCGGTTCAGGACAGACGGGCGCGGTCACGGTGCGGGTTCGAAACCGGGGCACGGAAACGTGGGGCGCGGGTGGGATGGTTCGGCTGGGTACCGGCTCCACCAACAACGTGACCTGGGGCGGATTCGCCTGCGGCGGATACATGAACGGGCCGGCGGACGGGCGAGCGTACCTCTGCCACGCCGTCCCTCCGGGCGGCACTCACGATTTCAAGCTCAACGTCACCGCCCCGTCGAGCGGACCTACTCGCTTCGCGGTGAGGATGGTGCGGGATGGAGTCCATTGGTTCGGCGAGGAGCACGCCTGGAATATCTCGAACCAGAGCAACTCCTGCCAGCAAGCGGTTCAAGCCGGAAGGTGGAAAGGTGAGTATTTCACCAACACGCTCCTGTCCGGTTCCCCGGCGATGATCCGGGACGACGGAGCGGGGTTCCTCGATCTCAACTTCGCGGGGGGAAGTCCCGGCTCTTCCTGCGGCCTCGGCCCCGACCGCTTCTCGACGCGGTGGACGCGGAGCATCGACTTCACCGCCGGCACCCATCGGTTCACGGTCCGGGCCGATGACGGGGTCCGGGTGTTCCTCGATAATGCTCTTCGTCTCGACAAGTGGTTCGATCAAGCGGCGACCACGTACACGTTCGACGCCAATCTCGCGGCCGGGAGCCACACCCTTCGCGTGGAGTTCTACGAGAACCTGGGCGACGCCGTGGCGCAGGTGTCCTGGCAATCGCTCTCGAGCAATCCGTGTGTGCTCTCCGTCGCCCCCGATCGCTGGAAGGGCGAGTATTGGAACAATCGCGACTTCCTCGGGGCCCCCGCGCGGGTCCGGGACGACGGCGCGCCGTTTCTCGATTTCGACTGGGCCGGCGGCAGTCCGGACGCCGCTTGCGGCGTTCCCGCGGACCTCTTCTCCGCCCGATGGACAAGGACGGCTCGCTTCGACGCCGGCACGTACCGGTTCACCGTCACCAGCGATGACGGGATCCGACTCTACATCGACGGAGTCTTGCGGCTGGAAAGGTGGATCGATCGCGCGCCCGCCACCGACACCGTGGACCTATCCATGACCGCTTCCGATCACACGGTGAGGCTCGACTACTACGAGAACCGGGGCGGCGCCATGGCAAAACTCTCCTGGGCCAGGCTCGGTGGGGGAGGCGATGTCTCCGGCAGCAAGCTGACCATCCACACCGGCTTCACCGGTCCTTTGTCCATGCAGTTCATCCAGAACGCAAAACCCCGTCTGGTGAAAATCCTCGACAACTTCGGGCCCGCCGCCCAGATCAAGACGGTCTCGCCGGCGACGATCGTCATCGGCCGGATTTACGAGCCGAGCCAGCCTCAGGACGGAGATCCCGCGAGGCGAGCCCAGGAATGGTGGGATCGCAATCGGAGTCGGATCCTCGCCCATCCCGCGGTGGACTACTGGGAGGGCTACAACGAGCCGGGTGTCGGGAGCCTCGAAGCCCTGCGGTGGTACGGGCAGCACGAGGCCGCCCGGGTGAGCCTCCTCGCCGCGAACGGAAAGAAGGCGTGCATCGGTAACTTCTCGACCGGAACTCCGGACGTCACGAACCCCGCGATGTGGCCGGTCTTCTACCCCGCCATCGACGCGGCGAGGCAGCACGGCGGGATTCTGGGGCTTCACGAGTACGGAACGCCGATGCAGCAGTACTTCGACGAGGCGAGCGGGGAGGGCTGGCTTTGCGCTCGGTATCGGAAAGTCTATCGCCAGCACCTGGTGCCCGACGGCAAGGTTCTGCCGCTCGCCATCACCGAAACCGGCGTGGATGGCGTGCCGCCGGTAGGATGGAAGAACCACTACACCGGCGAGCAGTACCTGAGCCAGTTGAAGTGGTACGACGCTCTGATCCGACAGGATCGCGACGTCCTCGGCGCGACCATCTTCTCCCTCGAGATCCCGGGTTGGGATGCTTTCGACGTCGCGCCGATCGTGGGTCCTCTGACCGAATACGTCAGAACCTCGCGTTAGTTGCTAGGGAAGCGCGAGCAGCTCGCAACCGGACGAAGGGAACGTCACGCTGCCCGTCGGGCCGGCTCTACTTGAGCTCCACGAGGATGGCTCGCGCCGCACCGGAGACGAGCTTTTCCGTGTGCGAACGATTCGCCGGCGTGAAGCTCGCTTCGCCGCGGGCCACTCGATTCACCCGACTCTTGCCGTCCGGTGTCGTGGATTCGAGCTCGCCGCCTTCCATGACGACGACCACGACGTCTTTGTCGTGGAAATGCATGGGCGTCGGCTGGCCGGGAGTCCAGCGGTAGTCCCAGATCACGACGCGGTCGTTCTCGAGCCTCTTTTCCGCGCCCTCTCGAGGGAAGGCGTTGGGGAAGCCCGAGGTGTTCGGAATGGGAGCCGCCTCGTGGTCCTTGAGATCGATCAGGATCGCGTGCCTCGGGTTGTCGTCGACGAGACCCTCTTCGATGTGGGTCACGCCTTTGGGCTGAAAGAGGACGAATCCCTCCTCCACCGTCGACTCCCGGCTCGTGCCATCGGGCATCGTCACCTTGATGGGTGAGCCGACCAGGTAGACGCCGACGAGGTCGTACTTGTGCCGGTGCATGAGGCTCGGCTTGCCTTTGATCCAGGTGACGTCCCAGAGGGTCACCCGCTCGTTGTCGAAGATCTGTTTCACTCCCTCGCGCGGAAAAGCGTGAGGCAGTTCCTGGGTCTGCAACGGGCCGAGGACGAACAGGAGAGAGAGAATGGCTTTCATGGCAAGAACCTCCGGGGGTGGCGCCCGCTATTCTTCGCTGGTTCGCGTCCGGAGTAAAGCGATCGTCGACGATCCGCCTACCGGCGGCAACGGTCGGGATCAGGCGCGATACCGAACACCCTTCAGGAAGTGAATGCCGCGTCGCGCGACCCCCATCGGGTCAGCGGGCATGTCGCACTCGACGAAGCCGTGCTCGATACGCTGCAGGTCCATTTCGCCTAGAATTTTCTCGAAATCGACGATGCCATCGCCCGGGGCCACCATGCGCCACATGTTCGGGATAGGAGCTTCCGGGAGATCTTTGGGCAATGGTCGATCCGGCGCGAAATCCTTGAGATGGCAGGAGACGAAACGTCCCGGGTAGCGAGCGAGATAGTCCTGAGGAGCGACACCTCCTGCTTGGGCCCACCCCACGTCGAGCTCCATGCGCACGAGCGCGGGATCGGTTCGCTCCAGAAGCAGGTCGTAGGCGCGTGTCGGCGCCGATCCCAGGCGCGCGAACTCCATATGATGGTTGTGGTAGCCGAGCGCCAGCCCTTCCGCCTGGCACTTGGATCCGAGGCGGTTCAACCGCTCCGCCAGATGCAGGATCTGATCGGCGTCCTTGACCTCGGAAACGACCGGCCCCTTCGACGTGATCGAAAGGAACTCGGGAGGCATCGCGATGATGAGGTAACGGATTCCGAGCCTGTGAGCGACGTCCGCGATCGGCCCTATCTCCTCGAGCCGACCGGATATCTGAGTGCAAGTCACCGTCAATTCGTGCCGGTCCAGGATCCGGCGCATCTCACCCGGGGTGAGACCGAAGAGCGGGTCCTCGATGAAGGCATTGCCACCGAACCCGAACATCTCGACTTCCGCGTAGCCCAGGACGGCGATCTCGGCGAGCGTGCGCTCGACATCTTTCAGCAAGAGATCGCGCAGGGTGAAGAGTTGAAGGCCGAGCATGGATTGAATGCCGAGCCCGGGAGCCGCCTGCGCTCTATTCCTCTCCGCCTCGTCACTCCCCGCCGGAGATGGACCGACGCCAAGGACGGAGCCAGCGGCGACCCCAAACAATTTCAGACAGTTTCGGCGGTTCATTCGACCCGTGACCCGAGACGTGGGAGCCTCCCGTACGGCGGCGTGACGTACGTCTGAAGCTTCGAGAAGACTATCATGGTCGACCGCTGCGAAGCTCTGCGGCGCTTCGGGGAAGTACCGCTGACGGTGAGCGAGGCAAACGTCGCATGGTCAATCCCCACCCCTTTGAAATGCGGGCCGCGCGCGGTATCCGGCGCGGTCAAGACCCGGGAGCTGGACCGGTTGGATCGGGATTACTGGAAGTCACCATCACTCGTTACCGCGCCGGGACGGAGCATAGCAAGAACGACCCGCGGCTCGAGATCAAGGAATAGGCCGGGGAGCCTTGGAACGCAGGAGCTCCGCGACAAGAGATAGTCGTCGAGCTTCAATTTCCGCATCGCCGTCGGGTAAACGACCCACTCGTCGGCACGAGGAACTCTCTGCCCGTACTTCGATCGTAGAGACGCGTCGCCGGTGGACGGGCCCTTACGACGCGAACAGCTCTGCGATGACACCCATCGGCAGGAACAACCTGCTGGGCGCGTCCGCGAAGAGGAGGAACTCATAGCGCCGGTAGAACGTCGCCGCGTTCTCGTCCTTCGCGTCGACGACGACGGCCACCGACGCGACCTCCCGCGACGCCTCGAGCGCCCGGCGCAACGCGTCCATCAGAAGGTGCTCGCCCGCACCCTTGCCGCGAAGGCTCTGGTCGACTGCGAGCCGACCAAGGAGCGTTGCCGGGACGACGGGATACCGGGGAAGCGTCCTGGCCACGTCTTCAGGCCAGTCGCCGACGTCTACGCTCAGGGCCGAGAGCGTGTAGTAGCCGAGGACTACGTTGGCCTGGCC
>Ga0299906_10001519_pt1 | contig 19936 bp, 15 predicted proteins | sample RVTome_14_FD_200259 | JGI IMG/M metagenome (GOLD analysis project Ga0299906, IMG submission 200259) | Soil microbial communities from uranium-contaminated site in the Upper Colorado River Basin, Wyoming, United States - RVT145D125 (version 2) ...
CGAGCCGTCGTACACCACCCGCAAGGCGCGGTTGTAGACGTTTCCGTACACGGCGACGAACTCGGGGTTGATGTGCTCCTCGGCGAAGTTGGTGCGCGCCACCTGCAGCAGCGGCTCCCCCTGCACGGCCGCCGGCACGTCGATCCCGACCGTGTCGAGCACCGTCGGCAGGATGTCCACGAGCTGCACCTGGCGGTCGATCGCGCCGCGCGGCCGATCCGCACCCGGCAGCTTCACCACGAACGGCACGTGCAGCAAGCCCTCGTACATCATCCGGCCGCCGTGCCCCACCTGATCGTGCTCGCCGAGCAGCTCGCCGTGGTCCGAGGTCACGACGATCAGCGCGTTCTCGTAGCGTCCGCGCCGCCGGAGCGCCTCGAGCAGCTCCCCGATCGCGGCGTCCATGGCGAGGATCTGCCCGTCGTAGTTGGCGGCCACGAACGCCTCCTCCGCGGGGGTGAGGCCGGCGGGAATCGCGTGCGTGAAGAGTCCCTTCAGGGCCAGCCGCTTGGCGTCCGGCAGATCGCGGGCCCAGAGGTCGTAGGGCGCCGCCGCGATCCAGTGATGCGGCTCGAGGTAGTTGAGGAACACGAACGCCGGCTTGCCCGCGGGCAGATCGTCCAGCCAGTGCAGCGCGGCCGCGTTCAGCTGCTGCGCGCTCCGGAACGGCTTCTTGAAGAACGTCGGCGAGAAGCGCTGCGCCAGGCGCACCGCGTGCGGCACCGGCCGCAGCAGCAGGCTCGGGTGGTCCTCGTAGTAGTCGAAGCCCTGCGCCATGCCGAAGCCGCGGTAGAGGTTCGCGAAGTTGGCGACGAAGCCCGCCGTCGCCCAGCCGTGCGCACGCAGGGTCTCGGCGAGCGTCACGTTCTCCTCGGCGAGCGGAAACACGCGCCGGCGACCCGAGATCAGCGGCCCCGAGTGCCAGTCGCCGCTGTAGTGGGCCCCGTGGCTGCTCGGGAACTTCCCGGTCAACATCGACGCCGTCCCCGGCACCGTCCATTGCGCCGGCGACCGTCCCTGCGTGAAGTTGAGCGCGTCCGCCGCGAACTCGGTGAGGCGCGGCGTCGTCTCCCGCTCGTATCCGTAGAGCGACATGTGGTCCGCCCGCGTGGTGTCGAGTGAGAGCAGGAAGACGTCGGGCGCGCCGGCCGGCGCCGCCGCCGTCGCCGCCTGCGGCGCGACGTAGGGCGCGATCGAGAACGGCTGGCCCCACACGAGCGCCGCCACCGCGGCGGCCGCGACCTCGAGCCCGAAGCGGAGCACGGCGGGCCGCACCACCACCGCGAGCAGGCGGTCGGCCACCAGCGCCGCCAGCGGCAGGCCCGCCATCAGCAGCGGAAGGCTGACACCGCTCGGCTCCTGGTGCGCGAAGTACGTGCTCTGCACCTCGCTGATGCCGGCCTTTCCGAGCGCGGCCGCGCCGGTCGCCAGCAGGGCCACGTGCAGGAACCCGAGCGGCCCGCGCGCCGTGCGCGCCACCCGGACACCCGCCACGACCACCGCCGCCGCGAGCACCAGGTAGAGTGCCTCGGCGCGCCAGCCCGGCGGCTCGTAGATGCGGATCAAGCCGAAGACGGCGGTCACGCCGAGCGCCAGGGCGACGACGTTCCGCTGCCACCCGGCGGCACCGAGGAGCGCGCCGACCACGGCCCCGCCCGCTCCGGCCAGGACGAGGTCCAGACCGAGCATGACCAGGGCCGCCCGCGCCGTGATGACTCCTCCGAAGGCCCAGTTGGCGGTGGTCTCGACCACCCACCACACCACGCCCGCCGCCAGACCCGCCAGCAGGCCGCGGAGCACGCCGTCTCCGAGTCCGCGCGCCCGCGGCGTCGTCGTCGCATCAGATGCCATGTCTCGTCACTCTCCCTGCGGCGTGATCAGTCGCCGTGCTCGCCGAAGCGCCACAGCACGTGGAAGCTCGGGCGGCGGCCGTTCAGGTGGGTGATGATCCCGAGGCCGACGCCGACCATGCCCCAGAAGAAGATCTGGATGGTCACGTTGAAGAAGACGTTGAAGTCGGTCATCGACAGCAGGAGGCCGACGATCGAGCTGAAGATCGCCCACACGATGCGCTTCATGTGGGGCTCCCGGATGCGGTCGTAGCCGCGGTAGAGCGCGACCAGCGTGGCCGCGACGATCCAGAGCATCAGCCCCCAGCCGATGAGGCCGTTCTGCCGGATCAACGTGAGGTGCATGTTGCGGGAGATCCACGGCCGGTCCTCGGCGTCGATCGGCGACATCGCCACGCGCCGCGTGCTGCCGACGCCGAGCAGCAGCTCCGGGAGCGGTGCCGAGAGCACCTCGTACACCGCCTCGCCGCGGCGCGCCGCGTCCGCGGTCACGGCCGGCACCGAGAGCCGCATGCGGTCGCCGGCGACCAGGATCCCGAAGAGGATCACGGCCGCGAGCGTGACCAGCCCGACGACGCGGTAGCGCGTCTTCCAGAGAAAGACCCCCACCGTGACCAGCAGCGCCGCCAGCCCCATGCGCGTGTGGGTCAGGAAGACGCCGACCAGCGCGATCGTCGAGCAGCCGACCCAGAAGTCGCGCTGCTCGCGCGACGAGCTGTGCAGGAGCTGCGTCAGCAGGAACGGCAGCCCGAGCACGAGATAGGTGGCGAGCAGGACCGGGTTGCCGAGCGTCGACGACATCCGGGCGGCGTGCCCGAGCTGGTTCTCGAGGCCGATCTGGATGAGGCCGATCATCGAGAGCGTCACCGCCGAGAGTCCGACCACCGTCGCGACCAGGTTGGCCTCGGTGCGCGTCAGGCGGGTGGTGACGATGAGGAGCGTCAGGCAGAAGCCGGTGATCAGGTAGTAGAGCACGCCCTGCATCGCCTGCACCGGGGCCGGCGAGAACAGCGCCGCGCCGAGCGCGAACAGCACGAAGGCCGCGATCGGCCGGTTCACGGGCGTGCGGTAGACGCAGAGCTGGTGCTTTGGCGAGCGCTGCACGGCGATCCAGGCGGCGGTCCCCGCCACCAGCAGCTCGAACGGGCTCAGGCGGAAGCTCCCGAAGCTGACCTCGAACGGAAAGTGGAAGAGGCCGGGCACCAGGGCCGACGAGAAGAACAGCAGGCCGAGCAGCACCCCGAGGGTCAGCCAGCGGTTCAGCACCTTGATGAACGTCAGGGTCACGAGCCGGCCGTCCAGCCACCACCCTTGGTTCCGGATGTAGATGCGGTCGTAGCGCAGCTTGTCGCGCGGGTGCGTGAAGTAGCCGCCGCGCACCTGCGCGAGGCCGGTCATGCCGGGGTTGACGGCGAAGCGCTGCAGGTAGCCCGGGATCTCCCGGCAGAAGGTCTCGAGGAAGATCGGGCGCACGGGGCGCGGCCCGACGAGGTTCATCTCGCCCCGGATCACGTTCCAGAGCTGCGGGATCTCATCGAGCTTCGCCCGCTTCAGCATGCGGCCGACGCGCGTATAGAGCCCGTCGGAATGCTCGAGCAGCCGGGCGCCGATCTTCTGCTCGGCGCCGATCTCGAGCGTCCGGAACTTGTAGAGGGTGAAGATGCGCCCGCCCCGGCCGACGCGCTTGCCGGCGTAGAGGATCGGGCCCGTGCTCGTCGCCTTGATCGCGATCGCGATCAGGAGCGTGATCGGCGACAGCAGGATCAGGCCGATCACGGCGGCGACGCGCTGCCAGAGCGGCGTCGCGCCGGCGACCGCGAGCGATTCCCAGCCGAGCGTGGGCGCGGCAACGCCCTCGCTGGTGGGCAGCGTCGGGGAGGGAACGGATGCGCTGAGCTGGGTCTGCAGGGACATGGGGCGCCTCAGAAGTCGTGGGGTGCCAGCCCGTTCGCCACGGGGCGTGCCGCGGCCGGCTCGGGGGTGAGGGAGGAGGCACGCAGCCGCTGCCACGCGTCGTGCCAGGTCATGAAGACGAGCAGGGTCCAGAGCGGGCGGCTGTGATCGACGCGCATCGCGTCGTGCTCGCGGATCATGCGCTGCACGACGTCCGGGTCGAAGAGGCCGACCCGGCGGAGCGCCGCCGGCGACAGCACGTCGGCGACGACGTCGCGGAGCTCGCCGCGGAGCCACGACGGCACCGGGACGTTGAAGCCGCGCTTCTTGGCGCGCAGGATCTCGGCCGGCACGTGGTCTTTCAGGGCGCGCTTGAGCACCCACTTCTTCGAGAGCCCGCGCAGCTTGACGTCGCTCGGCAGCCGGGCCGCGAGCTCGACCAGCGTCCGGTCGAGGTACGGCACCCGCGCCTCGAGCGAGTGCGCCATGCTCATGCGATCCGCCTTGGTCAGGATGTCGTCCGGCAGGTAGACGTGGGCGTCGATCGCCTGCAGGCGCGCGAGCCAGTCGTCGCTGCCGGCGCGCGCGGCGGCGGCGCGGTAGATCGCCGCGGTCTCGGTCGCCGCGGCGCGGGCCGGCCCGGTGCAGAGCTCCTCCTGCGCCGCCTCCGAGAGCACGACCTTCCACCAGAAGTGGCCGTCGGCGGGCGACAGGTGGGCGCCCGCCACGAAGCGCTTGGCCTTGTAGTCGAAGCTGACCCTGGCGTGCGACACCGGCATGCGCCGCACCAGGGCCGGGATCAGGCTCCGGCCGAGGAGCCCGGGCAGGCGGCGGTACGCCGCCGCGAGCTTGCCCGCCAGATAGGTCTCGTAGCCGGCGAACACCTCGTCGCCGCCCTCCCCCGACAGCACGACCTTCACCGTGCGGTGGGCAAGCTCGGAGACGTAGTAGACCGGGATCGCCGACGAGTCCGCGAAGGGCTCGCCGAAGTGGTGGACCAGCGCCGGCAGGATGCGCACGGCGTCGGGACGCACCACGATCTCGTGGTGCTCGGTCGCGTACCGCCGCGCCACCCCGCGCGCCAGGTCGAGCTCGTCGAAGCTCTTCTCCTCGAAGCCGACCGAGAAGGTGTGGATGCGCTGGTCGCTGACCTCGGACATCAACGCCACCAGGCCGCTCGAGTCGACGCCGCCCGAGAGGAAGACCCCGACGGGCACGTCCGAGAGCAGGTGGCTCCGGACGGCCGCGCGCAGCGTCGCGAGCACCTCCTCGGCGTAGGCGTCGTCGCTCTGCGTCCGGGCGGCGGGCTGGAACCGGAGCGTCCAGTAGCGCCGCTCGACGGTGCGGCCGTCGGCCTCGAACGTCACCTGGCAGCCGGGCTCGAGCTTGCGCACGCCGGCGAAGATGCTGCCCGGCGCCGGCACGTAGCCGAGGGAGAGGTAGTGATGCAGGCTGGTGAAGTCGATCTCGTCGCACCAGCCGGCGACCACGAGCGGCGTCAGCTCGGAGGCGAACGCCACCGACCCGTCGCGCTCGGCGAGATAGAGCGGCTTGATGCCGATCGGGTCGCGCGCCAGGACGAGGCGGCGGGCGCGCGCGTCCCACAGCGCCAGGCCGAACATGCCGTCGAGGTGCCGCACGAAGTCGTCGCCGTGCTCCTCGTAGAGGTGCGGGATCACCGCCACGTCGGAGTGCGAGGACATGCGGTGGCCGGCGGCCTCGAGCTCGCGCCGCAGCGCCGGGGAGTTGTAGATCTCGCCGTTGCAGACGACGAGGACCGAGCCGTCCTCGTTGGCGATCGGCTGGTGCCCACCGGCGAGGTCGTTGATGCTGAGCCGGCGCATGCCCATACCGAAGGTGCCGTCGACGTAGACGCCCTCGTCGTCCGGCCCGCGGTGCACCATGGCGCCGCACATGCGGCGGAGCGTGGCCTCCGCGACCGGCGGGCCGCCGCGGCGATTCAACTGTCCGACGATGCCGCACATGGCGTCAGGCGTGCGCCTCCCCGAAGAGTCGATAGCGCTCGAGCGTCACCGCGAGAGCCTCCGCGCGGTAGACCCGCGGGGCGACGCCGAGACGCGGGATGATGAACGGATCGGTGCCGGGACCGACGACGCCCGGCGCCGAGGTCGCCGCCGAGCGGAAGCCGAGGTCGCGCACGATCGCCGCGACGCGCTCGTTGAAGTGCGGGTAGCGCCCGCCGGTGTTGGGATACGCGAAGTCCCGTACCGGCGCGCCGAGGACGGCCTCGATGCGCTCGCGCGAGCCCGCGATCTCGGCCCGCACCTGCTCGGGCGCGAGCAGCGTCATGTTGCTGTGGGTCTGGGTGTGGGCGCCGATGACGACGCCGCCCTCGTGCAGGGCGCGGATCTGGTGCGAGGTGAGCATGCTGCCGGCGAGCGAGGCCGCGCCGTTCACGCCGAGCTCGGCGCGGATCGTCGTCAGGATGCGGCGGCGGAGCGCCGCGTCGACCGGCACCAGCACATTCGTGAGATCCTTGATGGTGCGCTGCCGCTGCTCGACGTCGCCGAGCGGAAACTCGTGGCCGCCGCCGATCTCGACACGCACCGAGGGCTTGGCGCTCGCCATCACCGCCGCTCGCAGCTCGGCCATCCAGAGCATCGGACCCTCGTCCATGGTCTCGCTCACCACGTACACGGTCGCCGGCACGCCGAGCTCGCGCAGCACCGGGAACGCCTCGTGGTAGTTGTCGGCGTAGCCGTCGTCGAGCGTGACCACCACGGTGCCGGGAGCGGGGGCGCCGCCGCGGGCGAGCGCCTCCACGACGGCGGCGAGCGGCACGGGCGCGTAGGCGTGCCGCAGGAACCGCATCTGGGCCGCGAACAGGCCGCGCGGAATCGTGATGTCCGGGCCCGCGTAGAGCGGCGTCGGATCCTGGTCGGACGACACCGCGTGATAGCGGAGCACGACGCTCCGGCCGCGCCGCCGCAGGCGCCGAAGAACCGCCAGCACCCCGAGGTGGTGCGCGGCGAGCTTGCTTGCATCGCGTAGTCGGTTCAGCACGTTCCACCCGTCACGAGCGCGTTCGTCCGGCGGCACCGAGAAGGACCCCGCGGAGCCGCCGCCAGCGCTCGGCTCCCACGACCTGCTTGCCCACCGCCTTGAGGGCGTACAACCCCTGGAGGCGCGCCAGCACGCGCGCCCGGCCGTCCACGACGTCGGCGATGAACGCCGCGGACGTCTGCTGCTTCACCGCGATGCGCGGGATCGCGAAGGGATCGGTCGCCCGCGTCAGCAGCCCCGGCGCGCTGGTGCAGAACGCCCGGTAGCCGAGCCCGGCGAGCAGGCGGCCGGTCCCGGGCGCCGCGCTGCCGCGCGGCAGGGAGGCGAGATCGACCGGGCGGCCGAGCCCGTCCTCGAGCATTCGCTTCGACGCCGCGAACTCGTGCTCGATCTCGCGCGGCGACAGCCGGTGCATGAAGGGATGCGTGAGCGAGTGGCTGCCGATCTCCATGCCGGCGTCGGCCATCTCGCGGAGCCCCGCCCAGCTCACCGCGCCGGGCTCTCCGACCCGGCTCGCGATCACGAAGAAGCAGCCCGGCCAGCCGCGCGCGGCGAGCATCGGGAACGCGATCGCGCGGTCGCTGGCGTTGCCGTCGTCGAAGGTGAGCACGAACTCCCCCGCGCCGGGCGCCGCAAGCGCCTCGCCGAGCCGCCGCGCCCGCCGGCCGCCGGCCGCCAGCGCGTCCAGGTGCGCGGCGAAGCGCGCCCGCGGCAGCACGTACGGCCGGTGCGCCGCGCTGACGCCGACGATCTCCTCCGGGCGCTCCACGAAGTCGTGGTACGCGAGGACGGCGGCCCCCGTCACGCGACCGAGGGGAGCTGCGTCAGCGCCGGCACGCCGGTCGCGACGGCGTCGTACACGGCCTCGAGCCGCTGGACCATCGCGCGCGCGCCGTAGCGCTCCTCCACGCGCCGCCGCCCGCCCGCGCCGAGCGCCGCGGCCCGCGCCGGCGCGGCCACGAGGTCGGCGATCGCCCGCGCCATCGCCGGCGGATCGTCGGCCGGCACCAGGAGCCCGGTCGCGTCCGCGGCGACGACCTCGGGGTTGCCCCCCACCGCGGTCGCCACCACCGGCAGCGACGTCGCCTGCGCCTCGAGGAGCGCGTTCGACATCCCCTCGGTCCGCGACGGCAGCACGAAGACGTCGAGCGCCGCGAGCGTCTCGCGCACGTCGGAGCGCTCGCCGAGGAACGTCACCCGGTCGGCGATGCCGAGCCGGGCCGCGCGCGCTTCGAGGTCGGCCCGCGCCGGCCCGTCGCCGACGAGCGCGAGGTGCCAGCGCGTCACGCCGGCGGCCTCCAGGCGCGCCGCCGCCTCGAGCAGCGTGTCGGTGCCCTTGCGGATCTCGAGCCGCCCGACGGTGCCGACCAGCGCCGTCCCGTTGGCGACGCCGAGCGCCGCGCGCCCGCGCGCCCGCGCCTCCAGGTCCGGCCGGAAGCGGTCGGTATCGACGCCACTCGGAATGACCTCGGTGCGCGCCCCGGCGCGTCCGCCCGGACGGAGCGACTCGGCGTTGACGACGACGCGATCCGCGAGCTGCACGACCAGGTCGTCGAGGAGCGCCTTGAGGCCGCGCTCGACCGGCACGCTCCGGCGGCCGGCGACGATCCGCCCGCGGCGCGCGAGCCGCGCCGCCGCGAGCCCGATGAGGGCCGGGCGCCACTGAAAGCACTGCACGACGTCGACGCCTCGGGCGGCGAACAGGCGTGCCGTGTGGCGTACGCAGCGCGCGAAGTCGAGGCTCGCGAGGCTCTCGCCGAGGCCGAGCTCGACCAGCTCGACGTCGCTCTCGGCCACGACCCGGCCGAGGTCGCCGCCGCTCTTCGCCACCACGACCAGCGGACGGAAGCGCCCGCGGTCGATGAAGCGCAGCACCTCGATCAGGTGGCGCTGCGTCCCGCCGCTCATGAGGCGCGGCGGCAGGAACGCCACCGTCCGCCGCCCGGCGTCAGACGACGACGACACGCCGCGTGCTCACGTAGCGCCGGAACACCATGACCAGCATCATCACGATGTACGTGAAGGGGTTCAGCCACATGTCGGCGAAGAAGCTGTAGAAGAGCAGCAGGACCAGCGCCGGCTCGAGGGCCGCCGCGATCCACTGGAGATCGGGCGGCACGGCGGGCGACCTCTGCAGCCATCGGATGTCGCGCCAGGTGACCCAGAAGAGCGCCAGGTAGAGCAGGAACACGATCGCCCCGCCCTCGCTGAGGGCCCACATGTACGAGTTGTGCGGCGGGCGGTAGAAGGGGTCCTGGTAGATCTGCCGCGCGACCTCGCGGAAGTTGCCGATGCCGATGCCGAAGACCGGATAGTCGCGGAAGACCTGCCAGGCGAGCTCGACCGTGACGACGCGGCGCTCGGTCGAGTGGCTGCCGACGTCGTGCGTGCCCTCGGCGAACGGGTTCAGGTTCTGCAGGCGCTCGATGTTCTCGGCCGGGATGACGGTGACCAGGAGGCCGACCGCCATCAGCGCCATGGCGGCGAACTGGAGCCGGTTGGTCCCCATGCCCGCGCGCGAGCGGCTCAGCATGTAGAGCACGATGCCGAGGCCGATGGCGCCGCTCCGCGACGCGGTCAGGAAGACGGTGAGGATCAGGCTCCCGATGATCCCGAGCGACACCGCGGTGCGCACCGCGCTCGGCTTGGCGCGCATGTAGTACCACCAGAAGGCCATCTGCACGAGGCAGAGGAACGCCAGGCGGTTCGGGTTCGTGCCCGCCGAGAAGTCGGCGGCCGCGCGGTAGCCGCCGACGCCGCGCCCGCCGAAGTAGCCGATCAGCGCCGACGGCACGACCATGATGAGGCAGATCATCATGAGCACGACCGCCAGCTTGATGTGCCGCCGGCCGGTGAAGAAGCACATCCCGAGCAGCACGAACACCACGCGCGTGGCGTAGGCCCGGATCATCGGGCCGGTCTGGTCGAGCAGGCGGAAGCGCCCCGAGGTGACGCGCAGGTCGGGGAACTGGTAGCTCGCCACCATCGTCCCGAGCAGGAAGATCACGCCGATCGCGATGAAGAGCTGCAGGCCGCGCGCGCGCAGGAACCAGAAGTTCGGCCGCTGCGCGAGCTGCGCGATCAGGATGACCGAGAGCAGGATGCCGAGCAGGTTGTTGATCGTGAGCAGGCCCTCCCCGCGGAGCGGCGTCGGGTAGCTCGCGATCAGGTAGTTCGTCATCAGCAGGAGGACGCCGATCTCCGGCCGGACGACGACGAGGGCGAGCAGCGCGCCGGCGATCAGCAGGCCGAGGAGCACCGCCTCGCGGCCGGTGTAGGTCGCGAGCGTCAGCCCGACCGTCAGGACGGCGAGGCCCGTGATGAGGACCCAGCCCCCGCCGATCGACGAGACGGCGCGGCCCCCGAGGCCCGGCGCCTCCGGCAGCGCGCGTGTGGTTCCGACCCCCACGCGAGCTCAGAACATGCCTTCGAGGAAGGCCGGAACGTAGCTCTTGCGGCGGTTCAGCACCGCGCCGAGCAGCTTGGCGCCCGCGCGCTCGAGCTGGCGCTTGGCCCGCAGCACATCGTCGACGCGGGTACGGTCGGCCTCGATGACGAAGAGCGTCGCGTCGGCCCGCGTCCCGAGGATGAGGGCGTCGGTGTAGACGTTGGCGGGCGCCGAGTCGAAGACGACGAACTGGAAGCGCTCGTGGAGCGCCGCCATGACCTCGGGCACGCGCGCCGACTCGAGCAGGTGCGAGGGCGAGGTCTCGTAGTGGCCGCTGGTCATCACGAAGAGGTGCGGCTGGGGCGTCGCTTGAATGACCTTGTCGAGGCCCTGGCGGTCCTCGATCAGCTCGGCGAAGCCGCCGTTGCGGTTGATCGGAAAGACCTGCTCGAGCGCCGGGGTTCTCAGGTTGGCCTCGATCAGCAGGACGTCGAGCTTCTTGCGCTTGGCGAGCGTCGAGGCGAACAGCGCCGCCGTCGTGGTGGTCCCCTCCCCGTGCCCCGCGGCGACGACCATCAGGTCGCGCACCACCGCGGTGTCGTGGGCGGGAATCAAGAGGTTCGTGCCCAGGCGCTGGTAGGCCTCCTCGACCTCGGGGGTGAGGTCGAAGTCGATGCGCAGCGGCCCGCCCGGGTCGCGCGGCGCGCGCGCGGAGCGCCACCACGAGCGGCGGGGCGGCGGCGGCGCCGGGCTCTCGATGCCGGCCGGCTCGGCGCCTTCGCGCTCCGCCTGCGCCTTCTGGAGGGCTTCGTAGATCTTACTCATGGGCTTCCCGTTCCTGCGGCTTCCGTGACGTCATGCGCGCTGCTGCAGCTCGGCGACGTCGCTCATCTCGGGGATGACGGCGAACACCGGCATGTCGAGGTACTGCTCGACCTGCTCCTCGAACTTGAAGTTGCGGCCGAAGAACTCGACGCCGAGCGCGCTGCCGACGCCGAGTCCCGTGCCCGCGATCAGCGCCGCGAGCACCATGAACGGGCTCATCGCGTTCATCGGGCGGATCGGGGTGCTGGGACCGTCGAGCACGCTCACGTTCAGGAAGCGCCCCTCGTCGAGGGCCTCGGAGATGCGCGCCTCCTCCTGCTTGCGCTCGTAGAGCTGGTAGGCGGTGCGCGCGGCCTCGACCTCGGACTGCATGCGGGTGAACGCGATGCTCTTCTGGCGGAGCTCGATGGCGCGGCTCTGTCCCTCCTCCTCGCCTGCCCGGACCTGGCGCGCCAGGCCCTCGGCCCGCGCCTTCAGGTCGTAGAGGTTGAGCTGCGTGTTCAGCAGACGGCGCTGCAGATCCTGGAGGACCGGATTCAGCGCCATGCGGGTCGTCCCGACGACCGCCACGCTGCCCTCGCTGATGCGGCTGCGGATCATCGCCATCTCGCCCTCGACGTCCGTCACCATACGGTCGTCGGCGTGGTACTCCTGCAGCAGCGCCGCGCGCTTGGCCTCGAGCTTGCCGAGCTGCGCCGCCAGGCCGAGCGCGGTCGGATTGACCTCCTCGGTCTCGCGCGCCACGCGCTCGGGCGTGCGCTCCATCTGCGCCAGCAGGGTCTCGACGCGGCGCTCGAGGCCGCGGATCTTGGCGCGGTGGATGCCGAGCGCCTCGTGGCCGCGCATGCCGTCCTTCAGCGCCCAGCGGATCTGGTCCTCGGGCACCACCATCCCCTCGCGGTCGACGAAGGCCACGAGATCGGCCTCGGCCTTGTCGAGGCGCTCGCGCAGGGTCGCCTTCTGGGTCTCGAAGAACTCGGTCGCGCCGTTGTTGCCGTGGAGCGCCGCGTGGCGCTCGAGGTAGGTCTCGGCGAGGGCGCCGAGGATCGCCTGGCCGGCCTCGGGATTGCGGGCGAAGAGGTCGATCGAGATCACGTTCGAGTCCGGGGTCGGGGCGACCTTCACCATCCCCTGGAGCGCCGCCACCTGCTCGGCGATCGGCATCGTCGTGTCGGCGCCGAAGATCGGACGGCCCTCGTCCTCCATCTTGGCGATCACCTGCCGCATGAGCTCCTTGCTGCGCAGGATCTCCATCTCGGAGTTGACCATCTCGGTGCTCGCCGAGACCGGGAAGACGAGCTCGCGCTGCTCGCCGGCGCCGAGCTGGACCTCGGCGCGCGTCGGGCGGATCATGATCTTGGCGTTCGTCCGATAGATCTTCGGGCGGATCAGCCCGACCGCGAGGATCGAGACCACGACGACCGCCACGACGCCGAGCACCTGCCACTTGCGCTTGAACATCGCGTAGAGCAGCAGCTTCGCGGTGACCGTGCCGTCGTGCTGCGGCGACGGGTCGATGTAGTACGGGACGCTCGAGCCGTTGCCGTTCCCGTGGGTGCGGCCGTTCCCGTTTCCCGGCTTGATGATCTCTGGATTCATGTTTGCCCTCTCGACCAGGTTACTGCAGCGGAGCGGTGGCGCCGGCGCGCGCGTCCACCGGCATCAGGTCCCGGATGTACTGCTTCACGAACAGGTTGGCGTTGGCAATGCGGGTGGCGGGCACGAAGACCATGTCGCTGCCGGAGAGCCGAACCGTCTCCGGCACGCCGTTCTTGGTCACGTCCTCGAGATCGACACGGCTGGCCTCGTACGAGCCGTCGCTGGCGCGCCCGACGTAGAGCACGCTGTCCTTCTTCGCGGTCTCCTTGAAGCCGCCGACGGCCATGATGGCCTGCAGCGGGGTCATGCCCTCGTAGAGCGTCACGAAACCGGGCCGGTAGACCTCGCCGCCGACGTACACCCGGCTCTCGCCGAACTGGGTGACGACGATCACGACCTCCGGATCGCGCAGCCGGCTCGCGGACTCGCGGCAGATCGTGTCCTCGAGCTCCCGCGGCGTCAGACCGGCGGCCTGCAGCTCGCCGGCCACCGACAGGCTGATCTTGCCGTCGGGTCGGACCGGGAGATCCTGGTTCTGGTTGCGGTGGTAGGGAAACTTGACGTTCAGCCGGTCCCCGATCTGGATGCGGTACTCGTCGCGCGCGATCGGTCCCCGGTCGCGGGTGAAGACCTCCGCCGTCGGGGCCAGCGGGGCGCCGACGCTGCTGCAGCCTGCGCTGACGAGCGCCAGGGTGCAGAGAGTCAGGCGTGCGATGCGTGTCATGGGTGTCACCTCTCGTGTGTGTCGCGAGACTACTTTGCCAACAGTTCCGGCGCGGGCATAGCTCCGCCCGTCACTTCCACGTAAGTACTCAGGATCCCTCAACAACTGCTTGTCTACTGCGCCGGATCAAGGCATCCGGCAAGGGCGATGTGGTGCTGTCAGGGCCGGCCGACGGCCGCGAGCGGCATCTCGACGACGGTGCCTTCCCGCACGAAGTCCATGAGGACGCGGATGCGGCCGCGCTCGGGGCACGGCTTGTCGATGATGCCGACCAGACCGGACAAGGGGCCGCGCCGGATGCGGACGCGGTCTCCGCGACGCAGGTTCTGTAGGGGGCGGATGACGCCATCGTCGCCGGCTTCATGCTGCAGGAACTCCACGATCTCGGACCGGACCGGCGCCGGGATCTCGCCGAAGGCGACGAACCCCTTCACGCCGGGCGTCCAGACGACCACATGATAGCTCTCTTGAAGGGCGATCTCCACGAAGAGATAGCCGGGAAAGAGCGGCACCGTGGCCCAGTCGCGGGCCCAGCCGACGGGCTCGAGAATGCGCGGGCAAAACGCCGTCACCCCACGCCGCGCCAGGGTCTGCGCCGCGTAGTCTTCCTTGCGGGGCTTCGAGCGTATGACGAACCACTCTTTGACATCGGATCTCATAAGGGGAGGTCTTCGGTCCAGCGGAATTTTGGTGAGCAAGTTGGATGCCATGGCGCCGGACGGGTGTTTTCGAACCGTCACCTTTTTCACCTTTCGGCCGGCGTCCGCTTTCGCATTAGGCCTACTAGGATTCTTGCGCATTTGGGAGACCCCGCGGCCGGGCGCGAGGGTCCGGCACACCTGTGACATGGCTCGCGGAGGCCGTTGCGTTTGTGCCGGATCGTGCATGCATGTCACGCTGGGCCCGCTTGGCGCAAGCCACGGAATTGCCGATGTGGTGAGGGTTTAGCAGGTGCGGGGCGCATCGCTCATGCGACCTGCGACGCCCCGCGTTGCGCGCCGGCGAGGACACGGTTCACCCCCGCCCAGGCGCCGGCTGGCGCCGCAGCCGTGCCCGTCCCCGCGAAGTGACGAAAGATTCACTCCTCGGCCGCTCCGGGCAGTACGATCGTACCGCCGCTCCTGATCAGGTCGGGGTCGCGCAGGGCCGGATTGGCGCGCTTGATGGCCTCCAGCAGGTCGGGCGAGACCCGGCCGTAGTGCGCCATGGCGATCGCGGTCAGGGTGTCGCCGCGATGAACCCGCACCAGGCGGTCGCGTGGCGCCGCCACGGGCACGGGCGCGACCTCGGGCGCGGTCGCGGCCTGCACCGGCGGCGGCGCGCTCGCAACGTCCTCGGTGGCCTCGGGGCGCGCGCCGATCTCGCTCGCGGGCGCGACCAGCCCCGCCCCGGGTGGCGCCGCGGCCGGCCGCTCGGCGGCGACCGGCGCCGCCGCCACGCGACCCGCGGCGTTCGCGACATCGAGGGTGCCTCCCGCGACCTCCCGAGACGCGTCCGCGGCGATCGCGGGCTCCGGCGCCGGCGCGGGCGCGGCGGCGAGGGCCGGGGCGGACACGGCCGCGGGCGCCGCGGGCGCGGGCGGCGCCGGCGCGGGCGCGGCGGCCTCCGGCGGAGGGCTCGCGGGCGGCGTCGCGCCGGTGTTGCCGCCGAGCTGCGTCACCCCGAGGCCTACGGCTGCCCCCAGCACCGCCGCCACCGCGATCGTGCCCATGCGCAGGCGGAGCCACGGCGTGCGGGCCCCCGCGCGCCCGGCGGGCCGCAGGTCGCGCACCGCCTCGCCCATCGCCCGCCAGCCGATCGTGCGCTTGCCGGCCGCGTAGGCGGTGACGAGCGCGTTGTCGCACGCGACGTTCACCAGCCGCGGCACGCCGCGTGAGAAGCGCCACAGCCGATGCAGCGCCGCCGCGCGGAAGAGCCCGCGCTCGTCGCCGCCCGCCGCCGCGATGCGCGCGGTCACGTAGGCCTTCACCTCCGTACGCCCGAGCGGGCGCAGCCGGGCGTTCACGGCGATGCGTTGGCGGAGCTGGCGGATCTCGGGCCGCGACAGCATGACCTCGAGCTCGGGCTGGCCCGCGAGCACGAACTGGAGGATCTTCTCCTTCGCGGTCTCCAGGTTCGAGAGCAGCCGCAGCTCCTCGAGCACCGGGATCGTGAGGTCCTGCGCTTCGTCGATCAGCACGACGACGTTGCCGCCGCGCGCGAGCGTGTCGAGCAGCTCCGCGTTCAAGTCCTCGAGCATCTGCAGCTTGCTCGTTCCGGGCGCGGGCGGACGGCCGAGGTCGCTCAGGATGAACCGCAGCAGATCCTCGAAGCCGACCGCGGGGTTGATCACGAGGACGCTGCGGGTGTCGCGCGCGAGCTCCGCCAGCAGCCGGCGGAGCAGCGTCGTCTTGCCCGTGCCCGCCTCCCCGATCAGCGACGCGAAGCCCTTGCGCTCCGCGATGCCGTAGTGCAGCGCCGCCAGCGCCTCGCGATAGCTCGCGTTCAGGTAGAGGAACTTCGGGTCGGGCGTGAGGTTGAACGGCTTCTCACGGAGGCCGAAGAACGCCTGGTACATGACCCCACCTCCACCCGCGGGCCGGCCGCCGGCTGGCGGTCAGCCGACCAGCGCCTGGTCCGGCTCGCCGCCGCGCTCCCGGCCGCGGAAGTCGTCGCGCTGCAGGGCGTGAAGCTTCATCTTGCGGTGCAGCGTGGCGGCGTCGACGAGGGCGTGCTTGGCGCTCTGGTTGATGCTGCCGCGGTTCTTCTTGAGGATGTGGCTCAGGTAGTCCTTCTCGGCGCGCCGCAGGTACTCCTTGAGCGGCACCTCGTAGTCGTAGGTGCGCCGCAGGGTCTCCACGTCCTTGCGCTTGCCCGTCCCGGGCAGGTCGACCTCGCGGATGACCGGGCCGTTGGTGCGCAGGATCGCGCGCTCGAGCACGTTGCCGAGCTCGCGCACGTTCCCCGGCCACGCGTAGCCCATGAGCTCCGACAGCGCCTTGTTGGAGACCCGCGTGAGCCCGCGCTCGCGCGCGATCTCGCTGTTGCGCAGGAACTCGCTCACCAGCAGCGGGATGTCCTCGATGCGGTCGCGCAGCGGCGGAATCTTGATCGGCACGACGTTGACCCGGTAGTAGAAGTCCTCGCGCATCTGCCCGCTCGCCACCAGCTCGCCAAGCTCGACGTTCGTGGCCGCGATGACGCGCATGTTGACCTTGACGCGCCGATTCCCCCCGAGGCGCTCGACCTCGCGCTCCTCGAGGCAGCGCAGCAGCTTGAGCTGCATGTTGAGCGTGATGCTCTCGATCTCGTCCAGGAACAGCGTGCCGCCGCTCGAGAGCTCGATCTTGCCGACGCGGTCGTGGACCGCGCCCGTGAAGGCGCCGCGCTCGTAGCCGAAGAGCTCGCTCTCGAGGAGGGTGTCGGGGAACGCCGCGCAGTTGATCGGCACGAAGCGGCCCGACTTGCGCTTGCCCTGGTAGTGGACCGCGCGCGCCACCAGCTCCTTCCCGGTCCCCGACTCGCCGGTGATCAGCACCGTGGCGTCGTTCTGCGCGAGCACCTCGATGGCCTCGAAGATCTCGTGCATGACGCGGTTGCGGCTGACGATGTTGGCGAACGAGTAGCGGTTGGAGAGCTGGTTGCGGAGGTAGTTGATCTCGTCGAGCAGGCGGCGCTTCTCGAGCACCTTCTCGGTGGCGAGGAGGATCTCCTCCTTCTGGAAGGGCTTCGTGATGTAGTCGCTGGCCCCCTGCTTGATGGCCTCGACCGCGCCCTTGATGCTGGCGTAGCCGGTGATCATGATCACGTCGAGGTCGGGCCAGTGCTCGCGGATCTCGCGCGTGAGCCCGATGCCGTCGGTGCCGGGAATCCTCAAGTCGACGACGGCGAGCGAGAAGTCGTGCTCGCCGAGCAGGCGCAGCGCCTCGGAGGCGTTCCCGGCGCTGCTCACCAGGTACTGCTGCGTGGTGTACAGATCCTCGAGCTGGCGACAGATGAGCGGGTCGTCGTCGACGATCAGGATCCTCGTATCCATGGTGGCTCCTACACGTAGAGGGGCAGATAGATCAGCACGACCCGCTGGCCGCTCGTCTCGAGACGCTCCACGATCTCGCCGCCGTGCAGCTCGATGAGCTTCTGCGCGACCGCCCACTCGACCCCGGCCTCCGCGCCGCGGAGCAGCGACGAGGCGGGCGCCTTCGGCTCCACCGCCAGCCGCACCTCGAGTCCCGGAAAGTCGCGCCGGCTGCCTCGACCGAGGCTGACGGTGAGCGCGCCCCCGGACTTCAGGTCCTCGTGGACGTTGTCGAGGGCGATGCGGAACGCCTGCGAGATGCGCGTGGGATCGACGAGAATCGTGGCGGGCTCGTCGATCTCGTCCCGGAAGACGCGCACCTCGTTGCCGTTCAGGTGCGCCTTCAGGTGACTCATGAAGCCGTCGAGCAGCTCCCCGACCGGCACCTTGGTGAAGTTCAGGGTGATCGGGTGGAAGTACTCGAGGGCGACCTTCAGGAACTCCTCGAGGTTCGAGATCGTGCGCTCGAGCATGTGCCCGGCGGTCGAGTCGCCCTTCTTGCCGCCGTCGGCGTCGGTCTTGATGTAGTCCGACCAGTAGTAGAGCTTGTGGAAGAAGTTCCCGAGCTCGTGCGAGATCTCCGCGAGCACGCGCTCCTGCACGACGACGAGGCTTCCCTGCTCCGCCGGTCTGGCCTCAGCGCCGGATGGCGCGGGGGTGAGTCCCTGCGAACGCTGCCGAGATGCGGTCATGGGCGGTTTTGCACCACTTTGGGTCGTAGCACTTCCCCGACGACTGCCGCTTTCTTGCAGTCTCGCCAGGCGGCACTAGGGGGATTCTAGCCACAGCCCCGGCGGGCTTTCAACCCACAATCGTGGCGGATAACCCCTAGAAACTACGCCGCTTCTGGGGTCCGGAAGGCGGGGCGCCGGCGCCTCGGCGAGCACGCCGAGGGGGCGCAAGCTGGCGGACGGACTACTGGTTTCCCTGGTCCGCCCGGGACTCGAAGACCAGCTTCAGGTTCTGGATCTTGCGCAGCTCGTAGTCGATCGTGAGCAGCGCCTCGATGACGTTCTTGATCTCGCCCGTCATGCGATCGAGCTCCTGGAACGACACCCGCTCGAGCTCGCGACGGATCTGCTCGTAGAGGCTGAGCAGGCTGCCGAGCCCGCCCGCCGCGCTGAAGCGCCCGTCGATCTCGTCGTACGAGGATAGGATGCGGTCGATCAGCTCTCGGATCTCCTGGGTCACAGCAGGCTCTCCTCAAGGGCAAGGGTTGGTCGTGGACCTGGAGGTCCATCGGGTCTGACAAAGCAATTCCGATGCCACCATCCATCTCATCGCGGCCAAAAATGCGAGCGTTTTCAGCCATTCACGGCGAGTAAGGCGGGGCGTCCACCGGGCAAAGCTGCACGATCGACCTCCGCTGTTGCGCGCACTCGCGCCCGGGGGAACGCGCGCCGATCAGAACCGGGACCGCCGGCGTCCGGAGTCGTCCTGCTCGCCGGGGAGGCCGTTGATCGTCGTCTTGAGCTCGCGCAGGCGCTGCAGCTTGCCGTTCATCTCGACCAGCTCGTCGAGCAGGCGCCGCATCTCGTCGCCGACCCAGTTGAGCTCCTGGGTGGCGACCTCGGCGACCGCGAGCTCGAGTTGCTTCTGCACCTCGATCAGGTTCGGAATGCTCTCCATGCCGGCGTTCGCGACGCGCCGGTTGAGCTCACCGTAGTAGCGGATGATGTCCTCGGTTTGACGGCGCAGGTGATCGGGCATGCCCTTCACTGGCCGACCGGGTACGCGCTGTCAAGAAAAATCCGCCGCGCCCGCGGCGGCGGCGACGTCGCCGGCGTCGCCGCCGCCGTTCGCGGCGACGACCATCGCGAGAAAGCGCGCCGCCGTGCGCCGCTGATCGTGCTGGCGCTCGACGAGCGCGCGCGCCGCGCGCCCGAGCCGCAGGCGGAGCGCGTCGTCGTGCGCCAACCTGGCGATCGCGGCCGCGAGCGCGCGTGCGTCGTCCGAGGGCACGAGGACGCCGGTCTCGCCGTCGCGCACCAGCTCGGGCACGCCCGAAACGGCGCAGCTCACCACCGGGCGCCCGGTCGCCATCGCCTCCATGAAGACCGTCGGGATGCCGTCCATGTCGCCGCTCCGGTCCCGCCGGCACGGCATCACGAACGCGTGACAGGCCTTCATCTCGCGCGCGACGTCCTCCTGGGTGACGCTGCCCCCGAGGTGGACGTGGGCGGCGAGGTCGAGCCGCGCGACCTGCGTCGCCAGCGCCGCGCCGAGCGGCCCGTCCCCGAACAGGCGCAGCGTGAAGGGCAGCCCCTGATCGCGCAGGAGGCCGCACGCCTCGACCAGGGTGTCGAGGCCCTTCTTCTCGCACAGGCGCGCGACGCACAGGAGGCGGAGCGGCCCGACGTGCGGCGCCGGCGGCTCCTCGTCGAAGAGGTCGAGCGGGATGCCGACGTACGCCGTCCGCACCCGCCCGCGGGCGCACTCGTCGAGGCGGGCACGCAGCAGGTCGGCCGCGAACTCGTTCACGGTGAACACCTGCCGGGCCCGCCGGAGCTTCCAGTCGAGGGTCTCGTTCCGGATCCGCCGGTCGGTCGAGTAGATGTCGTAGGCGTGGGCCGTGAAGG
>Ga0299906_10001520_pt1 | contig 19925 bp, 17 predicted proteins | sample RVTome_14_FD_200259 | JGI IMG/M metagenome (GOLD analysis project Ga0299906, IMG submission 200259) | Soil microbial communities from uranium-contaminated site in the Upper Colorado River Basin, Wyoming, United States - RVT145D125 (version 2) ...
CCAGCGTCGTGTCGGCCAGCACCTGGTTGGCGTCGATCGCCGGGATCGGGCAATCGGCGGTCGCCAGCGCCAGGGGGACCTCGGTGCAGCCCATGATGAGGCAGCCGGCGCCGAGCTCCTGGAGATGCTTCGCCGCCGTGACCAGGAGGGGATCCGGTACTCCGGGTGCCGATCCGCCGCCGCCCTTCACCTGCCGGATCGCCGCCATCACCGCCTGCTGCTGGTCGTCGCTCGGGGAGATCGGCTCCAGGCCGTGCCGCCGCAAGGGCGCGTCGTACAGGCCGGCGCGCACCGTTCCGCTCGCCGCCAGCAGGCCGACCTCGGGAACGACGGCAATCTCGGCGGCGGCCGCGGCGGCCAGCGCGATCATGTCGAGGACGGGGACGTCGACGGCCCCGCGAATCGCGTCCAGGAAGGCGTGCGCCGAGTTGCAGGGGATGGCGATGAAGTCGGCGCCCGCCGCCTCCAACGTGCGGGCGGCGGCCACCAGGGCCGGGGCCGGGTCGGGGCCCTCGCCGGACAGAAAGGCGGTGCGGTCCGGCACCTGCGTGGCGCTGTAGAGGATGCAGGGCGGATGGTCCTGATCGCGCGGCGCGTCGTGGGCGGCGACGACCCGGGCGTAGAAATCGACGCCCGCTGCGGGGCCCATGCCGCCGAGCACGCCGATCGTGAGCATGGGAAGCTCGCCGGCTAGCCGGTCGCGCCGGCGCCGACGGGCTCGTGCTCTCCCGCGGTCTCGGGCCGCCAGGCCAGGATCGGCTTGCGCGCCGCCCGGGCCTCGTCGAGGCGCGACAGGAAGGTGCTGTGCGGGGCCGCCCGGACGTGCTCGGGGTCGGTTTCGGCCTCGGCCGCGATGGCGATCATCGCCTCGATGAACGTGTCGAGGTCCTCGCGGCTGACGGTCTCGGTGGGCTCGATCATCAGGGCGCCGGAAACGACCAGCGGGAAGTAGACGGTCGGCGGGTGGTAGCCGTGGTCGATGAGCCGCTTGCAGATGTCCATCGCCGTCACCCCGTGCTTCTTCTGCGTCCGGTCCGAGAAGATGACCTCGTGCATGCAGAGGCGCGGGTGCGGCAGGTGGTAGTGGCCCTCGAGCCGCTTCTGGATGTAGTTGGCGTTGAGCACCGCGTCCTCGGCCACTTGGCGGAGGCCGACGGCGCCGAGGGCGCGGATATACGCGTAGGCACGTACCAGGATGCCGAAGTTGCCATAGAAGCCCTGCACCTTGCCGATGCTGTCCGGCCGGTCCCAATCGAGAAAGGCCTGGCCGCTGTCCGAATCGACCTCGACCGTCGGCCGTGGCAGGAAGGGTGCCAGGTGCTCGCCCACCGCCACCGGGCCGCCGCCGGGGCCGCCGCCGCCGTGCGGCGTGGTGAAGGTCTTGTGCAGGTTGATGTGGAAGACGTCGATGCCGATGTCGCCGGGGCGGGTCTTGCCGAGGATGGCGTTGAGGTTGGCGCCGTCGCAATAGATCTGGGCGCCGCAGCCGTGCATGATCTCGGCGATCTGCTGCATCTGGTCCTCGAACAGCCCCAGCGTGTTGGGGTTGGTCAGCATCAGCGCTGCCGTCGTCTCGTCGGCCTCGGCGCGCAGCGCCTCGATGTCGGTCGTTCCCTCGCTGTTGGAGGGGATCTCGACCGGCTCGAGGCCGCAGAAGCTGGCGGTGGCCGGGTTGGTCCCGTGGGCGGAGTCGGGGATCAGCACCTTGCGCCGCTTGCCGTCGCCGCGGCTGGCGTGATACGCGGCGATCATCATCACGCCGGTCAGCTCGCCCTGGGCGCCGGCCGCCGGCTGCAAGGTGACCCGGTGCATCCCGGTCACCGCCGCCAGCGCCGCCTCCAGCCGCCGCATCAGGTCGAGGCCGCCCTGCATGACGCTCGCCGGCATGTAGGGGTGGGCGCCGGCGAAGCCCGGGTGGCGCACCACTCGCTCGTGCACCTTGGGGTTGTACTTCATCGTGCAGGAGCCGAGCGGAAAGAGGCCGGACTCGACGCCGAAGTTGTGCTGCGAGATGCGGGTGAAGTGGCGGATGACGTCGACCTCGGAGACCTCCGGGAAGCCGGCGATCTCGCCACGCACGTTGTCCTCGCCCCAGGCGGCGGCGACGTCGACCTCGGGGACGTCGAGCTCGGGCAGGCTGAAGCCGACCCGCCCGGCCCCGCCCCGCTCGAAGATCAGGCCCTCCTGCTTGAGCTGCCCCTGGTCGTCGCGGGGCGCCATGCCGTTGCCGTTGTCGTTTTCGCCGCTCATGCCGTCGCGCCCCTGTCCGTCATTTGCACACCTCGGCGACGGTCGCCGCCAGCTTGTCGATGTCGGCGCGCGTGTGCACCTCGGTGGCGCAGACCAGCAGCTCGTTGTCGCGGGCCGGGTCGAAGCGGCCGAGGACGACCCCGGGAACGACGCCGCGGCCGGCGCAGGCGTCGACGATGTCGCCGGCCGGCACCGGCAGGCGGACGACGAACTCGTTGAAATGCGGCCCGTCGAAGACCGCCTCGACGCCGTCGATGGCGGTGAGCTGCCGGCGCGCGTAGGTGGCCTTGGCGAGGTTGTGGAGCGCCAGCTGGCGGATGCCGTGCCGCCCGAGGCTGCACAGGTGGATGCAGGTGGCGAGCGCGCAGAGCGCCGTGTTGGTGCAGATGTTGGAGGTCGCCTTCGCCCGCCGGATGTGCTGCTCGCGGGTCGCCAGCGTCAGGGCGAAGCCACGCCGCCCCTTCTCGTCGACCGTCTGGCCGGCGAGCCGCCCCGGCAGGTTGCGAACGTACTCCTGCTTGCTGGCCATGAAGCCCACCAGCGGCCCGCCGTAGCTCTGGGCGTTGCCGAAGCTCGCCAGCTCGCCGGCGACGATGTCGGCCCCCGCCTCGCCGGCCGGCACGGTCAGCGCCCAGGCGAGCGGCTCGGTGGTGGCGACGATGAACTTGGCGGCGCCGCCGGCGACGGTGGCCCCGGCCCGCTCGAGGTCCTCGACGACGCCGAAGAAGTTGGGCTGCTGCAGGACCACCGCGACGACGTCATCGCCGGGCGCGGGCACGCTCGTGCGTCCGTCGGCGCCCACCGGCAGGGTCTCGAACGTCAGGTCGAGGTGGGTCGCATAGGTCCGGGCGACCTCCCGGTAGGCGGGGTGCAGCCCCTCCGACCAGAGCACGCGGCCGCCGCTCCGGTTGAGGCGGCGCGCCATCAAGACCGCCTCCGCCACCGAGCTGGCGCCGTCGTACATCGAGGCGTTGCAGACGTCCATGCCGGTGAGCATGGCGACCAGGCTCTGGAACTCGAAGATCGCCTGCAGGGTCCCCTGGCTGATCTCCGCCTGATACGGCGTATACGAGGTCATGAACTCCTGGCGCTGGATCAGGGCATCGACGTGGGTGGGGACGAAGTGCGGGTAGCAGCCGGCGCCCAGGAAGCTGAGCATGCCCGCCGCCGGGCCGTTGCGCGTCGCCAGCTCGCCGAGGTGGCGGATCAGCTCCGGCTCGGAGAGCGCCGGCTCCACTGCCAGCTCGCCCGCGTAGCGCAGCTTCGCGGGGATCGACGCGAACAGCTCGTCGATGCTCTCGACGCCGATCACCTCGAGCATCCGGCGGCGATCGTCGGGGCCGAGCGGCTGGTAGCGGCCGGGGCCGTGGGGATCGTTGGTGGCGCTCATCTCGCCCTGCTAGTGACCACTGTCGGCCGCCTCGAGGAACTTCTGGTAATCGGCCGCCGACATCAGCCCCTCGAGCTGGCCGGCGTCGGCGAGACGGACGCGGATCATCCAGGCTTCGCCGTGGGGGTCCTCGTTGACCAGCTCCGGCTTCTCGACGAGCTCGTCGTGGACCTCGGTGACCTCGCCGGAGACCGGGGCGTAGAGCTCGGAAACGGCCTTCACCGACTCGATGGTCCCGAAGGGCTTGCCGGCCTCGAGGCTGTCGCCGGCGGCGGGCAGCTCAACGTACACGACATCACCGAGCTCGTCCTGGGCGTGGTGGGTGATGCCGATCGTGCCTACGCCGCCCTCGACCGAGATCCATTCGTGCTCGGCCGTGTACTTGTAGAATTGCGGGTATTCGGCCATCTTCGCTCCTCGTTGGAGATTCAGCGGGGCTTGGGCCGCCGGTAGAACGGTGTCTTGACGGTGCGCGCCTGCAGCTTGCGGCCGCGGACGTCCACCCGCAGCGGGCTGCCGGCCTCGGCGCTGGCGACCGGCACGTATCCGAGGCCGATCCCCACCTGCAAGGTCGGGCTGAAGCTGCCGCTCGTCACCTCGCCGATCGCCTCCCCCTGCGCGCCGCAAAGCGTGTATCCGTGGCGCGGCACGCCGCGCTCGGTCAGCTCGAACCCCGCCAGCCGCTCGGCGGTGCCGCTCTCGAGCTGCGCGACGATGGCGTCGCGGCCGATGAAGTCGCCCTTGTCGGGCTTGATCAACCACTTCAAGCTCGCCTCCACGGGGCTGCGTGACTCGTCCATGTCGTTGCCGTACAGCAGCATGCCGGCCTCCAGCCGCAGTGTATCGCGGGCCCCCAGGCCGACCGGCACGACGCCGGCGTCCTCGCCCGCGTCCAGCAGCGCGTCCGCGAGCCCGGGCGCCAGCTCGCCCGGCAGGTAGACCTCGAAGCCGTCCTCGCCGGTATATCCGGTGCGGGAGACCAGGACGCGCGCCCCCGCGTACTCCGACCAGGCGCAGCGATAGTAACGAATGGCGGCGAGGTCCGCCTCCACGACCCGCCCGAGCACCGCCTCTGCGGCCGGCCCCTGCAGGGCGAGCTGCGCCCACTGGTCGCTCTGGTTCTCGACCTCGAAGTCGCCGCCGTGCTCGGCGGCACGCGCGTCGATCCAGGCGACGTCCTTGGGCGTAGTCGCAGCGTTGATCACCAGCAGGTAATCGGCGTCGGCGAGCCGGTAGACCAGCAGGTCGTCGATGATGCCGCCGTCCGGATCGGTCATCACCGTGTACTGCGCCTGGCCGATCTCCAGGGCGCCGGCGTCGTTGGTGATCAGGTGCTGAATGAAGGCGAGCGCCTCATCGCCGCGGATCCGAACCTCGCCCATGTGGCTGACGTCGAACAGCCCGGCGCGCTCGCGCACCGCCTGGTGCTCGGCGAGGATCCCGGCGAACTGGATCGGCATGTCCCAGCCGCCGAAGTCGACCATCTTGGCGCCTCGATCCCGGTGCCATTGGTTGAGGGGCGTACGCTTGAGCGGCTCGGGCATGGGGCTGGCAGGAGACTCGAGGAAACCGGCACGAAGCGCGGCAAAGAGGCCCTGACCGTGTCGTTATGAGCAGGTCCTGAGCCGCTGCAGGAACTCCGCCAGAAGCTACCATAGCCCCGGGTCGATTCAACCCAGCTCCACCCAGGCGCCGAGCGCCGAATCCCACCACCAGCGACTGATTCGGCCGGTCGGCCCGTAGACGCGCAAGGCGGCCGCGCCGCCCTCGCGCGAGGCGAGGTACAGCGTCCCCGAGCGCGCCCCGCCGCTCGGCGAGCAGCTCACCGCCGGGCTGGCGCCGAACGCCACCCCGCCGCTGCCCACCGCGCCCCCGTGCAGCGTCGGCACGCCGGCGGGCAGGCCGGCGACGATCCCCGGGTGCAGGCTGCTCAAGCGCTGCGTGGGCTCGAGCGGCACGTCGATCCCCGCGGCGACGTCGGCGCTGAGGATCCCGTCGCCGTCGCCGTCGGCGACCAGCCGCCAGCCGAGGCCTCCGGGGTCCCCGGCGGCCTGCTCGAACCACAGGCCGTGGATACGCCCGGAGGCAACCGCCAGCGCGCAGGCCCGCTGCAGCGCCAGGCCGGCGCCGCGGACCGCGGCCTCGAGCTCCTGCCGTCCCCGCCAGCGCACCAAGCTCGCGGCGCCGGCCTGCACGAGGATGCCCAGCAGCGCCAGCACGACAAGGAGCTCGAGCAGGGAGACGCCGGCGGTTGCCCCGCCTCCCCTTCCGCGGCCGTCCACGCCCTACCCCTTCGGCTTCACCGTCAGGAACGGGCGCATCTTGTCGAGCGACGTCGTGCCGATCCCCTGCACGTTCAGCAGGTCGTCGACCTTCTCGAACGGCCCGTGCTCGGTGCGGAACTCGATGATCCGCCGCGCCAGCGTCTCGCCGATCCCCGGCACCCGCTGGAGTTGCTCGGAGGTCGCCGTGTTGATGTCGATCAGCTCGCGCTGCTCGCCCTGCTGCTGTTGCTGCTGGTGTTGTTGCTGGCGCGGCTGCAGGATCTCCAGCACGGCCCCCTGCGTCACGGGACCTTCCGGCGCCCGGGGCGCAAGACCGGCCAGACCGAGGGTGACGATGCCAACGATGATCGCATTCATGGCTACCTCCTGATTTCGGCCTCCATCGCGGAGACCGTCTCGTGCGGCACACCGCGCCCGCCGTCACCGGCGCGGCAGCGGTACCCGGCGGAAAGACGCCGGGCGTCGCCCATCGCAGGCTTGCCTGCTGCCGGCGGTCGCGGCGCACCGTCGTTCGATGAGCCTCATGTACTTTGAAGACGGCCACGGGCCGCCGTTTTCCGTCACGATGTCGAATTGACCCCCGCAAAGCGCCCGTGCTAGCGTCCGAGCCTGGCAGGTGGCGCTCGGCAGGGTTCCCCGGAACCGACGAGCGCCTTCTTTGTTTCAAGGCTTCCGACCCAGGCCTGGCGACCAGAGCTGCGGGCGGCCTTTGCGCACCGAGCTCTCGCAGGCGTGGCCGGCACCCCGAATCGGCGTGATCGCCTCGCCCCCAACCATCGGCGGCCCGGCGCCCGCCGCCTACGCGACGGCCTCATGAGCGACGATCAGGAACAACACGACGACGAGCAGGCGGGCGCCGAGGTCGGCGAGATCACGCCCCGGTCCGAGGACTTCTCGCGCTGGTACCTCGACGTGGTACGCCGCGCCGAGCTCGCCGATTACACGCCGATCAAGGGCTGCATGGTCATCCGCCCCTACGGCTACGGCATCTGGGAGCACACCCGCGACCTGCTCGACGCCCGCCTCAAGGCGACCGGCCACCAGAACGCCTACTTCCCGCTGTTCATCCCCGAGAGCTACCTGCAGAAGGAGGCCGAGCACGTCGAGGGCTTCGCCCCCGAGGTCGCCTGGGTGACCCATGGCGGCGCCAACGAGCTCGAGGAGCGGCTCGCGATTCGTCCCACCTCCGAGGCGATCATCAACAGCCTCTACAGCAAGTGGGTGAAGTCCTGGCGTGACCTGCCGCTGCTGATCAACCAGTGGGCCAACGTCGTTCGCTGGGAGAAGGTCACCCGCTTCTTCCTGCGCACCACCGAGTTCCTCTGGCAGGAGGGGCACACCGTGCACGCCACCGAAGAGGACGCCGAGGAGGAGGTCCTCAGGATCCTCGAGATCTACCGTTCGCTCATCGAGGACGATCTCGCCGTTCCGGTGGTCACCGGCCTCAAGAGCCAGGGCCAGAAGTTCGCCGGGGCGCTGCGCACCTACACGCTCGAGGCGCTGATGGGCGACGGCCGGGCGCTGCAGGCCGGCACCTCGCACAACCTCGGCCAGAACTTCGCCAAGGCCTTCAATATCCGCTTCGAGGACCAGCGCCAGCAGCTCCGCTACGCCTGGACGACGTCGTGGGGGGTCACCACCCGCCTGATCGGGGCGCTGATCATGACCCACGGCGACGACAAGGGGTTGCAGCTACCGCCGCGGGTGGCCCCCTATCAGATCGTGATCGTCCCGATCCCCGGCAAGCACTACCTCGAGAGCGTCGTGCCGGCCGCCAAGTCGCTACGCGACATGCTGGTGAAGGCCGGCCTGCGCGCCCACCTCGACGATCGCGAGGAGCACACCCCGGGCTGGAAGTACAACGAGTGGGAGCTGCGCGGCGTGCCGCTGCGCGCCGAGATCGGCCCCCGCGACGTCACCAAGGGGCAGACGGTCCTGGTGCGCCGCGACAACCGCGAGAAGGCGTTCGTCTCGCTCGACAACGTCGCCCAGGAGGCACACGAGCTGCTGGAGTCCATCCAGCAGGGACTGCTGGCGCGGGCCCGCGCCTTCATGGCCGACAACACGCGCCAGGCCGCCGACTACGCGACCTTCCAGGAGATCATGGCCGGGCCGCGCGGCTTCGTCGAAGCGCCCTGGTGCGGCGACGAGGCCGGCGAGGCCGATCGAATCCAGGAGGACACCTCGGCCACGGTTCGCTGCCTGCTCACCGACCGTACCGCCGACGGCCCCTGCGTGGTGTGCGGCAAGCCGGCCAAGCACGTCGCCCTCTTCGCCAAGGCCTACTGAGAACGCGCCGGGACGGCGGCTGCGGCGTTGCGCTCGCTCGGGCTCCTCGCCGTACGAACAGGTACGACTGCGTCGCCCTCGCGTCTCGCGCCTTGCAGCCGCGCCCCGCGCGTCCTCAGTCGAAGAGCAGGATCGGGCGGCCCCTCGCTCATTCGCGCGCGACCGGGCCGGGCCCGGAGATCAGTCGGCGGATCTCGTCTGCCGAGGGGATGGCGAGAAAGCGGTAGTCGGTGTAGGTCTGCGCGACCTCCAGCTCCGGGAAGGTCTCGAAGGGCTCGACGATGTCGCCGGTGACCCGGTAACGGTTGCGCTTGATCGCCACCTGGCCTGGGAATCGCAGGCCGTTCATCTCCTCCCAGAAGTCGGTGGTGATCTCGGTGAAGGTGAACTCCTCGGCGCTCGCGTCCCGGCGTCTCACGGCGTCCATGAAGCGGACCTTCTCCTCGTGGTCGGCCGCGCCGAGCGCGTAGACCCGCAGGATCTGCGACGTCTCTCTGTCGATCCAGGCGGTCCCGAACCAGCCTGGCGAGCCGCCAGGCGCTTCGGCCGTCGGGCGGAACGCGATGAGCACCGCCGGGCGTCCGAGCGCCGAGTCCTCTCCGGCGACCACGTAGCGGTATGCAGGCCGGCCGTTCCGCCTCGCGACCAAGAGCGGCCAGCCATGGGCGGCGCCCAAAAGGGAAGTCGACTCGAAGGCGGCGAGCGACGCTCGCGGATCCGGGTCCGCCGCCGCCATCCGCCGGCGAAAACCGGTCGAGAGGTTACCGTCGAGGCCGTGTTCCCCGTAGACGTACTCGAACTCGCTGATGCGACGATCACCGATCGAGGAAAGTGTCTCTGCGGCGCCGCCGGCGGACGAATAGCGGGTCTCGACGATCGTTTCGCGGGCCGTGAAGCTCACCATGGCGGGCTGATAGATGGCTGCGAGTCGGCCGAGCCGGGCTTCCTCGGCGCTCGGGGCTCGGCCGCGACGCCGGCCGGCGGATCCGAAGAGGTATTCCGCCGCGATGCCCGCGGCGCTGCGATCCGCGACCTCGAGCGGCACCCGAAACGAGGCCGACTCGCCCGCCGGTGCATCGGCGATGTCGACCTGTACGACGTAGGTTCCCGGGCCGAGGCCCCGCAAGCGGAGCGTGCCGCGGCGAACCGACGAGCCGTCCTGCAGCAACGGAGCCGACGCCACTTCGGCGAGCAACGTCGTGCCTCCCGCCGCGTATACCGAGCCCGAGATGACCGGTGCCTGCCCCCCGATCACCTCCGAGTAAACGGTCAGCACCTCGCCGGCCGCGATCGTGCCCACCGCCAGCGGCCTCGCCGGCCCACCACCGTCGCCACCCAGCAGCACGAGATCGCTCGCCCGCCAGCCGCCGGTCGGCTCGGCGACCTCGAGCTCGAGCCGGGTTGCGCCCAGCTCTCCCTCCCCCGCGCCTCGAGCCGCCAGCCGGACGTCGTAGCTGCCGGGCTCGAGGTCGAGCTCGTGGAGATAAAGAAACAGCTCGGCCTTCGAACCATCCGCAGCGGCGATCTCGCCCGCCGACCGCACCGTCTTGCGCACCTCGTCCACGACGTCGTCGCCGCGGAGCACGAGCGCGAAAAATTCGAGCGTCCCTTGATCTCCCACCGGCAACGCCGGATTCGCCTCTGCGGCCGGACGTTCCACCCTCGCCAGGATCTGGACCACCGGCCGGCCGTCGGGGGCGAAGCGGCGCAATGCCTTGGCCTGCAGCGGCAGACCGTCGACGGCGCCCGGAAAGGCCATCGCCGCCGCCAGCGTCCGTATCCGCCGTTCTTCGAGCGACCAATCGACATAGCCCTCGCGGGCTCGCACGGTGACGCCCTCGCGTGCCACCCGAAGGTCGATCTCATGGTACTCACCGTCGCCTTCGGCGCGCGGCGAGGCGTACGTCAACAGGTAGTAGCGCGAGATGTCTTCGCGGATCGCCGCCAGCGATTGGCCTACGTTGCTGCCGTAGATGAACGAGCGGCCGCTGGTCTCCTGGGCGGCATTACGCAACGAATCGCGCAGGCCGTCGAGGGACGCCTGCATCGCGAAGCTCCGCAGCTCCGTCGACTCGGCGAGCGTCGCCGTCTGCGCGTCGACACCGAACTGGTCCAGCTCGGACTTCAAGGTCGGATCGAGGGCGTAAATGCTGACGTTGGCGCTGTTGGCAGCCTCGTGAAGCGTCTGCTGCCTCGCCTGGATGCGGCCATCGGGGATGAGCGGCAGGAACCGATCCCGATCCAGCCCCGCCAGCCCCGCCAGCACGCTGAACGGCCCGCCTTCCATGAGCTTGACCCCGGTCGAAACCCAGACGAGCGCCGTTCGGCCGGGCCGCACCGCGAACGCGTCGCAAAGCCGGGTGAGCAGGTCGAAGGTGTTGAGGCTGCGGGTCAACTCGTCGTGCTCGTAGGCTCGCACGATGCCCTGTACCTCGACGTCCCCCTCCTGCCCCTGCCGCATGTCGGCCCACAACTGGCGCAGCCGATTGCGGATCAACGGCCCGAAGGTGGGGACCTCGAGCACGTCGGCGGCCACCTCTTCCAGCGCCTCGACGTCGAGGGTCAGCGGCGTGAGCTGCTCCAGCGTGCCGACGGCGCTGACCAGGAACGCCGCACGGGGAATCTCGAGGCTAGCGGTCTCGTTGAGCAGCGTCGACCAGGCGGCGGCGAATCGCCGCTTGGCCCGCAGGTCCAAGCTGGGGCCGTCGATCACGAAGATCAGCGCGCCGAGATCGGTTGTCGCCGGCGCGGGCTCCCCGGGCGGTAAGCCTCCCGCCGAGCCACCCCCCGCGGGTGTCGCGGCGCGAGCGTCGACGCCACTCGGCAAGGTCGCGACCGTTCCCGCCGCAAGATCGATGAGCTGGATCCCGAGAATCCGCTGCGGCTCGCCGTCCTCACGGAGCTGAAAGTCCTCCGCTCCCAGGTCGGCGACGAATTGCCCGTCGGAGTCGGTGACGATCGCGTCGACGCGCACTCGCGCAACGCGGGCGCCGAAGGCCGGCTGCTGCGGAGCAGCTGCTTGCTGCGGCGTAGCCGCTTGCTGCGGCGGCGGCGACGCCGCCGTGAGCATCGGCAGGACGAGCAGGAAGGCGACGAGCCGGCCGCCCAAGGTGAGCTCCTTGATGGCATTGCGGTCGCTCAACCTGCACACTTCGAATCCCTGTCGTCGACGCCCGTTCTTTGGTAGCGTCGGCATCTTCGTCGGTATTCTCTGCTCCGAACCAGCCAGCCTACGTTTTATGGATGCTGTTGATCCAACGCCTCAACCAGTGGTGCCGCCGCAACGCTCTCCGGGACCATACCAGCACGGGATCACCGTTCGCCACGGATCAAGCGCGAGCGGTCCTCAGCAGCAGCCGCTGGAGGCCGGCAGCGCCTCGAGGACGGCGTCGACCACCCGCTCCGGCTCGGCGGCGGCGTCGACGACGATCGTGGCGGTCTCGTAGCCGGGGAGCCGCTCGGCGTAACGCGCCTGCAGGGCTTTGGCGCCGCCCCAGAGCGGCCTCTTTTCAGACTCTGGGCTGGCGACCGCGATCGCACTTTCTCCGTCATCGACGCATCGGGCTTGCAGGACCTCGAGCGGGGCGCGCAACCAGGCGACGACGGCTTTCTCGGCGCACAACGCGCGGTTGCGCCCGTCGATCAGCGTGCCGCCGCCGAGCGCTACCACGGTCGCCGGCTTGAGGACGACCTGGCGGAGCACCGCGCGCTCGAGCTCGCGGAACTCCTCTTCGCCGCTCTCGGCGAAGATCCGCGCCACCGACCGTCCCTCCTGGCGCTCGATGACGCCGTCGAGGTCGAGGAAGTTCCACAGCAGCCGGCGGGCGAGCAGCCGCCCGACCGTGCTCTTGCCGGCGCCCATGAAGCCGGTCAGGTGGATCTGGCGGCGGCCGCCGGGCAGATCGAGCGACGCCGGGACCGTCGATGATTGTGGCTCTCCTTCTCTCATCGGACCGCCACCTCCTCGAGCGCGGCGGCGAAGCCGGGATAGGAGACCGCCATGGCCTCGGCGCCGGCGATGATCACCGGGCCGGCGGCGGCGAGGCCCACCGCCGCCATCGCCAGGGCGATGCGGTGGTCGCCGCGGGCTTCGATGGTACCCGCCAAGAGCCGCTGGCCGCCGCCCACCGCGAGCCCGTCGGGAAACTCGTCGACCTCGGCGCCGAGGGCGCGGAGCGCGGCCGCGATGGCCGCGATCCGGTCGCTCTCCTTGACTCGCAGCTCGGCCGCGCCACGGATCTCGACGCCGTCGGCGGTCAGCGGGCCGATCGCGGCGAGCAGCGGGAGCTCGTCGATCAGCCCGGCGACCATGGACGGCTCGATGCCGCCGCCGGTCAGCGGCTCATCGCCGCCCCTGACCCGGATGACGCCCACCGGCTCGCCGTGCCAGTCGACCGCCGGCTCGATCTCGATGCCGGCGCCCCAGCCGCGCAGGACGTCGAGAAACGCGGTGCGGGTCGGGTTGAGGCCCAGGCCCGGGAGCTCGAGACGGCTGCCGGGCAGCAGCGCGGCGGCGGCGACCCAGTAGGCGGCGGAGGAGACGTCGGCCGGCACCCTGCCGGAAAGGCTCGCCAGCCGCGCCGGCGGCTCGATCCGCACCGACCAGGCGTCGCCGGCGGGCCCGGCGTCGATTCGGGCCCCCATGGCGGCCAGCCGCCGCTCGCTGTGATCGCGGGTGCGCGCCGGCTCCTCGACGGTCGTCGGCTCCGCCGCGAACAGCCCGGCCAACAGCACGCACGACTTGATCTGCGCCGAGGCCACCTCGGGGCGGTGGACGATCCCGCGCAGCGGCCGCCGGCCGCGGATCCTCAGCGGCGCGGTGCCGCCGCGCGTGGTCTCCACCGTCGCCCCCATCGCCTGCAGCGGCCCGGCGACGCGGCGCATCGGCCGCCGCCGCAGCGAGCCGTCGCCGGTCAGCACCGTCGCGAACGGCTGGCCGGCGAGGATCCCGGCCAGCAGCCGCACCGTCGTGCCGCTGTTGCCGCAGTCGATCGGGCGGGACGCCTCCCGCAGCCCGTCGAGGCCGGCCCCCCCGACCCGGGCCGTGAGCGGCCCGCTCCAGCGGTGTCTTAGACGCCGGGCCGGCGACCGCGCGGCGGGAGAGGTCGCCCCGGACGAGCGATCGGCGTCCTCCCCCCCGGGGCTGTCGCCGTCCGCCCCCGTGACCACCTCGACGCCCAGCGCCCGCACCGCCGCCAGCGTCGAGGCGACGTCGGCGCCATCGGCGAGGCCTTCCAGGCGGCTCTCGCCCTCGGCGATCGCCGCGAGCATGAGCGCCCGATGGGAGATCGACTTGTCGCCGGGCACGACGATCGTGCCCTCGAGGCGTCGCGCCGGTTTCACCGTCCAGTCCACGTCGCTCGACCCGCGTTGCAAGAAAGGTTCACCGGGTCGAAAACGGAAGCTCGCCGGCCCGGCCGGAGATGAATCGTAACCCGCTGTAACCCAGCGGGTGATGCGTCTGCATGTCGACCGGCGGGACCCCGGTCGCCTATGCCGGGCTCGTTCCGTCGCCCCGTCGGCCCCGCGAAAAGAGGCTGAAGACGATCACCGCCAGCGCCACCAGGATGTCGAGGCCGATGAACCAGTTGTGCAGCGCGTCGACGATCCCGGTGATGCGCGGGAAGTACTCGGCGGGAAACTCGGCGAAGATCCCCAGCGTCAGGACCTGGGCGATCACCAGCGTGCCGACGTAGCGCAACAGGTTGATCCACAGGTCGACCAGCCGGAAGCCGGGCGCGCCGGTCCGCACCTCGGACTCCACCACCCGCCGGTCCCAGTACCAGCCGACGAACAGGCAGACGAAGAAGCCGCCGATCGGCAGCATGTAGTCCGAGACGATGTGGCTGATCAGGTCGAACCAGTTGAGCTGGAAGAGCCGGACGCTGCCGAGCGCGCCCTCGCCGGCAACGTAGCCCAGCATGCCGGCGATCGAGGCGCCGGACCACGGCCCGGCGGCCAGCGCCGAGGGGATGCCGAGCAGGAAGATGCCGCCGCCGAGGATCCACACCGCCTTACCGCGCGACCAGCCCCGCTGGTCGATGAAGTAGGCCGCCACCACCTCGAGCAACGAGATGCTCGAGGTCAGCGCCGCCATCAGGAACAGCCAGAAGAAGATGCTGGCGAACAAGGCGCCGCCGGGGATCTGGTGGAACACGACCGGCAGGGTCACGAAGATCAGCCCGGGCCCTTCGCTCGGCTCCATGCCGAAGGCGAACAGCGCCGGGAAGATGGCGAAGCCGGCGGCGGTGGCGACCAGGGTGTCCATCACCGCAACCTGGATGCTGGAGGCGGGTAGGTCGTTGTCGGCCGACAGGTACGAGCCATAGGTGATCATCGCCCCCATGCCGACGCTGAGCGTGAAGAAGGCGTGGCCCACGGCGATCAGCACCACCGTCGGGTTGAGCGCCGAGAAGTCGGGGCTCAGCATGAAGTCGATGCCCGCCCCGGCGCCGGGCAGCAGGACGCCGCGGAGCACGAGAATCGCCAGCAGCACGAACAGCACCGGCATCATGATCTTGCTGGCACGCTCGAGGCCGCCCTTGATGCCGCGGGCGACGATCAGCATGGTCAAGGCCATGAACAGCGCGTGAAAGGCGGTGCTCAGACCGGCGTTGGTCGACAGGGCCTCGAAGTGGGCGCCCGACTCCTCGGGGCTCGCCAGGGCACTGATCGAGCCCAGCGGCGCCTGCAGCGCATAGGACATCACCCAGCCGGCGACGACGCTGTAGAACGACAGCAGCAGCGCGCCGGCGAGGACCCCGAGCCCGCCGACGTACTTCCAGGCCGAGCCGGGCTTGAGCGCCTCGAAGGCGCCCACTGGATTGAGCTGGGTTCGCCGGCCGATCACCAGCTCGGCGAGGAAGACCGGCGTGCCGATCAGGGCGATGCAGGCGATGTAGACCAGCATGAACGCGGCGCCGCCGTTCTCCCCCATGATGTAGGGGAAGCGCCAGATGTTGCCGAGGCCGATGGCCGAACCGGCCGCCGCCAGCAGGAAGCCGATCCTCGAGCCCCACTGCTCCCGCGGCGTCGCGTTACTCATGGGCGCCATTTCCCCCGCCGCCGGTGCGCCGCCGATCGGCCCGCATCGAGACGGCCAGCAGGGCGGCGAAGCCGCCCCACACGATCCCCAGGATCAACACCATCATCAGCACCGTGCTGGTTGTCATCACGCCTCCTATTCACACGCCAGAGCTGCTCGGTTGCGGGCGGGCGAAACCCGGCCGCCAGCCGGCCGCGCGCCGCCGCGCCGGCGGCCGTTCAATCGACCGCCCCGGCGTCGCCCATCGTCTGCGCCGCGATCCGGTCGTTCGCCAGCCAGAAGATCAGCAGCACCACTCCCCACTGGAACAGGCACGTGCCCAGCGTGAACACCCCGAACGGGTCCCACCATGCCTCGCCGGAAGTCGCCGCCTGGTACAGCCACCAGACGATCAAGACCGTGAACTCGAGCGGGATCAGCACCTTGATCGCGAAGTCGAACCAGCGGCCGACGGGAATGTCGTTGTCGGCCGGCTCGATCAGCTCTTCGCGGAAGCGGGCGACCCCGAAACGCCGCACCGCCAGGGCGAAGAAGAACCCCGACACCATCAGGCCGATCCCCCATACCGCGTCCTGGTTGGAGAAGAAGGTGAGGTTGACGGCCGAGGGGATGCCGAGGACGAAGCCGCCGGTGGCGACAAACCTCAGCGCCCGGTGGCGGCTCATGCCGGCATCCATGAAGATCCGCACTCCGAGCTCGATCATGGCGATCAACGAGGAAAGCGCCGCCACCACCAGGGCGAGGAAGAACAGGATCATGAAGAAGCGCCCGCCGGGGATCTCGGCGAACAGGCGCGGCACCCAGATGAAGCTCAGGCCGGTGCTCGCCGGCCCGCTCTCGGTGAGGGCTCGCTCGGCTTCGGCGAGCGGCAGCACCGCGAACACCGTCGGGATCACCGCCAGCGCCGCCAGCAGCGAGGCCGAGTTGTTGCCGAGCCCGATGGTCATCGAGCTGCCGACGATGTCGTCCTTGCTGCTGGAGTACACCGCGTAGGTGAGCAGCAGCCCCCAGCCGGCGCCGGTCGACCACGCCGACTGGGTCAGCGCTTCGAGCCAGATCCGGTAGTCGAGCAGGTCGGCCCAGTCGGGGTTGAACAGGAAGGTGAGCCCCGCCATCGGGCCCTCGGCGCCGGGCTGCGCCGGCAACGTCAGGGCGCGCGCGGCGGCCACCGCCAGCAGCAGGAAGAGGGCCGGGATCAGCACCTTGCTGGCCTTTTCGATGCCGGCAACGACACCGCGGTAAACGACGTAGCCGCAGAGGCCCATCGCCACCAGGTGGAACAGGACCGGCTCCCAGACGGTGGCCTGGAAGCCGTCCCAGTAGGCCAGCCCCTCGACACCGACCACCTCGCCGGTGATCGCGGCGATCAGGTACTTGATACACCAGCCGGCGACCACCGAGTAGTAGAACATGATCGCCAGCGTGCACCAGCCGACGAACGCCCCCATCCACGCCGAGCCCGGGCCGATCAGCTTGCCGAAGGCGCCGACGACGCCGCGGCGCGCGTGCCGCCCCATCGCCGTCTCCACCATCAGCAACGGGATCGCCCACAGGAACAGGAACAGCAGCCAGGGGATCAGGAAGGCGCCGCCGCCGTTGTTGGCGACGATGCGGGGGAAGCGCCAGATGTTGCCGGTCCCGACGGCCATGCCGAGGGCGGCCACCAGCAACGCCCATCTCGATGTGAAGATCTCGTTGGTTGCCATGGCGGCAGGACTTTAAGGTGGATCGGTCGGGCGAGTCAATCGGGGCGCTCCCGAAAACCCCGGGCCGCGGCCTCGATCAGCCTGCGGGTGCAGGCCTCGACGCCGCCGGACCCGAACAGCGCCGCGACCACGGCGACGCACTCGGCGCCCGCGGCGATCACCTCGGGCGCCGTGCGCGCGGCGATGCCGCCGACGGCGACGATCGGCTTGTCGATCGCCGCCGCCGCCGCCGCGACGCCGGCGACGCCCACCACCGGCCCGGCGTCGGGCTTGGTGGCGGTGGCGAATACGGGGCCGATGGCGACGTAGTCGACCGGCAGGGCGGCGGCGGCGCGGGCCTCGGCCACGGTATCGACCGAGATCCCGATGATCGCCTCGTCGCCGAGCAGCCGGCGGGCGGCGGCCGCCGGCAGGTCTTGCTGCCCCAGGTGGACGCCGTCGGCCCCGGCCGCCAGCGCGACGTCGACGCGGTCGTTGACCAGCAGGGCGATCCCCAGCCGCCGCGCCTCGCGCACCAGCCGCGCCGCCCGCTCGCAGGCCAGCCGGTCGCCGGCGGCCTTGTCGCGGTACTCGACCCAGGCGGCGCCGCCGGCCGCCAGCGCCATGAGGACCTCGAGGAGCGGCTCCGCGGTCGCGGCCGGATCGAGGATCGGCAGCAGCGGCGACGGCAGGCGCGGCGGAAGGCTAGCCCGCATTTCTCATCGCCGTTCTGCTGCGGGCGGGCTAGTACTCCGTTTCCCAAGTACCATGGCGTTTGCAGGCCGACTCGCGGGGGAGATCAAGGCGAGCGGCGATGAGGAGCGTGGGCCAGTCAGCGCTCGGCCCTTCCGGCCGGCGCCGGGCGGGCGCTCGGCAGCAGCTCGTCGAGCAGGTGGGTGTCGTAATCGCCGGCCACGAAGCCAGGGTGCTCGAGAATGCGCTGCAACAGCGGCAGGTTGGTCGAGATGCCCTGGATCACGAACATCCCGAGGGCCCGCCGCATGCGGGTCAGCGCCTCGCTGCGGTTGAAGGCATGGACGATGACCTTGGCGATCATCGAGTCGTAGTAGGGGGAGATGAAGGCTGCCTCGTGGACGGCGGTGTCGATGCGCACCCCGGGGCCCTTGGGGATGTTGAACGCCGAGATCTGGCCCGGGCTCGGCGCCAGCGTCTCCGGATGCTCGGCGTTGACCCGGCACTCGATCGAGTGGCCGCGGAACTTCACGTCATCTTGGGTGATCGGCAGCTTCTTGCCGGTCGCCGCCCGGATCTGCTGCTTGATGAGATCGACCAGCGTCACCTCCTCGGTGATCGGATGCTCGACCTGGATGCGGGTGTTCATCTCCATGAAGTAGTGGTTGCCCGACCTGTCGACCAGGAACTCCATGGTGCCGGCGCTGCTGTAGTCGATGGCCTTGGCGCCCTTCACCGCGTCGGCGAGGATCCGCTCGCGCTGCTCGGCGTTGAGCGACGGCGACGGCGTCTCCTCCACCAGCTTTTGGTACTTGCGCTGGACGCTGCACTCGCGCTCGCCGAGGTGGATCAGGTTGCCGTGCTGATCGCCGAGCAGCTGGACCTCGATGTGGTGCGGGCGGGCCACGTACTTCTCGACGTAGATGTCACTGGAGCCGAAGTTGGCCTCGGCCTCGCCGCTCGCCACCTGGAAGGCCTTGGCCATCTCCTCGCGGCCGGCGACCACCCGCATGCCCTTGCCGCCGCCGCCGGCAGCAGCCTTGAGGAGCACCGGATAGCCGATCCCCTCGGCGATATCGGTGGCCTCCTTCTGGTCCTCGACGGCGCCGTCGCTGCCCTCCAGCAAAGGCAGGCCGGCATCCCTCATAGTCGCCTTGGCGACCGCCTTGTCGCCCATGCGGCGGATGGCGTCGACGCGGGGGCCGATGAAGGTCAGCCCGCAGGTCTCGCAAATCTCCGCAAACTCGGCGTTCTCCGAGAGAAACCCGTAGCCGGGGTGGATGGCGTCGACCCCCATCACCTCGGCCGCCGAGATCACCGCCGGGATGTCGAGGTAGGACTGCGCGGCCGGCGGCGGGCCGATGCAGATGGCCTCGTCGGCGAAGCTGACGTGCAGCGAATCGCGGTCGGCCTCCGAGAACACCGCCACGGTCTTGACGCCCAGCTCGCGGCAGGCCCAGATGATCCGCAGGGCAATCTCTCCGCGGTTGGCGATCAGGATCGATTGGAACATCGCCCCCGCCGCCTCAGGCGCCGGCCCGTATGGCCAGCAGCTGCTGGCCGTACTCGACCGGCTCGCCGTTGTCGACGAAGATCGCCACCACCTCGCCGCCGACCTCGGCGATGATCTCGTTCATCAACTTCATCGCCTCCACGATGCACAGCGTCTGGCCCTCTTCGACCGTCTCGCCGACGTCGGTAAAGGCTTCCGCCCCCGGCTCCGGGAACCGGTAGAAGGTCCCGACCATCGGCGACTTGACGATGAACGCGTCCTCGACGCCGGCCCTCGCGGCCGGCGAATCCGCCTCCGGCGCCTCCGGCGCGGCCGGCGCGGGCGGCGGCATGGCGGCCGCCGCCGGAGCCGCCGAGCTCACGACATGCTGGACGGGGGCCGCCGGCGTGCTGATCTCGGCCTTGCCGCGACGGATCTTGACCTTGACGCCCTCGCGCTCGACGGCGAACTCGCTGACGTCCTTTTCGATCAGCAGATCGATGAGCTCGCGGATCTGCTCAAGGTCCAGCGGACTGTCGGACGGTCTCTTGCTCATGGCTCCCGAAGAATAGGTTCGGTGCCCAGGGCGGTCAAGCGCTCGCAACCGTCCGCAGTGACGGCCACCATGTCCTCGATGCGAACGCCGTAACGCTCTTCCAGGTAGAGGCCGGGCTCTACGGTCAGCACCATCCCGGCCTCGAGCACCTCACTGCTGCGGCTGGACAGGGCCGGCGCCTCGTGGATCTCGAGGCCGACCCCGTGGCCGGTGCCGTGCTTGATCCCGGCGCCGAAGCCG
>Ga0299906_10001522_pt1 | contig 19905 bp, 17 predicted proteins | sample RVTome_14_FD_200259 | JGI IMG/M metagenome (GOLD analysis project Ga0299906, IMG submission 200259) | Soil microbial communities from uranium-contaminated site in the Upper Colorado River Basin, Wyoming, United States - RVT145D125 (version 2) ...
CGAGCACGGGCTGCCGCTCACGGTCCAGCGACGCACCATCCTGGAGGTCTTGGCCGATCGTACCGACCACCCGACGGCCGACCAGGTCTGGGAGGCCGTACAGGAGCGCATGCCCGGCGTCTCGCGCACCACGGTCTACCGGGTGCTCGACGCCTTCGTGCGGCTTCGTCTGGCCGTGAAGGCGCCCCACACCGGGCAGTCGGTGCGTTTCGATCCACGGACCGAACGGCACCACCATCTGGTGTGCGTCGAGTGCGACCGGGTGCTCGATCTCGAGTCGCCGGTTCTCGACGGCATCCGCCTGCCCGATACGAAGCGCCTGGGCTTCCGGGCCGACGATTTTTCCATTCACGTCCGCGGGGTCTGCGCCGATTGCCGGCGCCGCAACCGATGAATCATCACGCCGCGCGCACCGCTGCGGCCTCAAACGACACACGGAGGAACGACATGGCATCACTGAAGGGAACCAAGACCGAGGACAACTTGAAGGCGGCCTTCGCCGGCGAGTCGCAGGCGAACCGACGCTACCTCTACTTCGCGAAGATTGCGGACGTGGAGGGGCATCCGGAGATCGCGGGCAACTTCCGGGATACGGCCGAAGGCGAGACGGGTCACGCGCACGGCCATCTGGACTACCTGAAGAGCACCGGCGACCCCGCCACGGGGCTGCCGTTCGGTGACACCGAGAGCAACCTCAAGGCCGCCGTGGCCGGCGAAACGCACGAGTACACCGACATGTACCCGGGCATGGCCAAGACGGCGCGAGCGGAGGGGTTCGCCGAGGTCGCCGATTGGTTCGAGACCCTGGCCAAGGCCGAGAAGGCGCATGCCGGCCGTTTCCAGAACCTGCTGAACGCCATCAACTGACGACCGACTGACGCTGGGCGCCGGGCTCCGTCGTGGGCCCGGCGCACGGGACCTCCCCCCATGCCGAACGACACCCGCACCCCCGCGTCGTACCAGCCGACCGACGGCCTCTCGTACGACCCCGCCGAGGAGACCTACTGGAGCCCCGACGCGCTCGCCAAGGAAGTCGAGCGCGTCTTCGAGGTCTGTCACGGCTGTCGCATGTGCTTCAAGTACTGTGACTCCTTCCCGACGCTCTTCGGCGCCATCGACGAGCGCCACGACGGCGACGTCACCCGCGTCACCGCCGAGGAGACGCGCGAGGTCATGGACGACTGCTTCCAGTGCAAACTCTGCGAGGTCCAGTGTCCGTACACGCCGCGCGACGGGCACGAGTTCCAGCTCGATTTCCCGGCGCTGGTGCACCGCTGGAAGGCGCAGCGTATGCGCCGCGATGGCCTGCGTCCGCGCGACCACGTGCTCGCCGATCCCGATCGCACGGCGCGCCTGGCGCGCGCCAGCGGCGGACTCGCCAACGCCGGCAACCGCGCCAAGCCGGTGCGCTGGGCGATGGAGAAGACCGTCGGCATCCACCGCGACAAGATGCTGCCGGATTTCGCCACGGAAACCTTCGAGGCCTGGGCCCGTACGGCCGGCCGGGTGCCGAGCACGCCGGGGGGCGAAGCCGTGCTCTTCCAGACCTGCTACGTGCAGAACCACGAACCCCAGATCGGGCGCGACACGATCGAGGTGCTGGAGCGCAGCCGCGTCGACGTGCGCTGTAGCGCCGGCCTGCAGTGCTGCGGCATGCCCGCCTGGGAGCGCGGCGACCTCGAGCGTGTCCGCCGGCAGGCGGGCGCGAACCTGCGCATTCTGGCGCCCTTCGTCGCTGCCGGCGCGAAGGTCCTGGCGATCAACCCCACGTGCTCGATGATGATGCGTCGCGAACACGCCCGGCTGGTCGATCCTGCCGACCGGGTCCTCGCCGAGCGCGTGGCGGCCGCGGTGATGGACCCGAGCGAGTTTCTCTGGTCGATCCGCGACGAGGAGCGCTTCGCCTCGCAGGTCGCGACGGGCGTGGCGGGCTCGATCGCCTATCACGCGCCCTGCCACCTACGCGCGCAGGGCGTCGGCTTCAAGGGGCGGGATCTGCTCCGCAAGATCCTGGGCGGCCCCGTCTCGACGGTCATGGAGTGCTGCGGTCACGACGGCACGTACGCCATGACGGTCGAGGGCTTCGAGCCGTCCCAGCGCGTGGGCAAGAAGGCCTTCGACGGCATGCTCGAGGCCGAGACCGCGCTGTGGTCGACCGACTGCCCGCTCGCGGCGCTGCAGTTCCAGCAGCACGCCGGCACGAAGCCGCTGCACCCGATGACCATCCTGGCGCGTGCCTACCGGGGAGAGTGGTGATGCGGCCGGTCACGCGCGCCGACATCGTCGACTACCAGACCTACGGCGATGGCCGGGACGAGTTCCGCCGCGCCGTCATGGCGGCCAAGGACGTCCGGCGCGTGCACGTCGGCGAGCACGTCACGCTGCTCTTCGAGAACCACCTCACCGTCCGGTACCAGATCCAGGAGATTATGCGCGTCGAGCGCATCGCCCGCGAGGCCGACGTCCAGAACGAGATCGACACCTACAACGAGCTGCTCGGCGGCGACGGCGAGCTGGGCTGTACCATGCTGATCGAGATCGACGACCCCGAGGAGCGCGCGCGCAAGCTCACGGCGTGGCTCGGCCTGCCCGCGCGGGTGCTGCTCGAGCTGGACGACGGCACCCGAGTGGCGCCGACCGTCGACGCCCGCCAGCGGGACGGCACCCGGCTCTCGTCCGTGCAGTACGTGAAGTACGCAGTGGGCGGCCGTCTGCCCGTGGCCGTGGGGATCGACTTCCCCGGCGCCGAGGCCCGCACCGAGCTGAACGATGCCCAGCGGGCGGCCCTGCGCGAAGACCTTCGCGGCTGACGACGGTGCGCCTCTGCCGGCGTCACCCATGCGCGGTCGGGGGGCGAGCCGGTGGGTGTCAGGCGTGTCGGTAGCGTCCGCGCAGCTCGTCCTTGCGGACCTTGCCCGTGGCGTTGCGCGGCAGGTCGGGGAGGGTCTCGAGGCGCTCGGGGATCTTCTGCGCCATCACGCCGCGGGACTGCATGAAGGTGCGCAGCTCGGCGAGCGTGAGTGGTGCGGCGCCCGGGCGTAGCACCACGCACGCACAGACGCGTTCGCCGCTGGCAGGATCGGGGACGCCGATCACCGCCACGTCGGCGATCTTCGGGTGGGCCGACAGGTCGTCCTCGATGCCCTTGGCCGACAGGTTCTCGCCCTTGCGGATGATGACGTCCTTGCGTCGGCCCGTGATGCGGAGAAAGCCGCGCTCGTTCATGACGGCGAGGTCGCCGGTGCGGAAGAAGCCGTCGGGGGTGAAGGCGTCGTTGAGCGCCGGATCGAGGTAGCCGACGCAGAGTTGCGGGCCGTAGGCTTCGACCTCGCCCTCCTGACCCGGCGGCAACGGCCGGCCGGCCTCGTCGACGATGCGCGCGGCGGCACCCGGCACCGGGCGCCCGTCCGTCGCGTAGCGATCGGCCTCCGCGTCTTCGCGCCGCCCGCTCGTGAACATCGGGCACTCGGTCATGCCGTAGGAGCGGTAGGCCAGCGCGTCCATCTTGATCCCGATCTCGCGGATCAGCTCGGGGGAGACGTCGGCGGCGCCCGATCCACTGGTGCGCACCGAGCGCATCTTCTCGGTCGAGAAGTTCGGGGCGGCGAACATGCCCTGCATGACCGCCGGCGGGCCGCCGGCGCTGGTCACGCCGTGCCGCTCGATCAGGTCGACGGCGAGCGCGGGGTCGAAGCTGTCCATGAAGACGACGCTCGAGCCGTTGGCGATGGGGATGAGCACGAACATCACCAGGCCGCCGATGTGCGTCAGCGGGAACTGCAGCAGCCAGCGATCGTCGGAGGAGGTCCCGAACATGGCGGCGTGGAAGTGGTGCACGGCGCCGAGCGTCGAGGGGGTGTGCAGCACGCCCTTCGGGTCGGCCGTCGTTCCGGACGTGTAGAAGATGGTCGAGACGTCGTGCGGTCCGTGCGGCGACGGCGGGAGCGGTTCGGTCGGATCGTCTTCGAGTGTCTCCAGGGCGCGCTGCCCGGGGGCGGGGTCGGCCCGGACGGTGAGGACGTGCTCCAGGTCGGGCGCTGCGGCCTGTACGGCCGCGGCCAGCTCGCGATGATCGACCGCACGCAGTCGACCGGGCACCACCAGAACGCGGCTGCGCGCCTGACGGCACACGAAGCCGACCTCCCGCTCGCGGTAGATGGTGATGATCGGGTTGGACACGGCGCCGACGCGGTCGACGGCGGCGGCGAGCGCGGCGCCCTCGACCCAGTTGGGGAGCTGCCAGGACACGACGTCGCCCGGACCGACCCCGAGCCGGCCGAGGGCCACGGCCATGCGGTCGGCGCGTCGCGCCAGGTCTCCAAAGCTCACCTGCCGGCCGCCATCCCGCTGGCCCTCGATCAGAAAGGTCCGGTTCGGGTCGCTTTTCGCGCGGGCGGCGAGGAGGGCGGACAAGGGAGGCTGCGGCCACTCGCCGCCGGCCTGGTGGCGAGCCACGCGTTCGCCGAGGGGACGGGTCGATCGCATGGCCCCGACTAGCACGCTCCGGCGCCCTCGGCCGCTTGTTTAATCGGAGTATCTACTCTAGGAGTATTTGCTCGAATGTACGACGTGGGAGAGCTGGCGTCCGTGTCGGGCCTGTCGGTGGACACGATTCGCTACTACCAGACCCAGGGCCTGCTGCCTCCTCCGGAACGCCGCGGCCGACGGGCGCTCTACGGCGATCCGCACCGCGAGCGGCTCACCCGCATCCGGGCGCTCGCCGAGCGCGGATACTCCCTGAAGTCCATTCGCGAACTGCTCGCCGGGGACGGCGAGCCCAAGGGCGACGGCCGGCTGCGTGCCGCTCTCGAGGAAAAGCAGACCGAGGCCGTCTACACGCCGCAGGAGTTCGCCCGTGCCCTCGGCGTTCCGTATCCCTTGCTGCGCTCGATCGAGAAGACCGGCCTGGCCGCCCCACAGGCCGGCGGCGGCAAGGACGCGCGCTACACCGAGGCCGACCTCGAGATGGCCCGCGGCGCGCTCTCGCTCCTCGGCCGCGGGCTGCCGCTGACCGAGCTGCTGTCGCTGGCCGTGCAGCACGACCGGGCCGTGCGCGAGACCGTGGACCGCGCCATCGACCTGTTCGACGACCACGTGCGCAAGAAGTCGGGCACGTCGTCCGAGGGCGAGGCGGAGGCGCTCGATACGGTGGCGGAGGCCTATCGCGAGTTGCTGCCGGTGGTGACGGGTCTGGTGGCGCACCACTTTCAGCGCGTCCTCGTGAACCGCGCGCTCGAGCGCCTGGAGCGCAGCGGAGAGCGCCGCTCGCTCGCGACCGCGCGCCGGACGGCCGCCCGCTCGCACCTGAGGCTGCTGTGGCGCTGACCCTACCGCAGGGCGCGGAGAAGGGCCGGGTGGTCGAGGCCATGTTCGACCGCATCGCGCCGCGCTACGACCTGGTGAACGGGCTGATCAGCCTCGGCGCGCATCACCGGTGGAAGCGCGCGGCCGTGCGTGCCCTCGGCGTTGCGCCCGGGGCGCGGACGCTCGATCTCGCCTGCGGCACGGGCGACCTGCTGGGTGAGCTGGGCGCGATCGGCGCGCGCGGCCTCGGGCTCGACCGCTCGGGCGGCATGCTGGCGGCGGCGCGCCGCCGCGGCGTGCGCGTGCCGCTCCTGCGTGCCGCCGGGGAGGCGCTGCCGCTCCGTACGGCGGCACTGGACGGCGCGGTCTGCGGGTTCGCGCTCCGCAACTTCGTGGACATCGCCCCGGTGCTGCGCGAGGTGGCGCGGGTCCTGCGTCCGGGGGCGCGCCTGGCCATCGTCGAAGTCGACCGGCCACGCTCGCCGTTCGTGGCGGGGGCGCACCGGGTCTGGTTCGAACGTGTCGTGCCCGTCGTCGGCGGCCTGCTCAGCGACGGCTGGGCGTATCGCTACCTGCCGACGTCGGCCGCCTACCTGCCGGACGACGCCGAGCTGCGCGAGCTGCTCGAGGCGGCCGGTTTCGACCGGCTCTGGAAACGCCGGTTCATGTTCGGCGCGGCACAACTCGTGGTGGCGACTCGCAAGGCGGCGGCATGCTGAGCGTCCGTCCGTGCCCGAATGGCCTGGCGACCGAGCGCGAACGGGTCGCCGACCCCGGCGATTTGCTGGCGTTGCCGCCCCCCGACGCGGGGGACCTCGCGTACGTCGAGATTCCGGAGCGAGGCGAAGCGCTGCTCGCGTGCGGGGTCGCGGCCGAGGTCTGTACCGCTGGGCCGGGGCGCTTCGAGGAAGCCTCGCGGCAGGTGCGCGCGCTGCTCGCCGGCGCCGGGGAGGCCGACGGGCCCGGTCCGATCGCCATCGGCGGCTTCGCCTTCGAGGATCAGGTCGCGGGCACCGGTCGCTGGCGCGGCTGGGAGTCGCTTCGCCTCGTGGTCCCCGCGCTCGTCTGGGTCCGGCGCGGCGGCGAGCTGTGGCGGCTGCGGACGTGGCCGGCCCGGCCCGGGACCGCGCCGAGCGAGCCGGCGCCCCGCGAGCCGGCGCCCAGGGTACTCGCGACGCCCGCCTCGCTCGGCGGCGACGAAGACTGGCGGCAGCGCGTCGGCGAAGCGTTGGCGGCCATCGACGCGGGAACGCTGCGCAAGGTCGTGCTGGCGCGCGCGCGCGAGGTGGCGGTGCCGGCGGATCTCGAGATCGGCGCGGTCGTGCGCCGCCTGCGCGACACACGGCCCGGTTGTACGACCTTCTGGCTACGCCGCGGTCAATCGCACTTCGTGGGCTCGTCGCCGGAGCTGCTCGCCCGCGTGCACGGCCGGTCGGTCGAGGCGGTGGCGTTGGCGGGAACGGCCCGCCGGCCACGCCGGCCCGAAGAGCAGCGGTCGGCGGAGGCGGCACTGCTCGCCTGTGCCAAGAACGCCGCCGAGCATGCCGTCGTCGCCGACGAAGTGCGCCGGACCCTGGCCCCGCTGTGTGCGCGGCTCGGCAGCACGCCCCGCCACGTGCAGCGACTTCCCGAGGTCATGCACCTCGCGACCCGCTTCACGGGGACGCTGACGGAAGGCGGCGACGCCCTGCGGGTCGCCGGCTTGCTGCACCCGACGTCGGCGGTGTGCGGCGCGCCGCGCGCCGCGGCGCTGGCGCTGATTCGGGCACGGGAGTCGGAACGTGGGTGGTACGCCGGCGGCGTCGGTTGGCTGGACGGACGGGGCGACGGCGCTTTCGGGGTCGCCCTGCGCTGCGCACTGCTGACACCTGGCCGCGCGACGCTGTGGGCCGGCGCCGGCATCGTGGCCGGCTCGCGCGCCGGCGCCGAATGGGACGAGACCGACGCCAAGATGGAGGCCGTGGCGCGCACGCTCTCGGCCCTGGTGCCATGACGGCAGCGCTCTCGGCGAATCTCACCGCGGCCGCGGCGATCACCGAGGAACTGGTGCGCAGCGGCGTGCGGCACGTGGTGTCGTGCCCGGGTGGCCGTTCGGCGGCCCTCGCGGTGGCCTTCGCGACGCAGCCTGGGCTGCGAGACTGGGTGGTGACCGACGAGCGCAGCGCCGGTTTCTTCGCGCTGGGCATGGCCCGCGAGCTGCGTGCCCCGGTGGCGCTCGCGTGCACCTCCGGCACCGCGGCCGCGAATCTGCTGCCGGCGGTCGTCGAGGCGTCGCGCTCGGAAGTGCCGCTGGTCGTCCTGACCGCCGACCGCCCGCCCGAGGTGCGCGACTTCGGCGCCGCACAGACGATCGACCAGGTGCGCCTGTACGGGTCGCATGTCCGCTGGAGTGCCGACGCGCCGTCCCCGGGCGAGCCCGGCGATCTGGAGCGCTACTTCCGCGCCCTCGTCTGCCGGGCCGTGTCGGTCGCGACCGGCGCGCCACCGGGACCGGTGCACTTGAACCTTCCCATGCGCGAGCCGCTGGTGCCGGCCGGGGCGCTGCCGGTCCTGCCGGTGACGTCCGGATCCCGGCCGGCGGTCCGCGTCGCGCGGGCGGCCACGGTGCCGGCGCCGTCCGACCTCGCCCTGCTCGCGGAGATCTTCACCGAAGAGCGCGGCGTGATCGTGTGCGGGCCCCGCGCCGGACTGGGCGACGTGCCCGGCGTGGTCGCCTCGCTGGCGGCGCGCGTCGGGTGGCCGCTGCTCGCCGATCCGCTCTCGGAGCTGCGCTTCCGGCCCGAGACGACGACGGTGCAGGCGGACGGCTACGACCTCGTGCTGCGCGACGAGGCCTTCGCCGCCGCCCACCGGCCGCGTGCCGTGCTGCAGGTGGGGGCCCTGCCGGTCTCGAAGCCGCTCGAGCGTCTGCTCGCCGCGGCGCGGGCGCCCGCGCACGTGCTGATCGCGTCTCCCGGTACCTGGCCGGATCCGCTGCACGTCGCCACCACGGTCGTGCAGGCGGACGCGGCCGCCACCCTGCGCGGCCTCCTCGAACGAGCGCCCGCGCGTGCGCACGGCGCCTGGTGGGCGGATTGGCGTACCGCCTCCGAGGCCGTGCGCTCGGCGTTGGATGGGCGGCTGGCGTGCGAGACGCGGCTCTTCGAGGGCAAGGTGTTCGGCGAGCTGCTGCGCGCGGTGCCGGCCGACACGCTCATGCACGTCGGCAACAGCATGCCCGTGCGCGACCTCGACACCTTCGGCGCCGCCGGCGCGGCTCGCGTCGACGTCGCGGGCAACCGCGGGGCCAACGGCATCGACGGCGTGCTCTCCACCGCGCTCGGCGCCGCGGCGGTCGGGCGCCGGCCGGTGGTACTGGTCGTCGGCGACCTCAGCTTTCTCCACGACCTGGGCGGCCTGCAGATCGCGGCGCGCCATCGGCTGAGCGCGCTGGTGGTGGTGATCGACAACGACGGCGGCGGCGTGTTCTCCTTTCTGCCACAGGCCGGCTATGGCGACGTCTTCGAGCGCCACTTCGGCACGCCGCACGGTCTCGACCTGGCGCCACTGGCGGCGGCCGCCGGCGCCCGCGTACGCCGCGTCCGGGACTGGGACGCCTTTCACGACGCCGCGGCGCGGGCCTGCGCGCAGCCCGGTCTGGACGTCGTGGTCGTGCCGTCCGATCGTGCCCTCAACGCGACCCTGCACGACGAATACGTCGCGGCGGCGCTGGCCAGGCTGCGGGGGGCCGAGGTGGCCGCATGACGGACCGGCTGGTGCATCGCCTCGTCGTCGATGGCGCGCACTTCGTCGTCGAGGAGCACGGCCCGCCGCAGGCGGCGCCCGTCGTGCTGCTGCATGGCTTCACCGGCGACCGGACGACGTGGGAGCCGGTGGCGACGGCGCTGGCCCGGACGCACCGCGTGCTCATCCCGGATCTGCCCGGCCACGGGGAGACGCGCGTCGGCCTGGACCCCGAGCGTTTCGGGATGGCGTCCGTGACCGACCTGCTGGTGGCGGGGCTGTCGCGCCTCGGCGTGTCGCGGACGGCCCTACTCGGCTACTCGATGGGCGGCCGTCTGAGCCTGTTCGTCGCCTTGGAGCGCCCGGAGCTGGTGAGCCGGCTGGTGCTGGAGAGCGCCTCGGCGGGTCTCGCGTCCGAGGCCGCGCGCGCGCAGCGGCGCGCGGCCGACGAGGCGCTGGCGTACTTCGTGCTCACGCACTCCAGGGAGGCATTCGCGGAGCGGTGGGCGGAGTTGCCGCTCTTCGCCTCGCAGGCGCGCCTGGCGCCGGCCGTGCGGGAGCGACAGCGCGCGCAACGCCGGCGCTGTCGCCGGGCCGGGTTGGCCGCGAGCCTGCGCGGCATGGGGACCGGCGTGCAACCCTGGTTGGGCGACCGGGTGTCGGAACTCGCCATGCCGGTGCTGCTGATCACGGGGGCGCTCGACGCGAAGTTCACCCGCCTGGCCGCGGACCTGCGCGCCCGTGTTCGCGACGGCTCGCACGAGGTGGTCGCCGCGGTGGGACACACCGTGCACCTCGAAGCCCCCGGGCGCTTCCTCGAGATCGTCGAGCCGTTTCTGGCTCACACATCGGCTCGCGAAGGAGAATCCGAATGTCGATCCACTGGGTGACCGCCAAGGAATACGAAGACGTGCGCTACGCCAAGGCCGAGGGGCTGGCGCGCATCGCCATCGACCGGCAGGAGGTGCGCAACGCCTTCCGGCCGCAGACGGTGCGCGAGCTGCTCGACGCGTTCGCCGACGCGCGAGAGGACCCGAACGTGGGTGTCGTCATCCTCACGGGCGAGGGCGATCTGGCGTTCTGCAGCGGCGGTGACCAGCGCGTGCGCGGCGAGAAGGGCTACGTCGGCGCCGACGGCGTGCCGCGTCTCAACGTCCTCGACTTGCAGAAGCTGATCCGCTCGCTGCCGAAGCCGGTGATCGCCGCGGTCAAGGGGTACGCCATCGGCGGCGGCCACGTACTGCACGTCGTCTGCGATCTCACCATCGCCGCCGACAACGCGGTCTTCGGACAGACGGGGCCGCGCGTCGGCAGCTTCGACGGGGGCTTCGGCGCCGCGCATCTCGCGCGCCTGGTCGGCCAGAAGCGGGCGCGCGAGATCTGGTATCTGTGCGAGCAGTACTCGGCCGCCGAGGCGCTCGCGATGGGGCTGGTGAACAAAGTCGTCCCGCTGGCCGACCTCGAGGCCGCGGCCGTCGCCTGGGGCCGCACGATGCTGCGTCACAGCCCGCTGGCGCTGCGCTGTCTCAAATCGGCGTTCAACGCCGAGCTCGACGGCATGGCCGGCATCCAGGAGCTGGCCGGCAATGCGACGCTGCTTTTCTACATGACCGAGGAAGGGCAGGAGGGGCGGAACGCCTATCTCGAGAAGCGCCCCCCCGATTTCGCCAAGTTCGGCCGCGTTCCGTGAGTGCGGCCCTCGGCGCGCGAGACTGGCTGGCGGCAACGCGACCGCGCACGCTCACGGCCGCGCTCGTCCCGGTGACGTTGGGGCTGGCGCTGGCCCATCGGGCGGGGCCGCTCGACCTGGCGCTGGCCGTGGCGACGCTGGTCACCGCCCTGCTCATCCAGGTCGCCACCAACTTCGCCAATGACTGGTTCGACGCGCGCCACGGTGCGGACGGTCCCGACCGCCTCGGTCCGGCGCGGCTGAGCGCCCAGAGTGCCGCGGCCGCGACGGCGATCGGCCAGGGGACAGTCGTGGTGATGGCCGCGGCGGCCGTCGCCGGGCTCTACCTCGTCTGGCACGGCGGCTGGCCGATCCTGGCGGTCGGTGTCGTCTCGCTGGTGTGTGCGGTGGCGTATACGGGCGGGCCGTTCCCGCTCGCCTACCACGGCCTCGGCGACGTCTTCGTGCTGGTGTTCTTCGGCCCGGTGGCGGTGGGGGGAACGTATCTCCTGCAACGCGGCACGCTGCCGGCCTCGGTGCTGCTCGCTTCGATCCCGGTCGGCTTGCTCGCCACGGCGATCCTCATGGTCAACAACCTGCGCGACGTGGACGGCGACGCGCGCGCCGGCAAGCGCACGCTGGCCGTCCGCTTCGGCCGGCGGGCCACGCGCGCCGGCTGGATCGGCGTGGTGGCCACGGCGCTCGTCCTGGCCCTGGTCGCCGTCGGCTGGCCGGCCCTGCTGGCGGTGCCGTTCGCCGCGCGGGAGACGCGCGCGCTCTTGGCACGAGACGGGCGCGCGCTCGATGCCAGCCTCGCTGGGACGGCGCGCCTGCACCTGATAATGGGGCTGATCCTCGTGCTCGGATCGATGACGACATGAAGCTCGCGCGGCTGGACGTGCGCCGCTTCGAGGTCTCGTTGCGGCGCTCGCTGGTGACGTCCGCAGGCACCTTGCGCGAGCGCCGTGGCTTTCTCGTGCGGGTGGCCGACGCCGAGGGCAACGTCGGTCTCGGCGAGGCCAGCCCCGCGTACTGGCTCGGGGACGAGAGCCTGGAACACGTCGAGTCGGTCGTGCAGGACCTGCAGGGCGTGGTCGGTGCCGACGACCCGCTCGCCGGGCTGGACGAGTGGCGGCTGCGGTCGCCGTCGGTGGCGTGCGCGCTCGAGACGGCCTGCCTCGACTTGGAAGGCCGGCGCCGCGAGGTGAGCGTCGCCGAGCTGCTCGGCGGGGTCGGTGGTCGCGAAGTGCCGGTGTCGGCGCTGCTCTTCGGCGGGGTGCCCGATGCCGTGGCGCGCACCGCGGCCAGCCTCGCGGAGCTGGGTCATCCGGCCGTGAAGCTCAAAGTCGGTGCTGGGGACGTGGCCGACGACGTGCAGCGCCTGGAGTCGATTCGCGCCGTGTGCGGCGCCGGGCTCGCGGTGCGCCTCGACGCGAACAGGGCGTGGAGTGTCGGCAAGGCACGCAAGGCCCTGACGGCGCTGAAGCCGTTCGGGCCCGCGTTCGTCGAGGAGCCGCTCACCGGCGGTACGCCGGTGGAGTGGCGCTCGCTGCGCACGGAGATCGGCGTGCCGCTGGCGGGCGACGAAAGCATCCCCAATCTGCCGACGCTGCGTGCCTTCGCCGAGGCGCGCGCGCTCGACGTCGTCGTTTTGAAGCCGGCGCGGCTGGGCGGACCCACCGCCGTCCTGGACGTGGCGCGCGAGGCCGCGCGCTTCGGCATCACCGTCGTGGTGACCGATTCGATCGAAACGAGCGTTGGCCGCGCGCTCGCGGCGCACGTGGCCGCGGCGCTCCCGGGCGAGGTGCAGCCGATCGGTCTCGGCGGGGCGTCGGTGCTGGAGTCCGATCCGCACGGTCTGGTGCCGGTCCAGTTGCCCCGGCTGCGCGTCTCGGGGCCCGGCCTGGGGCTCTGAACATGACGCCGTGGCTCGCCGGGCGTGCCCGGGAAACGCCGCGGGCACCGGCACTCGAGACGAGCGCCGGCACGATCACGTTCGCCGACCTCGCGGCGCGCAGCGACCTGGTGGCGCGGCGGTTGGCGGGACGCGGTGTGCGCCCCGGCGATCGCGTCGCGCTGCTCGGCGAGCCGACGCTGCGCAGCATCGAGATCATCCACGCGGTCCAGCGCCTGGGTGCCGTGCTGGTGCCGATCGGGACGCGCCTGGCCGAGCCCGAGGTGCGCCGGTTGCTCGCCTTCGTGCGACCACGGCTGGTCCTGCACGACCCCCGCCGGGCCGATCTCGTCCCGGCCGCGTCGATCGAGATGCACGCGGCTCTCGACGCGACCGCCCTCGACCCGGCCGCGATCCTACGCGAGGACGTCCCGGACGACGACGTGCACTCGATCGTCTTCACCTCCGGCACCACGGGCATGCCCAAGGGCGCCATGCTGACGCACCGCGGGCACCGGGCCAGCGCCGAGGCTTCGGCCGAGCGGCTGGGAACGCGCGCGGCCGATCGCTGGCTGCTGTGCCTGCCGCTGGCGCACGTCGGCGGACTCTCGATCGTGCTGCGCAGCGCCATCACCGGCTTCGCGATCGTGCTGCACGACGGCTTCGACGCCGGCGCCGCCGACGGGGCGCTGCGCGAGCGGGGTGTGACGACGGTCTCGGTGGTTGCCACCATGCTCGGCCGCCTGCTGGAGGTCGCGGCGGGTCGTCCCTGGCCTGCGACGCTGCGCTGCGTACTGACGGGAGGGGGGCCGCTCCCGGCGTCGCTGCTGGCGCGCGCGCTCGCCCTCGGCGTCCCCGTCGCGCCGACCTACGGGCTCACGGAAGCGTGCTCGCAGGTCGCGACCGCGCCGCCCGGTTCCGTCGGCCCGGATGCGACGGTCGCCGGCGCGCCGCTGCCGGGAGTGGACGTGCGCATCACGGACCCGAGTACAGACGGCGCCGGCGAGATCTTGGTGCGCGGCCCGATCGTCATGGCGGGGTACGTCGAGAATCCCGAGGCGAGCGCCCGCGCGCTGCGGGACGGCTGGCTGCATACGGGCGACCTCGGCCGCCTGGACGAGGCGGGTCGCCTGCAGGTGGTGGGCCGGCGCTCGGACCTCATCGTCAGCGGCGGTGAGAACGTCACTCCCGACGAGGTCGAGGAGGTGCTGCGCCGCCACCCCGCCGTGGCCGACGCGGCCGTTTACGGCGTGCCCGACGAACGCTGGGGCGAGCGCGTGCTCGCCGTCGTGGTGCCGGCCGGACCCGACTTCGACGAGCAGGTGCTACGCGCCTGGTGCCGCGAGCATCTGGCGAGCTTCAAGGTGCCGGCCGCGATTCGCGCCGTGGCCACGCTGCCGCGGACGGCGTCGGGCAAGGTGCAGCGGCACCGGCTGGCGTGAATCTCGGGCCGTCGCGGCGACGCCGCTGGGCAGCCGGGGACGGATGGGTTAGGGAGCCGGGCATGACGACCTGGCACCGAATCGGAGACGCGGGGGAGCTGCGGGACCGCCAACCGTGCGCGGTGCGAGTCGGCAGTCACGCCGTCGCGCTCTTCCACTACGACGGGCGATTTCGCGCCATCGGCAACGGCTGCAACCACAAGGGCGGGCCGCTGTGCGAGGGCCGGATGCGCGACGAGTTCGTCGTCTGCCCCTGGCACGGCTGGGAGTACAGCGTCGTCACGGGCCACGGTCCCGGGGGCTACGACGAGGAGCAGGTGCCGGTCTTCGACGTCGAGGAACGACCGGACGGCGTCTACGTGGCGACGCCGCCTCGCGAGCGGCGCAAGCTGCTGAAGCACAAGCCGTCGCACCTGCTCGCCGAGCACCCGAAGCCCGCCGGCGGACCCGCGCGCGTCCTGGGCATCTCGACGACCGCCATGGACGACGCGAATCCGCGCTTCTCGACCTCCGACGCGCTGCTCGAGCACGCGCTCGCACACGCGCGCGACGGGCGCGCGGCGGACACGCAGTTGATCCGCCTGCGCGACCTCGCCTTCCGGCACTGCGAAGGCAACTACTCGAAGGCCGCCCGGGCGTGTACGTGGCCCTGCGCGATCACCGAGCGCGACCCCGACGACCAGCTCACGCCCGTCTACGAGGGGCTCGTCCACTGGGCCGACGTGGTCGTGGTCGCCACGCCCATCCGCTGGGGCAACCTCTCGTCGCTCTACTACAAGATGGCCGAGCGCATGAACTGCATCCAGAACCAGATCACGACGCACGACCGCATCCTGATCCGCAACAAGGTCGTCGCCTTCATCATCACGGGCGGGCAGGACAACGTGCAGGGCGTGGCGGGCCAGCTCCTCACCTTCTGGGGTGAACTCGGCTTCGCCGTGCCCCCGTTTCCCTTCATCGCGCACAGCCGTGGCTGGGATGCGGAGGACATGGAGCGCAACGTGCGGCAGGTGAAGGCGAGCGACGCGCTGCGCACCGCGTCCGCGGAGCTGGTCGCCCGGGCGCTCGACTTCTGGGCGATTCTCGATCGCCACCGTGACGAGATGGAGAAGCCCATGGAGCGCAGCGGGCGCAAGGCGCAGCGTCTCGCCCCGGCACCCGAGGAGCCACGATGAGCCAGCGGATGGAGATCGCCCAGGCCTACGAGAGGGCGCTCTTCGCCGGCCGCATGGACGAGGTGGGGCGGCTGTTCACCGACGACGTCGTCTACTGGGTGGCCGGCGCGCCGCCGATCGGCGGCGAGTGGCACGGGCGCGCCGCCGTCCTCGCCGCCTTCACGAACCGCGACTTCGGCCTCGGCGCCGCCGACTGGAAATACGAGGAACTCTGGCGCGACTGGTACGAGGCCGACGAGCGCGTCATCGTCGAGATCCGTGAGCGGAGCTGGCTCGCCGCCGCTCCGGACGACGTCCTCGACCAGCGGACCTGCGTCGTCATCCGCTTCCGCGGCGACCGCATCTGCGAGATGCGCGACTACAGCGACGCACATCTCTACGAGGAGTTCCGGCGCCGGCATCCGGAGTTGCCGAAGTTCGCGGGCGGCGCGCGCGGCGGGTGAGGGCGCCGCGTCGCCGGGGTCGTCCCCGTGGCCGTTCGGCATCGATGTGGCTAAGGTCCCTTGGCGAAGTCCGTCAGTCACCCCGGCGCGTCGGCACTCTCGCGCCCCAACTCGCGCCCCAACTTGCGCCCCAACTTGCGCCCGAAGAGGAGCCCGCGAATGTACGTCCGTATCGAGAAGCCCAGCGCACGCACCAGCGTGATCGTGCTCGATCGCCCCGGGCGCATGAACTCCATGGCATTCGACCTGGTGGTCCCGCTGCACGAGGCGATTCGAACGGTGGCCGCCGACAACGAGACGACGTGCGTCGTCCTGACCGGTAGCGGACGTGCGTTCTGCGCCGGCGCCGACACCGAGGACGCCGAGCCGCCGCCCAACGTCGAGGGGCTGACCCTCACCCGCATCGCCACCCGCTCGATGACGATCCTCGCGGAGCTGGTGCCCGCGTTGCAACGCATGCCGCAGCCCGTCATCTGCGCCGTGAACGGCGCTGCGATCGGTGGCGGTCTGTGCCTCACGCTGGGGGCGGACGTCCGCCTCGCCGCCGAGTCGGCGTACTTCCGTGCCGCCGGCATCAACAACGGACTCACGGCGCTCGAGCTGGGGCTCAGCTTTCTCCTGCCGCGTGCGATCGGCTCGTCGCGCGCCTTCGAGCTGATGCTGAGCGGGCGGGACGTCCCGGCCGAGGAGGCGGCGCGGATCGGCCTCGTGTCGCGCGTCGTTCCCGACGAGGCGCTCATGGACGAGGCGCTCGCGCTCGCCGAGCGGATCAACGGCTGGAGCGCGCAGGGCGTTCAGTTGACGAAGCGGCTCATGTGGTCGGGACTCGAAGCGGGCAGCCTGCGGGCGGCCATCGAGATGGAGACGCACACGCAACTCTTCGTGCGGCTGACGACGAAGAACTTCGAGGAAGCCGTCCGTGCCCGCCGGGAGAAGCGCAAACCGAACTTTCAGGACTGATCGCCGGCCCGGGTGCGGCGCGGAGATCCTACGGCACTCGGCGTCGCTGGCCCATCAGGTGAGCCCGGATGCGCTGCCCATGCGGTCCGAGAGCCGAGTACCATTCACGCAGCGCAACTGCCTAGACTAGGGAAGTTAGGAGAAAAGTTAGCCCCCTTCTCGTCCTCGCAGATGCGCCCCTCGAGGGGGTCGCCGCGGCGCGTCAGCGTGTCGTCTGGGCCGTGCGCCGGCGGTCGGAGAGCAGCAGCGCCGGCAGCAGGATCGTGTCGGCCAGTAGGCAGATCGCCAGCACGCTCACGAAAATGATCCCGAGGTTGCGGATCGGCAGGAAGCTCGACAGGGCAAGGACGGCGAAGCCGAGGGAAACCAGGCCGGTCGTGTAGACGACGGGCGCCAGGACGCGGTGGAGCGACTTGCCGAGCGCCGCGACCGGCAGCATGCCGCCCGACCGCGCGTCGCGGAAGTGGCTCGTCAGGTGCACGGTGTCGTCCACGGCGATGCCGAGCGCGACGCTGCCGACGCAGGCCGTCGCGCCGTCCAAGGGGATGCGCAGCCACCCCATGACGCCGTAGAGGATCACGAGCGGGAGCACGTTCGGCACGAGCGCGACGCCGACCAGATACGGTGACCGAAAGACGATGAGCAGCACGACCCCGATCGCGAGCAGCGCCAGCGTGAGCCCCTGGATCTGCCCCCATGCGATCGCCTCCTCGATGCGCGCGTACTCGAACATCAGGCCGGTACACCGCGCGTCGAAGTCCCGAAGCCCTTGCCCGCGCCACCAAGTCTCTGCCTTCCGAGCCAGCTCGACCAGCGCGCGCGAGCCATTGGTGTCGACCCGCAGCACGATGCTCGCGCTGGTGCGGTCCGGGGTGACGAGGTCCCACACGCGATCCGTGGATTCGAGCAGCAGGAGATACTGCTCGATCAGCGCCTGGCTGGCGGGGAGTACCTGGTCGCCGCCGCCGAGCTGCCGCAGGAGGTCCGCCAACGAGATCGCTCGGCCGACCTCGGGCAACGCCTCGAGGTGGGCGGCGAGCGCGTCGATCCGCTCCATCACCATCGGCTCCGTCACCGTTCGGCCTGGTGGAGCGTCGATGACGACGTTCATCGGGCCGACTCCCGAGAGGCGGTCGCGGATCGCTTCGAAGTGCGCCCGGACATGGCTCTCCGGCGGCCACCAACGACTCGCGTCCGTCTCGACGCTGAGCCACGTGATGCCCGCGCCACTGATGCCCGCCACGATCAACCAGCCGGCGACGACGAGACGACCTCGGCGGGCGGCGAGTCCGACCAGACGATCGACCGTGCGTGCCTGCCAGGCGGTAGCTCCCGCCTGCCTGGCGGCCGGCAGCGGTCTGAAGCTCACGATCGCTGGGACGACCGTGAGGGCGGCGCCGAGCACGACGAGCACCCCGATGCCTCCGAAGAGCCCGAGGCCGCGGATGGCGTCCAATCTGATCGAGCCCAGCGCGAAGAAGCCGGCGGCCGTCGTCACCCCCGACAGGGCCACGGGCGCGGCGACGGGGCGCAGCGCCTCCACCAGCGCCTCGGGCGTGGTCATCCCGCGGGCCGCGGCGAGGACGTGAATCGCATAGGTGCTGCCGAACGCGAGCCACAGCGAAGGGAGCGTCATCGTCACCAGGGTCAGGTCTGCCCCGACTCCGCCCATCACACCCAGCACCAGCAGCGTCGCGACCCCACTCGCGAGCAGCGACGCCACGGGCGCCACGGCCGATCGAAAGACGACCCCGAGTCCCGCGGCGATGAGCGCGACGGTCAGCGGCACGAAGGTCAGGATCTCGGTGCGAATCTGCGGGGCGGCTTCGATCTCAAAGACGGGCACGCCCGAGACCCAGGCACGCCGGCCATCGAGCAGGCGCTCGATGGTCGCAAGCACCGCCGCCTGGCGGCCGCTTCGCCCGTCATCGTGCGCGTCCTGGTCCCGGTCGAAGACGACGTTGATCGCGAAGACCGACCCGTCGCTCGACATGAGGTTCCCGGGTACGATTCGGTCTCGTCCCACCAGCGCGCGAATGCGGACCACCTCGCCCGGGGTGAGCGGCCGTCCATCCACGAGCGCGGGATCGAGTCGCAGACTCCCGTCGGTCGTCGCATCGATGATCGGGACGGTCGCCAGGCTGTCGACGCGGGCGACGCCGGGCAGATGCTCGATTCGTGCCGTGATGCGGCGCACGTCCTCCAGGGCCGCCGGGTCCCATGGATGCGTGCCTTCGACGGCGACGGCGACGAACTCGTCGTTGCCGAACCGCTCGACGCTGCTCTGGTAGAAGCTCCACGCGGGGCCGTCACGATCGAGGAAGCTCGCGGGCGACGGCTCGATCCCGAGCCGGACCACCCCGCCCAGGGCGACGATCGAACAGACGGCCCACAGCGCCAGGACGCTCCCCGGACGACGGATCGACACCGCCACGACGGCATGAATCCAAGAGCCGGATGTCTCGCTCATCTCGCTCGCAGCTCTCGGGTCCTGCGCGATCGGCCGGTCACAGCCGCGCGAGCACCTCGCGGCCGAACGTCGCCATCTGCGCGCGCTGTGCCGCGCGGGTGTCTCCCGGGAAGCCGATGGCGAGCCAGGTCACCCCGTGCTCGCGCAGCCGGGCGACGCGCTCGAGCCACCGGGACGCGTCGAGGTCGTCGCCGGTGGGCTCGTCGAGCGAGTAGCAGATGTCGAACGGGCTGGTGCGCCCCGTCTCCGCGACGAGCTGGCGCGCGTAGGCGATGCGCTCCAGCAGATCGTCGTCCGTCTCCAGCACGGCCGTGCGCGTGAAGGGGGCCATGGCCTGCGTGTTCGGGAATGGGATCCAGCCCTGCCCCAGCTCCACGGCCCGGCGGATGGCCCGCTTGCTGTTGCCCCCCACCCAGACCGGCGGGTGCGGGCGCTGCGCCGGGCGCGGGTGCATGGTGTTCCCGCGGGCGTGGAAGTGGCGGCCCTCGAAGCGGACGTCGTCCTCGGTCCAGGCGCGCTGCATGGCCAGAATGGTCTCGTCGCTCACCTCGTTGCGATGCTCGAAGTCGGCGCCGAGCGCCGCGAACTCGCCCTTGAGGTAGCCGGCGGCCACGCCCAGCGTGACGCGCCCCCCGGAGAGCACGTCGAGCGTCAGTACCGACTTGGCCGTGAGAAACGGGTTCCGGTAGGGCAGTACCAGAATGTGCGTCTGCAGTCGGATGCGTGTCGTCACCGACGCCGCCAGCGCCAGGACCACGAAGGGGTCGAGGGCGTGATGCCCCCCACCGTCGAGCCAACGCTGCACCGGGAACGGATGATCGGTGA
>Ga0299906_10001523_pt1 | contig 19902 bp, 17 predicted proteins | sample RVTome_14_FD_200259 | JGI IMG/M metagenome (GOLD analysis project Ga0299906, IMG submission 200259) | Soil microbial communities from uranium-contaminated site in the Upper Colorado River Basin, Wyoming, United States - RVT145D125 (version 2) ...
TGGCCCGCGTCGCCTTCAACTATGCGTGGTCGTGGACGCCCGACGGCAACGAGGTGTTCGAGATGGTCGACCCGCACCGCTGGCAGCTCTGTCAGCGGAACCCGGTACGGCTGCTCCAGGAAACGTCAACGCCGCGCCTCGATCGGGCGGCCGCCGATCCGGAGCTGCGCCGGCGGGTCCGGCGCCTCGAGGAGCAGGTCCTGGGCGCCCCGCCGCTCGCGGCGGTCGGCGCCATCACCCCGGAGCAGCCGGTCGCGTTCCTGTGCGCGGAGTACGGCGTGCACCCGTCGTTGCCGATCTACTCGGGAGGCCTCGGCGTGCTGGCCGGCGACATGCTGAAGGCGGCCTCGGACGCCGGCTTCCCGATGGTGGGCGTGGGGCTCATGTACCGGCACGGGTACTTCCGCCAGCGCATCGACGCCTCGGGCTGGCAGCACGAGTACTGGGTCGAGACCGATCCGCAACGGCTGCCGGCGGCGCTGGTCACCTTCGACGGCATCGAGCCGCTCACCGTGACCGTGCCGATCCGCGGCCGCGACGTGACGGCGCAGATCTGGCGCGTCGACGTCGGGCGCATCCCGCTCTACCTGCTCGATGCCGACCTGGCCGACAACCCGCTCGTCGACCGCTGGATCACCGCCCGCCTGTACGTCGGCGACCGCGAGACCCGCCTCGCGCAATACGCGCTCCTCGGTCTGGGTGGGATGCAGGCCCTGCGCGCGATGGGCATCTCGCCGAGCGTCCTCCACTTGAACGAGGGGCATGCGGTGCTGGCGCCGTACGACATCGCCGCGGCCGAGGTACAGGCCGGACGGACCCTCGAGGCGGCCCTGGAGGCGGCGCGCCGCCGCACGGTCTTCACCACCCACACGCCCGTGCTGGCCGGCAACGAGGCGTACACGGCGGAGGAGTTCCGCCGGGTCGTCACGGGCCTGCCGGAACGGCTGGGCAGCGACTGGGACACGCTGCACCGCCTGGGGCGCGTGCATCCCGACGACGCCGGCGAGCCGCTCGGCATGACGCAGGGCGGTCTGCGCATCAGCCGCGCCGCGAACGGCGTCAGCCGGCGACACGGCGCGACGGCGCGCGCCATGTGGCAGTCGATGTTCCCGGGCCGCGCGGCGGACGCCGTGCCCATCGGCCACGTCACCAACGGCGTGCACGTGCAGACGTGGATGGCGGGCCCCATGCGAGAGCTGCTCGACCGGCATCTCGGGAACGAGTGGACGACGCGCACGACCGATCCGGACACGTGGGCGCGGCTCGACCAGGTCCCCGACGACGAGCTCTGGGCGGTACGGCGGCGACTGCGCGCGCGTCTGGTCGAGTACGTCCGCGAGCGCGCCACGGCCGATCGTCTCGCCCGCGGCGAGGAGCCCGACTACGTGGAGATGGCGTCGCGCTGCTTCGATCCGGACACCGTGACGGTCGGCTTCGCACGGCGGCTCGCCACGTACAAGCGCCTGCACCTCCTGACGTACGACCTGCCGCACATGCTGAGCCTGCTGAGCGGCGAGCGGCCGCTCCAGCTCCTGCTCGCCGGCAAGGCGCATCCCATGGACGACGGCGCGAAGAGCATCGTGCAATCGCTTTTCCGCAGCAGGCGCGCGCCGTTCGTGGGCCAGCGGGTCGCGTACCTGCACGACTACGACCTGGAGCTGGCGAGCCATCTCGTCGCCGGCTGCGACGTGTGGGTGAACCTGCCGCGGCCCCCGCTCGAGGCGAGCGGCACGAGCGGGATGAAGGCGGCGCTCAACGGCAGCCTCAATCTGAGCGTTCTCGACGGTTGGTGGGCCGAGGCGTACGACGGTACGAACGGCTGGGCGATCGACGGCGACGTCGATGGCGACGAGGAGGCGCAAGACCGCCGCCATGCCGCGGCGCTTCTCAGGCTCCTCGAGGGAGAGGTCGTCCCGCGCTTCCACGACCGCGACGCCGCGGGCATCCCGCGCGCGTGGCTGGCGATGGTGCGCTCCTCCATCCGCACCGCCGGGCAGCATTTCTCGGCCGAGCGCATGCTCGCCGACTACGCGTCGCGGGTATACGTCGAAGCGGGGTGAGCGGCTGAGCTCGACGTCGCCCGCGGGTGCTCCCCCAGCGGCGGAAAGCCGCTACTCTCGGAGGCCATGAGCGCCTGGGCGATCTCTCTCGCCGATGTCGAGCGCGCGCGTGCGCGCATCGCTCCGTACCTGCCGCCGACCCCCCTCCGGCACTACGCGGAGCTCGACGCGGCGGTGGGGGGCGGCGTCCGCGTCCTGGTGAAGCACGAAAACCACCAGCCGACCAACGCCTTCAAGGTCCGGAACGCGCTCGCGGCGGTGACCGCGCGATCCACGACTCGTGGCACGCCGGCGAGCGGCGCACGACGGCCTCCGCCGACACCTTCGCCGACGGTCTGGCGGCCCGCGCCGCATCCGGGCCGGGAGGGTGCGGTTTAATGGATCGTGTCCATTACCGAGCCAAATAGGCTCACCAGCAACGCCTCCGCATAAGTAAGTTGCATGCGCCTGATGAGGCAGGGCACGGCAGCGCGACTCGCTTTCAAACTGCGCGTCGAGTGCGTGCATCGCTCGTCGATGGCCGCCGTCGGGCGGCGCGCGCGACTGCGCGTCTTTCGCGCACCGTGCCGCGGCTGATGCACGCATAACGCGCACGCCGGCGCGCCGTGGGTATCGTGAGCACGACGGCCGATAGCAATGAGTTGCCGTGCGACCTGGCATGACAATGGCAGGTCCGCGCCGGGACGTGTCACGACTTCAAGCCGACAAGGGGAGGCATTCATGAGCAAGTGGAAGCATCTCGGGCTGGTGCTCCTCGCGGGCGAGCTGATCCTGGGCGCCTCGGAGAGCCACGGCGGGGGCAAGATCTCAATCGACGAGACCAAGTGGATCAGCTTGGGGGTCGGAGGCCGGTTCTCCTTCGCGGCCACCGAGGACTCGGCGCCGAGCGGCAGCGACTGGTCGAAGGATTTCAACGTCGACAACACACGCATCTACATCAACGGGCAGGTGCACGAGTACCTCAAGGTCGAGGTCAACACCGACTGCATCTTCTGCCAGAACAGCGACCTCGCGGAGTTCCACCTGCTCGACGCGATCGCCAAGATCGAGGTCACTCCGTGGTTCAACGTGTGGGGCGGGCGCCTCCTCGTTCCGGCCGAACGGCAGGAGATGAACGGCCCCTTCTATTCGAGCACGTACGACCGCTTCAAGACGCCGTTCTACCCTTCCGACTTCAGCGTCGACTTCGGCACCGGCGGCGCGGGCGTCTACGGGCGCGACAACGGCGTCAACATCTGGGGAGCCGTAGGACCGAAGGGCGCGCTGCAGTACGTCTTCGGCGTCTTCGCCGGCCTGCAATCGTCGTCCGGCAACGGCCCCAACCAGGAGGACAACCCTCTCTTCGGCGGACGCATCGCCTACAACTTCCTGGAGGTCGAGCAGAACCCCGGCTACTACACCAGCGGCACGTACTACGGCGGCGGCGGCGACATCCTCACCCTCGGCGTCGCCGCGCAGGGCCAGAACGACGGGAGTGGATCGGACGACCACCCCGGCCACTTCTTCGGCATCAGCGCCGACCTGCTCTTCGAGAAGCCGATCGACGACGTGGGCGTGCTCACCTTCGACGGCGAGTACAAGCACTTCGACGCCGACTACTCGAGCGAGGCCTTCAACGATCCCGACAACTTCGGGATGTTCGACGGCGACGCGTTCTCGGTGGTGGGGCTGTACCTGCTGCCGCAGACGGTCGGCATCGGCAAGTTCCAGCCGTATCTCCGCTACACCGGCGTCTACCCGGACGACAGCAGCAACCGTGACGAGTTCGAGGTCGGCCTCAACTACGTCATCGACGGCCACAACGCGCGCATCTCGCTCTTCTATCAGTACGGCGACATCGCCACGAAGGGGCTGAACTACGCTCCCGACGCGTCCGGGGACGAGGTCAGCGCCATCAAGCTGGGCATCCAGATCCAGATCTGATGCGGGCGCCAAACAAGAACCGACAACCGAGACGGAGGGGAATCCAAATGACACTGCGCGTTTCGACTCTGCTCGCGGCGGCGAGCGCCGCATGGCTGTTGTCCGTCGTCCCGGCCCATGCCGCCGACACGATCAAGGTCGGCGTTCTGCATTCGCTCTCGGGCACGATGGCGATCAGCGAGACGACGCTGAAGGACACGATGCTCATGCTCATCGAGGAGCAGAACAAGAAGGGCGGTCTGCTCGGCAAGAAGCTCGAGGCGGTGGTCGTCGACCCGGCCTCGAACTGGCCGTTGTTCGCGGAGAAGGCACGCCAGCTCGTCGAGAAGGACAAGGTGGCGGCGGTCTTCGGCTGCTGGACGTCGGTTTCCAGGAAATCCGTGTTGCCGGTGTTCGAGGAGCTGAACGGCCTGCTCTTCTATCCGGTGCAGTACGAGGGTGAGGAGTCCTCGAAGAACGTGTTCTACACCGGCGCCGCCCCGAATCAGCAGGCGATCCCGGCCGTCGACTACCTGATGAACGACATCGGGGTGAAGCGTTGGGTGTTGGCCGGCACGGACTACGTCTACCCGCGCACCACCAACAAGATCCTCGAGGCGTACCTCAAGGCCAAGGGCGTCGCCGAGGCCGACCTCATGATCAACTACACGCCGTTCGGCCACTCGGACTGGCAGAGCATCGTCGCCGACATCAAGAAATTCGGGGGCACGGGCAAGAAGACGGCCGTGGTGTCGACGATCAACGGTGACGCCAACGTGCCCTTCTACAAGGAGCTCGGCAACCAGGGTGTGTCCGCGGCCGACATTCCGGTGGTTGCCTTCTCGGTCGGCGAGGAGGAGCTGTCCGGCATCGACACCAAGCCGCTCGTCGGACACCTGGCGGCCTGGAACTACTTCATGAGCGTCGATGCCCCGATCAACGCCGAGTTCATCAAGACCTGGCACGCCTTCATCAAGGACCCGAAGCGCGTGACGAACGACCCGATGGAGGCCCACTTCATCGGCTTCAACATGTGGGTCAAGGCGGTGACCGCGGCCGGCAGCACCGATCCGGCCGCCGTGCAGAAGGCGATCATCGGCGTCGAGGCGCCGAACCTTTCCGGGGGCACGTCCAAGATGCTGGCCAACCATCACATCACCAAGCCGGTCCTGATCGGCGAGATTCAGGAGGACGGCCAGTTCGCCACCGTCTGGCAGACCGATGCGCTCGTCCCGGGCGATGCCTGGTCGGACTTCCTGCCCGACAGCAAGGTCATCGAGGCGGATTGGACGGCCAAGCTCAATTGCGGCAACTACAACACCGTCACGAAGAAGTGCTCGGGGCAGAACTACTGATTCCCGAACCGACGCGTGCCGGAGGTTTCCGGGGAGCGCGCCGCGTCGCGCGACGCCGCGCGCTCCCCGCTCGTATCGCAGGGGGTGCCGTGCGCCTACCGCTCGGAATCATCGCCGGCGCCGTCCTGACGATCGTGGGCGCGGCGGTCCCGTGCCGGGCGGACGACGCCGCGTTCGCGAGCGGGCTCGAGGGCCTCAAGAGCTCGAGCTTCCAGGCCAAGGGCGACGCCGCCACCCAGATCGCGGACAGCGGCGCGGAACGAGCCCTCCCCGCTCTCAAGGCGCTGCTCGACGGCCACTTGCGGGTGCGCGTGCCGGACGGCGACCTCGTCATCGTCACGGAAGGAGCCGAGAGCGTTGCCGTCGACGCACTCACTGGGGCCGAGATCGGTGCCGTCGACAAGGCCGACCTCAAGAAGATCATCATCAACAACCAGATGCGCGGTGCCCTCCACACGGCCCTGGCCCGCTTGAGTCTGCGGGCGCCGGATTCCGGGGCGCGTGTGGCCGCGGTCGAGTCGCTCTTCGCCTCGCTCAACGACGAGACGCTCGCGTTGCTGCGCGGCGCGCTCGCCGAGGAGCGCGACGGCGACGTGCGCGAGGCGCTCCGGACCGCCCTGGCGCTCGCCGATCTCGACGCGGTCGACACCGAGCGCCGGCGCGTCGCCGTCGCGACGCTCGCCGGAAGCCTGCACCCCGAGGTGCGGAATCGGCTGGGCGTGGTCCTCGAGAGCGACGCCACCGGCGCGCCGCGGGAGCCCGACGACCTGGTCCGCCAGGCCGCCGCCGCCGCCATTGCCTACATCGACCGTATGCGCTCGCTGTTCGGGCTGCTCGAGACGGTGTTCTTCGGGCTCAGTCTCGGGTTCGTGCTCGTCCTGGCCGCGACCGGCCTCGCGATCACGTTCGGCGTCATGGGGGTGATCAACATGGCGCACGGGGAGCTGATGATGCTCGGCGCCTACGCCACGTGGGTCGTGCAGCAGGCCATGCCGTACAATATCGAGCTCTCCCTGCTCGCCGCCCTCCCGGTCGCGTTCCTCGTCGCCGCGCTGGCCGGCGTCGTCATCGAGCGCGGCGTGGTGCGGTTTCTCTACGGGCGTCCTCTCGAGACCCTGCTCGCGACGTTCGGGGTGAGCCTCATCCTCCAGCAGGGGGTGCGAACGATCTTCTCGCCGCTGAATCGCGCCGTTGCCACGCCCGACTGGATGAGCGGGCAGCTCGTGATCAACGGTGCGCTCGCGATCACCTACAATCGCCTCTACATCATCGTCTTCAGCATCGCCGTGTTCTTCGCGCTCCTGGCTATCCTCCGCTTCACGACGCTCGGGCTGCAGGTTCGCGCGGTGGCGCAGAACCGCGGCATGGCGCGCGCGATGGGGGTTCGGGCGGGCTGGATCGACGCGGTCACCTTCGGTCTCGGCTCCGGGGTCGCCGGGCTCGCGGGCGTGGCGCTCAGCCAGCTCACCAACGTCGGGCCGAACCTGGGACAGGCCCACATCGTCGACTCCTTCATGGTGGTGGTCTTCGGCGGCGTCGGCAATCTGTGGGGCACGCTCGTCGCCGGGCTCTCGCTCGGTGTCGCCAACAAGTTTCTCGAGCCCTATTCCGGCGCGGTGCTCGCCAAGATCGCCGTGCTCGTCTTCATCATCTTGTTCATCCAACGGCGGCCACGAGGACTGTTCCCGCATCGGGGCCGCGCCGCGGAGGCGTGACCGTCCATGCGAGCGGATCTCCACGCGCGCCATCCGGTGGCGGACGGCACCGTCCTCGGCATCCTCGCGCTCTTGATCGTGGCCGTCCCCGTGTTGAACCTGTTCGTTCCCGCGGACTCGGTGCTGCACCTGTCGACGTTCAGCGTGACCCTCCTCGGCAAGTACTTGTGTTATGCGTTGCTCGCGCTCGCGGTCGACCTGGTATGGGGCTACTGCGGGATCTTGAGCCTCGGGCACGGTGCCTTCTTCGCGCTCGGTGGGTACGCGATGGGCATGTACCTGATGCGTCAGATCGGCGATCGCGGCGTCTACGGGAATCCGCTCCTGCCGGACTTCATGGTGTTCCTCAACTGGCCCGAGCTTCCCTGGTACTGGTGGGGCTTCTCGAGCTTTCCGTTCGCCATGACGATGGTGGTGGCGGTCCCGGGCGTGCTGGCCCTCGTGTTCGGCTGGTTCGCCTTCCGGTCCCGGGTGACGGGGGTGTACCTTTCGATCATCACGCAGGCGCTGACCTACGCCCTCCTGCTCGCGTTCTTCCGCAACGAGATGGGGTTCGGCGGCAACAACGGCCTCACCGACTTCAAGGAGCTGGTGGGCTTCAACCTGCAAGCCGACGGCACGCGGGTCGCGCTGTTCGTCGTCACCGCCACGGCGCTCGGACTCGCCTACGCCGGGTGCCGCGCCATCTGCACCTCGCGGTGCGGACGGGTCGTCGTGGCGGTCCGCGACGCCGAAGACCGGGCACGCTTCCTCGGGTACCGCGTCGAGAACTTCAAGCTGTGGATCTTCGTCGTCTCGGCCATCCTCTCCGGCATCGCCGGCGCCCTCTACGTGCCGCAGGTCGGCATCATCAATCCCAGCGAGTTCTCACCCTTGAACTCGATCGAGCTGGTCATCTGGGTGGCGATCGGCGGCCGCGCCTCGCTCTACGGCGCCATCGCCGGCGCGATCCTGGTCAACTTCGCCAAGACCCAGTTCACCGGCTACCTTCCCGAAGCGTGGCTCTTCGTGCTGGGCGCGCTGTTCGTGCTGGGCACCCTCTTCCTGCCCTACGGGATCGTCGGCATCGGCCGGGCGGAGGCGAAGTGAACCCGGCCGTGTCCCTGAACGGCATGGAGGTCGCCCCCGGTGCCGGCGAGGCGCCCCCCGACCAAGCCGATCTCCTGCACGGCGCGATCCTCTATCTGGAGGGCATCACCGTCAGCTTCGACGGGTTCCGCGCCCTCGACAACCTCAGCCTGTACATCGAGCGCGGCGAGCTGCGCTGCGTGATCGGCCCCAACGGCGCCGGCAAGAGCACGATGATGGACGTCGTCACCGGCAAGACGCGGCCCGACGCCGGCACGGCGTTCTTCGACCGCAGCATCGACCTGCTCAACCTGAGCGAGCCGGAGATCGCGAAGGCCGGCATCGGACGCAAGTTCCAGAAGCCGACCGTGTTCGAGCACCTGCCCGTCCTCGTCAATCTCGAGCTGGCGATGCGGGCCGACAAGGGGGTCTGGGCGACGCTGTTCGCACGGCTGAGCGGCGAGCAGCGCGACCGCATCGACGCGGTGCTTCACACGATCGGCCTCGTCGAGTGTCGTGCCCGGCACGCCGGCGCGCTGTCGCACGGGCAGAAGCAATGGCTCGAGATCGGCATGCTCCTCATGCAGGAGCCGCAGCTCATGCTGGTCGACGAGCCGGTCGCCGGAATGACCCACCAGGAGACGGAGCGTACGGCCGAGCTCCTGGTGTCGCTGGCGGGCGAGCGCTCCGTCGTCGTCGTCGAGCACGACATGGACTTCGTGCGCTCGATTGCCCGCCACGTGACCGTCCTTCACGAAGGTCGCGTGCTGGCCGAGGGCGACATGGACACCGTGCAAAACGATCCGAACGTCATCGCCGTCTATCTGGGGGCGTGATGCTGCGCGTGGAGGGCGTCAACCAGTACTACGGCGAGAGCCACACGCTCTGGGACCTCGCGCTCACGGTGCCGCGTGGGTCGTGTACCTGCCTCATGGGACGGAACGGCGTGGGGAAGACGACGACCCTCAAGTGCATCATGGGGCTGTTGCCGCTGCACGACGGGGCGGTCCACTTCGAGGATACCGTGCTCTCGGCGCAGCCGGCCGAGTCCCGCGCGCGGTTGGGGATCGGCTACGTGCCGCAGGGGCGCGAGATCTTTCCGCGCCTCACCGTCGACGAGAACCTGCGCCTCGGCCTCGCCGTCAACCGCGGCGACAGCGGGCGGTACGCGTACTACAAGGTGCTCGACACCTTTCCCGTGCTGCGGCAGATGCTTCGCCGCCGGGGCGGCGACCTCTCGGGCGGGCAGCAGCAGCAGCTCGCGATCGGGCGCGCCCTCGTTCTCGAGCCGCGGTTCCTGGTCCTCGACGAGCCGACCGAGGGCATCCAACCGAACATCGTGCACGAGATCGGCGACACCATCGTGCGGCTCAACCGCGAGCTGGGCATGACGGTGCTGCTGGTCGAGCAGAAGCTCCCGCTCGCGCGCCGGGTCGCCGACCGCTTCTACGTGCTGGACAAGGGCCGCGCCGTGGCGAGCGGCGCGATGCGCGATCTCGACGACGCCCTGGTGCGTCGCTACCTGACGGTATGAGGGCCGCGTCTCACGGCGGTCCGTCGGTCGCGGTTGCCAACCGGCGGTCGGTGTGGCCACTACGGGTCATGCCCTCCGGTTGGCACGCCGAGCTCGGACTGCGCTTCGCGCGGCGCCGCGACCGGACGGTGCTCGCGGCGCGCCACCAGCGCGGCCCACTCATGGTGCAGCGCCCCTTCTACCCCGAAGGGGACGGCGTCTGTCACGCCTACCTTCTGCATCCGCCGGCGGGGATCGTCGGGGGGGACGATCTCGACACCACCCTCGAGCTCGATCCGGGGGCGCACGGTCTCGTCACGACTCCGGCGGCGACACGCTGGTACTTCAGCCGCGGCGTCGAGGCGCGGGTGCGCCAGCGGGCGCGGCTCGCCGACGGCGCCACGCTCGAGTGGCTTCCCCAGGAGACCCTGGTGTTCGACGGCGCGCACGCGCGGCTCGCGACGCGCATCGACCTCGAGGGCAACGCCCGCTTCTGCGGCTGGGAGATCCTCGGCCTCGGCCGTCCCGCCTGCGGCGAGCGCTTCGCCGACGGGCGGCTCGACTTCCGGTTCGAGGTCTTCCGGAACGGGCAACCGCTCCTCCTCGAGCGCCTCCGCGGCGGCGCCGGCGGTGTCCCGGGCCTCGCCGGGCACGCCGCGTGCGCGACGTTCGTCGCCACCGCCGCCGGCGCCGCGGCCCTCGAGGCGGCGCGCGCCGCCCTGGGCGCCGTACCGGACGCGCTCTGCGCCGCGACCTTGATCGGCGACCGGTTGGTCGGCCGGGCGCTCGCCGCGCGCTGCGAGCCGCTCAAGCGCGCCTTCTCGAATCTCTGGTCGGCCGTGCGCCCGTTGCTTCTCGGCCGTGTCGCCGTGCCGCCGCGGATCTGGCATACATGACGCCCATGGCGCCGAAGCGTGCGCCCCGGCCTCGCACCACGGGCACGACCCTCAAGGAGTGAACCTGCGATGGATCTTTCACCACGCGAGAAGGACAAGCTGCTCCTGTTCACCGCTGCCTTGCTTGCCGAGCGCCGCCGGGCGCGTGGGCTCAAGCTCAACTATCCGGAGGCGATCGCCTTGATCAGCGCGGCCATCCTCGAGGGCGCGCGCGAGGGCCGCTCGGTCGCCGAGCTCATGAATCACGGCCGCACCGTGCTCGCCGCGGACGACGTGATGGACGGCGTCGCCGAGATGATCCACGACGTGCAGGTCGAGGCCACCTTCCCGGACGGCACCAAGCTGGTGACCGTCCACGATCCGATTCAATGACCGCGCCGTCGGGCAGGTGCCGGGAGTCCACGTGAAGCCGGGTGAATTGCTCATCCCGGACGCCGACGTCGTCCTCAACGCCGGGCGCGCGACGTGCACGATCGAGGTCGCCAACACCGGGGACCGCCCCATCCAGGTCGGCTCGCACTATCACTTCTTCGAGACCAACCCGGCGCTCGCGTTCGACCGCGAGCGCGCCCGCGGCTTCCGCCTGAACGTGCCGGCGGGGACCGCGATCCGCTTCGAGCCCGGCCAGACCCGCACCGTCGAGCTCGTGGCATACGCCGGCCGGCGCCGCGTCTACGGCTTCCGGGCCGCCGTCACGGGCCCGCTGGACGGCACGCCATGAGGACGCTCTCCCGCGCCGCCTACGCGGAGCTCTACGGTCCGACCACCGGCGACCGCGTGCGGCTCGCCGACACCGCGCTCGTCGTCGAGGTGGAGCGCGATCACACCACCTACGGCGAGGAGGTGACCTTCGGGGGTGGCAAGGTCATCCGCGACGGGATGGGTCAGAGTCAGCACGGGAGCGCGGTCGCCGTCGACCTCGTGCTCACCAACGCGCTCATCATCGACCATTGGGGCATCGTCAAGGCCGACATCGGCGTCAAGGATGGGCGCATCGCCGCGATCGGCAAGGCTGGCAACCCGGACGTCCAGCCGGGCGTCGACATCGTGATCGGCCCCGGCACGGAGGTCCTCGCCGCCGAAGGCCAGATCGTCACCCCCGGTGCGATCGACGCGCACATCCACTTCGTCTGTCCCCAGCAGGTCGACGACGCGCTGATGTCGGGCGTCACGACCATGCTCGGCGGTGGCACCGGCCCGGCGACGGGCACCAACGCGACGACCTGCACGCCGGGGCCGTGGAACCTCCACCGCATGCTGCAGGCCGCGGACGCCCTGCCGATGAACCTCGGGTTCTTCGGCAAGGGCAACGCCAGCCTGCCCGACGCGCTCGACGAGCAGGTCGCCGCCGGCGCCATGGGGCTCAAGCTGCACGAGGACTGGGGCACGACCCCCGCGGCGATCGACACCTGCCTCACGGTCGCCGACCGTCACGACGTCCAGGTCGCGATCCACACCGACACCCTGAACGAGTCGGGCTTCGTCGAGGACACGATCGCGGCCTTCAAAGGCCGCGCCATCCATACCTATCACACCGAGGGCGCCGGCGGGGGCCACGCCCCGGACATCATCAAGGTCTGCGGCGAGGCCAACGTGCTGCCGTCGAGCACCAACCCGACGCGCCCCTATACGGTCAACACCATCGACGAGCACCTCGACATGCTCATGGTGTGCCATCACCTGTCGCCGTCGATCCCCGAAGACGTGGCCTTCGCCGAGTCGCGCATTCGGCGCGAGACCATCGCCGCCGAGGACGTCCTCCACGACCTCGGCGCGTTCTCCATGATCGCCTCGGACTCCCAGGCCATGGGCCGCGTCGGCGAGGTGATCACGCGCACGTGGCAGACCGCGCACAAGATGAAGCTGCAGCGCGGCAGCCTGACGGGCGATCCTGCCACGCACGACAACGGGCGCGTCAAGCGCTACGTCGCCAAGTACACCGTCAACCCCGCCATCACCCACGGCATCGCCCATGAGGTCGGGTCGATCGCGCCGGGGCGGTTCGCCGACCTGGTGCTGTGGCGGCCGGCGTTCTTCGGCGTCAAGCCGAGCGTCGTCGTCAAGGGTGGCATGATCGTCGCGGCGGTGATGGGCGACCCGAACGCGTCGATCCCGACGCCGCAGCCGGTGCACTACCGGCCGATGTTCGGTGCGCTCGGCGCGGCGCGGAACGCGACCTGCATGACCTTCGTCTCGCGGGCCGCGCTCGACGCGGGCGTGCCCGACCGGCTCGCGCTCCGGAACCGGATCGGCACGGTGCGGGGGACGCGCACGATCGGCAAGGCCGATCTCGTGCACAACGACCATCGCCCGCGCATCGAGGTCGATGCTCGTACGTACGAGGTGCGCGCCGACGGCGAGCTCCTGACCTGCGCCCCGGCGCGCGAGCTACCCCTGGCGCAGCGGTACTTCCTGTTCTGAGGCGACGATGCTCGAGCTGATCGCCAGGACGGGGGAGGAAGGCACGGTGGACGACACCGTGACCTTGCCGTACGAGCTCCGGCAGAGGAGCCGCCAGCGGGTGCGCCTCGACAGCGGCCGCGAGGCCGCCATCGTGCTCCCGCCCGGCACCCGTCTCGGCGACGGCGATCGGCTGTGCGCCGCGGATGGCATCACGGTGCGGGTGTGCGCGGCGCCGGAGGCCGTCACGACCGCGCACGCCGGCGATCCCCTTTGCCTCGCGCGTGCGAGCTACCACCTCGGCAATCGGCACGTGCCGCTCCAGGTCGGGCCGGGTTGGGTACGGTACCAGCGCGACCACGTGCTCGACGACATGGTGCGTGGGCTCGGCCTGCGCGTGGTCCACGAGTCCGCCCGCTTCGAGCCCGAGCGCGGCGCCTACCACGGTCACGCACACCCCCCCCACCACGACGCCGCCGACGAGCCTTCCGGGGCACCGCACGCGGCGCCGCACGGGCATCGCCATTGAGCGACCCCGCGGATCACCCGACCCTGCTGCGGCTCTTGCAGCTCGCGAGCCCGGCGCTCCCCGTGGGCGCCTACGCGTACTCGCAGGGCCTGGAGTGGGCGGTTGCGGCGGGTTGGATCCACGACGAGCCATCGCTCGCGGCCTGGCTCGACGATCAGCTCACCCACGCGCTCGGCACCGTCGACCTGCCGATCCTCGCGCGCCTGTACGAGGCGACCCGAGATGGCGACGGGGCCGCCCAGGTCTTCTGGAGCCGGCGGCTGATCGCGCACCGCGAGACGCGGGAGCTCGTCGCCGATGACTGCGAGCGCGGGCGCGCGCTGGCGCGGTTGCTGCGCGATCTCGGCGTGGCCGCGGCCGGTCCCTGGGTCGAGCGCCGCGACGTGCCGTTCGCCGCCCTGATGGCGGTCGCGGCGGTGACCTGGGGCATTCCGCTCGAGCGCGCCGTGCACGCCCACGCGTGGAGCTGGCTCGAGAACCAGGTGTTGGCCGGCGTCAAGCTCATTCCGCTCGGCCAGGTCGCCGGGCAACGCCTGCTCCTCGACCTGGCGCGACGCATTCCCGTGGTCTGCGAGGCGGCGCTCGCCCGCACCGACGACGACGTCGGCGGCATGCTCCCGATCGTCGCCCTCGCGAGCAGCCTGCACGAGACCCAATACACGCGCCTGTTCCGATCCTGAGGCGGACGGCGACACGAGGAGATTCGCTCCATGGCGGCGCCCCGAACTTCGACGCGACCGGTGTTGCGGATCGGCATCGGCGGCCCCGTCGGATCGGGGAAGACGGCGTTGATGGACGCGCTCTGCAAACGCCTGCGCGCGCGCTACGAGATCGCCGCCGTCACCAACGACATCTACACGCGCGAGGACGCCGAGTTCCTCATCCGCAGCGCGGCGCTGCCCGCGGAGCGCATCGTCGGCGTGGAGACCGGCGGGTGCCCGCATACCGCGATCCGCGAGGACGCCTCCATGAACCTCGCCGCCATCGACGACCTCTGCCGCCGCTTTCCCGCGCTCGACGTCGTGCTCGTCGAGAGCGGTGGCGACAACCTGGCCGCGACGTTCAGCCCCGAGCTCGCCGATCTGACGATCTACGTCATCGACGTCGCGGCGGGCGAGAAGATTCCGCGCAAGGGCGGCCCCGGGATCACGCGCTCGGACCTGCTGGTCATCAACAAGATCGACCTGGCGCCGCACGTCGGCGCCTCGCTCGACGTGATGGACGCGGATGCACGCCGCATGCGCGGCGACCGGCCATTCGTCTTCACTAACCTGCGTGACGGCACCGGCGTTGACGCGATCGTCAGCTTCATCGTTCAGGAAGGGGTCCTCTCATGAAGACACGTCCATGCGATTTTGGCCGGCGTCTCGGAAGGTCATGGGCCGCCGGGCGCCGCTCCGGGCGGCGAGGCCTCTGGTGCCGGCACCTCTCCCTGCTCCTGGGGATCGCGCTGCTCGCGGGGTGTGCGACGGTGACGTTCAAGCGCGGCGCGTCGTCCGGCGCGATGACGGCCGACGAGCAGGCATGCCGCGCCGCGACTACGGACGACGCCGCGTACGTCGAGTGCCTGCGCGACCGAGGCTGGCTCGTGAGCGGTATCGCCATCGGTGGGGCGGACGGGGACGTGCCCGTCACCGAGCCGCCACCGCCCGAGCGCGCGGCGGACGCGCCCGCGACCGACGTTCCCGCCGTCCGGATACCGCACGCGCCGGTCGGAGCCGCGGCCGCGCCGACCGCGGCCGCGGCCGTGCCGGTCGCGGCTCCGGCCGCGGCGCGGGCGTCGACGACGAGCCCGCCTGCCCGTGAGCGCGCGGCGTCGGACCCTCTGGCGCGCGTCGAGACCGGGAGCTGGTGGAAGCTCGGTGGAAGCCCGGCCGGCCTCGACCGGTCGATCGCGGACTGCGTCGACAAGCTCGGCCCGGCGCATCGTCCCGAGCCGGGCGCGACGGTGGTGACGGCCGGCTTGCGAGCCTGCCTGCGCGAGGCCGGCTGGTACCCGCTCGGGGGCTCGACCGCGCGCGAGTGACTTCCGCGCCTGCGATGCTCGTTGACAGCAGCTCCTTTCGCGTAGGAGGGTCGCCTTCAGCGACCCGTCGGGTTCGACCCGGAGGCGTTCGATCCGCTTGAACGTCGTTCCGTCCCGGGCCGAACCGACCGCGCCGATTCTGTCCTTGCGACCCCGTTTCGGTGTACTGGGGCGCATGGCCGCGGCGTCCCCTCCCGAGGTCGAGCCTCCCGCACACGTGCGCCGCATCGTGCCCCTCGCCGCGGACGTCGCCGAGGCGCTCAACCGGATGGACCCCGAGCGGGAGATGCTGCAGCGCTGCACCGAAGCGCTGGTTCAGCGTCTCGACGCCGCCTTCGCCCGCGTGTGGACGCTCGACCAGGGGGGCCAGACCCTCGAGCTGCAGGCGAGCGCCGGGCTCTACACCCGCATCGAGGGGGCGTACCGGCGCGTGCGCGTCGGCGAGCGTAAGATCGGTCTGATCGCGGAGCAGCGCCAGCCCCACCTCACGAATGACGTGCAGCACGACCCGCGCATCGGCGATCCGGAGTGGGCACGCCGCGAGGGGATGGTCGCGTTCGCCGGCTATCCGCTGCTGGTCGACGACCGCCTCGTGGGCGTGATGGCGCTCTTTGCTCGCCGGCCGCTCGGCGACGATACCCTCGCCGCGCTCGCGTCGGTGGCGAACGCGATCGCCCTCGGCATCGAGCGGAAGCGTGCCGAGGCGGCGCTCCGCGAGAGCGAGGAGCGCCTCCGGCTGGTGATCGAGTCGGCGTTGGACGCGGTCGTCACCATGGATGCCGAGGGGCGGATCCTCGGCTGGAACTCGCACGCCGAGACGATCTTCGGCTGGCGCCGCGACGAGGCGCTCGGCCGGGTGCTCGCGGAGACGATCATCCCGCCGAGCCGGCGGTCGGCGCACGCCGCGGGCCTCGCCCGCTACCTCGCCACCGGCGCGGGCCCCGTCCTGAACCAGCGTCTCGAGGTGACGGCGCTCCGCCGCGACGGCACCGAGTTCCCGGTCGAGCTGGCCGTCACCGCGCTCAGGGTGGGCGGCACGTGCTCGTTCAGCGCGTTCGTCCGCGACATCAGCGATCGCAAGGAAGCCGAGCAGCGGATCGCCGAGCGCACCGCCGAGCTGAGCGCGAGCGAGGCGCGCTTTCGCCGCCTGCTCGAGACCGCGCCGGAGGCGATCTACGTGCTCGACCCGGCGACGCAGCGGATCGTGGACGGCAACCAGAACATGGCCGACCTGATCGGCCGGCCTCTCCGCGAGGTGATCGGCATGAGGGTCGAGGACACCGCCGCACCGACGCAACCGCCTGAAGGGCTGCCCGCGGTCGAGGCGGCCACGCGCCGCATCATGGAGATGATGGCGAACGACGGACCGCTCCTCTTCGAGTGGGTGGTACGGCACGCCGACGGCCACGACATTCCGGTGGAGATCCGGGCGGTCCGGCTCCCCACGCTGAGCGGCGACCTAGTGCGCGGCACCGTCGTCGACATCAGCGCCCGCAAGGCCGCCGAGGAGGAGCTGCAGCTCGCGTTCGCGCGGGAGAGGGAGCTCGGGGAGCTCAAGAGCAACTTCGTTTCCATGGTGTCGCACGAGTTTCGCACCCCGCTCGGCATCATCCACTCCTCGGCCGAGATCCTCGAGCGCTACTTCGACCGCCTGCCCCCGGAGCGGCGGCGGGAGCACCTGACCTCGATCACGCAGGCGACCCGCAACCTCGCCGCGCTGATCGACGAGGTACTGGTCCTGAGTCGCGTCGAGGCGGGCCGCATGCAGTTCGTGCCCGCGCCGCTCGATCTGCCGCGGCTCCTCCGCCAGATCGTGGACGAGCTCCGCTCCGCCACGGCCCACCGCTGCCCGATCGCGCTCGAGCTGGACGGCGTGCAGGGAGGGGCGGTCGGCGACGAGAACCTCCTGCGCCACGTCCTGACCAACTTACTGTCCAACGCGGTCAAGTACTCGCGCGAAGGGGTCCCGGTCGAGCTCGCCGCGCGGCGCGACGGCGACGGGGTCGTCTTCACCGTGCGCGACCGCGGCATCGGCATCGATCCCGAGGACCAGAGGCGGCTCTTCACGGCGTTCCATCGCGGGGCCAACGTTGGTGATCGACCCGGGACGGGGCTTGGGCTTGTGATCGTCCGACAGTGCGTCGACCTCCACCTCGGCACGATCGCCCTGCAGAGCGCGCTCGGCCAGGGCACGACCGTGACCGTGCGCCTCCCCTTGTTCAGCCCGGGACACGGCCGAGCGGCGCCGGGCGAGGGATCGGTGTCATGACGCGAATCCTGATCGTGGAGGACCAGCGCGAGATGCGCGAGAATCTCGCCACGATCCTGGAGATGGAGGGCTACGCCGTCCTGCGCGCCGCCGACGGCAGCGACGGGCTCGACCTGGCGCGGCGCGAGCGCCCCGACCTCATCCTCTGCGACGTCATGATGCCCGAGCTCGACGGCTACGGCGTCCTCCGTGCGCTGCGCGCCGATCCGGCGACCGCGGACATCCCCTTCATCTTCCTGACCGCCAAGGGCGACAAGCGCGAGCAGCGCGCCGGGATGAATCTAGGCGCCGACGACTACCTGACCAAGCCCGTGACCGTGTCCGATCTGCTGAACGCCGTCGTGGCCCGGATGGCGCGAGCGGCGCAGCGCACGACCGAGCCCGCCGTGACGGCGGCGTCCGCCGCGCCGGGCGCGCGGATCGACCCCGACGAGGCCGTCCTCCGCAAGGAGGGCGAGTTCTGGACGGTCGGAGACAGCGACAGCCTGTTCCGTCTGCGCGATGCGAAGGGTCTCGGCTACCTGAGCGTCCTCTTGGCGCATCCGGGACGGGAGCTGCACGCCCTCGAGCTGGAGGGGGCCGAGATCGGCCGCATGCCGGCCGGCGACGCCGGGGAGGCGCTCGATTCGACCGCCCGCGCCGCGTATCGCCAACGCCTGCAGGAGCTCGGGCGCGAGCTGGAGGAGGCCCGGTCGCACAACGACCTCGGACGCATCGAGCGCCTGGAGTCGGAGACCGACGCGCTCACCCGCGAGCTCGAGCGGGCCTTCGGGCTCGGCGGGCGCGCGCGCCGCGTCGGCTCCGCCGCCGAGCGCGCACGGTTGAACGTCACGCGCACCATCCTGACCTCGATCCGCAAGATCGAGAGCCACAGCGTCCGGCTGGGGCGCTACCTCGCCGCCACGGTGCGCACCGGCGTGTTCTGCGTGTACGAGCCGGACCCGAGCCGGCCGCTCCGCTGGCGTCTTTGAGGCGCCCCCTGACTGCGGCGGTACGGCAGCCGCGCGAAGCAGTAGAGGGGAAGCGCTCAGCCCGCGAGGCCGCCGAGGTTCGCGTCGTAGCCCTGGCTGGTCACGACGGCGCGGGGAGGGCCGAGCCATTGCCTGGAGCGGCCTTCCTGGCGTATGTCGCAGGCAGAAAGCGAGAAGGCGGACGTGAGCATACCCATTCTCCGACTGACCACCCCGGCGGTCGTCCTGCTCCTGGTGACGGCCTCCGCGGTCCACGGCTTCGACGCCACCGGCACCTGGACGGGTCAGTTCTCGTGCAAGCACTTCAACGGCGAGAAGTTCACGTTCAAGATGAAGCCGAGCACGCTGCTGATCTCGCAGAGCGGTTCCACGGTCACCGCGGACATCGACGGCTTCTTTCGCTACAACGGCGCGGCCATCGACGACGCCAAGAAGCCGAACGAGAAGGGCGAGATCCTCCTGATCCAATGCGACACCGACAACGAGGCGGGCGCGGGATTCGCGGAGATGAACCGTGCCGTCGTGAAGACCAAGCCGAGCAAGGGCACGGGCTCGTTCAGCGGCCTCTCGATCGTGGAGGGGGACTTCGGCGACGGCCCCACCTTCGGGACGTGCAAGTACAAGCTCAAGCGGACGAGCACCGCGGATCCGAACGTGCCCGCCTGTCCGTGACCCGACCGCGCGCAAAGAGGGGAGCATGACGTTCTCGATCCGGACCGCATCCGGCCTGATCTCGCAGACGTCTTGATCACCGAGTTCGACCTGTACAGCGAGCGTTGGCAGCTCGCGAGCTACACCTTCGGCCCCCTGCTCGCCCTTGGCGTCGACCTCCCGATCCGCTGGACGGAGAAGGTGGGCTCGACGTCGACGCCGTTCGGATCCAGCGGCCGGAGACCGACGTGCGTGCGCTTGCGACCGACCTGATGGACGAGCTCGTCCATCGCTGAGTGGTCGGGCCGCGCGGTACACCGGCATCGGACGCCGCACTTGCGCGTTGGAAAGCTCCCGCGGCGCCTGGGGAGGACGAGCACCGCTACTTCGAACCGGCGTGTCGCGTTGACGGCGGGGCTTCCTGGGCGGGCGGCTCGGTCAGGCCGGTGACTTCCCGGATCTCCTTCTCGTTCAGGGACTCGGCGTTCAGCAGAGCCTGGGCGAGCGCCTCCAGCTTGTCGCGGTGCGCGGCCAGCAGCCGGTCGGC
>Ga0299906_10001524_pt1 | contig 19902 bp, 11 predicted proteins | sample RVTome_14_FD_200259 | JGI IMG/M metagenome (GOLD analysis project Ga0299906, IMG submission 200259) | Soil microbial communities from uranium-contaminated site in the Upper Colorado River Basin, Wyoming, United States - RVT145D125 (version 2) ...
CGCACCACGGGATCAGAACGGTGATGCCGCAGACAGGAGCGCTTGCCGTTGTGGCCCGCCGAAGCCGCGTGTTCGGCGACTCGAGCGAGCAAGGAGCCTGGGCCATGATCGCAGGCAGGAAGCTGTGATCACGATCCGGAGCCGATTCGATCTCGATTGGAGGGATGGATGACAGTGGCGCGGGCCGCTCTCGCGGGGGCCTTGATACTCGCTCTCTTCGTCGCGCCGCTCGCGGCTCAGGGGCAACGGGCGCCCGTCTATCGCGTGCGAGTTGTGCTCCATGGAGGCCCGTACTCCTCAGCCATCGATGGGCTGCGGGACGGTCTCAGGGAGTTGGGATTCGAGGAGGGCCAGCAGTTCGTCCTCGACGTGCGCGATACGAAAGGCGATCTGAAGTCGGTGGAGGCTGCGGCCAGGAGTCGCGAGGCAAAGAAGGCCGACCTGATCTACGACATGGAGAACCTGAATGACAAGGCACGGGATACACCAGCGAGGAGCCTGCCTGAAGAACACGACGGAGCGCCGGGTGTATCGGGTCCACCCTTGCTTCAAGGTGGTGCTCGTGATGGTCTTGGTCGGGATCGGAGCGATCCAGGCGAGCGGGCAGGTGCAGGAGCACGCCGAGCACGCCTTGGGCACGGTTGACTTCCCCGTCTCCTGCTCCGAACAAGCGCAGGTCGAGTTCAATCGCGCGGTCGCCCTGCTTCACCACATGACCTACCCGCAGGCGAGGGAGGCGTTCCAGCAGGTAGCGAAGACCGAACCACGGTGCGCGATGGCGCACTGGGGGATCGCGATGACCCTGTTCCAGCCGCTTTGGCCCACCCGGCCCGGACCCGAAGAACGCCGACGCGGATGGGAGGCGGTACAGAAGGCCCAGGCCCTGGAGCCACCGACGAAGCGCGAGCGCCTCTTCGTGGATGCGGCGGCGGCCTTCTTCCGCGAACCCGAGTCATCGGACTATTGGGAGCGAATCCGCCGGTGGGAACAGGCGATGCAGAGAGTGTATGCCGCGTTCCCACAGGACCCTGAAGCGGCTGCCTTTTACGCTCTGGCCCATCTGGCCACGGCGCCTTCCGATAGGATCTCGCGAGCGCATTCGGATCGCGCCGCAAAGCTCCTCCTCGACGTATACGAGCGGAATCCCGACCATCCGGGCGCCATGCACTATCTGGTCCACGCCAACGACGTGCCGGGCCGGGAGCGCGAATCCCTGGAGATCATTCGCAAGTACGAGACGGTCGCTCCGCACAACCCGCACGCGCTGCACATGCCGACCCACATCCACACCCGGCTCGGAGACTGGGACGCGGTGATCCGTGGAAACCTGCGGGCTGCGGAGGCTGCCCTGAAGCACCCCGCGGGGGACCACGGCCAGTTCGTGTGGGACGAATTTCCGCACGCGATCGAATACCTCGTCTATGCGCATCTCCAAAAGGGCGCGGATGATAAGGCTGCAGCGCAGCTCGAGCGGCTGCAGGGAACGGCTCGACTGGAACCCAGTTTCAAGACGGCCTTCCACCTGGCGTCCACCCAGGCGCGGTACGCGCTGGAGCGGCGCGCCTGGAACGAGGCGATGTCGCTGGCCCCTCGCGAACCTTCGACGCTCGATTGGGACCGATTCCTGTGGCCCGAGGCGGTGACGTGGTTTGCCCGGGGTCTCGGCGCTGCTCGCGAGGGTGCCGTCCAGGAGGCTCGGCTGGCCGCGAAGCGTCTCGAGGAACTCGAAACTGCCGCTACCAAAGCGGGCGAGGACCTCTTCACACGAAGCATCCGAGTCCTTCGTCTAGCGGTCTTCGCCTGGCTGGCACACGCGGAGGAGGACAAAAAATCCAGCGTTGCGTTGATGCGAGCCGCGGCCGACCTTGAACTATTCACCCCGAAGCACGCGGTCACTCCCGGGCCGACTCTGCCCGCCTACGAACTCCTGGGAGATCTTCTCCTGGAGCAGGCGCACCCGGCGGAAGCGCTCGTCGCGTACCAGCGCTCCTTGGATCTTTACCCGCGGCGCTTCAATAGCCTGCTGGGCGCTGCTCGGGCCGCACGCGCGTCGGGTGACGAATTCCTGGCTCGCACGTTCTACCGGGAACTACTCGACCTTGCCGACGGAGGCACAAGAGAATCGGCTCTCGAGGAGGCACGCAGGTTTGTGTTCCAGCAGCGGGCGCACCCAGATCAACCATCCAACGGTCGTCGCCAAGCCGGTTGGCAAAGAGGAGGCTGACTCATGCTCGTCGATATGTTTCGCCGCCTGTGGCCAGCCGTGCCGTGGGTGCTCGGGTCTCTCCTGTTGGTTGCACCGGCGGTCCTCACCACTGCCGGGGACCTGTATCCGTCGAAGCCTGTCCGGATCATCTATCCGTCCGGAGCCGGCACTTCCGGCGATGCGAGGACGCGGCTCCTCGCCGTAAAGCTGTCGGCTCGGCTCGGCCAGCGATTCGTCGTGGAAAACAGGCCCGGCGCAGCCACGACGGTGGCGACCAAGATTGTCGCCAACGCGAAGCCAGATGGACATGTACTGCTCGCGACGTTCACTCCGGCTTTCCCGCTCGGGCCGCGTCTCTACAAGGATGCCGGATACGACCCGATCGCCTCGTTCAAGCCCATCGCCATGTTCGCCCAGGGCTCGCCTTTTCTGCTCGTGCATCCGTCCGTCCCGGCGAAGTCGGTCAAGGACCTCGTTGCACTCGCGAAGGCCAAACCCGGTTCCGTGACTTTCGCGCATGCGGGTGCGGGAAACGCCACGCATCTTCCCGCCGAGCTGTTTCGGCGAGCGGCGGGCATCGACCTGCTTTACGTACCGTACAAGAGCGAAGCCGATGCGCTTGCCGATCTGCTGGGCGGGCAGGTTTCGGCAGGATTCTTCTACACCGCGGTTGCGGTTCCTCAGATCAAAGCCGGAACGGTAAGAGGCTTGGGAGTCGCCCGGCAGGAACGCAATCCCGCAGTGCCCGAAGTGCCCACGATCGCCGAGGCAGGCTACCCGGGCTGCGAGTTTCACGCCACGATGTTGCTTCTCGGGCCGGCGGGTCTCCCCGATGAGATCGTTGCTCTGTTGAACAAGGAAGTCGCGGCGATCATGCAAGACCAGGGGGTGCGCTCATCCTACGCCAGCACCGGGGCTGATCCCGTCTACGGCACACTGGAAGAGGTGCGGGCGTTGCTGGCTCGAGAGATAGGGCTGAATGTTGCGCTCATCAACGCGCTGGACATCAGACCGCAGTGAGCGTGGCGGCATCCGCAAGGAACGCGAGGTCGAGGAGCGGTCCGCGAGCACGCTGCACCGGGCGTGAGCGTCACCGAGGACCACCCGGGCCTGCCGGGTGGGCGGGGTAAGATAGCGGCCATTTTGCCCTGACTCTCCCGGAGGCTCCATGCTGTGGTCTGACCGCCGGCTGCGCTGCGCCGCTGCACTGCTTCTGCTCGCGCCGGGCGTACCGGCAGCGGCGGCGACGCTCGAGGTGTTCTCGCCGCAGGGCGAGGTCAAGGGCGTGCGCCAGGTCAGCGCGCGCTTCTCCGAGCCGATGGTCGCTTTCGGCGACCCGCGCCTGGCGCAGCCGTTCGACATCGATTGCCCGGAGCCGGGGACGGCGCGCTGGGCGGACCAGAAAAACTGGGTCTACGACTTCGAGCGCGACTTGCCGGCGGGCGTGAAGTGTACGTTCAGCCTCAAGGAAGACCTCCGCACGCTGGCGGGCGAACCGCTGCAGCCGGCGCGCTTCGCGTTCAGCACCGGCGGGCCGGCGGTGGTCGAGCACCTGCCTTACCGCTACGAGCGGATCGACGAGGAGCAGGTGTTCATCCTCGCCCTGGACGCGCCGGCGAGCGAAGCGAGCATCCTCGCGCACGCCTGGTGCGACGCCCAGGGCATCGAGGAGCGCATCGCCGTGCAGCTGGTGCAGGGCGAGGAGCGCGCCAGGATCCTCGAGGCGCGCAAGGACTTCGTCGACCGCTTTCTGGTTGCGCTGTTCAAGGATGGCCGGCTCGCAGGCATCGCCGAACGCGACCTGCTGCGCGGCACCAGCGCGGAGAAGCTGCGCACTGCCGATGCGGCCAAGCTGCCGCTGGTGCTGCTGCGCTGCGCCCGGCGCCTGCCCGCGGAGAGCCCCCTGCGGCTGGTCTGGGGCGAGGGTATCGAGTCGCTGTCCGGGGTGCCCACCGGGCAGGACCAGGTGCTCGAGTTCACCATCCGGCCGGCGTTCGCCGCGAGCTTCTCCTGCCAGCGCGTCAATCCCGAGGCCGGCTGCCTGCCGTTCGCCCCGATGCAGCTCAGCTTCAGCGCGCCGGTCGCGCGCGCGAGCGCACAGAAGATCGTGCTGCGCGGCCCGCAGAAGGCCTACAAGCCGACGCTGCCGGACCCGAGCCGGAGCGGCGACTGGGTGGGCGAAGTGAGCTTCGATGGGCCCTTCCCGGAGCAAGCCGCCTTCAAGCTCGAGGTGCCGGCCGATCTGCGCGACGACGCCGGGCGCAGGCTGGTCAACCAGAAGCGCTTCCCGCTGGCGATCAAGACCGACGTCGCGCCGCCGCTCGCCCAGTTCCCGGCGCGCTTCGGCATCATCGAGCTGAAAGCGGATGCAACGCTGCCGGTCAGCCTGCGCAACCTCGAGCCGCAGGTCGCCGGGCGCGTGTGGTCGGCGGCCGATGCCAAGCCGGTGCCGGGCGGCGTGCTGCGCATCGGCAACGCCAACGCCCGCAGCGTCGTGGACTGGCTGCGCCGTGTGCGCGACCATCAGGATGCCGAATGGATCGAGGGTGAGGAGGGCGAACCCGGCGGCCGCGTTTACGCGGCCGAGCGCTCGATCCTTGCCGGCGAGCAGCGCGTGCGCGCCATCAAGGTGCCCAAGCCGGCGGGTGCGCGCGCGTTCGAGGTGATCGGCATCCCGCTCAAGCAACCCGGCTTCTACGTGGTGGAGCTGGCGAGCCCGAAACTGGGCGCCGCGCTGCTGACCGGCTCGCACCGCGGGGCCACGGGCGGCGAGGTGTATCACGTCTCGACCTCCGCGCTGGTCACCAACCTCGCGGTTCACTTCAAGCACGGGCGCGAGTCCTCGCTGGTGTGGGTGACCGCGCTCGATTCCGGCGCGCCGGTGGCCAAGGCCCAGGTGTCGGTGCAGGACTGCAGCGGCAAGGAGCACGCGAAGGCGGTCACCGATGCCCGTGGCCTGGCGCGCGTGGCGATCCAGCTCCCCGCTCGGGACAAGCTGCCCGGTTGCCTGTCCGATTACGACCGCCAGTACATGGTGTTCGCGCGCTTGGGCAGCGACGTGAGCTTCGTCATGTCGGACTGGGACGAAGGCATCTCGCGCTGGCGCTTCAACCTGCCGCAGGCGAGCTGGCAGGGCCCGTTCATCGCCACCACGGTGTTCGACCGCACGCTGGTGCGCGCCGGCGAGACGGTGCACATGAAGCACCTCTACCGCCAGCATATGCGCGGCGGCTTCAGGCTGGTTGCTGCACATGCGCTGCCGAACGAGGTGACCATCGAGCACCAGGGCAGCGAGCAGCGCTACAAGCTGCCGGTGAAGTGGGATGCGCGCACCAGCGCGGTGTCGGACTGGCAAGTGCCCAGGGACGCCAAGACCGGCATCTATCGGGTGCTGTTCGAGGACAAGCTGACCGGACGCACCGCGCAGCGCAGCGCCGGCACTTTCCGGGTCGAGGAGTTCCGCGTGCCGCTGATGCGCGCGTCCATCGATCGGCCGGCCGCGCCGCTGGTCAATCCCGAGCGCGTCGAGATCGGCGTCCAGGTGAGCTACCTGGCCGGCGGCGGCGCGGCGAACGCCGCCGTGAAAGTGCGCAGCGTGGTGCAGCCGCGCGCGGTGGGCTTCCCGGGGTACGAGGAGTTCGCGCTGCTCACCGGTGCGGTGGAGGAGGGCGTGCAGGATGAGCGCGGTCAGGCCTGGCATCGCGGCGACTACCTGCTGTCCGACGGCGAGGGCGAGCTCCCGGCCGGCGCGGCCGGCGGGCCGGCGACCAAGCCGCTCGAAACCGTATCGTTGACCCTGGACAACGGCGGCGGCGGCAAGGTCGCGCTCACCGGCATCCCGTCCCAGCCCACTCCGCAGGAGATCGTCACCGAGCTCGAGTACACCGACCCGAATGGCGAGGTGCTGACCACCTCCGCGCGCATCCCGGTTTGGCCCGCGGCCCTGGTGCTCGGCCTCAAGCCCGACTCCTGGGCGCTGTCGAAGGACAAGATCAAGTTTCAGGCGCTGGCGCTGGATTTCGCCGGCAAGCCGCTGCGGGACGTGCGCGTGACGCTCGCCCTGTTCGAGCGCAAGACCTTCTCGCACCGCAAGCGCCTGCTCGGCGGTTTCTACGCCTACCAGAGCGGCGCCGAGGTCCAGCGCGTGAAAAGCGTGTGCGAGGGTGCGACCGACGCCAAGGGCCTGCTGTTCTGCGAGTTCGCCTCGCCCGTGTCCGGCGAAGTCCTGATCGAGGCACGCGCCCGCGATGCGGCCGGCAACCAGGCCGCGACTCACCGCAGCGCATGGGTGGCCGGCAGCGGCGAATGGTGGTTCGATGTGTCCAATGACGATCGCATGGACGTGCTGCCGGAGCGCAAGCGCTACGAGCCCGGCGCCAAGGCGGTGTTCCAGGTGCGCATGCCGTTCCGCAAGGCAAGCGCCCTGGTCACGGTGGAGCGCGAGGGCGTCATGGACGCGTTCGTGCAGGAGCTGAGCGGCAAGGCGCCGGTGGTCGAGGTGCCGGTGCGGTGGAACCACGCGCCCAACGTGTTCGTGTCGGTGCTCGCCGTGCGCGGCCGCGTGGGCAACGTGCAGCCCACCGCACTGGTGGACCTGGGCAAGCCGGCGTTCAAGATGGGCGTGGCGCAGATCGACGTGGGCTGGCGCGGCTTCGAGTTGAAAGTGAAAGTGGCCGCCGGCAAGCCGGTGTATCGCGTGCGCGAGAAGGCCAAGGTGAGCATCGAGGTCAGGCGCGCTGCGGACGGCAAGCCGCCGCCGAAGGATTCCGAGGTGGCGCTGGCGGCGGTGGACGAGGGCCTGCTCGAGCTGGCGCCCAATGACAGCTGGAAGCTGCTGCAGACCATGATGCAGCGGCGCGGCATCGAGGTGGACACCGCCACGGCCTCGATGCAGGTGGTGGGCAAGCGCCATTACGGGCGCAAGGCGCGCGAGGCGGGCGGCGGAGGCGGGCGCAAGACCAGCCGCGAGCTGTTCGACACGCTGCTGTTCTGGAAGGCGCGGGTGAAGCTCGATGCCCAGGGCCGCGCGAGCGTGGAGATCCCGCTCAACGACTCGCTGACTTCGTTCCGCATCGTCGCGGTGGCCAACGGCGGGGCCGGGCTGTTCGGCACCGGCCAGACCACGGTGCGCTCGACCCAGGAGCTGATGCTGTTCTCTGGGCTGCCGCCGCTGGTGCGCGAGCAGGATGGCTACCGGGCGACGTTCACCGCGCGCAATGCCGCCGGCACGCCGCTCGAGGTCGCGCTGCGCGCGGTCGTGACGCCGGAGGCCGACGCCAAGCGCGGCTCAGCGCGGGAGCAGAAGCCGGTTTCGCTGAACCTCGCGCCCGGCGCATCGCAGGAGGTGGGCTGGGAGGTGAAGGCGCCGCTCGGCGCGCAGACGCTGCATTGGGAGGTGATCGCAAGCGCCAGGACGGGTGCCGGCCAAACCGTGAGCGACACGCTCAAGGTGCGCCAGAGCGTGATCCCGGCGGTGCCGGTGCGCACCTTTCAGGCGACCATCGCCCAGATCGAGCGCGGTTTCGACCTGCCGGTGGAGATCCCGGCCGACGCCATACCGGGCCGCGGCGGCGTGCGGCTCACGCTGGCGCCGAAACTGGGCGGCGAGCTGCCGGGGGTGCGCGAGTTCATGGGCCGCTACCCTTACACCTGCCTGGAGCAGATCGCCTCGCAGGCAGTGGCGCTGCGCGACGCCGGGCGCTGGTCGGGGCTGATGGCGAGCCTGCCCACCTATCTCGACCGCGACGGTTTCGCCATGTACTTCTCCGGCCTGGGCCGCGGCAGCGACGTGCTGACCACCTATCTGCTGTCCATCGCCAACGAGGCGGGCTGGGATATTCCCGAGGCGCCACGCACGCGCATGCAGAGCGCGCTGGAGCGCTTCGTCGCGGGACAGGCGACGCGCGAGCCGGAATGGCGCGCCGCCGACCTTTCCATCCGCAAGATCGCGGCGCTCCAGGCGCTCGCGCGCTGGGGCAAGGCGGTGCAGGAGGGCGACCTCGCGTCGGTGTCGATCGAGCCCAACCTGTGGCCCACCTCGGCCGTCATCGACTGGCTGGACCTGCTCGCGCGCGCGCCGCAGCTCGCGCAGCGCGATCAGCGCGTGGCGGAAGCCGAGCAGATCCTGCGCTCGCGCTTGAATTTCCAGGGCACGACCATGGGCTTTTCCACCGAGCGCATGGACTACCTGTGGTGGCTGATGATCTCGGGCGACGTGAACGCCAACCGCATGCTGCTGTCGGTCTTGCAGCGGCCGCAATGGCGGGCGGATCTGCCGCGGCTCGCGCGTGGCAGTCTCGGGCGGCAGCAGCGCGGCCATTGGAACACGACCGTGGCCAATGCCTGGGGCGTGCTCGCGCTGGAGAAATTTTCCGCGGAGCTGGAGAAGGAGCCGGTGGCCGGCGTCACCCGCGCCGCGCTGGCGAAGCAGGCGCGCAGCCTGGATTGGGCGGCGAGCAACCAGGGCGGGGACTGGCTGTTCGCCTGGCCGGCGGCCGCAGAGCAGGGCCGCGGTGTGCTGCAGCTCGCGCACGAGGGCAGCGGCAAGCCGTGGGCGACGTTGCAGAGCCTGGCCGCCATCCCGCTGAAGCAGCCGCTGTCCTCGGGCTATCGGATCAAGCGCAGTGTGAGCGCCGTGGCGCAGCAGCACAAAGGAAAGTGGTCGCGCGGCGACGTGATGCGCGTGCGGCTCGACCTGGAGGCGCAGTCCGACATGAGCTGGGTGGTGGTGAACGATCCGCTGCCTGGCGGCGCAAGCGCGCTCGGCACCGGGCTCGCGCGCGACTCGCAGATCCTGACCGGCGGCGAGCGGCGCGAGGGCTGGGTGTGGCCGGCGTTCGAGGAGCGCAAGTTCGACTCCTTCCGCGCCTACTATCGCTTCGTGCCGAAGGGCAAGTGGACCGTGGAGTACAGCGTCCGGCTCAACAATCCCGGCGAGTTCTCGCTGCCGCCCACGCGAGTCGAGGCGCTGTATGCGCCGGAGATGTTCGGGGAACTGCCGAACGCGAGGGTCGTGGTCCTGCCCTGATCGGCATGCGCCGTGCCGCTGGCAATTTGCGCCGGCGGGTCTATAGTAGGGCTCGCGACCGTCCTCCTGGAGGTGCCCATGTCTATCGCGATGACCGTCGAGAAGTACCTGATGCAGATGCAGGTTCCCTATCACATCCTGGGCCACGACCGCACCGGCTCGAGCCTGGAGACGGCGCGTGTCGCCCATGTCTCGGCCCACCAGCTCGCCAAGGCGGTATTGCTCGAAGACGACGACGGCTATCTGCTGGCGGTGCTGCCGGCGAGCGAGCACATCCACCTCGGCATGCTGCGGGAGCAGCTCGGCCGCACCGTCGGCCTGGCCACGGAGCGCGAGGTGATGGAGGTGTTCAAGGACTGCGACATGGGCGCGATCCCCCCGCTCGGCCCGGCCTACGGCGTGCGCATGGTCGTGGACGAGGAGCTGACGCGGGAACCCGAGCTGTACTTCGAGGGCGGGAGCCATGTGGACCTGGTGCAGATGGACTGCGCCCAGTACCTGAAGTTGTGCGAAGGGGCCTGGCGCGCGCATTTCTGCGCCCCGCACTGATGCATCCAGCGCGCTGAGGGCGCCGCGCCTGCGCCGCGGCACAGCGTCGGTCGGTGCTGATGAAGCGCCGCTTCTGCCGTTGTCGCCTACACTAGGCGCATCGCCTGACCGTGTGCCGGCCGCGCAGATGGCCGAATCCCCGGGAATCGAGCGTTCCGACGTCTATTCCCTCTTCCCGACGCTGGTCTGGAAGATCGAATTGGAACGCGCAGTGTACGAACCGATCAACGCCCGAGTGCTGCCGTTGTTGCGCGGGCTGCGGGGGAAGGACGTGCCCGCGGCAGGCGAGAGCTGGCAGTCTTGCGTCGCCCTGCACGAGCGCGAGGAGCTGAGCCAGCTGGTGTCCAGCGTCGAGGCGACGACGCGGCGCATCCTGCGCTTCCTGCACATCGCCTGCGACGCGTTTCAGATTACCGGCTGCTGGGCGACCGTCAACGCCCCAGGCGCATCGCATCGCATGCACTTGCATCCCAACAACTTCCTGAGCGGCGTCTATTACGCCCAGGTTCAGGCCGGCGCGGACACGGTCAACTTGCATGACCCGCGGCCGCAGACCGCGGTCCTGCGCCCCCCGGTCTCGCAGCTCAGCGCGCAAAACACGGATCAGGTGGTGGTGACGGTGAGCACCGGCTCGCTGCTGCTGTTTCCATCGTGGCTGCCGCACTCGGTCGACGCCAATCGCAGCAGCACCGAGCGGATCAGCATCAGCTTCAACCTCATGTTCCGGGCGTTCGGCGAAACCCTGGCCAAGCCCCTCTGGGGCCAGCAGGAGCGCGCTGCGCCACCTCGGCAGCATCGCGCCCCAAGGCCTCGGGGCTCGCGCCGTTCTCGCTGACGCACTCAGGGACCATCCGGCGGCCGGAGACACCCGACCGCCGGATCGCTAGAGCGTGTCGAGGAACTGCTTCCACGGTGTCCCGGGCAGGGTCTCGGTTGTGGAATGCCCGTAGGCGCGGATGATCATCGCCGCCTTCTCGATCTGCTTCACGTCGCTGGCTTCGACGATATCCACCACGTCGAACCGCCCGAGCGTGGCATAGCTGTCCTTCCAGTTGACACCGGGGCACTCGGCCCGGATCTTCTCCGCCACCGTCGCGGCGAGACCTTTGAAGTCTTTGGGGTCTCTGAGCGCATCGGGGGAGAGCTTGCTGAGGATGATGTAGGTTGCCATGACCACCTCCATGCATTGCGCCCTGTGGAACCGCAGGGCGGGCTCTGCACGAGGAGCAACCCGTTGGCGCAGGGGAGTCCCGCGCACAGCCAATCTCCATTATAGAAATTGCGAGCGCAAGGTAAAGCGGCGGCCTGCACTACTCTCGGCCGGTAGTGCGCTCCGGGAGCAGAAGCAGCGCGCCCGCGGCGAGCGTCGTCGCCGCGCAGGCGAGGGCGACGGAAAACGCGTTCGCGCGGCCGGCAAGCGCGCTCACCAGGAGCGGCCCTGCGATCTGGCCGGCGGCGAACGCGGAGGTCATCGCGGCGATCAGCGTACGCGCCCCGCCGCCAGCCACGCGACGCGCCTCCTGGATTCCCGTCATGGTGACGACCATGAACGTGCCCCCCACGAGAAGCGCCGAGATCGCAGTGGCGCCGAGCGCGGGCCAGGCGATGGGAATCGCCACGCCCGCGGCCATGGCGAGCTGGCTTGCGATCCAGACCGCCCGAGCGCTCCAGCGCCGACGCCAGCGCGCCGCCACGAAAGTGCTCGCCGCCGCCGCCGCGCCGAACACCGGCCACGACCATCCGAACAGCGCCGGATCGTCGAGCGCCTGCTTCGCCATCACCGGCAGGAACGTCGCGGGCACGATGTAGCCGAATCCCAGAGCCCCGTAGGCGAATACGAGACGCATCGACGCTAGCGACCATTGCAGCTCGCCCGCGCCGTTCGCCGCCTGCGTCGCGCTGCCGCCGAGCGCGTTCCAGATGAGCAGCGAACCCGCCAGCGCGACGATCCCGAGCGCGATCCACGCGTCCGCCGCCGACGCCATGACCGCCATCAGCACCAGCACCAGCAGTCCGGCGGCGCCGATCCCGGCTCCCACACCTGCAAACACCGTGGCGTTGAGGCTGTCCTGTCCTTGCCGCGCAGGTCGCGACGCCGTAGCGATGCGCTCGAGGGCCCACGCCGAAACGAACACCAGCACCCACGCGCTGGCCGCTCCCGCCAGGAAACGCAGCGCCATCCACGCAGCAAAGCTCGCCGTGAAGCCCATCGCGAGGGTGGCCATCCCCACCGCGAGCAGCGCGCCCCGCATGCTGCCCGCGGATCCATTGCGCACCACCGTCGCGAGCAGCGCGCCCGCAAGATAGCCGGCGTAGTTCGCCGCGGCGAGCCAACCGCCTTCCGCGACCGTGACGCCGGCCTCGCCCTGCATCATCGGCAGCACCGGCGTGAAGGCGAACCGGCCGATGCCCATCGCCACCGCCAGCGCGACGAGCCCGGTCCATGCAGTGGCCAGCGGTGACATGGCGGCAGTCTAGGTTGACGCCGCCATCACCGGAAATGAATAATAACGAAATAAACGATCTTGAAATGAGAACCATCGACCTCGACGCCCTGCACATCTTCCGCACCGTGGTGGAAGCGGGCGGCATCACCAAGGCGGCGGCGAAGCTGAATCGCGTGCAGTCGAACGTGACCACGCGCGTGAAGCAGCTGGAGGAGCGCCTCGGCGCTCAGCTGTTCCGGCGACAGAACCGCAAGCTCACCCTCTCCCCCGAGGGCGAGCTGCTGCTGGCCTACGCCGACGAGCTGTTGCGCCTGTCCTCGGAAGCGCAGGCGGCGCTGAAAAGCGGCTTGCCGCGCGGAGTATTCCGTATCGGCGCTCTCGAGAGCACGGCGGCCGCGCGCCTGCCGCCGATCCTGTCGCGCTACCATCTCGCCTACCCCGAGGTGCAGATCGAGCTGATCACGGGCACGAGCGGCGCGCTGGTGAAGCGCGTCGCCAGCTTCGAGCTCGAGGCGGCGTTCGTGGCAGAGCCCTTCCTTGCCACCGGCCTGGAGATGCAACACGCCTTCACTGAAGAACTCGTGATGATCGCGCCGAAGAGCGCGCGGGGGGTTCGCTCACCCAAGGACATCGGCCGGTGCACGGTCATCGCCTTTCCCGCGGGCTGCTCCTACCGCCGCCGCCTGGAGGAATGGCTCGGCACGGAAAGCGTCGTCGCCGATCGCGTCATGGAGTTCGGCTCGTATCACGCCCTGATCGCCTGCGTGGCGGCCGGCGCCGGCATTGCGATGGTCCCGCGGTCTGTTCTGAGGCTGATCGGCGCGCAGAAGCAGGTCGTCGTCAGCGCGGTGCCGGCCGCGGTTTCACAAGCGAAGACCATGCTGGTCTGGCGCCACGGACACCGATCGATCGCCCTGGAGGCGTTGCGCCGGCTGGTTGCCGCATGAGTCACGCTGCTCCCGGCTCCGCCGTCGCACTCCGGGCGCTCGCTGTGGCCGCTGCGTTGGCGACCGCCGCGCCCGCATTCGCACTGCCGACCTACGACGAGGTGCGCAAGGCGCACGTGAGCACCGAAGGCGTGCTGCTGGACCGGCACGGCGAGGTGATCCATGAGCTGCGCGTGGACATGCGCGGCCGGCGGCTGGAGTGGGTGACCCTGGATGGCGTGTCGCCGGCCTTCCTGCGGGCGGTGGTGCGGGCGGAGGACAAGCGCTTCTTCGAGCACGCGGGTGTGGACTGGCTGGCGCTGACCGATGCGGCGCTGGACAGCATGTTCTCCTCCAAGCCGCGCGGGGCGAGCACGCTGTCGATGCAGGTGGCGGCGATGCTCCAGGCCAGCCTCAAACCGCGCAAGCAGCGCCGCACGGTGGGGCAGAAGTGGGACCAGATCCAGGCCGCGCGCGAGCTGGAGAAGAAATGGACCAAGCGCCAGATCCTGGAGGCCTACCTGAACCTGTCCACCTTCCGCGGCGAGGTGCAGGGCGTGGGCGCGGGGGCGCGTGCGCTGTTCGGCAAGGATGCGAGCGGCCTGGACGAGCAGGAGGCGCTGATCCTGGCGGTGCTGCTGCGCGGCCCGAACGCGCAGCCGCCGGTGGTGGGCAAGCGCGCCTGCGTGCTGGCGCAGTCGCTGCAGCCGCCGCTCAAGTGCGACGGTCTGACCGAGCTGGCCGAGCTGCGGCTGTCCGATGTGCCGAACCTGGCCCCGGCGGCCGCGCTGGCGCCCCACGTCGGGCGCGAGCTGGTGACGCCCGAGGCGCGGCGGGTGACCTCCACCCTCGACGGCAAGCTGCAGGCCCTGGCGCTGGACGCGGCCGGCCGCCAGCTCGCTGTCCTGGGCGGGCAGAACGTCGCAGATGCCGCCGTGCTGGCGGTCGACAACCGCAGCGGCGAAGTGCTGGCCTACGTGGGCAACGCCGGCGAGATCTCCAGCGCGCGCTTCGTGGACGGCGTGCGCGCTCCGCGCCAGGCCGGTTCCACCTTGAAACCGTTTCTCTACGAGCTGGCGATCGGAGAGCGGCTGCTCACCGCCGCATCGTTGCTGGACGATTCGCCGGTCAATATCGTCACCCCCGCCGGCCTCTACGTGCCGCAGAACTACGATCGCGACTTCAAAGGGTTGGTGAGCCTGCGCACGGCGCTGTCCGGCTCGCTCAACGTGCCGGCCGTGCGCACGCACACGCTGCTGGGCCCGGACCTGTTCGTGGAGCGCTTGCGCGCGCTCGGCTTCGATTCCATCCGCGAAGACGGCGAGCACTACGGCTATTCGCTGGCCCTGGGTTCGGCCGAGGTCACCCTGTGGCAGCTCGCCAACGCCTATCGCACGTTGGCCAACGGCGGCTTCGCATCGCCCATGCGGCTCACGCCCGGCGAGCGCACGCACGGCCACCGCGTGCTCGACCCGGCCGCCGCCCATATCGTGACCGATATCCTCGCCGACCGGCTGTCGCGCAGCATCACCTTCGGCCTGGACAGCCCGCTCGCGCCGCGCTTCTGGGCGGCGGTGAAGACCGGCACCAGCAAGGACATGCGCGACAACTGGTGCGTGGGGTTCACCGCACGCTACACCGTCGCGGTGTGGATCGGCAATTTCGACGGCAGCGCCATGTGGGACGTGTCCGGCGTGAGCGGTGCGGCGCCGTTGTGGCTGGAGCTGGTCAACGCCCTGCATCAGAACGTGCCCAGCCATGCCCCGCACGATCCACCCGGTGTCGAGCGCGTGCCGGTCACCTTCGAGGCGGCCCTCGAGCCGGACCGCGAGGAGCTGTTTCTGCCCGGCACGGCGATGCACCGCGTGGTGCACAAGGGGCAGGACGGCGGCCACGCCGCCATCGTCTACCCGGCCAGCGGCCAGATCATCGCAGTGGACCCCGATATCCCGTCGGATGCCCAGCGCGTGCGGTTCCGCGCCACCGGGGTGGACGGCGCGGCACATTGGCGCTTGAACGGCGAGCTGCTCACCGACGCGTCCTCCTGGCGCCCGGTGCCGGGGCGCTGGCGGCTCGTCCTGGAGGACGCCGGCGGCGCCACCCTGGACGAAGTCGAGTTCGAGGTGCGCGGTGCGCCCGTCGATGTCCGCAACGGGGTCGATGCCGGTGATGGGGTCAACGGCGATAGTCGCGCTCGCGTTCACCCGGCAAAGGCCGGTACTGCCTCGCCGGCAAGTCCATGGCAACCAAGCGAGACCCATCCATGAACCGTGCTCCGATCTTCCTGGCGCTGGCATGCGCCCTGGCGCTCGCCCCCGCAGCCGCGCAGCAGAAGCCCCTGGCCGATATCCCGGTGCGCAAGCAGAGCGGCATAACGTTCGTCTCCGGCGGCATGACCGCGGCGGAGCGGCAGGAGATGCAACGCATCGCGAACAAGTACCCGATGCAGCTGCTGTTCACCGCCGAGGGTCAGCCGCCGGAGCTGAAAGGCGTCAAGATCAGAGTCCAGGACCTGCGCGGGGACACCCTGATCGAAGCGGTCGCCGACGGCCCGCTGTTCTACTTCAACCCGCCATCGGGCCGCTGGACGATGGAAGCCGAGCTCAACGGAGAAAAGGTCGCCCGCACCGTGGACCTGATCGGCCGCCGCTACATCGTGCTGGAGTTCCACTTCAAGGGCGGCTGATCCGGGCCGCCCGAGCCCTCCGGCGGCCCCGGGTGACCCGACTGGACCACCCGCTGAAACCCCCCGATAATAGGCCGCCCCGCCGCCCCGGGGGTAAAAACTACTACATCAGGCAAGGGAGGAGTTCACTTGGCTACCGCTACCTATTCACCGGAGTTCGAGAAGGCGACCTGGGACAAGGTCGCCTGGCGTCTGATCCCGTTCCTGTTCCTGTGCTACATCGTCGCCTTCCTGGACCGCGTGAACGTGGGCTTCGCCAAGCTGCAGATGGCCCCGGACCTGCAGTTCAGCGACGTGGTGTACGGCTTCGGCGCCGGCGTGTTCTTCATCGGCTACTTCATCTTCGAGGTCCCGAGCAACGTGATCCTCGAACGGGTGGGGGCGCGGATCTGGATCGCGCGGATCATGATCACCTGGGGCATCATCTCCTCGGCTTTCATGTTCACGCATCAGATTCACTGGGGGCCGATCGCGGTGATGTTCAACTGCACCGACGCCGAGTTCACCTTCTACTTTCTGCGCTTCATGCTCGGCGTGGCGGAGGCCGGCTTCTTCCCCGGCATCATCCTGTACCTGACCTATTGGTTCCCCGGTTCGCGCCGCGCCAAGATGGTGGCCCTGTTCATGACCGCGATCGCGATCTCCAACGTGGTCGGGTCGCCGATCTCGGGCGCCATCATGCAATTCATGGACGGCTTCAACGGCTGGCGCGGCTGGCAGTGGCTGTTCCTGATGGAGGGCATCCCGTCGGTGATCATGGGCGTGCTGGTATTCGTGCTGCTGCCCAACGGGCCGAAGACCGCATCCTGGCTGACCCCGGCGGAGCGCGACATGATCGTGCAGCGCGTGCACGAGGAAGAGGCGCACAAGAAGGATCTCGGGCAACGCCACAGCTTCGTGGACGCGTTCCGGGACGGCCGCGTGTGGGCGCTGGCCGTGGTGTACTTCTGCGGAGTGGTGTGCTTCTACGCGGTGAACTTCTGGATGCCGACGATCATCCAGGAGCTGGGCATCGACAAGCACGACTTCCTCAAGGTTGGCCTGCTCAGCATGATCCCCTGGGGCCTGGCCGCGATCTCGATGGTGATCTGGGGGCACCACTCGGACAAGACCGGCGAGCGGCGTTGGCATGCGGCCGCCGGCCTGCTGGTCGCGATCGGCGGGCTGCTGCTGCTGGCCGTCGTGGGGCACGCTCCGGTCGCGTCCATCGTGGCGTTGACGCTGGTGACCTGCGGCCTGTTGTCCTGGGTCGTCACATTCTGGTCGTTGCCTACCGCATTCCTGTCGGGCACTGCGGCCGCAGCCGGCATTGCATGGATCAACTCGGTGGGTAACCTCGGCGGACACTTCGGTCCGGACATGATCGGCCGCATCCGCATGGCGACCGGCGGGGCAAGCGAGGCGGCCTTCTTCACGCTCGCCGGGGTGGCGCTGTTGGGTGCGCTGATCATCATCCTCCTGCCCAAGACGGAGCGTATGCCCGGAGTGGTGTCCGAGCCACAGCGGTAGGCCCGGCTGTTCCCGCCCGAACGGGCGGGAGCGGTTGACTCAGGTCAAGCGCGCGGCCCTGCACCCCGCTAGGATGCGAGTGGGGCGGCAGGGCCGCCCGTTCTCGTGCAGACCTTCACCGTGCCGAGCTGCTATCACTGCGGATTGCCGGCGCCCGCCGGCAGCCCTTTCTTCGCGCTGATCGACGGCGCGCGACGGCCCATGTGCTGCGCCGGCTGCCAGGCGGTGGCCGAAACCATCGCGGGCCACGACCTGGACGCCTATTACCGCAGCCGCACCGCGTACGCCGCGCGCCAGGCGGCCGAGGCGGAGCGCAACGCGCTGGCGCTCTACGATCTGGCGGAAGTGCAGCGCGACATCGTGCGCCAGGCAGGCACGGCGCTAGAGACCACGCTGCTGCTCGAAGGCATCACCTGCGCAGCCTGCGTGTGGCTGAACGAGCAGCATCTGGCCCGGCTGCCCGGCGTGCTCTCGGCGCAGATCAACTACACCACGCGCCGGGCGACGGTGCGCTGGGACCCCGGGCGCGTGAAGCTGTCGCAGATCCTGGAGGCGGTGCGGGCGATCGGCTATCGCGCCTTCCCCAGCAGCAGCGCCGCCGCCGAGCAGGTGCGCAAGCGCGAGAACCGCGACGCACTGTGGCGGCTGTTCGTCGCCGGCTTCGGCATGATGCAGGTGATGATGTACGCGGTGCCCACCTATCTGGCCGGCGACGGCAGCATGAGCGCGGACATCGAGCAGCTGATGCGGCTGGCGAGCCTGATCCTCACCGTTCCGGTGATCGCGTACTCCTGTGCCCCGTTCTTCCGCGGCGCCTGGCGCGACCTGCGCGCGCAGCGCCTCGGCATGGACGTCCCGGTCGCGCTCGGCATCGCGGTGGCGTTCGGCGCCAGCGTGTACGCCACGCTCGCCGGCCGCGGCGAGGTGTACTTCGATTCGGTCACCATGTTCGTGTTCTTCTTGCTGTGCGGCCGCTACCTGGAGATGCGCGCCCGGCAGAAGGCGGCCGCGAGCCTGGAGTATCTGGACCGCGCGATACCGCTGGCCGCGCACCGGCTGGCGCGCTTTCCGGCGAGCTACGAAGTCGAGGAGGTGCCGGCGGTTTCGCTCGTGCGCGGCGATCTGGTGCTGGTCAAGCCGGGCGAGGCGGTGCCCGCCGACGGCGTGCTGGTGAGCGGCGAGACCGAGACCGACGAATCGCTCCTGACCGGCGAGAGCCGTCCGGTGCCCAGGCAGGCGGGCAGCGCGCTGGCGGCGGGCGCGGTCAATCGGCTGAGCCCGGCGGTGATGCGCGTGGAGCGGGTGGGCGAGGCCACGCGCGCCTCGCACATCCGGCGCCTGACCGAGCGCGCGGCCGCGCAGCGCCCACGCCTAATGGAGATCACCGACCGCATCGCCGGATGGTTCGTGGCCGGCGTGCTGCTGGCGGCGGCCGGCGCCGGCCTGGGGTGGGCCGCGATCGATCCCTCGCGCGCCCTGTGGATTGCAGTCGCGGTGCTGGTGGTCACCTGTCCGTGCGCGCTGTCGCTCGCCACGCCCACGGCGCTGGCGGTAGCCGTCGGCGCACTGGCGCGCCGCGGCGTGGTCGCGACCCGCGGGCATGCCATCGAGACGCTGTCGCGCGTAACCCACGTGGTGCTGGACAAGACCGGCACGCTGACCCAGGGCAGCCTGGCGTTGACTGGCGTGGACCTACTCGGCGGCGCCGGGCGCGCGCAGGTGCTGGCGCTCGCCGCGGCGCTCGATCGCGGCTCGGAGCATCCGATCGCGCGCGCCGTGTTGGCGGCGGCGCCGATTGCAGCGGCAGAAGCACAGGCGGCGCCGGCGCAGCCGCTGCAGGTCGAGTGCCTGCGCAGCGTCGCGGGAGGGGGCATGGAGGGGGTGATCGACGGCAAGCGCTGGCGGCTCGGCAACCGGGCCTTCGTCGCCGCCCTGGCCGGGCCGCCGCCGCGGGCGGACGCCGATGCCGGTACCACACCGGCGTGGCTCGGCAGCCAGGACGGCTGGGCCGCGCGGCTCGCCTTCAGCGATGCATTGCGCCCCGAGGCCGGGGAGGTGGTGGCGGCGCTGCGCCGACAGGGCAAGCGCGTGCTCGTGCTGAGCGGCGACGACCCGGCGACAGTCGCCACTGTGGCCGCCCGCTTGGGCATCGCCGCGCACGAAGGCGGCCTGTCGCCGGAGGACAAGCACGCCCGCGTGCAGGTGCTGCAGGCGCAGGGAGCGGTGGTGGCGATGGTCGGCGACGGCGTGAACGACGCACCGGTGCTGGCGCAGGCGCAACTGTCCCTCGCCATGGGCTCGGGCGCCATGCTCTCGCAGGCCCAGGCCGACCTGGTGCTGCTGTCGGGCAGGCTTGACGGTGTGCTGGAGGCGCTGGATGCGGGCCGGCGCACCATGCGCATCGTGCGCCAGAACCTCGCCTGGGCGGTTGGCTACAACGTGCTGGCACTGCCTCTGGCGATTGCGGGCTACGTGACGCCCTGGCTGGCCGGCATCGGCATGGCGGGAAGCTCGTTGCTGGTCATGCTGAACGCCTTGCGGCTGCTCGAGCG
>Ga0299906_10001525_pt1 | contig 19896 bp, 16 predicted proteins | sample RVTome_14_FD_200259 | JGI IMG/M metagenome (GOLD analysis project Ga0299906, IMG submission 200259) | Soil microbial communities from uranium-contaminated site in the Upper Colorado River Basin, Wyoming, United States - RVT145D125 (version 2) ...
CCACCCCCCGCGCTCCTTACGTCCGCCGTCGACCCGCACCCTCCCGTGCCTCACGCGGCAACCTGCGTCACTACCGGGCGCCTTGTCGCCTCGTCGTAGCTCATGGACAATGGCGCACGATCGGAGGTGTCACGTGTCGCGTTTCGATCATGTGAAGGACCACTTGGAGAAGAAGCTCGCCGGGCTCACCAGCCGGGTCACCAAGATCGAATCGTCGCTGCGCGATCCGACCGCGGCCGATTCCGAGGAGCGGGCCACGGAATCCGAGAACGACGAGGTGCTCGAGCGACTCGACGACGCCGGCCTGCGCGAGATGCAAGAGATCCGGGAGGCGCTGCGCCGGCTCGAATCCGGCACCTACGGCGTGTGTACGGCCTGCGGCGAGATGATCGCCGAGGGACGGCTGAACGCGTTGCCCTATACCGGCGTGTGCATCGACTGTGCCTAGAGCGGACCGGTTCCCAGCGCAGTCGGCCCGCCCGAAGGAGGATCAGAGGATGCCGATGTCCGAGTACATGCGTGGACTGCGAGCGAAGGTCGGCACGACGTTGCTGGAGATCCCGACGGCGAGCGTGCTGACGTTCGACGTGCAGGGTCGCGTGCTGCTCGTGAAGCACGCCGACGTGCACCGCTGGACGACTCCCGGCGGCGCGGTGGAGCCGCAGGAACGGCCTGCTGACGCCGCGGTGCGCGAAATGTGGGAGGAGACCGGCCTGCACGTCGAGCTGACGAACATCATCGGCGTGTACGGTGGCCCGGAGTTCTCGACGACGTACTCGAACGGAGACGCCGTCTCGTTTCTGACGACGGTCTTCGAGGGGCGCCGCATCGGTGGCGTGCCACGTCCCGACGGCGTCGAGACGAGCGAGGTGCGCTGGGTCGCGCAGGCGGAGCTACCCTCACTCCACACGGCGCCGTGGGTCGTGCACGTGCTCTCGCATGCCTTCCGCGATCGCAGCCGCCCGCACTTCGACCCGCCGACGTGGGCCCCGACCGACTCGTAGTGGCGCTCGCCACTCCCGCGAGCATTCCGACCCGACCAGGACAGCGAACCGACCCCTACGTTCGGCGGAACTGGCGGCGAACGGCGGACGGGCGCGGCGGTGAGGTTCTCTCCGGCAGAGGCCGGTCCGCCAGCGGATCGGTGCCGGCCAGCAGGTGCTCCAGGTACGGCAGGTCGTCGTAGCCCCAGAACAGCTCGTCGCCGACCGCCATCGTCGGCACGCCGAACACGCCCTGCGCGACGGCCTGCTCGGTCTGGGCGCGTAGCCGGTCCTTCGTCTCGGGCGTCTGCGCCTCGGCGACGACTCGCACCCCGTCCAGGCCGACGGCAGTCGCCACCTCGGCCACCACGTCCGGCTCACTCACGTGCCGACTCTCGGCCCACACGGCGGCGAAGAGCGCCCCGACGAGCGCCGTCCGCGCCGCGTCGGCCATCGGCACCGACGACACCCGCAGCGACAGCAGCGGGTTGAACGGGTGGAAGGCCGGCGCCGTGAGCGCTGCCCCCAGGAGCGCCGCCTTGCGCAGGTTGTTCTTCCACATCCACAGCGACTTCGCGGGCACCTCGGCGGGCCCGAGCGTACCGTGCGCCTCGAGCAACTTGGCGAACACCACGGGAACCGGCTCGAGACGGCGTTCGTATCGTTCGGCGAGCTTCGGCAGCACGAGCCAGGCGAGGTAGGCGTTCGACGAGATGTAGTCGAAGTAGAAACGGATCGGGTCGTCGCGCCGCGCCGGCATGGTGCGGACGAATAGACCGGCGGCAACGGGCTACGTCAATGCCGCGAGCGAGCGGAGTGCGCGCCGAGGCAGAACGAGCCGACCAGCGTACCGGCCACCTCGAGCAGGGCGATCGCGGCCGCACTCGAGGCGAACTGGACATGCAGATGCGGCGCGCCGTCCGGGAGATGCGCGATGTTGTCCGGCGACACCAGCACGTAGTGGTGGTAGGCGCCGAAGAGCAGCGCCCCCAGCATCGAGAGGGTGAAGATCCACAGACCCGCTCCGAGGCGACGCGTCCACACCAGGATCGCCGCGACCACGGGGGCCACGAGGATCACCAGGTAGACGAAGACGTCCTTCAGGGGCGGCAGGTCGATCGCGAGCGCCTGGTGCGCGTCGCCGTGCCACAGCGTGGCGACCAGATGCACGAGGACGAGGATGGTGACCGCCGCTTTCGTGGAGCACGCCTCCGGGCGTCCGGATGACAGACGCAAGCGCCGGACGCAACCGACGGGGTCTCACGGCTGCGCATCGTACGGGGCGTCAAGCTCGCGCCGGATCTCTTCGGCCTCGTGCATGGCCGCCTCGGCACCCGCGTCGTCGCCCTGACGGCTGGCCAACGCGGCCCGCAGGTCGCACGCATCCGGCAGCATCAAGCGATACGCGAGCGCGTCCGCGGCCTCCCTCGCTCTCGCCAGACGACGAGCGACCTCCGCCAGGGAGGCCTCATCGCCCACCGCGAGGTTGACGGCGGCCAGCGACATCTCGGCGTGCACGCGGCCCTGCCGAAACCCGCACTCTTCGGCGATCTGCAACGCCCGCTCGGCCGTCCTGCGGGCGGTGGACGGTCCGCCGAGCGCGCATTGGATCGCCGCCAGATCGCTGAGCGCCTCCGGGAGACTCGGGCGCAGCGCCTGCGTCGTCGCCTCGACGGCCCGCTCGGCGGTCACGACGGCGCCGCCGAGATCACCCGAGCGACCCAGAGCGCTGCCGAGGAGAATGGACGCGAGCCCGACGGCCATCGGGTCGGCGCTGCGGTCCGCGATCTCCATGGCCTCGCGCGCGGACGCGAGGCCGCTCTCGACGTCACCTCGACAGAGCTGCACTCGAGTGACGTACGAGAGGAGCCATCCGACGACGTCCATCGCGCCCCGCTCCCGGCCCAGCTCGATCGCCGTGCGCAGATGCACCGTCGCCTCCCGCAGTCGTCCCCCGTGACACGCGGCGACGCCGCGCAGCCCCAGGGCCATCGCCCGCCCGTCATGTCCCAGGGACGGCGACGCGGCGTCCATCTCCGCTGCCTCGTGGTGGTTGGCGATCTCCGCGGCGCGCGTGATCTCGATGACGTCACCGCCGTACTCGCAGACGAACGCGTGGCGCACTTCCACGGCGAACGTCAGCGCGGGATCTCGCGCCTTGTGCGCGAACCGCAGGCCGGCCTCCGTGAGCAACCGGGCGCGCGGGAGCTGCCCCAACGTGCGCACGACGGCGAGGCCGTAGGTGGCACACAGGCTGGCGAGCGTACGCAGGTCGTCCGGTCCGGCGGCCCAGGCCTCGCCGTCTCGCAACAGCTCGTCCGCATCCTCCGGCGAGAATCCAGCCTGCCATCCATGCTCGAGGGTGAGCAGGCGCGAGCCGGCGACGTCGGCGGCGACGACGGTCAGCCGCGCGTCCGACGGCGCCACGTCGGGCCCGAGGATGCGCCCCGCGATGCGGCTGAGGGAGGACGCCATGGCGATGTCCTCCGTCTTTGCCATCCTGGGGTCAGGATAGGTACTCGGGGCAGGAGTGAGAAGCGCCACCTACGCCCGGCGCAACACGGCCAGGCGCGCGCCCGCCGCGACGAGGAAGGCACCGCCGACGCGCTCGAGGGCGGTCGCGTAGCGTGGCTGGCGCGCCCACCGGCGCGCCTGGTGGCACGCGACCACGTAGAGCGACAAGACGGTCAGCTCGATCAGCACCGAACTCACGCCGAGGATCGCCACCTGCCTCGGCACCGACGCCGCCGGGTCGACGAACTGGGGAAGAATGGCGCTGAAGAAGACGATCGCCTTGGGATTGGCGCCCTGCGTGACGAATCCGGACACGTAGGGCCGCAGGTGCGAGCGCCTCGGCGTCGCCGCCGCGCCGCCGGTCGACGCGACGGGCACGAAGAGCATGCGGGCACCCAGCCAGACCAGGTACGCCGCGCCCAACCACTTCACGACTACGAACAGATCCCACGAGGCGAGCAGGATGACGCCCAGGCCGGTGGCGGAGGTGGCGAAGTAGAGAACGTTCGCGGTCAGGATGCCGAGACTGCCGCGCAGGCCGGCGCCCGCGCCGCGCGCGAGAGAGAGCGAGATGACGAAGAGCACGGCCGGGCCGGGGGTGAAGCAGAGGACGGTCTCGGTCACGCAGAAGAGCAGCCAGGGTTCGAAGGCCACGGCATCCTCGCTGACATCATTCTCGGGCCGACGCCAGTGCGGCGCGACGCTGCTGGAGGAAGCGCCGCACGGCGGGATCGCCCTCCAGACCGATCGCCCGTTCGTACGACTCGTCCGCCGCCGCGAGGGCCCCGGTCTTCGCCAGCAGTGCTGCACGCGCGGCCCAGTAGGGTTGGTAGTCCGCGAGCCGGCGGTCGTGGTCGAGCGCCTCGAGCGCCTCGAGACCCGCCACGGCGCCTCGCGTCTCCGCCACCGCGACCGCCCGATTGACGGCCACGACGGGGGATCCGGTCATCGCCAGAAGCGCGTCGTAGATGGCCTCGACCGCCGCCCAGTCCGGACGACCGATGTGGCGGCGTACGACGTGCGCCGACTGCACCGCGGCCTCGAGTTGGAAGCGGCCGGGCTCGGGCAAGACGCTGGCGCGCGAAAGCAGGCCCTCGGCCTCCTCGATCTGGCCGGCATCCCAGAGTGCCGGGTCCTGATCCACGAGCGGGATGTACTCGCCGTGGGCATCGCGCCGGGCATGGCGCCGCGCGTGCGCATGCAGCATGAGCGAGAGCAGCCCCAGCGCCTCGGGTTCGTCGGGAAGAAGCGCGGCGACCAGCCGGCCGAGCCAGACTCCTTCGTCGGCGAGGTTGCGGCGGCGGGCGTCGGTCCCGGCGGGATCCGACCAGCCCTCCGCGAAGGCGGCGTAGATGGCCTCGAGGACGGCGTCGAGTCGCAGCGCCAGCTCGCCGCCAGCGGGGACCACGAACGGGATGCCCGCCTCGCGGATCTTCCGCTTCGCCCGCACCAGACGCTGTCCCATGGTGGCCGGCGAGACGAGGAAGGCCGAGCCGATCGTGGCGGCGTCGAACGCCAGTACGGTCTGCAGAATGAGCGGGGCGCGCACGGCGCGATCGATCGCCGGATGGGCGCAGGCGAACATGAGCGCCAGACGCTCGTCCGGCACCGTCGTGTCACTCGCCCTCGCGGCCTCGATCTCCTCGGCCAGCAGACGCAGGTGCCCGGCGGCGTCCTCGGCGCTGCGTGCCCGCCTGGTCGCGTCGATCCATTTCCGCCGCGCCACGGTGAGCAGCCAGGCCTCGGGCGAGTCGGGCACGCCGCGTACCGGCCAATCGACGAGTGCGGCCGCGAAGGCGTCGGACATCGCATCCTCGCCGCCCGCGACGTCGCCCGTTCGGGCCGCCAGCAGCGCCACGAGCTTGCCGTAGCTCCGGCGTGCCACCGCCTCGGCCGCGGCCCTGGCGGCACCATCAGCCTCGTGCGCCATCTTCTCGGGCCGTCCTCGTCAGGTGGGCCAGATGGGCCGGACCTCGACCACGCCGCGAGCAGCGCTCGGACAGCGGGCCGCCCAGGCGAGCGCGGCATCGAGATCGGGGACGTCGATGACGTGAAATCCGCCGAGCTGCTCCTTGGCCTCGACATATGGTCCATCGACCACCTGGGTCTTGCCATCGGCCACGCGGACGGCGGTGGTCGTCGAAACCGCCCGCAGGCGTTCGCCGACGATGTAGATGCCGGCCTTCTTCATGGCCTCGGCGTAGGCGGCACAGGTGGGCATGCGCTCGCCCATCTTCTCCACTCGCTCCGCGTCGTCCTCGTAGATCAGCAGCATGTACTTCATGACGCTCTCCTTTCACCCGCCGGCCATGGCGCCGACGATCAACAGCGGTTCGGTGCCCGTGGCGATCGCCTCGGGTAGGGCCGCGTCCGGCGACTCGTGCGACCAGTCATCCTCGCAGGCGAAGAAGCGCACGAACGGCCGGCGCTCCTGCGTTGCGTGATCACGAATCGTTCCGCGCAGCATCGGGTAGCCTGCCTCGAGCACGTCGAGGACGGCGCGCAACGTCACCGGCGCCGTCACGTCGAGCGACACCTCGCGCCCGACACGCGCCAGCTTGCGCAGGTGCGCGGGAAGGACGACCCGGATCATGGCAGGGTCTGCACCTCCACGGACAACACGGCGGGCAGATCGCGCACGATGGCCGTCCAGGTGTTCCCCGCGTCCGCCGAGGCGTACACCTGCCCGCCCGTGGTGCCGAAGTACACGCCGCAGGCGTCGAGCGAGTCGACCGCCATCGCGTCGCGCAGCACGTTCACGTAGCAGTCGCGTTGCGGCAGGCCCTGCGTGAGGGCTTCCCACTCGCCGCCCCCGGTGCGACTGCGGTAGACGCGCAGCTTCCCGTCCGGCGGATAGTGTTCCGAGTCGTTCTTGATGGGAACGACGTAGATGGTCTCCGGCTCGTGGGCGTGCACCTCGATCGGGAAGCCGAAGTCGCTCGGCAGGTTCCCGCTGACCTCGCGCCACGTGTCGCCCGCGTCGTCGCTGCGCATGACGTCCCAGTGCTTCTGCATGAACAGCACGTGGGGCCGCGACGGGTGCATCGCCAGCCGGTGCACGCAATGGCCGACCTCGGCCGTCGGGTCGGGGATCTGCTCCGAGTGCAGGCCGCGGTTGATTGGTCGCCAGGTCCGGCAGCCGTCGTCGGTGCGAAATGCGCCGGCCGACGAGATGGCGACGAAGAGCCGCTCGGGACTCGTGGGATCCTGAATGATCGTGTGCAGGCACAGGCCGCCGGCGCCCGGCTGCCAGAACGGGCCCGAACCATGCTGGCGCAGCCCGGGCAGCTCGTGCCACGTCCGCCCGCCGTCGGTCGAGCGGAACAGGGCGGCATCCTCGACGCCGGCATAGACGGTGTCGGGATCGGTGAGCGACGGCTCCAAGTGCCAGACGCGCGCGAACTCCCAGGGATGGGGCGTGCCGTCGTACCACTGATGGGTTCCGGGAACGCCCTCGTAGGCGAACTCGTTTCCCACCGGCTCCCACGTCTCGCCACCATCGTCGGAGCGCTGGATCACCTGCCCGAACCAGCCGGTGGCCTGCGACGCGTACAGCCGATTCGGCTCGGTGGGCGCTCCCTTCAGGTGGTAGATCTCCCAGCCCGAGAAGAGCGGACCGCTCACGTCCCAGCGCTCGCGTTTGGCATCCGCCGTCAGAACGAACGCGCCTTTGCGCGTCCCGACCAGCACTCGTACCCCGCTCATGTCGTTGATCCCTCCGTCTTCATGACGTTCCGACCCGTCCGATTTCGACCGCCCGGCGATCGGGCGCATTCAGGCGCACTCGGCCCCCGAAGAAAAGGCTCGTGACCCGGCCGCTGCGCCCGGCAGCGTAACTCTACCGGCCAGCCTGCGAATCCCTCTGCAGACCGGTCACGACCCCGGGACCGACATTCGATTCGAGGAGGACCTATGCGAATCCCACTACTTTCCGCGGCCTTGGCCGCGACCCTCGCACTGGCGCCGGGCCCGAGCCCGGCCGGCACCTACGACGTAGATGGTGAGCACACCAGCGTCACCTTCCGCGTGCGGCATCTGCTGACCTACGTCGAGGGCCGCTTCGGCACCTTCGAGGGCAGCATCGACTTCGACCCCGCCGCCCCGACCACGGCGAAGGTGAAGGGCAGCATCGACGTCGCCAGCATCGACACGAACGTGAAGGAGCGCGACGAGCACCTGCGCAGCGCCGACTTCTTCGCGGCCGCCGAGCATCCCAAGATCACCTTCGAGAGTACCACGGTGAGCGACGTCGACGCCGAAGCGAAGCGCGGCAAGATCCACGGCAACCTGACCATTCGCGGCGTCACCAAGCCCGTCATCCTCGAGGCCGCCTACGTCGGGCAGGCCACCGATCCCTGGGGCAACGCCAAGGCGGGCTTCAGCGCCACGACCAAGATCAATCGCAAGGATTTCGGGCTCGCCTGGAACAAGACCCTCGAGACCGGCGGCGTGCTGGTCGGTGACGAGATCGAGATTCGCATCGACGCGGAAGCCTCCGTCCCCGCGGACGAGTGATTTCGCCCAACCAACGGAAGGAGACGCGATGAGAGGACAGAAGACACGGCGAGCACTGCTCGCCTCGGCCGCGGCGGGCTTCGTGCTCGCCGCCACCATGGGCGCCCCGTCGGTGGCGCATGCCGAAGCCGTCGAGTGCTACGGCGTCAACAAGTGCAAGGGCACCGGCGAGTGCGGCGGCAAGGGCCACTCGTGCGCCGGCAAGAACGAGTGTGCCGGCAAGGGGTGGCTCAAGATCGAGAAGGAGACCTGCCTGAAGATCCAGGGCGGACGTCTCACGGCCGAGCCGGAGAAGCAGTAGGCGCGTGCGGGCCGTGCCGAACCCCGGACCAACCCCCCGCCGGCCGCCCGGGCCGGCGCTGGGGTTCGGCATCGGCCTGCGGGCCGAGCACTACGAGACGGTTCTCGACGAGCGTCCGGCCGTCGACTGGTTCGAGGTCGTGACCGAGAACTTCATGGGCACCGGGGGCCGGCCGCTCGACGTCCTCGAGCGCGTGCGGCGGAACCATCCCGTCGCGCTCCACGGCGTGGCCCTGTCGATCGGCTCGGTGGATCCACTCGACACCGCCTACCTGGACGCCCTGGCGACGCTCGCCGAGCGTATCGAGCCCGCGCTGATCACCGATCATCTGTGCTGGACGGGCGTCGACGGGCGCAGCGTCTACGACCTGCTGCCCGTCCCCTACACGGCGGAGGCACTGGAGCACGTCGTCCGGCGCGTCGGCCGGGTGCAGGAGCGACTCGGCCGGCCGCTGCTGCTGGAGAACCCGTCCACCTATGTCGAGTACGAGTGCTCGGAGATGCCGGAATGGGAGTTCCTGGCCGAGCTGGCGCGGCGTAGCGGCTGCGGCATGCTGCTGGACGTGAACAACGTCTACGTGACCTGCAGCAACCATGGCCACGACCCCGTCGCCTATCTCGATGCGCTGCCACCGGCCGCCATCGGACAGATGCACCTCGGCGGCTTCACCGATGTGGGCACCTTCCTGTTCGACACCCACAGCCGGGCCGTGTGCGAAGAAGTGTGGGCCCTCTACGCGCACGCGGTCTCGCTCTTCGGCGCCGTCGCCACGCTCGTCGAGTGGGATGCGGAGGTGCCGCCTCTCGAGATGCTGCGCGCCGAGGCGAGTCGGGCTCGCAGCATCGCCGCCGAGGTTCTGGATGCCGGCCAGCCGGCTGCATGAGATTCAGCGCCGCCTGGCGGGCCTGATCCTCGCCCCCGCCAGCGTCGACCACGAAGCGGCGGCGGACTTCGTACGCCGGCCCCCGCGTGGAACGAAGGCGGACCGGCTGGGCGCCTACGCGAACGGGTATCCGGCGCGCCTGCGCGAAGCGCTCGAAGAGGCCTACCCGGCGCTGCGGCATCTGCTCGGCGCCGACACCTTCGGCGAGGTGACCCGGCGCTACCGCCGCGTCGTACCCGCGGGCGGCTGGGATCTGGCCGGCGTCGGCCGTGACCTGCCGGCCTTTCTCGAAGACGACGAGGCGGCGCGCGACCTGCCCTTCGCTGCGGACCTCGCCCACCTCGAGTGGGCGGTGCAGCGGGCGTTTCACGCGCATCTCTCGCCCTCGCTGCCAGCCGATGCCTTCGCGGCGCTCGCCACGTCGCCCGCGTGGGAGCGGACGCGACTGCGGTGGCAGGCCGGCGTGGCCGTCGTGGAGTCGGCATGGCCGATCCGTGCCCTGTGGGACGCACGTAAGACGCCGCGCGAGTCCATCGACCTCGAGCTGCGCGATCGCCCCGAGGCCGTGTGCGTGTACCGCGTCGGCCTGCGCGTGGCATGCGAGGTGATCGACCCGCGGCACGCCGCGGTCCTCCGCCGCCTCCTGGACGGTGACGCGCTCGGCACGGCGCTCTCGGACCTGACGGACGAGGACGCTCCCCTGCTCACGACGTGGACAGCCGCTTGGATGCGGCACGGGCTGATCGTAGGCTAGGCGCGCCACCAACTGTCGACGGGTCTGCGCCGCCCGGCCGGCTCGATCGGCAGCGGCCCGACCGGCTCGTCCACCGGTTTCGGCGACGGGGCCGCCAGACCCGCCAGCGTCTCGCGTCCGAGCAGCGGTTGCAGCGCTTCCAACCCGCGAACGTCCAGCTCGACGAGCCGGCGCCGGAGCCGGTCGCGGCACCAGACGCGATACGGTTTGACCGGCTCGTCGAAGGTCACGCCCTGCACCTGGTAGCGGACCCGCGCGCGGCCCTCGGCGTACGCCCGCGCGTTCGCGTCGAGATACGGAAGGTAGACCGACCGCACCGCCTCGAGGAGCGGCGCCACGTCGGCGGGCACGGACGCGGGCAGCGGGGCGCTCGCGAAGCGCTCGGGACGAGCGTTCCACATGCGCGCCACCCACTCGTGCACGCCGGGCGCCCGCTCGCGCATGACGCGGGCCGGAGCGGGGTCGCTGAAGAAGTGCCGGAACATCGACGCGAAGAAGCCGAAGTCGGCGTCCGTCGGCCGCTCGCCGAGCACGTACGGGCGCGCGCGGAAGATGCGTTCGAGCGCGTCCAGGGTCTCCAGGTAGGACGCTTCGACGGCCGCGCGCGTCTCCGGCGACACCCCGTCACCTTTGACGAACGTGCCGTACTGGCGCCGCAGCCAGAACTGCCGCTTGAGCCACATCGGCACGCGGCGCTCGGCGAGATGCTCCGCGAGCCAGGCGCTCATCAGATGCGCCGTCTCGGCGAACGACCAGCGGTAGTGCATGGCCGGCCGCCACAGCCACTCGTCGGCATAGTCTTCGAGGAGCAGGCTCACGAACGCCACCGCCGGCACGGCCGGGCGCAGCGCCGGCTGCGGGAGGCGTGTCTCGAAGTGGTCGATGATCAGTGTCGTGTCGACGAGCCAGGTGCCGTCGGGGCACTCCACCTGCGGGATCTGCATGACGCCGGTGTACCGAGCACAGCGCCGCAGGTTCGAGTCGCTGAACGGCTCCAGGCGGTAGGCGATGCCTTTGGCGCGCAGATACGCCTCGATCTTGCCGGTGTAGTAAGAGCACGTCGTCCCGTAGACGACGAGCGGCGCGTCGCCGGCGCCGGGGTCCGTGGCTGCGGGGCGTGTCTCTTCCGTGGGCACACGAGCGCGATACTAGATCGACGCGCGGCGGGCCAGAACGCGGGCGAGCGCCCGGTGGCCTTTCCACCTTGCACTCGGTGAGAGGCACGGCGATACAGGCCGCGTGCGGCAGACGATGCCCCTGCTGATGCCTGCCGAAGGTGCCCGCCGTGGACCGGGCCACGATGCCGGGGTCGGCGCATGACCTGCCCCGCCTGCGCGCACGAGAACCGTCCCGGCGCGAAGTTCTGCGAGGAGTGCGCAACCCCGCTGCGGCGCGCCTGCTCCGGCTGCGGCTCGGAGCTACGCCCCACCGCGAAGTTCTGCGACGAGTGCGGGGCGCCCGTAGCGGGTGCGCCTGCGGCCGCTCGGCCTGCTGCCACCGCCGGCGCGCGTAAGGTCGTCACCGTCGTGTTCGCGGACCTCGCCGGCTCGACGGCGCTCCACGAACGGCTCGACCCGGAGTCGGCTCGGCGCGTGATGGAACGCTACTACGCGACGCTGCGCGCCGCGGTGGAGCGGCACGGGGGCACCGTCGTGAAGCTGCTCGGCGACGGGGTCATGGCCGCCTTCGGCGTGCCGCAGGTGGCCGAGGACGATGCCATCCGTGCCGTGCGCGCCGGCGTGGCGATGCAGGAGTCCTTTCGTGACCTGATCGGCGAGCAGGGCACGGTGCTCGCCGACTCGGGGCTCAGAGTCGCGGTCAACACGGGCGAGGTCGTGGTGAGCGAGGCCAACGACGACGTGGTCGGCGATCCCGTCAACGTCGCGGCGCGCCTGCAGCAGGAAGCCGGTGACGGCGACGTGGTCATCGGCGAGGCGACGCGGCGGCTGGTCGCCTCGCTGGTGACGCTCGAGCCGCTGGGCTCCTTCGCGCTCAAGGGCCGCGCCGAGGCGGTGAGGGCGCACCGCGTGGTCTCACTCGAGGCGCCGGCGGGGGCGACGACGGCGGCCTTCGTCGGGCGCGACGAGGAGCTGGCGCGCATCACCGCGGTGTATGAGCAGGCGATGTCGGTGCCGGCGACCCGGCTCGCCGTGCTGCTGGGCTCACCGGGTCTCGGGAAATCTCGACTGATCGGCGAGTTCGCCCGGCGCTGCGCCCACGTCGCCACCGTGGTCGAGGCCCGCTGCGACGCCGCAGGTGGTGCGACCTTCGCACCGCTCGCCGGCGCGCTGCACGAACTGCTCGGCGTCGAGGTCGGTGCGCCCGCCGACGCCGTGCGGGAGGCGATCGAAGCCACGCTTCCCGGCAGCGCCGCAGATCGAGCGCGTATCGCCGCCGGGGTGGCGGCGCTGCTTACCGGCTCTCCCGCCGCACCGGAAGAGACCTTCTTCGTCGTGCGCCGGCTGCTCGCCGGACTCGCCGCCACCAAGCCCGTGGTCCTGGTGATCGACGACCTGCAGTGGGCCGAGTCGCTGTTGCTCGACCTCGTCGAGCACCTGGTGCAGTGGGGCGCCGGGGTGCCGCTGCTGGTGCTGGTGGGTGGACGCCCGGAGCTGCGCGACGTGCGCTCCTCGTTCGCAACGCCGGGCGCCCTGGTGACCGACGTCGTCACCCTCGCCGGTCTCGACGCCGGAGCCGCCATGCGGGTCGCCGCCAACGTCATCGGCGCCGCCGATCTGCCCGCCGTGGTGGCCGCCAAGGTGCTCGCCACCAGCGAGGGTAATCCGCTCTTCATCGGCGAGCTGGTGCGCATGCTCGTGCACGAGGGGGCACTCACCCGGGAGGGTGACCGCTGGACCATCGGCACGGCGCTCGCCACCCTCGAGATGCCGCCGACGATCCATGCCTTGCTGGCTGCGCGCATCGAGCGCCTGCGGCCCGAGGAGCGCGCGGTGCTGGAGCGCGCCTCGGTCGTAGGCCGACACTTCTCGCGCAGCGCCGTGGCGGAGCTGCTGCCGCACGACGTCACCGACCTCGACGCACGCCTCGAGTCGCTGCGACGCAGCGAGCTGATCGAGCGCGACACGGGCTGGCTCCTCGGCGAGCCGGTGCTGCGTTTCCACCACGTGCTGATCCGCGACGCCGCCTACCGGCGCCTGCTGAAAGAAACGCGGGCCGAGCTGCACGGGCGGCTGGCGGACTGGATCGAGGGGCGAGTCGGCGACGCCGCCGAGCACGACGAGACCATCGGCCGGCATCTCGAGCAGGCGCACGAGCTGCTGGGTGAGCTGGGGCCACTCGACGAGGCCGGCAAACGCCTTGGCGAACGGGCCGCCGCGCGGCTCGCCGCCGCGGGCCGGAGCGCCCTGGAACGTGACGACGTTGCGCTCGCCGCGAGCCTGCTCGGCCGCGCGCTGGGTCGGCTCGGGGCCGAAGATCCCGCTCGTGCGGATCTGGCGCTCGATTGGTGCGAGGCGTTGCTCACGGCGGGTGACGTTGGGCAGGCGGCCGCGGCCATCGACGAGCTCGGGCGCTTCATCGCCAACTCGCCGCGGCTGCGCGCCTGGCACACCTGCTTCGCCGGGCAGCACACGGTGCTGACCGCGCCCGAAGCGCTGCGGGCGACGACCGAGAGCGTCGAGGCGGCCGCGGAGGAGCTGACCGCGCTCGGCGATGCCGCAGGCGAGGCGAAGGCGCACTTCGTTCACGCGCTGGCACTCGGACGACTCGGCCAGGTGGGCGCCTGCGAGGCCGCGCTCGACCGGGCCCTGGCTGCCGCGCGCCGCGCCGGCGACCGGCGCCGCGCCAACACGGTGCTCGCGATCGCGCCGCTCGCCGCGCTCTGGGGTCCGAGCCCCGTCACGCGTGCCAGCGGGCGTTGCCTCGACGTGGTACGCGTGCTGCGCATCACGCAGGGCGCGCCCGCGGTCGAGGCCGTCGCCCTCTCCTGTCAGGGCGTGCTCGAAGCGCTGCGCGGGCGCACGCACGCCGCGAAGCGGATGATCGCCTCGGCGCGGTCGATGGTAGAGGAGCTGGGCATCACCCAGCGCATCTTCGAGGTCGACGTGTTCGGCGGTCTCGTGGCGCTGCTCGAAGACGACGCGGCCGGCGCGGAGCGGAGTCTGCGTGGATCGTACGAGGGACTGCGCGACCTCGGGCTCGGCATTGACGCGGCGCGTGCGGCGGCGCTGCTGGCGCGTGCGTTGCTCGCGCAGAACCGAGTAGCCGAAGCGGAGGAGCTCTCCCACCAGAGCGAGGCGCTCGCGGGGGACGATCTCAAGGCCGCGATCGCCTGGCGGGGAGTGCGCGCGGAGGCGTTAGCTGAGCGGGGCGAGCATGCGGCGGCCGTCGCGCTCGCCAACAAGGGGGTCGAGATCGCCGCCGCCACCGATGCGCTGCTCGATCATGCCGATGCGCGACTGGCGCTGGCGGCCGCGCTGCGAGCGGCTAGCCGCGGCCGCGAGGCCGACGCCGAGGAGCAGCGGGCAACGGAGCTGTGGAGTACGAAGGGCGCGACGCTCCTGAGTGAAGGGGCACGCCATGAGAGTCCACCGGACGGCCCGGTGGCCAGCACTCCCGAGCAGGACGGAACGACAGCCGTGCACCGCCGGGTCCCAGCCAACACCGCCACCGCGTATCAGGCGCGCTTCGAAACCGCTCTCGCGGCTCTGGACTTCGACGCGATCAGGTCGCTCAGCCGGGACGACTACCAGGAGATCGATCATCCGACCGGATCGCCGTACGGAGCCGATGCCAGCCTCGCATCGCTCCAGCGTCTGTTTCGCTCGCACGACCCGACCTACCGAGTCGAGCCACTCGCCACGCTCGGCCCATCGCTCCTGCTCGTCAGGCGTCACGCGGCTGCGAGCGGGGTCTCCAGCGGGCGATACGACGTGGGCGCTTACGAGAACGATGCGGTCCAGTTGATCGAGGTCGACGAGCAGGGCCTCTCCTGGCGCTCGGAGGTCTTCGCCGCCGACGCCCTCGGCGATGCCATCGCCCGCCTGTACGAGCGCTACGCCGAGCAGCTCCCGGCCGGCCCGGCACGCGAACGGGCCGCCACGACGGCACGCGCCGTCACCGCGATGCTGACCCGGTCGGTCGAGGACCGGGTGCAGCACCTCACGCACCCCGACCTGCAAGTCGTCGATCACCGCACGGTGGGGATCGGATCCATGCAGGGACTCGGCGTGGTGTCGCGTTGGCTCGATGCCACGGATGAGCTCATGGGAGAGACACGCTTCCGCGTCGACGACGTGCTCGGGTTGAGCGCCGATGCGCTGCTGCGGCGAACGACGACGTCGGGCAAGGGTCGTGCGAGTGGCGGAACGTTCGACATCAGCAGCTTGGGACTGTCGGTGTTCGGCCCCGACGGCCGGCATGCTCGCTTCGAACTCTTCGACATCGGCCACGAGGCCGAGGCCTTGGCGCGCTTCGACGAGCTGGTCGAGGCCGGCGGGGGCCTCGCAAACGGGCGCGCCGGCGCGGCGCCGCTCCCCGTATCTCCGTTCGCCAATTCGGCCTGGCGGTCTCTGGACCGGACGATCCGCTGCTTCAAGGCCCGCGACTGGGACGGCATGACCGCCACCTACGCGCCCGAGCATCGCATGGACGACCGGCGTCGGCTCATGCGGATCGAGGTCGCCGGCCGGCAGTTCTTCGAGAACGAGCGCTGGCTCTTCGATCTCCCCGCTAGCGCGTTTCGCGCCGAGCTGCTCGCGAGCCGCGGCGACCGACTCGCCCTCGCTCGCGTGAGCTTCACGGCGGGTGGAGACGACGCCGGACCGATGGCCGTGGACGTGCTGGACGTCGTCGAGGTCCGCGCAGATGCGCGACGCATCGCGCTCGTCATCCTCGATCCGGATGATCTGGACGCCGCGTACGCCGAGCTGGACCGGCGCTTCTATGCCGGCGAGGGATCGGCGCACGCGGAGGCGGGTCGCGCCCTGACGCAGGGGATCGCGCATCGGGCGTGGGGCGTGATCCAGGCCCAGTTCATGCCGACCTTCGTCGAGTACGACCATAGACACTTCGCCCTGCACGGGACGACACGCGGTGCCGAGGCCTGGGTGCAGAAAGTCCGCGTGCTGGTCGACCTGGCGCCGGATGCGGTGTTGCGCCTCACCCACCTGCGGTTCGCGCCGGGCGGGGCGCTCTTCCAGATGAGTTGGTACGGGACCCGCGAGGGCGGCGACTTCGAGATCCCGCTCATCGCCGTGCACGAGCTGAATACAGCCCACCGGATAGTTCGTGCCGATCTCTACGATGCCGATCAGGTCGACGAGGCGTATGTTCGACTCGGGGAACTCGCGGTGCGCCCGCCAGCCCCGGAATCGAGGCAGCAACTCTTCGCGAACGCCGCGACGCGGCACTTCGAGCGCGTGGCGGCCGCCATCGGGACGCGCGACTTCGAGCGCTTCGCCGCCGAGTTCGCGGCCGACTTCCGCAACGTCGACCGTCGCCCACAGTTCCAGCTCGAGTCCGATCGGGAGCCGTGGCTCTCCGCGTTCCGGCAGATCGTCGAACTGACGACCGGGCCGCCGGCTCTGCAGGTACTCGCGACGCGCGGGGATCGGCTGGCGCTGGTCCGGCTTCACTGGGAAGGAGAGGGCGGCGACGTCGGTTTGAGCGAGGTGGACTGGCTGGTCGTGGTCGAGGTGGACGACCGGGGCCATCGCCGGGTCGGGGTGACCTTCGACCCGAGCCAGCTCGACGCCGCCCGGGCCGAGCTCGATGCTCGCTACGAGGAAGGTCAGGGAACCGGGCGCTCGCCCGCCTGGCAGTCGATTCGAGGATTCGTGCGCGCGGTCGCGAGCGGCGACTGGGATGCGATCGTCGCGCTCTGCGCCGACGGCTTCGTCGAATACGACCACCGCGGCCTCGCCGTCCTCGGGACGACGCACGGCGCCGAGGCCTGGGTGCAGAACTTCCGCACGCTGAACGACCTCTCGCCCGACACCGTCTATCGCGTCGATCACTTCCGCCCGGCCGCGCGTGGCTACTACACGCACGGCGGCTGGCACGGGACGCGCGAGGGCGGCCCCTACGAGATCCCGCTGCACGCCGTCATCGAGCTGGACGATCGCGGCCTGATGGTGCGGGCCGACGTCTACGACGACGACGGGGCCGAGGCCGCGCTCGCGCGGCTGGCCGAGCTGGCGGCGCCGCAGCCACCGGCGTGCGAGCCCTTCGCCAACGCCGCCTGGCGGTCCTGGGAACGCGGCGCCACGCTGTGGGGAACGCGCAACCAGGCGCTCATCGAGGCCCACCACGCGAGTCTGCGTCGCTACCAGGACCACCGCCGGCAGGTGCTGCTGGACCTCGACCGCGCGGGGTTCCTCGAGTTCGCGCGGCCCATGGTCGACATGGCGGGCCGCATGTCCCAGACGCTGCTCGCCACCCGGGGGGATCGTCTGGCCGTGGTGCGCATGACCATGGAGTTCGCCGGCGAGGCGGCCGGCCCCAGCGCCATCGACTCGCTCCTGATGATCGAGACGGACGAGCGTGGCGACGTCGTGGTGTACGATCGCTGGGATCTCGACGACGTCGACGCCGCGTGGGTCGTCCTCGACGCGCGCTTCGCTGCCGGCGAGGGTGCGGCATGTCCGAAAGCGCTGGCCTCGTTTCGGGCGTTCGACCGCGCGTTCGCGGCGCGCGACTGGGACGCCCTCGGGGCGCGGCTGGCTCCCGGAATCCGCCCGCGCGATCATCGCACGCTCGGATTTGGCGGCACGCTCGGCGACGTGGCGACATTCCTTCGGTCGCAACAGGTGCTCGTCGAGCTCTCGCCCGACGTTCGCTATCGCTACGACCATGTTCGTTTCTCGGACTGGGGATCACTGACCCAGGTCATGCAGATGGGCACGCGCGACGGCGGCCGCTTCGAGTCGCCGTTCATCGGCGTCTTCGCCGTGGACGAGCAGGCCAGGATCGCGGGGCTCGACGTCTACGACCTGTCCGAGTTCGACGAGGCCTGGGCCCGCTTCTCGGACCTCTCTCGGGGGGGCGGGAGCGCCGGCGACGGGGGAGAGGGGCGTTTCCCGAACGCCGCCACGCGGGCGGTCGAACGCGGCACCGCGGCGCTCGCCGCGCGCGACTGGGACGGCTTTGCCGCGCTCTTCGCGGCCGAGTTCCGCAACGCCGACCGCCGCGCGCTCGTGCAGCTCGAGTCGGACCGCGAGCAGTGGCTGACCGCGTTCCGGCAGATCGTCGAAATGACGTCCGCGCGGCCGAGCTACGAGGTGCTGGCCACGCGTGGCGAGCGGCTGGCGCTCTTTCACATGGTCTGGCGGGGCGCGGCAGGTGACGTCGGCCCGAGCGAGATCGAGTGGCTGCTCCTCGTCGAGGTGGACGAACGCGGCGACCACGTGGCCGTGGTCACGTTCGACCCCGGCGACGTCGAGGCCGCCTACGACGAGCTCGAGGTACGCTGGGGGACCGGCGAAGGTGCGGCCAGCCCGGTGTCGTCATGGCTGCGAGAGTTTCGTGCGGCGCTGCACCGGCGGGACTGGGACGCGGTCGCCGCCTTCTACGGCCCCGAGTTCGTCGGCCACGACCATCGGCTGGTGAGCTGGGAGACGCTGCGCGGGCCCGCGTTCATCGAGTCGGTGCGGACGATGGTCGCCCTCGCGCCCGACGCACGGATGCGCGCGGATCACGAGCGCGTATCGGGGCGCGCCATGCTCAGCGAAGGCGGGTGGACGGGGACGCGAGACGGGGGAGCGTTCGAGAGCACGTTCGTGACGGTCGGCGAGTTCGACGAGCGGGGCCGGGTGCTTCGCCTCGACTTCTTCGACCCGCACCACCTGGACGCCGCGCGGGCCCGGTTCGCGGAGATCGTCGAGAGCGCCCCGCCCGACCCGCTGGCCGCGATCGCCCGGCCGAACGCCGCGAACGCCGCCATGGACCGCTGGCAGGCCGCGTACGACATCGGCCTCGAGACCGACGACTGGGACCCGCTGCGCGCGCTGTGCACGCCAGGCTTCGTGTTCGACGACCGGCGGCGCTTCAACCGGCTCTCGGGCGATGCCGAGCTGATGGTCGCCGCCGCTCGCGAGCGCGTGAAGAGCGGTGCGCGGCCGGTGCGCCGGTTGCTCGGGACCGCCGGTGATCGCGTCGCCGTCGAGGTGCTGCTCTGGTCGGGCGGGCCGACCGACGGTCGCTTCGAGATCGAGTACTTGGGCGTGATCGAAGTCGACGAGTCGAACCTCATGGTGGCCACGATCCTGCTCGACCTGGACGACCCGCGCGCCGCGCAGCGCGAGGCGTGGGCGCGGTGGATGGCCATCGACCCCACGGTCGCCGAGCCGGTGACCGCGGTCTCCGAGACCATCGACAGCTTCAACGCCATGGATCGCGGGCGCTTCGCCAGGGAATGCACGGACGACTTCGTCGTCGAGGACCACTGGCACGCCGGGATGGGACGCCTCGAAGGCGCCGAGGCGTACGTCGCCAGCGTGGAGGCGCTGTGGCAGCTCGCACCCGACTCACGACTCGAGCTGGGCTGGCACTGGCTGGTGGTCGACCGCCGCGGCGGAGTCGTCACCTGCAGGCGAACCGGACTGCTGGCCGACGGCGGCGCCTACGAGAGCGACTACCTCGTGCTGTTCATCGTGGAGCATGGTCGCGCCAGCCGGTTTGAAATGTTCGAGATCGATGCCGCCGGTGCGGCGCTCGCGCGTTTCGAAGAGCTGCGCGCCGCGCGGACCCCGTGAGACGCCGGATTCTGTCGCGCGCCGAGAGGCTTTCTGGAGAGCCCTCGACAGCCCGCAGGTGGAGGCCGCGACACCGTCGGACGAATTCGGCCATGGCAAGAACCCCACGGGCCGAGCACGACCACGACCATGATGCATTCCCCCAGAGCGTCACGAGTGGTGACGCAGTTTGCCGCGTGAGGCACGGGAGGGTGCGGGTCGACGGCGAACGTAAGGAGCGCGGGGGGGAGATG
>Ga0299906_10001526_pt1 | contig 19892 bp, 12 predicted proteins | sample RVTome_14_FD_200259 | JGI IMG/M metagenome (GOLD analysis project Ga0299906, IMG submission 200259) | Soil microbial communities from uranium-contaminated site in the Upper Colorado River Basin, Wyoming, United States - RVT145D125 (version 2) ...
CTGCTGCTGGGGCCGCTGGCGCCGCTGTTCAGCGGCAGCGGCAGCCTGATGGCGAGCGAGCGCGACCTCTATGCCTTCGTGGTCCGGGCATTGCGGCAGCAGTCGGCGCGCGCGCGCGTGGTGCTGCTGGTCGAGGACACGCAGTGGCTGGACGAGGCCTCCGAGGGTCTGCTCGGCCACCTGCAGGGCGAGATGCCGGCCGGCAGCGCGGGCGAGCTCCTGGTGCTGCTGGTCGGGCGGCGCGAGGGCGAGGGCGATGCGCTGGGCAAGCTCCTGCCCGGTGCCGTCCAGGTCACCCTGCAGCCGCTGAGCCTGGAGGAGCAGGAGAGCCTGCTGCACCAGGGCAGGGGGCTGTCGCCCGCCGTCAGCGCCTGGATCATGGACTGGCTGGGCGCGCCGCGCGGCCAGGCGGTCTGGCCTGGCACGCTGGCCGAGGTGGTCGAACAGCTCGAGCGCGCCGGCGTGCTGAGGCCCGGGCCGCTGGGCCTGGAGTTCGGCACGGGCTTCGATCCGGCGCGTCCGCCGATCGCGGAATCGGCGCTCGCCGAAGTCAGGGGCTGGCTGCAGCGCCTGCCGCAGACGCGCGACACGCTCTCGATCGCCGCCTGCCTGGGGCGGCAGTTCTTTGCCGAGCTGGTCGCCGCCGCTCTGCGCCAGTCGCGCAAGGACGTCATCAAGGACCTCGAGGTACTGGAGCGCGAAGCGGGCCTGGTGCGCGACGTGCTGGAGGTGGACGACCTCTACGAGTTCCGTTCGCAGCGCATCCTGGACGCGTTGCGCGAGGCGCTGGCGATCCGCCTGGCCGGGCCGGAAGCAACCGACGTGCCGCAGGGCGTGCGCGAGCTTCATGCGCTCTGCGCCGCGGCGCTCGCCAAGCGCGGCGGGGAGAACCTGGCGGAACTGCTGGCCGCGGCGACGCACTGGTACGGCGCCGGACGGCGGCACGCGGGCGAGGCGGTCACGTGGAACCTGCGTGCGGCCGTCAGGCTGGCACGGCTCCTGCGCTTCGCCGAGGCCGGCACCTTCCTGGCGCAGGCCGCGGCCACCGCGACGCTTTGCGGCCGCGAGGCGGAGGTGGAGCGGCTGCGGCTCTGGCTCGCGGCGGAGCGCTCGCACGTCACCGGCGTCGGCGCGCGCGCCGCGGCGGCGGCGGGGCTGGGCGCGCTGGGCGACGATCCGGCACGCGAGCCTGCGCTTGCGCTGGCGACGGCGCGCGCCTGCTACGAGGCGGGGCGCGACGGCGGCCCCTCCTTGCTGGACGAGGCCGAACGCCTGGCCCTGGCCGTGGCCGAGGGCGGCGCCGCCACCGCGCTGCAGCGGGCACAGGGCCTGCACCTGGCCGGCCTTGCGCTGCGCTTCCGCGCCGAGCGGCGGGCGGACTGCGTCGCGCGGCTCGAGCAAGCCATGGCGTTGGCGGCGGACGCCGGCAGCGAAGGCGAAGCGCTGCTGGCGCAGATCGCCAACTCGCTGGCCCTGGTGCGCGGGGCCGACAACCCGGCCGAGGCCGAGGGCCTGTTCAAGCGCTCGATCGAGCTGAAGCGGCAGCAGGCGATTCCGGATCGGCCGGGGCTGGCACGCTCCTACGGCGGCCTCGGCCTGCTGCTGCTGCAAGGCGGCGATCCGGCGCGCTTGCCCGAGGCGGAGGACTACCTGCGCCAGGACCTCGCCTTGGCCGAGGAGATCGGCGACCGCGCGGGCCTCTCCAAGGTCAGGCTGTGGCTGGCCGAGGCGCGCCTGCTGCGGGGCGACGCGACGGGCGCAGCGGCGCTGCTGGCGGAGGTCGTGGCGCAGGACCAGAGCCCGGCCGACCGCATCAGCGCCGAAGCGGGCCTGCTGGCGGTGGCTGCGGCGGCAGGCGACCGCGGCGCCTACCTCGCCCGCGCGGAAGCGCTGGCGCTGCTGCTGGGGGATCAGCCGGTCCCCGCGGAATCCCGCGCTTCGCTGCGGCGCGCGCTCACCTGGCCCGAGATGGCCGATGCGCCCGCCGTCGTCGCGCTTGAAGCGCGGCTGGAGGCCTCGCGGTGAGCGGCGAGGCGATCCTCGACCGGCTGCGGCCCGAGGTGCGCGACTTTGCGCACGAGGGGTTCCACCTGGCCAGCGACCTCGGCCACCTCGCCGCCGTGCTCGGCGCCGCGGCGCCCGAGGCCACGGTCTTCTACGGCGGGCGCATCCTGGAGGCGCTGAGCGGCGAGGCGGTGGAGCGCGCCGGCGGCGAGGCCAAGCCCAATCCCTTCGCGAACCTCACCTATCTCTCCGAAGCGACGCTGTTGAAACGCGATCCGGCCTACTGGGCGCACGGCCTGCGTCGGCTGGGTAACGAGGTGCGCCACCTGAACCGGCCGATCGGCATGGGCGAGGCCGAGCTGGCTGCACAGCTGGTCGAGCGCTGGCTTGCCTGGTTCTTCTGCGCCTTCGAGCTCGGCCAGCGCCTGCCGCGGCTGACCGCCAAGGGTGATCGCCAGCCGCTCTTTCCGGCCCAGGACGCCGTGCTGGCCGAGCTGCTGCAGGCGATCGACGATCCGCAGGAGGACGAGCAGCTGCGCGAGCGCGGCCTCAGCGCCGGGCAGCAGGAGGCGCTGGTGCGCGCGCCGACCGCCGCCTGCGTCCTGGCGGAGCGCTGGATCGAGGCCGGCGCGCTCGATCGCGCCAAGGGGCTGATCGATGCGGTGGGGGAGAAGCTGAAGGGCGAGCTGCGCTTCCTGCAGCTGATGGCGCTCCATGCCAACCGTGCCAAGGACGGCGAGCGCACCATCGCCCTGCTGCGCCCGAAGGTCAGCGCCGGCCTGCAGGACGAAGAGACCTTCGGCATCCTGGCCGGCGGCTACAAGCGGGTATGGAACAAGACGAAGAAGCCGGAGGCGCTGAAGGAAAGCCACCGGCTCTACCGCCAGGGCTTCCGCGCCGGCAAGGAGGCCAGCTACTACCTCGGCATCAACGCGGCGACGACCGCCTTCCTGCTGGGCGATCTCAAGGCCGCCGGGGAGCTCGGTGCCAAGGTGGCGTCGATCATCGAGACCCAATCGCAGCCGGCCCGCAAGCTCGGGCGCGACCCGCTGCGCGAGGACTACTGGCTGGCCGCCACCCTGGCCGAAGCGCAGCTGCTGTCCGGCCAGCGCGAAGCGGCCATCAAAAGCTATGCGGCAGCTTTTGCCTATGCCGCATCGGACGGCAGATTCGACACGACGCAGGCCAATGCCGAGGATATCATCCGCGCCCGCGGCGAGGCGCCGATCGATTTTGCGGCGCTCAGGACCGGCGCGAGGACCCAGCGGGGAGCGTAGGGAGACCACGGTATGGCGCTGACGATCACGCATCTCGACGGGCCGCTCGGCGGCCGCACGCAGTCCTTCGGCGACGACAAGGAGCGCATCGTCTTCGGTCGTGATCCGGCGCAGTGCGACGTGGTCTGGCCGCCGGACTACACCGCGGTCAGCCGGCAGCATTTCGCGCTGGTGAAGACCACCGGCGGCTACCGCTTCGAACTGGGCGACAACCCCGTGCTGATCGATGGGCGCCCGGCCTATCAGGACCAGTACTTCGAGGGCGCGCACGAGCTGCAGTTCGGTGACGAGAACGGGCCGCGCATGACCGTGCAGGCGAACCTCGGCGCCGCCGCCGCCATGCCGGTCACCAACGTCTACAAGGCCAAGAACCTCTCGGCGCACGAGCAGGCGCAGAAGACCAAGAAGACCGTCGCGTGGGTCGCCGGCGGCCTGGCGGTGATCGCCGTCGGCGTCGGCATCGCGCTTTGGCAGGTCAACCAGATCGAGCCGGTGAACCTCGCGGCCTACACCGAGCAGATCAAGAAGGAGGTCTCGGCCGAGCTTGCCAGCACGGTGGCGCCGGAGACCCTGGCGCAGGTGCAGGACTCGGTCTACCTCGTGCTGGTGCGCAGCCCGGACGGCAACGAGGTGGCAGCGGCCACCGCCTGGGTCGTCGGCGACGGCGTGATGGCGACCAACGCGCACGTCGGCGACATCTTCAACCAGATCGGCCCCGGCATGCAGCTGCTGGTGCGCGCGCCGAAGCGGCCCTACCAGACGCACCGCGTGCTCAGCGTCGACATCCATCCCGGCTATACCGCCTTCGATGCCGCGGTGGCGGAGTACGAGCCGGTGGTGATCGGCCTGCACGGCGAGCTCGACCAGCCGGCCCTCGTGCCGGCCTACGACGTGGCCTTGATGTACGTCGACAATGCTGAAGCCCTGGCGGCGCCCTTGCAGCTGGCGCCGGCTGAGGACCTGCGGCGGCTGCTGCCGGGCGTGGCGGTCGCTTACATTGGCTATCCGACCGAGCAGCTCGCCAACGTCGATGCGATCCGCGCGCCCAATCCGGTGGTGCAGTCCGGCGGCACGCTGGTCGCGATCACCGACTATTTCAACGTGCACCGAGAGGACAGCATCAACCACCTGATCCAGCACAACCTAGGTGCCACCGGCGGCGCCTCGGGCAGCCCGATCTTCAGTGCGAAGGGCGAGGTGGTGGCGGTGCTCTCCGGCGGCAACATCATCATTACGCCGGAGGGCCGCGCGCCCTCGGCCGTCGGCATCAACTTCGCGCAGCGCGCCGACCTGGTGCAGGAACTGCTGGACGGCATCGCCGCCGAGAAGATCGTTGCCTATCAGCAGATCTGGGCCGAGGGCCTGGCGCTGTTCGACAACTTCCGCTCCGCCCTGCCGCGCGTGATGCTCTCCGACCTGAAGGCCTGGGCCAACAGCGACGCCGAGCCCCAGGTCATGGAAGAGAAGGCCGACAAGGTCGGCCCGCTGAAGGAGGACTGGGGGGTCAAGGCGACGATCTATCAGTACGAGGTGCAACCCGGCGCCTACGGCTTCTACGCGATCGGCCAGCAGGAGGAGGACATCAACCTGGCGGTGATCAGCGAGGGCGAGGTGCAGGCGATCAACGACGATCGGGACTGGCACCCGGTGGTCGGCGTCTCCTTCGACAAGGTCACCCCGATCCAGGTGGTGGTCTACTCGCAAGTCGAGGGAGCGGGCTACGATTTCAAGGGTTTGGCCTGGCCGAAGGCGGCCGCGCCAACGCAGTAGCGCTCGGCTTCCGCGGCGCCCGGCGCTGCTCTAGGATGCGGCCCTCGCCAACGGGGGGGATCCCATGGCCATTCGCATTACCCATCTGGATGGGCCGCTGGCCGGCCAGGTGCAGCAGTTCGGCAACGAGAAGGAACGCGTGCTGATCGGCCGCGTGGCCGAGGACAGCGACGTCCGCTTCCCGGACGACTACACCGCGGTCAGCCGCGAGCACGTCGCGCTGGTGCAGGGGCCGGGCATCTACCGGCTCGACCTCTCGACCGACAAGCCGGTCTTCGTCGACGGCCGCGAGGCGCTGCAGGACCAGGAGCTGAAGGGCACGGTCGAGCTGCAGCTCGGCGGCGCCGACGGCCCGCGCCTGCGCGTCGAGGTCAACCCTGGCCTGAGCGGGCCGACCACGGTCAAGCGAACCGCGATGGAGAGCGTCGATACGCGCCTACGCGGGACCAGTCGGATGACCGCCTACATCGGCGCCGCGGTCGTGCTGGTTATCGTCGCTGTCGCGGCGCTCTGGTATCTGCTGCGCGAGCAGACCGTGGACCTGCGGGCCTTCGTCGAGCAGGAGGCCTCCAAGCAGCGCGCCGCCGCCGGCGTCGTCTCCGCCGAGACGCTCAGGACCGCACGCGACAGCGTCTACCTCGTGGTGATGGCCGATGCGGGCGGCGAGGCGGGCCAGGGCACGGCCTGGGTGGTGGGCGAGGGTAAGCTTGGCACCAACGCCCACGTCGCCGAGCTTGGGCTGAACCTCGCGGCAGGCCAGCGCTTCCTGGTGCGCTCCCCGGCCGAGCCCTACACCACGCACGAGGTGACCGGCATCGAGCTGCATCCCGGCTACTACGCCTTCCAGACCGCCATGGCGGAGTACGATCCGGTGGTGAAGGCGCTGGGCCAGCAGGTGCTCGATGCCGGCCTGATCGGCGCCTATGACGTTGCCGTCCTGACGGTCGACCAGCCGGAAAAGCTGGCGCCGCCACTGCCGATCGCTTCGCAGGAGAAGCTGGAGGCCCTGGATGCCGGTTCGCCCGTCGCCTACATCGGCTATCCGCTGGAAAACATGGCGCTGTCCAACCTGGTGACGAAGCCGACGCCGCAGTCGAAGGTGGGCAACCTCACCACCGTCACGGACTACTTCAACATCCACCGCAAGGACGGGCTGAACCACCTGGTGCAGCACGACATGGGCGCCACCGGTGGCACCTCGGGCAGCCCGCTGATCGACACCGACGGCCAGGTCGTGGCCGTGCTGTCGGCGGTCAACTTCATCTTCCTCAGCTCCGGCGAGGCGCGCATCCCCTCCGGAGCGGCAATCAATTTCGCGCAGCGTGGCGACCTGGTGCGCGAACTGCTGGATGGCAAAGCAAACGAGCAGCTTGTCGGCTACCAGGCCATGTGGGCCGAGGCGCTCAAGCTGTTCGTCGACTTCCGCAGCGTGCTGCCGCAGCTGATCCTGGCCGACCTCAAGGCCTGGCTGGGCACGGAGACCGATCCGCTGCCGCTGCGCGACGAGGACGGCACGCTCGGCGCCTTCGACGAGTCGTGGGGCTATCCGGTGACCACCTACGACATCGATCTGCCGGAGCCCGGCGCCTACGGTTTCCAGGCGATCGGCCGGGGCGGCAAGGCGATCTATCTCGCGCTGATGCAGAACGGCGAGGTGGTGATCTACGACTTCGCCGGCGAGTACTTCGCCTACGTCGCCACCGACTTCAAGGACGGCGGCAAGATCCAGGTCGTGGTCGCCGGCCAAGAGGAGGGGCAGACCTACGATCTCCAGGGCTTCTACTGGAACTATCAGATGGTGCCGCCGCCGGAATAGGGCCCCACCTAACGACCGGTCAGCCCCCTCTCCCACTCTCCCCCGCGCTCACGCGCGGGAGAGAGGGCCTTCCGCGCAGACTTCGACAGCAGCGCCCCTCTCCCGCGAAGCGGGGGAGGGTAGGGAGGGGGTTATCGGTCGATCGACAGGCCCGAACTGGCGGTCTTTCCGAGGTCCTACCCCTGGTCGATGCGCACCGCGATCCACTGGCGGTTGGTGCCGCGCTGAATCAGCAGGGTGACGATGCGGTAGCCCTCGCTCTTCGCCTTCTCCACCGCCGCGGTGACCTCGGCCGGCGTCGTCACCTCCTCCTGGTCGACCTCGACGATGACATCGCCCGGCTGCACGTCCTTGGTCGCCGCGGGTCCGCCCTCGGCCACGTTGATGATCAGCACGCCCTCGACATCGTCCTCGAGCGACCACTCGGTGCGCAGCTCCGGGGTGATCGCCGCCAGACCCAGGCCGAGCGCGGCCACGGCACTATCGCCGGCCTCGCTGCCCAGGGTCGCGGCGATTGCCTCGTCGGTGAGTTCGCCGAGCGCAACCTTCAAGGTGACCCGCTCGCCCTTGCGCCAGACGACGACGTCGACATCCTTGCCAATCGACGTCTCCGCCACCATGCGCGGCAATTTGCGCGAGTCCGGCACCACGCGGCCGTCGAACTCCAGGATCACGTCGCCCTGCTGGATGCCGGCCTTGTCGGCGGGACCATCGGGCGTGACCGAGGCGACCAGCGCGCCGGTGGAATTCTCCAGGCGCAGGCCCTCGGCCAGCTCGTCGGTCACCTGCTGGATGCGGACGCCGAGCCAGCCGCGCTTCACCGAGCCATGCTCGCGGAGCTGATCGACGACGTTGCGCGCGATCGAGGCCGGGATGGCGAAGCCAATGCCGACCGAGCCGCCGGACGGCGAGTAGATCGCCGAGTTCACCCCGATGACATCGCCCGCCATGTTGAACATCGGGCCACCGGAGTTGCCACGGTTGATCGCAGCGTCGGTCTGGATGTAGTCGTCGTAGGGGCCGGAGTTGATGTCGCGGCCGAGCGAGGAAACGATGCCGACGGTGACCGTGCCGCCCAGGCCGAAGGGGTTGCCGATCGCCATCACCCAGTCGCCGATGCGCGCGCCGTCGCTGTCGCCCCAGTTGGTGCTTGGCAGCGGCGTAGCGCTCTCCACCTTCAGCAGCGCCAGATCGGTCTTCTCGTCGCTGCCGATCAAGGTGGCGTCAAGCACCGTGTCGTCGGAGAGGCGCACGGAAATCTTGTCGGCGTTGATCACCACATGGTGATTGGTAACGATGTATCCGGCCGGATCGACGATGAAGCCGGACCCCAGCGCCGACTGCTCAGGCAGGCCTTCGGGCCCCAGGTAGTCCTCGAAGAACTCCTCGAACTCGCCGCTCTCCGGTCCGCTCAGGTCCTGGGTGGTGGAGATGTTCACGACGGTCGGCAGCAGGCGCTGCGCCAGGTCGGCGAAGGACTCCGGCACCGGCGCGGCCGCGACCGGGCCGGCGATGGAGAAGGCCAGGCCGGCCGCGAGCGTTGCGGCACGCCACGAGTTCCTAGCGGCGAAAAGACGGGTCATCAGCATGGGACAAGGACACTCCCTGGTGCAGGCTGGCTCGGCGAGCCTGATCCGCCGATTTCGGGCACTTTCGGACGGTGCGCCGGCCGTGACAAATCACCTAATGGCGAGGCCGTCGCTTGGTTCGATCCGATGAAGCCGCAGGTTCGGGGCGAAACTGTGGCTGTCATCGAACCAGCCAGTAGAAGACCGCGCCCAAGGAGGCGGCGCCCAGCCCCAGGGTGCGCAGGCGCTGCGGGCCAATGCTCTCTGCCAGTCGGACGATCTCGCCCAGACGGTGCGGCACCAGTGCCAGGACCACGCCCTCGATCACCAGCGCCAGGGCCAGGGCCGGCAGCAAGTGCTCCATCGAGCCCGGCTCCCTGCGTCAATTGCCGTCGTCGCCGCCGGTGGTGGTCGTGGTGGTCGCCTCCGTTCCGGCAGCCGGTGCCGCATTCCCGGCCGCGTCCTCGGGCGTCGGCGGCTTGCCCTCGGAGTTGGCGAAGTAGCGGAAGAATTCGCTGTTGGTGGTCAGCACCATGTAGCTGGATAAGGGATCGAGCGATTCGCGATAGGCCTGCATGGTACGGAAAAACTCGAAGAACTCGGGATCCCTGCCGTAGGCGGCGTTGAGGATGGCGGTGCGCTGTGCGTCGCCCTCGCCGCGGGCGATCGAGGAGGTCATGGTCGCTTCGGCGCGCAGCACTGTCGCCTCGCGGTCGGCCTGGCCGATCACCGTGCGGCGGATTTCCTCGCCCTGCGCGCGGAAGTCCGCGGCGTCGCGCTGGCGTTCCGCGCGCATGCGCTCGTAGACCGACTCGCTGACTTCCGGCGCCAGGTCGGCGCGGCCGATGCGCAGGTCGACGATCTCGATGCCGAAGTCCGTGCTCTGCTTCGCCAGCTCGGTCGGCTTGCCCTGCACCTGGTCGTTCACCAGCGTGCGGATCGTCTCCATCAGGCCCGAGCGCCGGGTCGACAGAACGTCCGCCAGCGAAACATCGCCCAGCACGCTGCGCACCGCATCGTTCACGATCGGGGCCAGGCGGAGCTCGAGCTGCTCCTCGGTCTGCACGGCCTGAATGAAGCGCAGCGGGTTGATGACGCGGTAGCGTACGAAGGCGTCGACCACGAGCCGCAAGTTGCCGCGCAGCACGATGGTCTGCGCCGGCGGATCGACACTGAGGATGCGCTTGTCGACATAGGCGACGTTCTGGACGAAGGGCAGCTTGAAGTGCAGGCCCGGGTCGGTGATCACCTCCTTGGGGTCACCGAACTGCAGCACGATCGCCTGCTGCGTCTGGTGGAGGGTGAAGGTGGCCGAATAGGCCAGGATGCCGAGCACGATCAGGACGATGCCGGCGATCAGGGGCGTCTTTGCGCTCATCGCGGTGGCTCCCCTATTGCGTCGTCTTCGGCCGCAACTCATTCAGCGGCAGGTAGGGCACCGTGCCCTGCAGTGTCGGATCGAGAATCATTTTCTGTGTGCTCGCCAGTACCTCCTGCAGCGTCTCGATGTAGATACGCTGCCGGGTCAGCTCCGGCGCCTTGGCGTACTCGTCGTAGACGAGGACGAAACGTTGCGCCTCGCCTTCGGACTCCTTGATCACCCGCTCCTTGTAGGCCTCGGCCTGCTGGATCAGCTGCGCCGCTTCGCCGCGCGCCTCCGGGACCACCTTGTTGCGGTAGGCCTCGGCCTCGTTGCGGGCGCGGTCGCGGTCCTGCTGCGCGCGCTGCACGTCCTCGAAGGCGTCGATCACCTGCCCCGGCGCCTGCGCGTCCTGCAGCGACAGGCCGGTGATCTGCACGCCGGCCCGATAGGAATCGAGAATGCGCTGCACCAGGGCCCGCGTCTTCGCGGCGACCTCCTCGCGCGCCTCGGTCAGTGCCGGCTGGATGTCGGTCTGTCCCATCACCTCGCGCATGGCGCTCTCGGACACCGCCTTGATGGTGTCCTCGGGGTTGCGCAGGTTGAACAGGAACTGGCCGGGATTGGCGACCCGCCACTGCACGGTGAACTCGATGTCGATGATGTTCTGATCGCCGGTCAGCATCAGGCTTTCTTCCAGCCGGTCGGTCTTGCGGCCGCTGGCCGTGCTGGCGAAGCCGATGTCGATCTGCCGCACCTCCTCGACGTTCGGCGTCTCGGCGGTCTCGATCGGCCAGGGCAGGTGCCAGTGCAGGCCCGGGCCGGTCGGCCCATCAACCAGGTTGCCGTCCTCGTCGCGGATCGGCTCGCCGTCGGTGCCGAGGCCGCCGTAGTTGACCCACTCGCCGAAGCGCAGGATCACGCCCTGCTCGCCGGGCTCGACGCGGTAGAAGCCGGTCAGCATCCAGAGGCCGATCAGCACCGCCACGGCGACCAGCAGGCCCTTGCCGCCCATGCTGCCCGAGGGCAGGAAACGGCGCATGCGGTCCTGCCCGCGTCGGATCAGGTCCTCGAGATCGTTCTGCCGCCGGCCGCCGCCGAAGGGCGACTGGCCGCCGCCGTTGCTGGGGGGCTGACCGCCCGGGCCGCGACCCCAGGGGCCGCCGCCACCGCCACCGGAGCCGCCGGAGCCACCGCCCCAAGGACCACCGGAACCTCCACCTTGTTGCCAGGGCATTGTCCGTTGCTGCTCCCGCTCCCCGTCGCGACCCAGGCTCTCAGGCGGCCGGGCTCGCGCGCTCGTTGCCTTGACCTACCATTTCGCTGGACGTGTGACTATATCTCGCGCCTTGGCAGTCAAGAGCGGCCGTCACCGGTGGCGTCGGCCATGCGCGGCGATATGCGCGCGCGAGGAGGGGAATTCAAGGATGGCAGCGGTCACCGAGGTCGAGATTCGCCGGGCGCTGTCGGGCGTGATCGACGAGGCGGCGGGTCGCGACCTGGTCTCGCTCGGGCTGCTGCAGGCCGTCACCATCCGTGACGGCAACGTGCAGTTGGTGCTGCAGGTCGATCCGGCGCAGGGCGCGGCGCTGGAGCCGCTGCGCCAGCGTGCCGAGGCCGCGGTGCTGGCCCTGCCGGGCGTCAGCTCGGCCACCGCGATCCTGACGGCGCATCGCGAGGCCGGCAGGGCGGAGCCGCCGCGCCCGCAGCCGCACGCCCACCCGCAGCGCGCCAGCGGCCAGCAGAAAGAGCCGCTCAACGACATCGGCGCCATCGTCGCGGTGGCCAGCGGCAAGGGTGGTGTGGGCAAATCGACCACCACGGCGAACCTGGCCCTGGCGCTGAAGGCGCGCGGTCTCAGGGTCGGCGTGCTCGATGCCGACATCTACGGCCCCTCGCAGCCCCGCCTGCTCAACCTCTCCGGCCGCCCGGAATCGCTCGATGGCCGGCGCATGATCCCGCACAAGCTCGACGGCATGCCGGTCATGTCGATCGGCTTCCTGGTGGCGGAAGACACCGCGATGATCTGGCGCGGGCCGATGGTGCAGTCCGCGATCATGCAGATGCTGCGCGAGGTGGAGTGGGGGCCGCTCGATCTCCTGATCGTCGACCTGCCGCCGGGCACCGGCGATGCGCAGCTCAGCCTGGCGCAGCAGGTGCCGCTGACCGGCGCGGTGATCGTCTCCACGCCACAGGACATAGCACTGCTCGACGTGAAGAAGGCGATGGCGATGTTCCGCAAGGTCGATGTGCCGCTGCTCGGCATGATCGAGAACATGAGCGTCTTCATCTGCCCGCACTGCGGCCATGCCAGCCACATCTTCTCGATCGGCGGCGCGCGGCGCGAGGCGGAACGGCAGCGTCTGGCCTTCCTCGGCGAGGTGCCGCTCGACCCGGCGATCCGCGAGACCTCGGACGAGGGCAAGCCGATCGTGCTGAGCCACCCGGAGAGCGCCGCCGCCAAGGCCTATACCGAGATCGCCGCGCGGCTCTGGCAGGAAGTCGAGACCGTGCTGGCCGGCAACACCCGCCGCGCGCCGAAGATCACGATCCAGTAGGCGCGGGCCGCCTCCGCCGCCGATTGGTCCGGCGGCCCGGCTGCCGTGCTCCCTCACAACCCGCGACCGGCGGTGCTACGATCACGGCGTCAAGCACGGCGGCGGATCTCCCGATGGATGTCGAAGCGTGGTTGGGAAGTCTCGGGTTGGAGCAGTACTCGGCTACTTTTCGCGCAAACGACATCGATGCGGCGACGCTGGCAAAGCTGACCGCCGAGGACCTGAAGGAGCTTGGTGTTGCCTCGGTAGGGCATCGCCGCAGACTGCTCGAAGCCATTGCCCGACTGGAAGAGGAGAGCAAGCCGGCCGCGCGGGCTGCACTCGAGCTCGAGGATGAACGGCGCCCGGTGACAGTGCTCTTTGCCGACCTGTCCGATTTCACCGCGATGTCGAGCGAACTCGGCGCCGAACAAAGCCGGGCGCTGCTCAATCGCTACTTCGAAACGGTCGACGGCATCATCGAATCCTTCGGCGGCACCGTCGACAAGCACATCGGCGACAGTGTAATGGCGGTATTCGGCGCTCCGACGGCGCACACCGACGACCCAGAGCGCGCCGTGCGGGCGGCCTTCGCCGTGCACCGTGCGATGGCCGCGCTGAGCGTGCGGGTGGGCCGACCGCTGGGCGCGCATATCGGCATCGCGAGCGGTCGCGTCGTCGCCGGCGTCACCGGGAGCGACCGACACACCGAATACACGATGACGGGCGATAGCGTGAATCTGGCATCGCGTCTCAACGACCTAGCCGGCACGGGGGAGACGCTGGTCTCCGGCGCCGTGCAGCGAGCGACCTCCCGCATTGCGAAATGCGTCTTGCGGGGCGAGGTGGCGGTCAAGGGCTTCGCTGGGCCGGTGGCCGTCTGGGGCGCCACGGAGCTCGTAACGGAGACCGTTCCAGAGCGCTTGGCGACCTTCGTCGGCCGCCGCCCGGAGCTGGCGCAGTTCAGGGCGCTGCTCGACGAGACGCGATCGCAAGGCAAAGGGCACAGCATCCTGATCCGAGGGGAACCGGGCATCGGCAAAACCCGGCTGGTCGAGGAGTTCACGAGGATCGCGACCGACTGCGGCTTCGGGCTGCACAAGGCGCTGATCTTCGACTTCGGAGTCGCCAAGGGGCAGGACGCGATCCGCGCGCTGGTGCGCAGCCTGCTTGGTCTCGCCTCGGATGGCGGCGAGGAGGCCCGGAGGGCCGTTGCCGATCGGGCGACTTCGCCCGCCGGCGGTCTCGCGCCAGAGAACCGGGTCTTCCTCAACGACCTGCTGGACCTTGCACAGCCCGGGGAGTTGCGCAGTCTCTATGAGGGGATGGACGCGGCGGCCCGTAGAGCGGGCATGCGGGAGACCGTGGCACAGTTGATCGCCGTAACGGCGCGCAGCGGCCCGCTGCTGATCGTCGTCGAAGACGTGCATTGGGCCGATCACCTCACCTTCGGCGAAGTCGTCGCGATGGCGGCTGCGGTCGGCGAGCAGCCGGCGATCCTCGTGCTGACCAGCCGCACCGAAGGCAAGACGCTGCAACAGGAATGGCTCGCCTCGCTGCGCGGCGCCTCGCTGACGATCATGGAACTGCAGCCGCTGAAGGAGGACGAAGCGCGGCTGCTAGCCAGGGAGCTGGTGGGCGAGGCGGCGAAGGATCTCGATGCCTATGTCGCGCGCTCCGACGGCAATCCCTTGTTCCTCGAGCAGCTGACGCGGGGCCCCATGGACCGGGCTTCGGAGCTGCCGGATACGCTACAGGGCCTGGTGCTGGCGCGCATGGATCGGCTGCCGGCGCACGACCGTGCGGCCCTCCGGACCGCCTCGGTGCTGGGCCAGCAGTTCTCCCTGGAGAGCCTACGCTTCCTGATGGGCGACGGGAGCTACGACTGTGCGCAACTCCTCGAACATCAGCTGGTTCGGCCCGAAGGCTCCGGCTATCTGTTCGCCCATGCGCTGATCCAGGAGGGCGTCTACGCGTCCCTGCTGCAGGACCGGCGACGTGCCTTGCATGCGCGCGCGGCCGAGTGGTTCAAGGACAGGGACCTGCCGCTCCACGCCAGCCATCTGGACCGCGAGGGCAGCGCGAGCGCGCCCGGCGCCTATCTCGCAGCGGCCAGGGAGCAGGCTGCGGACGCCCGGCTCGAATACGCGCTTCAGCTCGTCGCGCGCGGTCTCGAGTTGGCATCGGAGCAAGAAAGCTTCGAGCTTTGCCTGCTCCAGGGTGAGTTCTTGCGCAATCTTGCCTCGGTCCCCGAGTCAATCGCCGCCTACCGGCGGGCCACCGGCGTAGCACAGGGGCAGGCGGAGCTGTGTCGCGCCCTGATCGGCGTCGCCGAGGGACTGCGGCTGCGCGACAAGCACAGCGACCTGCTGGCAACTCTGACGGAGGCGGCAGCCGCAGCCGAAGCGCAGCAGCTCAAGCCTGAGCTGGCGCGGATCGGCCAGTTGCGGGGCAACGTACATTTTGTCAGGGGCGAGGTGGATGAATGCTTGCGGGTGAACACGGCCTCGCTCTCGGTTGCCCGCGAGGTCGGTTCGCCAGAGTTGGAGGCGCAGGCCTTGGGTGGGTTGGGCGAGGCGGAATTTGCCCGCGGCCGCATGATCTCGGCGTTCCACTACTATGATCGATGCATCGCGCTTGGACGCGAGCATGGCTTCGCCCGCGTCGTCGCCGCCAACCTGTCGATGCGGGGGCAGACCCTTGCCTACATGAACAACCTTGCGGCGGCGATGTCGGACTGCCGCGCCGGGGTCGAGCTCGCCGCCAAGATCAGGCAGCCGCGCGCCGAGATGATCGCCGGAATTGTCGCGACCTACATCCTGGACCTCACCGATCCGATCGAAGGCGAGGCATGGGCTAGAGGCTCACTCGCTATCGCGCGACGCTTGGGCGCGCAGGTCTTCGAGGCGATCAATCTGGAGTACCTCGGCCGCTTTGCTGCGCAGCGCGGCCGGCACGCGGAGGCGGTAGAGCTCGTCCAACAGGCGCTCGACATCCTGCGCCGTTCCGATTCCGGCATCCGGTTCCTGGCTTGCCGGACATTGGGAGCCTTGGCGCTGGTGACGCCGGATGCGGCGCGTCAGGCGACGGCGTTGGCAGAGGGCGAAGCGCTGCTGCACTGCGGCGTTCCAGCGTTCAACCATCTCTGGTTCGATCGCGATGCGATCGAGATCTCGCTGCGGACGGCGCAGTGGAACAGCGTCGAGAAGTACGCCAGGATGCTTGATGAGTTCACCCAGGCAGAGCCGCTGCCCTGGAGCGGTTTCTTCGTCGCGCGCGGACGAGCCCTGGCCGCTTTCGGCCTGGGCAGGCGCGATCCGGACCTGATGCAGGAGTTGGGGCGGTTGCGCGACGAAGCCCGTCGCATCGGGCTGAACCATGCGCTGCGCGCTCTGGAGGGCGCGTTTGCGAGCGGCTGAGGGCAGTCTCTAGAAGGCCGCTTTCCACTGCTCAGTGTCGACGAACCACCGCTCTTCCGTGATTTCATGCGCGTCGTTGAACTTCCAAAGGATCGCCGACTGCGTTCCATCGCGAAGCTTGGCCGACTTCCACTCGACGAGGTTCATCACTTCTCCGGGCCGCTCGCCGGAGAAATAGCGCAAGTCGGTGATCTCGAAGCCGGGCGGCAGCGCCTCCCCGATCCTGGCGAGAGCAGAGCGGAAGGCAGCCTTCCCGCGCAGCACGTCGGCCTGGCCGGGCAGCACGAACAGCATGTCGTCGCTGTAGGACGCGGCCACGGCATCCCAATCGTGGCGGCCCAAGGCTGCCCAGGCTGCTCTCAGTATCTGGATGCCCAACTGATTGCCCATGTCCATCACCCCGATGAGTGCGGCCGTGCCCCGGCGAGCCGGTCGCACGGGCAGCGGCTCTGCACTTCACAGGAACCCGGGCCATCGCGCAACCGGAGGTGCCGGTCGAGCGAGGCCCTCAGCCCGGTCGTCCCAGCGCCGCCATCAGCTCGCGCCACTCGCGCGCGCTCATGCCGCTGTCCGCCTGGCTCACCTGTTCGCCGGCGAGCAGGCGTCGCACCACGGCCAGGCCCTGCGCGGAGAGCTGCAGGCCGCCGCGGCTGTAGTCCTCGAAGGCCTGGCAGGTCAGCGGCACCCAGCGCCTGACCGTGTCCAGCATGACTTCGGCGTAGGCGCGGATCTCGTACTGCGCGTGCGGATCGGCGCGCAGCATCAGGAAGTGCAGCAGGTTGTGCAGGTCGCACTTCCAATACCACTGCGTATAGAAGTTGACCGGCAGATTCATGCGCGCCAGCTCGCGCGCCAGTCCCTGGCGGCCCTCGTCGATCACCGAGCCGTCGGCGCGCTCGTTCAACAGGCGCTCGTAGTCGTCATAGGACTGCTCGGAATCGCGCTTCAGGATGTCGAGGGCCTGGGCCGCCGCCTCGCCTTGCAGGACGCTGCCGCGGCCCTGGCGGTTGGCGGCCGACTGCGCGGCCAGGTGCTGGGGCGCCGGCAGGTAGAACTCGCGGTCGAGGATGGAGTAGCGCGCCGAGTATTCGTTGACGTTGGCGGTGCGATGGCGGATCCACTGGCGCGCCACGAAGATCGGCAGCTTCACGTGGTACTTGATCTCGCACATCTCGAAGGGCGTGGTGTGCCGGTGGCGCAGCAGGTAGCGGATCAGCCCGGCGTCCTCCTGCACCTTCTTGGTGCCGCGGCCGTAGGAGACGCGGGCGGCCTGCACCACGGCGGCATCGTCGCCCATGTAGTCGATGACCCGCACGAAGCCGTGGTCGAGCACCGGCAGCGGGCGATAGAGGATTTCCTCGAGCGCCGGCACGGTGGCGCGCCGGGTCGCGGCGCTCTGCCGGCTGAGCTCGGCGATCTCTGCCTGCTGGGTGGCGGTCAGGCGGTCCCTGGAGGTCCCCTTGGCGGTCATGGGGCCAGCCTAGGGAAGACGGCAGAGTCGGAGAACCGGGCCTTCATTTTGCTGCCGCGAAGACCTACATTAGCTCCGTCGGGCAACCGACTGATGGTGCTAAACTGGCTTGCGGAATAAGCGTTGCGGACCCGGGGGCAGTTCCCGGCGCCTCCACCAAACACCGGGCGGCCACCTCCGATCGCTGAGGCGGCCGCCCTCCCTGGGGGCGAATCAGGCTCGACGCGCGTGGTAAAGGCTTGTTGGGTACCCGGCATGGTTCCGCCGTTATCGGGCCAACACACAGGTGCCAACGACAATCGTATGGCCCTCGCTGCTTAGTCTCTAAGTAAGCGCGGTTCGGGGGGCACCGGGCAACAGAAGCCCCCCACTTTCCTGTCTCGCACAGCGGAACGGCCGTCGGCGTCAGGGTCGGCAGCGCGGGCGTGAGCCCCTTGACCGGCAGCGCATTGCTCTGCCGGAATGAAGGGTCACGCCGTCGGACGGCGGCGCGAAGGCCTGGAGTGATCCCCCGTGCCGGCTCCGACCCAGCCCCTGCGCTACGACCTTCTGCTGCAGAAGGCCTTGCGCGGCGTACTGCGCGATGCCTTGAGCGAGATCGCGGCCAAGGGCCTCCCCGGCAACCACCACCTCTACATCACCTTTCGCACGCAAGCGCCGGACGTGGCGGTGCCGCCGAACCTCGTGCAGCGCTACCCCGACGAAATGACCGTGGTGCTGCAGCACGAGTTCTGGGGCCTGGAAGTGGACGAGACCGGATTCCAGGTGACGCTCAACTTCAACAACCGGGGTGAGCGGCTGATCGTCCCCTTCGCCGCCGTGGTCGCCTTCGCCGATCCCTCGGTCAACTTCGGCCTGCAGTTCCAGCCCTCGGCCACGCAGGCGGCGGGCGAATCCAAGCCGGAGCGCGACGGGAAAGGGATGGCCGAGCATGGCGCAAGGCAGGAAGCCGCGGCGGGAGACAGCGAGACCTCGGCCGCCGAAGCCGAAGCGAAACCCGGCGACCCCAAGGTCGTCACGCTCGACCGCTTCCGGCGCAAGTAAGCGGCCCGTCGATCCCGTCCTCGCGCGCTCGCTCGCCCTGCTGGCGCCGCTCGGGCCGGTCGCCGCGCGCGCCCTCTTCGGCGGCTACGGGCTCTACCTGGACGGCACCATCTTCGCCATCATCGCCTGGGAGCGGCTCTACTTCCGCACCGACGCGAGGACGAAGCAGGCGTTCCGCAGCGCCGGCGGCGAGCCCTTCCTCTACGAGGGCCGCGGCAGGGTGGTGGAGATGCCCTACAGCACGGCGCCGCCCGAGGCGACGACGACGAAGCGCCTCTTACCCTGGGCCGAGCGCGCAGTAGCCGCGGCACGCCGCGTGGCGCAGGCCAAGCGCCGCAAGGTACGCTAGACTCCTGAGCAGCGGTGCGCAGCACTGCGTGTCGAAGGATGGGCCAAGAACCGCGATTCCACTTAAAAACAGCACCGTTCTAGCCGCCAGCCGCGTCCGGCATCCTGCGGCCGCCGGCGCGCGCCGCGGCGACCTGCTCGATCTTGGCGCGCAGCTCGGGGTCTGACCGCAGCATGCGCTGGAAGTCGCGCGATTCCAGCACGAGCAGGTGGCAGAAACCGACGGCGGTGACGTCGGCGTTGCGCGGCTCGTTCGACAGCAGCGCCATCTCGCCGAAGAAGTCGCCGGGGCCCAGCACGGCATGGCCCTGCGGCAGCGCGACGTGCATCTCGCCGGACACCAGGAAGTACATGCGGGTGCCGCGCGTCCCCTTGGCGATGACGTGCTCGCCGGGCATCGCCAGGTCCGGGCGCAGCAGGGTGGCTAGCTCGGCCTGGCGCTCGCGCGGCAGGTCGCGGAACAGCGGCACCTGGGCGATGAGGTGCGCGAGGTCGAGGCCGAGGTCGAGCGGCGGGCGCCGGTTCACCAGCTCCCAGCGCGTCTTCAGATCGCGCTGCAGGTCGACGTAGACCTCCCGGCTGATCAGTGCTTCCTCGAGGTGTTCCTCGTAGCTGCTGTCCTCCAGGCGCAGCGCGACGCGGGCCAGGTACTGGCGGCGCAGCGCCTCGGTGTAGCTGGGGTAGCGGGTCTCCACGGCGGCGAGCGCCGCCTCGACCTGATTGAGGCGGGCCTCCAGCGCCACCTCCAGCTCGGCCGCGACGCCCTCGCCCATGATCGAGCGCAGCGAGCTTTCGTTGTGCTGGATCAGCTCGCCGACGACGAGCTGGATGATGACCAGGGTCTCGAAGCGCTCGGCCAGCGCCAGTGCCAGCGGCCGCGACCAGCCAAGCCGGCGCTGCACCCAGAGCGCGCGCCGCTGCGCACGGCTGAAGCGCAGCACGCGCTGCGTCGCCTCGTTGTAACCGGCGAGGCCGCGGTCGCGCACGGCGTCGAGCAGCCGGTCGGCCGAGGCGGCGAGCTGCGCCGCCAGCCGACGCGACAGCGTCTGCTCGCGGAAGTGCTGCATGTAGAGCGCCTTCTCGTAGGCGACCAGGGTCAGCAGGCCGGCATCGAGCGGCACGGTTCCGGAGCCCTCGTCGCTCGCCTCCAGCTTCGCGGGCAGCACCTGCTCGGTCAGCGAGCCGGAGAAGCCGTAGCTGTCGGCGACCTCCGCCACCTGCTGGCGCACCCGCTCGCGCGACAGCGCCATCACGCGGTCGCGCAGCATGCGCTCCAGC